>WNEZ01006222.1_pt1 | contig 10478 bp, 9 predicted proteins | sample 5400521 | NCBI WGS metagenome assembly WNEZ01 (sample SAMN13153339, study PRJNA577476) | soil metagenome | isolation source: 120 cm saprolite under Douglas fir tree site 2 hole 1 replicate 1 | place: USA:California | collected 2015-04-18
AAAATGCCGCGTTCCGCCCCTTCCATTTGAAGATTCAGGGTTGTTACGATCCGTTGCACGATCTCATCTTGCAATGAGAAGACGTCCCGCATCGGGCGGTCGTAGTGCTGGGCCCACAACTCAGCGCCGGTGGTCGCATCCACCAATTGGGCCGTTATCCGTACCTGGTCGCCGGCCTTCTGTACACTGCCCTCCAGGATGTACTTCACGCCCAATTCGAGACTGACATCCTGCACCTTTGCGGCTTTGCCTTTGTAGGTGAAAGTCGAAGTGCGAGCGATGACGAAGAGGTACGGGAGCCTGGAAAGGGCAGTGATGAGGTCATCGGTGATGCCGTCGCTGAAATATTCCTGATCGCGATCGCCGCTCATGTTGGTGAAGGGCAGCACTGCAATCGAGGGCTTGTCGGGAAACGGGAGAGCTGGAGATCGAGTTGTACGAATCGATGCGGTGGTAGTGGGCCCGCGCAGCGAAAGCTGCTGAATCAGCACAATCACAGCGATTACGATGGCAATCCCTGCGATCGACACTAGAATGCCTCTCCGTCGATTTTTTGGGGGAGGTATACCTTTTGTGATCGCCGTTGAACTTTCATGGACGGCGTCGACAGTTGGGCTCGCCTCGGCCACTGGCAAGCCGGGGCTCGCCTCGGGTAGCGGGAGGGTGGAGCCATCCTCGCGAATGGGCGCGATAAAGCGGTAGCCCCTGGCGGGCACTGTAACCACGAACCTCGGCGCATCGGCGTCATCATTCAGTGCGCGCCGGATTTTGTTCATCGCCGTGTTGAGGCTGTTCTCGCTATCGACGAAGACGCCCTTGCCCCAGATTCGCTCGATGATTTCCTCGCGGGTCACGAGCTGTCCGTGACGCTCAACCAGGAGATAAAGCAATTCGAGTGGGAGGCGCTGGAGCCGTACGCGCTGTCCGGCGTGGCGAAGCTCATAGGTACCTCGGTCGAGTTCGAAATCGTCAAATCGAAAGATTTCTCTTGACGCCTTCGACTCGCCATGGCTATCGGGCTTCGTGTTTTTGTGCGTAACACGGCATCAACTAACTTCTCAAGACTTCGGATACCGAAAGAGTTTAGAAGAGTACAGAAGGAGTTTAGAAGCGTTAAGCCCCTGTCCATTGTCCCCATGTTCGTAGCGCGGGAACCTGCATGCGAACTGACAAGTCAATCTTCCCGGAGGGGAAAGGAGAAAGCTCAATGAAACTGGAAAATGAAGGAGTTCCAGCGATGAAGTTGATGAAGCTACGTCTTGCGACGGGACTCGGGTTGGTAATCTTTATGGCAACAATGATCGGCGTTCCGGTCAGGGTGACCCACGCCCAGGATGATGAAGGAGGCGTCACACTGGCGAGCCTCGCCGGTAAGTTCGCGGGGAGGTCCAACGGATTCGTGACGATCTGCCTGAGTGCTGGGGTTCCAATCTCTTGCAGCTCGGTTTCACCAGTGCCGACGGCGGTAGCATTTAATGTAACGGAGATTGAGCAAATCACTAGTGACGCGGCTGGAAATAGCTGCGCAGTCAGCACCTCGACGGCCGCACCAGTTTCCGGGACGACATTCCCTGCGCTTGTAAACACGCCAGTCACCACTGTTCGGACCAACACCTCGTTTGATCCGACGACCGGATCGGGTACCGAGAGCGCTAGCCAATATTTTGGAGGGCACTGCAACGGGGCCGTCTTCGATATGACGGGCGCAACTAAAGTGGCCACCTTCACGGACAGCTTCGACGTTTCAGATTCGGGCAATCGCATTGAGGTGATTGTCGACACCTTTAATGCGGTTGGGGGCATCATAGAGGGCCTGGTGGATAGTGGCACTTTCATAAGACAGCACCCGCAGAACTGAAGGAATCGGGAACGCTGCGAGACGTTTTCGATCCCGCAGCGTCCCCGTGATGGGCGCGGGCAACGCCATCAGCGGCTTCTCGATGTCCTGCACCAGCCTACGTCAGTAGGCGAATGAGAGGCGGCGGCAGCGAGCATATACACCGCATGGGGTTCGGGTGGGGCGAGAGATAATCGCGTTTGATGCGGCAGGAGCGCGCGTCGCTCCTGCCGTGCAATGCAGTTCTCAAGTGGCCTCCAGTTGTCGCTGAACAGGAAAATCGATGTGTTGCTTGCGGCGGGTGGTAGGAGCGGGCTTATCCTCACTTCACGCCGGCCTTGCGCATGTCAGCGTAGAGGCGATTTTGGTAGACTTGATCCGCCTGCGCCGACCTTAGCGCGAGTCCATCGATGGAGAACTTAGGGCTAGTACGCATAAGTTCTGCCGCTTCCGCCCGCGCCTCCTGCTCCCGGCCCAGTTCGATATAGTCAATAATCAGATTACCGCGGGCCGCGAAGTTATTAGGGTAGTGCGCGAGGTACAGCTTGAGGATGGGAATCGATTCCGCATACCTCTTCATCTGAGTGTAGGACCAGCCAACGTTGAACAGGTAAGTGTACCGCGCATTGGGATCCTGGCGTATCGCCTTTTCCGCAAAGCCGATCGCTTCCGCGGGCTTCCCCGATTCGTCCATTATGTTCGCCAGTGCGCCATAGGCGGGCCCGGAGTTGGGATCAAGGTCAATGGCCCGGTCTGCCTCGGCAATGGCTTGCTCATACTGCCTTTTAATCAGATAGGTGTTGCTCAACAGTATGTGGGCGTTGGGCAGGGAATCATCGAGAGCAACGGCTTGTTGCGCTAGCTGGGAGGCCCGGTCCAGAGATTTAGGATCCTGGCTCAACTGGGCGAACCAGCCCCACAAATAGTTTTCGCCGAGGCTCGAATACGCGTCCGCATACTTGGGGTCTAGCTCGATTGCCTTCTCGAACATCTGGCGTGCCTTCGCATTTCCTTCTCTGGTGAAACTCCAGAAATATGCCCATCCACGCAGAAAGTCATCGAAGGCCTCAAGGTTATCCGTTTGTTTACTGACCGTCAGCAAGCCACGCTCTCGCAAGTTGAGCTGGAGCTTCAGGGTCGTCACGATGCTGCGAACAATCTCGTCTTGCAGCGCGAAGATGTCCTTCACTGGCCGATCGTAGTGTTGGGCCCAAAAATCAGCACCGGTGGTCGCATCCACCAACTGGACCGTTATCCGTACCTTATCGCCGACCTTCCGTACGCTGCCCTCCAGAATGTACTTCACTCCCAGTTCGCGGCTTATCTCCTGCACCTTCACCGCTTTACCTTTGTAGGTGAAGCTGGAGGTGCGGGCGATTACGAACAGATCGGGGAGCCTGGAGAGCGCGGTGATGAGGTCATCGGTGATGCCGTCGCTGAAATATTCCTGGTCGCGGTCGCCGCTCATGTTGGTGAATGGCAACACGGCAATCGAGGGCTTATCGGGCAACGGCAGAGCTGGAGATTGAGTCGTGGGAATCGGCGCGGTGGTTGTGGGCGGGCGCAGCGACACCTGCTCAATCAGCACGATCACGGCGATTACGAGCGCAATCCCTCCGATCGACCACAGAATGCCTCTTCGCCGTTCCTTTTGAAGAGGCATATCCGCCTTTGTGATCGTCGTGGAGCTTGGATCGACGGCGTCCGCCGTTGGGCTCGCCTCGAGGACTGCTGAGACGAGACCCGCCGCGGGTACCGGGGCAGTGGGGCCCTCCTCGCGAATCGGCGCGATGAAGCGGTAGCCCTTGGCGGGCACAGTAACCACGAAGCGCGGGGCGTCCGGGTCGTCATGCAGCGCATTACGGAGCTTGCGGACGGCGATATTGATGCTGTTGTCGACGTCGAGAAAGACGTTCTTGCCCCAGATGCGTTCGAATATCTCCTGGCGTGTTACGAGTTTTCCGCGCCGTTCGATTAGCAGGAAAAGCAAGTCGAGCGGGATGCGCTCGAGGTGTACGACGCTCCCAGCGCGACGGAGTTCGTAGGCGCTCCGATCCGCCTCGAAGTCCTCAAAATCGAACCGTTCAGCAGCCATTTTTGGCCCCCCGGGATTCTTCGCCGGTATCCTACTTCAAGCACACCTGCCGGGGACAGGAAAACTAAAGGAAATCTACAGACGCTCTCCATTGTCCTATCGCCGGGCTCCGGCGAGGATGCGCGTCAAGTGCGCCCGTCCTGACCAAACCATCGTGGAGGCGGGGTTTGTTTGGGCGAGGGTGGACGAAACGAGACGCTCAACACGACGGTTTCCTCCGACCGCCGCTCACGGCGCCTAACAACCAGGCCGATTATTAGGAGAGGGACCGATGCGTATAGCCAAGTTCGCACTAACGATGGTTTTCGCGGTCGTGGGACTCGTTTTTCTCGCGGATCAACGGGCCGCAGCGGATGGGGGCATTCCACTTGAAAATTTGGCGGGTAATTATGCCTTCACGTGTCAAGGGTCATTTTCTATTTGCCTTGACCCGGCCACCTTCGGTGTTGCGGATTGTGCCACTACCACGGGCGCAATTATCGTTCCGCTGACCGATCTCGGCATCGGACAACTCACGCGTGACACTAAAGGAAACTCGTGTGGCAACGACTTCGACGTCACGACTCCGCTCCCCGTGGCTAAGACTCCCCCCTCCCCCGGTTCGGTCCATCCCGCGGTAGCCAAAACCCTTAATTACGATCCTGCGACGGGAACGGGCGAGCTCAGCTTCGTCGAATACTTTGGCGGGAAATGTAATGGCTCGACATTCGACCGCACCGGCGCGACGGAAGCTGCCACGAGTGCCGCCCACTTTGCTGCCTCCGGCGGCGGCAAGCGCTTTGATCTCGTTTTTACCTCCCTCATCATCTTCCCGTCCGACACCACAGGCAATTTCGTAGGAAGCTTCTCGCTGTCCTGTGTCAATCTGCGGCAATAGACGAATGAGGGGCGGCGGCAGATGCGCCGCATGGGGTTCGCCCGGGGCGAGAGATAATGGCGTTTGATGCGGCAGGAGCGCGCGTCGCTCCTGCCGTGCAATCATCAACTCGAATCGGGTGCCGCCTGACTCTCAGCCGGCGTGCCCAAGTTGCGTTGCTTCGCAGCGGGTGCTAGGGCTTATCCTCACTTCAGGCCCGTCTTACGCAGGTCAGAGGAAAAGCGGTTTCGGAAGGCCTGATCTTTTTGAGCCACCCTTTGCATGAACAGCTCAAGAGAGAACTGGGGGCTAATCCGCAGAACTTCCGCCGCTTGCTCCCGCGCCTCCTTTTCGCGGCCCAGTTCGGTATAGTCAACAATCAGATTAGCGTGGGCGCCCAGGTTATTAGGATAGCGGGCGAGATGCCGCTTGAGCACGGGAATCGCTTCTGCATACTTCCCCATCTGTGTGTAGATCCAGCCTTCGTAGAATAGATAAAAATCTCGCGCCTTGGGGTCCAGGCGCATCGCCTTTTCCACAAAGTCGATGGCTTCCGCGGGCCTTCCGGAGTCGCCCATTATGTTCGCTAGCGCCTCATAGCCCTGGCCGGAGTTAGGATCGAGAGCAATGGTGCGTTCGGCCTCAGTAGTGGCCTGGTTATACTGCCTTCTGTACAGATAGACGTAGCTCAATGTTATGTGGGCGGCGGGCAGGGATTCATCGAGACTAACGGCCTTTTGCGCCAGTTGGTAGGCTCGACCGAGAGCGCTAGCGTCCTGAATCCACTGAAAGGCCCAACCGAACCAATAAGCACCGCCCAGACTTGAATACGCGTCCGCATACTTAGGGTCCAGCTCAATCGCTTTCTCGAACATCTGACGCGCTTTCGCATTTCCCTCTTTCGTGAAACTCCAGTAATACCCCCACCCACGCAGAAAGTCGTCATAAGCCTCAAGGTTCTCCGTTCCTTTCGTAAACACATACATTCCTCGCTCGTCCGACGTGAGCTGGAGCTTTAGCGTAGTCACGATCCTGCCTACGATTTCATCCTGGAGCGCAAAGACGTCCTGCAGTGGGCGGTCGTAGTGCTGGGCCCACAATTCGGCGCCGGTGGTCGCATCGACCAATTGGGCCGTTATGCGCACCTGGCCGCCGGCCTTGTGGACACTGCCCTCTAGAATGTACTTCACTCCCAATTCGCGGCTTATTTCCTGCACTTTTGCGGCTTTGCCTTTGTAGGTGAAGGTGGAGGTGCGAGCGATAACTAACAGGTCCGGAAGTCTTGAGAGGGCGGTGATGAGGTCGTCGGTGATGCCATCGCTGAAGTATTCCTGCTCGCGATCCTCGCTCATGTTGGTGAAGGGCAACACCGCGATAGAGGGCTTGTCAGGCAACGGGAGAGCCGGGTTTTGCGCCGGAGGGTTGGACTTAGAGACAAACGGCGGGACCAACGAGAGATGCAGCGCGAGCAGGAAGGCCGCGACCAGGAGCATCAGTCCCATGGACAACAGAAGGTTCCGCCAATGCTTTTTGCCGGCCGGCTGCTCTTCATCGCCGATCCGAGTAGCGGCATCATCGGCTTCTGCGGGTAACTCGGCCGTTCCAAGCTTGTCTCCGTTAATCGAATTCTGTGACAGGTGTAGGCCGGATGATTCGCCATTTGGCAGGCTCACAGCGGCCACAAAGCGGTAGCCTTTCGCGGGTACTGTCACCAAGAAACGAGGTTCATCGGCATCATCATTCAGTGCCCGGCGGATCTTGTTCACCGCGGTGTTGATGCCGTTCTCGCTATCGACGAAGACGCTCTTGCCCCAGAGCCGCTCGATGATTTGTTCGCGGGTCACGAGCTGTCCGCGACACTCAACCAGGAGATAAAGCAATTCGAACGGGAGGCGCTGGAGACGCACGCGCTGTCCTGCGCGGCGAAGCTCGTACGCACCCCGGTCGAGTTCGAAATCGTCGAATCGAAAGATTTCCTTCGACGCCTTGAACTCGTCAGGGCCGTCAGCGGAGCTCATGTTTGTGCGTAACACAGCGTCAACTAACTACTCAAGGCTTCGGGTACAGAAAGAGTTTAGAAGATGTTAAGTCCCTGTCCATTGTCCGATCGCTCCGCCCCGGCGAGGATGCACGCCAAGTGCGCCCGTTCTGACCGGATTATCCAGGAGGAGGGACGAATCTGGTTGGGGAGGGCGAACGAAACAAGACGCCCCGCATGGCGGTCTCCTCCGGCCGCCGCCCGGCGGCGCCTACAACCGGGCGATTAGGAGAATGACCGATGCGTAGAGCTAAATTTGCATTAACAATGGTTGTCGCGGTCGCGGGACTGGTCTTGCTCGCGGATCAAAGGGCCGCAGCAAATGGGGGGATTCCGCTTGCAGCACTGGCCGGCAATTATTCCAACACGACTCAAGGGTCCTATTCTCTTTGCCTAGACCCGAAGACGTTCGCCGGTGTGGATTGTGCCACATTCAGCGGCCCGCTTGTCCTTCCCCAAACCTATCTCACCGTCGGAGAAGCTACGCGGGACAAGAATGGGAACTCATGTAGCGCACACATCGATGTCAATACCTCCCTGCCTGTGGACAATACCCCACCATTCGTACAAGGGGGTCATCCTACCGTAGGCAAAATCATTGATTATGATCCTACGACGGGAACGGGCGACATGGGCCTTACCACCTACTCAGGCGGGAAGTGTAATGGCGCGACCTTTGACGGCGGCGGCGCGACGGAAAGTGCTACCGCCACCGCCCACTTCGCGGCTTCCAGCGGCGGGAAGCGTATAGACTTGATTATTACGTCCCTTATCGGCTTCGTAACGGACACAACTGGAAATGTCTTCGGCGATTTCTCTCTGTCCGGTACGCTCCTAAAACAAGAGAATTGAGCTGATGGGTCACGACGGAGTCCTCAATGCGCCGGCCGTCTGGAGACTCGGACGCGCAGCCAGGGTTTCGGGCTTGGATGAGGGATAGGGCCGGGGGGTGCACAAATGGGGTCCCTGTCTCTCAACCCAATAGTAGGCTGACAATAACGAGATTGAAGCGAAATTCACGTGCCGCGCCTTGGGAGGGCGCTCCAACTCGGTGGGCACCGGGTGCGCAAATTGCGAGATTTGGGAGGGTATCAGCGGGAGACCGCCGACCCTAAATCTCCGTTGTCCCATCCCTTTTTGTCCCGTCATTACCCTGCGGGCCGGGTGCAATTCCCCCTCTCCAAGGTGCCTGATTGGGCACGGGTCATACCTCTTCAAGAATGTTTGGGAACGGTTTGGCCCCCCCTTGGACTTATAACCGAAGAAAGAGCCGCCCTGATTTTGCGGACGGCGCCGGTCTGCAAACACGAGATCCACCTCCGCTAGTGCCAGCGGATCATTTGCTCTCAGGTGCCGCAGCGGCAACCCAGCCGGGGTCCTCTCCCACTGCAAGCGATAGCGTGATGAACGTATCGCGGATGCAGTACTCGCTAAGCTCTCGAATCCCGGCTTGTCTGGGCGTCGTATTCCGCTTGTTAAGCCACAACAGGCGCTGGAGCGGAAGGTAGCTCCGCAGTGGGCAATTTACTAGAGACGTTGGACTTGAGTCCGTTGACTGCAAAAAATCGCCGGCCGTACCGACCAAGATGACTGCGGACTTCGTGGAATTCTCCCCCCCTCGCATATACCAGCTTCCCCGGGCAGTTCACACGGACGACTTCAACACGTGAACCACCGGGAGGCAGATGACGAGAGGCGGGAAGAAACAATTCTTATCGCATACTAGAATTTGACAAGTTATCGACAACTGGGTTAGTCTGCCAGTAGCGGCGGCTTTAGCCGGCCGTATAGAGCCCAATTAGCTGGATTCTTGGTTGTGAATGGGAGTACCCGGCAGTCAGCCAATGCCTGAGGGCTGTGTGTAGGAGATCTAATCGTGGATTTGGCTGCGCTCGAACGGCTCGGGAGCATGTGGGGTTCATGGTCTTCTTAAGCGAGGTGGACAATGGATACTGACCCGCGGTCGAGAGGCGATCTACCGCTCTACGTTAGCCTCGATGTTGTAGCCGCACGAAGCGGATTATCCCGCTGGACGCTATACCACTGGATCGCAGATGGAAAACTCACCGCCACGCATGGCCTGACTCGTGCCGGGCGCAAGCACCTTGTCAAATGGGCGGTGTTCGAAGCAGGCATTTGCGCGCGGAGATTTTGCTTCGTGAGTCCCCGCCTGCGCGGTGCCCGCAACGCCGTTGTCCGGCTCGAGTCGGTTCGGTATCGACTCGCGAGCGGCACCGAATGCAAGCGCCTTAGACTAGCGCTTCGCTGGCAGGGCCCTAACGATGCAGCGGCGTGCCGCCATCGTATTTCGCTCGGCGTCGATGACACTCGGCAGAACCGACGCGCTTGGGAAGTGAAGCTGCGACAGATGGAACGAGAGATAATCGCGGAGAGCTTTGATCCGGCAAAATGGTTTGGTGCCAGATTCCAGCGTGCCAGTGACCACATCGATCCCGTTAGATTCGGCGAGTTTGCAAATCTCCGAGCCCGCGAACTGTTGGGCAGTGGCAATACCGATCGAACAATGCTCAAACGTGAGCAAGACTTGCGGAAGCACTTTTTCACTGATCCGATCGCCGATATTACGCTAGCGCATCTGCACTCCGGGCACCTCGAAGAATTTCGTGGGCGCTTAATGCGCAAAAGCGGTCGCATCGGCAGGTTGCGAATCAGCACGGTCAACAAGATCTGTGGGCAGGTCAAATCGATGGCGCAGCAAGCTTATGAGCGAGGCTTGGTCCCGTCGCGCATCAGCCCGGCCGTCAAATTCAAACATCTGCGAAACAAGGACCGACGCAAGGCAGATCCGTTTACACCGGACGAACTATTGAGAATTTTTGCGGCCGCAACCGATCCGCGGCGTAAGCTCTATTACATGCAGCAAGCACTGACCGGACTTCGTCCTTCTGAAGGGCTCGGCTTGTTTTGGGACTGCGTGAATCTCGAAAAGGCGGAACTGTTCGTCCGTCGGCAGACGTTGGAGAAAGGCGAAGTGACCCACGTACTCAAAACGCCCACTTCCGAGCGCGCTGTTCAAATTTTCGAACCTCTACTGGCTGCATATCGCCTCTTCAAGGGTTCGATCGTCGCCCGATTGGGCCAAGGCACTGGGCCGGTGTTCGTCGGCAGAGTGATTCGAGGGCAGGCTCGGCCCATGCTCGAGCGAACCGAGGGCGACGATCCGTGGCGGCGTACGCTTGCGCGGGCCGAAGTTCCATATCGGACCTTAGAAAATCTGCGGCACAGCTATACGACGCTGATGTTGAGTGCGGGCAAAAACGTTCAATGGATCGCTAACCAGCTTGGCCATACGACCGTGCGCAAGATTCAAGACACGTATGGCACCTGGGTGCATACGCCGACGAGCGAGCGGCTGGAGATTGACGAGTTCTTTGCTCGATTTGACCCGATCTTGCGCGATTTTGCGGCCAGTTTAGCCCAAATTTGGCCCAAGCAAGAGGCGAAAATGTCACAAGTACCTGATTTTGCACGATGAATTGCCCCGGCCGGGAATCGAACCCGGACTTGAGGTTCCGGAGACCTCCGTGATGTCCTTTTCACTACCGGGGCGGTCGATGGCAGACGAACCACTATACCAGCATTTGTCGCGAGGACGAGCAGGGGACGCGTGACCGCGTTGCCGCAGCAGGCG
>WNEZ01009483.1_pt1 | contig 10478 bp, 9 predicted proteins | sample 5400521 | NCBI WGS metagenome assembly WNEZ01 (sample SAMN13153339, study PRJNA577476) | soil metagenome | isolation source: 120 cm saprolite under Douglas fir tree site 2 hole 1 replicate 1 | place: USA:California | collected 2015-04-18
ACTAATGAAGGCGAAAGCCATCACCGGTCCACCAGAGACCGGGACAAGGCTGGGCACGTTTGCAGGGTGAGGACGTCATGCGTGTGCAAAGTGGACATTGGCTCGATTACGATCCGGTGGCGCTGCTGATCCTGGTCGTCGGTATCGGGGCCGTCGCGTTGCTCGCACTGAGCATTTGAGATCGCAGCAGGCTGCGGGCCGGTCGTCGCGTCCGGCCCGACTGCGCTTCTGCCCGTCGTTGCTTTTGCACCGAACCGCCGTCAGCCGCGCGGCGCGCTGCCGCCCCGGTTCCAGCCGCGGCCGCCCTCCCCGTAGATCTCGAAGCCGCCGGCGGTCACCGCGACCGTGTCCTCGAGCTTGATGAAACCGCGCTGCGGATGCTGCAGCGTGGTCTCGACCGACACCACCATCCCCGCCTCGAGCGGGCGGCCGGCATCGTAGGCATCGTACGGCACCGGGCCCTTGGCGGTGAGCCGCGGCGCCTCGTGGCTGACCAATCCCATTCCATGGGCGAGGAAGTGCATGTGGTTATGGTGCTTCGACCGGTGCACCAGCGGCTCGGCGGCGCCGTAGATAACGCTGCCCATGGCGCCTGCCCTGATCGGCTTCATCGCCGCGCGCTGGATCTCCTCGATCTCACCCAGCAAATCCTCGAGCTCGGCATCGGGCTCGCCGTGGATCGCCATCCGGCAGAGATCGCCGATATATCCGTGATAGTTGCCGCCGGAATCGAGGGAGAGAATGTCCCCCGCTCCCCACTTCCGCTCGCACGGCGCGCGGTTGAGGCTCGTGCCGGCCGTGATCAGGCAATAGTCGAAGACCAGCCCGCGGTTCGTTTCCTCGCGCCGGAGCGCTTGCGTCAATTCCCGCGTGGTCGCGCCGGGACCGTGGCCGGCGATCACCGCCAGCATGGCGGCGATGACGCCCTCCGACGCCTGGCGCAGCTTCTCGAGCTCTTCCGGCGTCTTGATCGCGCGCAACCGCTCGAGCACGAACAGCCCGTCGATGATCTCGCTGTCCGAAAAGGCGTTGCGCAGCGCGTTGCCGGAATCGACCGGCAGGAACGCGAGCTCGGCCGCGATCCGGCGCGTCTTCACGCCCGACTTGCGGACATAGTCGATCGCCTTCTCGATCACGTCGACCGAGCCCGACGAGTTGGTCTGCGCCTCCGACACCCAGAACGGCTCGTTCTCCTTTTGAAAGCCCTCCATGCGATGACCGAAGAACGCCGCCTTGCGGGCGGCGCCCTTGGGATAGACCAACACCGGCAGGTACCGGCTCAGGCCCATCGCGTCCATCGACTCGAAGAAGAAGGCGCGATGCCCGCCGAGCAGGTACTGCACATTGTGCTTGGAGGTCGCGAGCAGGACGTCGATGCCGGCTTCGTCCATCAGCCGATCGAGGCGATCGGTGTCGAAGGGGATCTTGGGGGTCACGCTGGGTTGCTTGACGACGTCGAGCATGATCGGAACTCCTGGTGCGCGGGCGCCGCGTTCTCCGCCGCGACGATGCATGGACGCATGTGGGCACAGCGGTCGCGCTTGGCGTGGATGATGCGTGACCTTACACCAGGGCAGTAGCCTCTCGCCATGCCCTCGGGGCGCTGGCCCGCAAGGGGGGGCCGGATGCTCAAATCGGCGTCGGGGGCGAAAGCCTTCCCTTCGGGTCGCCGGCAGCGGCTACCCGCTCGCCTCGCCCAGTTGCCGATCGATCCACGCCGCCACGTCCCGCATCAGCTCGCTCGCGGAAGGAAGCGGCCGGCCGGTCGGCGCAGCCTCGCCGAGCACGAACCATCGATCGACGGTGCGCGCCCATCCGACCGCCGGATCGAACGCGATGAGGACCTCGGAGGTCGACCGGTCGGCGACCATGCCCTCGAGGCGAAGACGCTCGAGGATTTCGCGCGCCAACGGCAGACCATAGCGGAGATGGTTGCCCTCTGCTGTCATGTCCCGATCCCCCAGCCCGCCGTGCTCGCGAGCTCACTCCCCGGCGAGCTCCTCGGCCAGCTTGAGCAATTGGAGCCGGACGCCGGCCTGCTTGATCCGCGAATAGGCGCGGACCAATCGGATGGCGCCCTCGGTCTGCAGAAAGTCGAACTCGACGGCGACGGCGGACCTACCGGCATCATCGTTGGGCTCGGCGATGTCCGCATAGAAGAAGCCGACCGGCACCTCGAAGGTCTCGGCGATCCGGTGCAACCGGCCGGCCGAAATGCGATTGGTGCCGCGTTCGTACTTCTGCACCTGCTGAAAGGTGACGCCGATGACGTCTCCGAGCTCGGTCTGGCTCAAGCCGCGCTGCAACCGCAGCGCCCGCAGGCGTTTGGCGATTTCCGCGTCGCGCGGATCGCGGTTGCGTTTTCGCATGCTATTCTTCGCGGTAGTCTCGCGGCCTTTACGGCAAATGTCGATCCCCCGCCGCGATGCCGTTGCACGCGACGTGAACCCTTGCAGCTGACCTGTCGGGGGCGGCAATTCGAGACTGGCCACCGGCCGAATCCCGATGCACGCACTGATTGAGGGGTACACGTAATCGGCGGTATCCGCAATCCTCGGATTCCCTGAGGCCCCATAAGCAACGGCTTGTGCCGCCGAGTGTTTTTGCGTTCCCGGAGTTCCCGCCCGCTCCATGAAAAAGCACAACTTTGACCGGCTTCTGCGGTCAACCCTGTGATCGTGCAAGCTGGCTCAAGCCGACAGCTGCAAGCACGGCGAACAATGCGAGCGATGCTTTCTGCGTTTGCACGGACGCGTTCCGTCGCGCTCGCACCTGCAAGTGGCGAGGCGCAAAAGTTACTTCTCCTGCACGCCGGCGACCTTGACCGCTTCCGCCCACAGGGCGATGTCGGCGGCGATCTGGGCGGCGAACTCATCCGGGCTGTTGCCGAGCGGATCGACGCCGTTGGCTATAAGACGCTCGGCGATCTTCGGGTCCTTCACGGCGCGGGCGACCTCGGTTGCGAGTCGATCGACGACGTCCTTGGGCGTGCCGGCGGGGGCCAGGAGGCCGTTCCAGGTCACCACCCTGAATCCCGGGTAGCCGGATTCGATGAACGTCGGCACGTCCGGAACTTGCGGCGCGCGCCGTTCGCCCGACACCGCGAGCAGCCGGACCGCACCGGTCGCGGCATGCGGCAGCACGCCCGAGAGGCTCGTGAAGTAGGCCGGGACGTGGCCGGCGATGACGTCCATCATCGGCGCCGAGCCGCCTTTATAGCTCACGGGGATCATCTCGGTCCCGGCGCGCTTGAGGAACAGCACCATCCCGAGATGAGCCAGGCTGCCGGTGCCCGACGCGGCATAGGCGACCTTGCCCGGTTGCCGACGCACGTAGTCGACGAAATCCGCAATGGTGCGAGCCGCAACGCTCGGATTTACGATCAAGCCGAATGGATTGCTCCCGATGTTGCTGACCGGGATGAAATCCTTCACCGGGTCGTACGAGGTCTTCGTCATCGCCGGGACGACTGCGATCTGAGGCAGAGGGGCAAGGAACAGCGTGTAGCCGTCGGGGGGCGAGCGCGCGACTGCTTCGGCAGCAAGCGCCCCGCTGGCGCCGGGCCGATGCTCGATGATGAATTGCTGTCCGAAGGCCTCGCCGAGGCGCTGAGCGATGACTCGGGCATTCGCCTCGGTGTTTCCGCCGGGCGCAAAGGGCGTGATGATCTTGACCGGCTTGTGCGGCCAGACCTGGGATTGCCCGGGATCGGCCGAGCCCAGAACAGCGAGCACGGCGACGAGCGTCACGAACGCATTGCGCGATCCTATTCCGGGCAAGCAACCCGAATTCCTGCGATGGCTTGCAACCAATGCTTCACCTCTCCTGGATGGCGGCAATCTTCGCAGCTTCCGCCCACAATCCGATATCGGCGGCAATCAGCGCGGCGAATTCTTCCGGGCCGTTAACCAGCGGGTCGACGCCGCTGCGCTTTAGGCGTTCGGCGATCTCGGGCTCATTCACGGCACGCGCCACCTCTTTCGCAATTCGGTTGACGAGGTCCTTCGGCGTGCCGGCGGGGGCCATCAGCCCGTTCCAGGTGCGGATTTTGAACCCGGCAAATCCGGATTCGATGAATGTCGGCACGTCCGGAATTTGCGGAACCCGCTGTTCGCTCGATACCGCGAGCAACCGGAGCGCACCGGTGCCGGCATGCGGCACCACGCTGGCCAAGGGTGCGAGATACACCGGGACGTGGCCGGCCATGACGTCGGTCAGCGCCGGCGCCGCTCCACCTTTGTATGTTACGGGGATCATTTCGATTCCGGCACGCTTGAGGAATAATACCATCGAGAGATGGACGATCGTGCCGAAACCGCCGTGCGCGTAGGCAATCGTCTTGGGCTGCTTGCGAACCAAATCGACGAACTCCACCAGGTTGGCGGCCGGCACGCCCGGGTGCGCGACCAGCACGAAAGGATTGCTTCCAATCGTGCTGACCGGCTCGAAGTCGTTGACCGGATCGTACGACGTCTTGGTCACCGTCGGAGCGATGGTGATCTGCGACGGGCTCGCGAGCAGCAGCGTGTGACCGTCGGCAGGCGCGCGGGCGGCGGCCTCCGCCGCGATCGTGCCGCTCGCACCCGGCCGATTATCGATCACGAACTGCTGACCGCAGATCTCGCTGAGTCGCTGCGCGATCACTCGCGCGATCGGGTCGCTGCTCCCTCCAGCTGCGAATGGCGCAATGATCCTCACCGGCCGCTGCGGCCAATCTTGTGAACGCGCCGGGTGGGCCAGGCCCACCGCAAGGAGCACGACGTACGAGGCCATTCGCCGCCTTCGCGTCTGCATGGTGGCACTCCACTTGACCCATTGGCGCCGACCATCCTAATGCGCGCAGCGATTGAAACGCCATATCCAATCGACTATCGTCGGCCTCCCATCGTGTCGAGTGCGCGGGTCGTGTTGCACCCCGAAAGAAATGGCCCTCCATGGCTCGAAAAATCGACTGGGAGAATCAGATCGGACGCCGGCTCAAGTTGCGGGACTTGCACGTATTCATGACGATCGTGCAGCGCGGCAGCATGGCCAAAGCGGCGACCCAGCTCGGCGTGTCGCAATCTGCAGTGTCGGAAATCGTAGCCGACCTCGAGCACGCGGTCCGCGTACGCTTGCTCAACCGCACCTCGCGCGGCGTCGAGCTTACGACCTACGGCCACGCGCTGCATCGGCGAAGCCTTGCCGCATTCGACGAGCTGAAGCAGGGCATCAAAGACATCGAGTTCTTGGCCGATCCGACCGTGGGGGAAGTGCGGATCGGTTGCGCCGAATCCACGGCGTCCGCGCTGCTGCCCGACCTTATTCAGCAATTCCTGCAGCGATATCCGAGGGTGGTCCCGTACGTGAAAGCGCTGGTGACGCCCACCTTGGAACTATCGGAATTGCGCGATCGAAGCCTCGATCTCGTGCTCGCGCGATTGATGCGGCCACCCGCCAGCGAGGATAACGAGTTGGACACCGAAGTTCTTTTCGATGACCATCTGGTCGTAGCGGCCGGCAGCCAGAGCAGATGGGCTCGCCGGCGCAAGATCGATCTCGCCGAGCTCGCCGACGAGCCTTGGATTCTAACGCCACCCAACACCTGGAACAGCATGATCCTGGCCGAAGCATTCCGATCGCGTGGTCTCGACCTGCCGAAGCCGCATTTGGTCACCTTTTCGGTTCCTCTGCGTGCCAGTTTGCTGGCATCCGGTCCTTACATCAGCGCATTTCCCCATTCGATCATGCAGCTCAGCGCCGGACGTTTGTCCGTGACGGTCTTGCCGATCGATCTGCCCGTTCGACCCTGGCCCTTCGTGATCGTCACGCTGAAGAATCGAGTGCTCAATCCGGTTGCGCAGCGCTTCATCGAGCACGCCCGCGCGCTCGCCAGGACGATGGACACCGAGCAAGCGCCGGCAAGAAAGTCCGCTTGAACACGCGGGCGCGCGAACCAACGATATCTCTGTTTCCTCGCCCCTCCCCTTCCGTCCGGTTCCCGCGCTCAAAGCTCGCGCCCGATCAGAAGCCGATCGAGCGAGATTGCGCCGCCGCCGTGGATGAGGAAATAGAGCGCGGCGAGCGTCCACATCAGGGTGTATTCGAGGCCGGTCTTGTTCCAGAAATAGCCGCCGACGCGCCAGCGCTCGTAGTTGGACACGACGAGGAAGACGACGATCGCGAGGGCGGCGGGGCGCGTGAACAGACCGAGCGCCAACAGCGGCCCGCCGACGAGCTGCGTGATCGAGATCGCCGGCGCCCAGAATTTCCCCGGCCGGTAGCCGTCGGCGTCGAGCTGCCGCGCGAGCTCGGCCAGATTGTGCGAGCGCACGCCGGTCGACGGCCACATCCCGAAGGTATTGCGCAGGCCGTGCGGGACGAGCGCCAATCCCACGAAGGCGCGCAGCAGCGCCTCCGCCCACGGCGCGAGCGATTGATAGAGATGGCCGAGCTGCGGGAAGAAGAGCGAAGTGTCGGACATCGGAGCGGGCGAGGTTACTTATCGCTTCCGTAGGATGGGCAAAGGCGCAGGACCGCACTGGCCGCTTGCAAACGATTGCCCGCGCCTTTGCCCACGCGGTTCCGTTTGCCGTTCTCTGGCATGCGCGCGTGGGAAAAATCGCGCGACGGCCCTGCGCGTGCGGCAACGGCACGCAATGCGATTTTGCCCACCCTACGACGCCTACAGCCGGATCTCGCCGAGATTGACGCTCGCCCCGAGGATCGCCTCGACCGTCTTCTTCGGCCGGCCGGGAGCGGAAATCTCGATGAGGTAGCGGCCGGAATTCTCGTCGAGCCGGTCGAACTTGAAATCGCCGTAATTGTCGCTCGCCGTCTCCGCCAGGAACGTCCCGCCCTTCATCAGCCGGATGCTTGCGCCCTCGACGCAATCGACGACGCCGTTCGCCTCCGCCGCGAGGGTGCCGCCGATGAAGCATTTCGCGTAGCGCCACAGATTGCGGTAGTAGACGCGCGGCCGCGTGCCCAATTCCGGCTTCATCACCTCGAGACCCTCCTCCCGCGCGATGCGCGCCATCGCCTCGTCCTCGACCTTGAGCGCGCGCATGGCGCCGGTCGGACAGGACTGCTGGCCGCGGGTCTGCTGCCAACCCCGGTCGAGAAGATGGGCGTCGAACGGCCAGAGCTGCGGCAGCTCGAGCTCCTCGTTCCACCAGATGTGCCCGTACGGGCACGCCTCGACGAGATGCTTGTGTCCCTTGGCCTTGACCGGATCGATGATGACGATGCCGTCGGCGCGCTTCTCGATCGCGCCGAGCTTGTCCGCCTTCATGCAGGGCGCGTCGTCGCAGTGGTTGCACATGGTCGGAACGTAGGCGACGTCGATCATCGGCACCTGCCCGCGCTCCTTTTGCAGGATGTTGATCCACTTGTGCCCGTGCCTGGGCATCGGCGCGGCATAGCCGGGCCAGTCGTTGCCGACGTATTCATCCATGGTCGCGAGCGTGCACAGGTTGCAGTTCGTGCACTCCGCGACGTCGATGATCATGTTCCATTTCTGCATGGCGATGCTCCGCCGATGAAAATCGGTGCCCCCCGGCTCGAGATCACCGGGTCTCGCCGCCGTCCAGATCGGCTATTGCCGACCTGGACTCTGTCAATCCGATCTCGGGCAAGCCCGAGATCGGCGGCGGCCCGGTGATGACCGCTGACGCGGTCACTTCGCCGGCACCAGGTGGGCGGCCTTGAGCGTATCGCGCACGGCCTTGTCCTTCTCCATCGCGGCAAAGGTCTCGGACATGTGCTCGACGCGGCCGTCCCACGCCTCGACCTCGACCAGCGAGTGGGCGCCGGCGAGCGAATGCGTGCTCTTGGTCTGGGTGCGGTGCGGCGTGAGCAGGTTGAGGCAGCCGCCGCGGTCGACCGATTTGCCGGGCTCGCCCATCGGGTCGTACACCGCCGAGGACTCGTAGCCGTGGCACACGCCGCGCGGCAGCCGCTGCGTCGGCAGCGCCGCGCAAACGACCGCGCCGCGGTCGTTGTAGACCTTGACCAGGTCGTGCTTCTTGATGCCGCGCTCCCTCGCGTCCTCGGAGTTGAGCCGAATGATCCAGTAATAGTAGCCCTCGACCTTGACCCGATGGTCTTCGATGTTGAGCAGGAACGAGTCCTTGCCGTCGCCCTGGGTATGGAAGGAGTATTTCGAGTGCGGCGTGAGCAATTGCAGCGGGTAGCGCCGGTAGAGCTCGGCGTCGTGCGGTCCTTCCCAGGACGGCTCGTATTTGACGATCGGCGGCCGCTCCGGATCGTTGAAGCGCTTCAGGCTGTTGCATTCGAACTCGAGCTTGCCCGACTGGGTCTGCAGCCCGCGCAGATATTCCTCGGTATAGTCGGACGGCAGCGGCTGCGCCTCCGGCACGTCCTTCTTGCGGTTCTCGTAGAACCAGCGGAAGGAGACCGGCGCCCGCAGCTTCTCCTTCTCCGCCGGCACCGCGTAATAGCCGCGCCTGATGAACTTCCTCCACGCCATCACCTTGGGCAGGTCGGAGGCCTCGAACAGGCGCTTGACCCAGTCGATCTCGTTGACCCCCTCGGAAAAATAGTTGGCGAGGCCGAGCCGCTTGCAGATCTCGTTGAAGATCCAATAGTCGGATCTCGATTCGCCGAGCGGCGCGATCGCCGGCGCCTGGAAGATGATGACGCGGTGATTGAGCTGCTGCTGGCCGTGGTGGCCGTAGCCGCCGAGGCCGGCCCACTCGCTGATGTCGACCCGCTCGAAATTGGTGCAGGCCGGCAGGACCACGTCGGCGAACTTGGCCTCGCCCTCGAGCCAGATCGACTGGTTGACCACGAACTCGAGATTCTCCGACTGGTACATGCGCACGTGCCGGTTGGTGTTGTTCATGGTGGAGAGGATCGAGCCGCCGTACTTGTAGAGCATGCGCACCGGCGCATAGCCGGGCGCCGGATAGGCGAACTTGGCGAACTGGTGCTCGATCGACTTGCCGATCCAGGGATAACCCTCGGCCTTGCCGTCGGCGATCGCTTCCGGCAGCCAGATGCGCGGGATGCGCTGGGCGTTCGAGTTCATGGTCGGCAGCTGCGGCATGCGCTGGTAGAGCTCGACCGGCATCGCCGTGTTCTCGAGGTCGCCCGACATGCCGCCGTCGGCGTAGCCCGGGAAGTAGAACTGGAAGTCGAGCGGGCAGCCCCATTGCAGATTGCCCATGTTGATGCCGGGCTTGCCCAGCCCCTGCATGGCGGTGAGGCAGACCATCACCCGCGCCCACTGGATTCCGGTCTGGTTGCGGCAGGCGCCGCCGTGGCCGTTGCCCCAGCCGCCGGGGGCGAGATAGACGCGCTTCCTGCCCCATTCGCGCGCGAGCGCGCGTACGTCCTTCGCGGGAACGCCGGTCTCCTTCTCCTGCCATTCCGGCGTCTTCGAGATGCCGTCCTCCTCGCCGAGCAGGTAAGCCTTCCACTTGTCGAAGCCGACGGTGTGGGTCGCGACGTAGGCCTTGTCGTAGAGATCCTCCTTGATCCAGACATGGGCGATCGCCATCGCCATCGCGACCGAGGTGGTGGGCCTCGGGGCGAACCACTTGCCCGGCAGGAACTGCGCGGAGGCGTTGAAGTAGGGATCGACGTGGACGATCTTGATGCCCAGCCGGGGATTCTTGAGCCATTGCCGGCGCACGGTGCCTTCCTGCGCGCCGTAGGAGCCCGACGTGCTCTCGGGATCGGCGGCCCAGAACACGATCATGTCGCAGTTCTGCAGGCAGTCCTCGACCGTGCCGTAGGTCTCCGACTGGCCGACGCGCAGCGTATAGCCCCAGTGGTGCACCGCGCCCCAGTACCAGCCTTCCCACGAGTCGGGATTGTGGTGCACCCGCGTCATGCCGACCGCGTTGGCGAAGCGGAACAGCGCCGAGAGGTAATAGCCGATATTGCCCCAGGTGTGATGCGAGCCGTGCGAGAACGTGATCGCGCCCGGACCGTAGTCGCGCTTCATGCGCTTGATCTCGCCGGCGACCAGATCGAGCGCCTCCTGCCAGGAGATGCGCACATAGCCCGACTTGCCGCGGTTCTGCGGGTTGCGCGCGCCGGCGGGGTCGAAGTCGACGCGCTTCATCGGATGCAGCAGGCGATCGGGCGAGTAGACGATCGACTTGGCGTTCTGCCCGTGCGGCGCCAGCGTGGTCTTGCGCGGCGGCGTGAGCTTGAGCCCGCGCGCTTCGATCGTCCACGGCGGCGGGTCGTCGTCGCCGAAGTCGATCGGCGTCATGCGGACGATCCTGCCGTCCTTGACGTAGACGAAGACCGGCCCGCCGTTGGTCATGTTGCAGGTGCGCACGGTGCCGTCCGGCATCCGCGTGCCGAACTTCCAGCCGGCCGACTGCGCCATCATGATCGTCTGGGCGAACCAGTTGCCGAGGTCGTCGGGCCCGTCGATGCCGAGCGTGAAGTCCTTCTGCGCGTTGATCTGGTCGAGCCAGTTGATCGGCGGCATCAGGAGATCGGCGCCGAGCGCGGCGGTC
>WNEZ01006225.1_pt1 | contig 10477 bp, 9 predicted proteins | sample 5400521 | NCBI WGS metagenome assembly WNEZ01 (sample SAMN13153339, study PRJNA577476) | soil metagenome | isolation source: 120 cm saprolite under Douglas fir tree site 2 hole 1 replicate 1 | place: USA:California | collected 2015-04-18
GGTGCCGCAGCCGGACGGCGCCATTCCCGCTGTGCAGCTCGCCAGGGTCGAGAAGTCGTACGGCCTGCTGCGCCCCAAGCCCGCGCTCCGCGGCGTCAGCCTGCGCATCGCCCGCGGCGAGTGCTACGGCCTCGCCGGCCCGAACGGCGCCGGCAAGACGACCCTGATCCGCGTGATGCTCGGATTGATTGCGCCCGATGCGGGCGAGGCGCGCCTTCTTGGCCTCCCTCCAGAGTGGCCGGAGGTGCGGCGCCGCGTCGGGTTCGTTCCGGAGGCGGCGGAGCTTCCGCCGTACGCATCGCCGTTGCAGCTGATGAAGCGGTGGGCGCGGCTACGCGGTCTGCCCGTGCACGCGGCCGTCGAGCGCGGCGAATCGACCCTGCGCCGGCTGGGGATGGGCGAGCTCCTGGCGCGCCCCGCGCATCGCTTCTCGAAGGGCGAAAAGCAGCGGACGCTGCTCGCGCTTTCGCTGCTCGGCGAGCCGGAGCTCCTGGTGCTCGACGAGCCGACCGACGGCCTCGATCCGCTCGGCCGTGCGCTGGTGCGCAAGGTGATCCTCGAGGAGTGCGCCGCCGGCCGCACGGTCTTCGTCAACTCGCACCTGCTCTCCGAGACGGAACGCGTCTGCACGCGCGTGGGCATCCTCCACCGCGGCCAGCTCGTGCGCGAAGAGGTGCTCGGCCGGGCGGGGGCCGGCGCTGACGAGCGGGCCACCAGCGCCCTGGTGGTCGCGGCGCCGATCCCGGTCCAGCTCGAGTCGGCGCTCGGCGTCCGGAGGTCCGTGCGCGAGGATGGCGCCGGCCACGTGTACCTCGTCGACCACGAGGACCTCGAAAGCTTGAACCACGCCATCGATGGCCTGCGAGCCGCGGGGGTTCGGCTGGTGGAGGTGCGCCGCATCCGCCGGGACCTCGAGGAGACGTTCACGCTGGTCGCGACCTCCGGGCCGGGGGAGTCGCCGGGTACCGTCGAAGCGGGCGAGCTGGTCGACGCCCCGCCGGCGCCTGGATCGCCTCTCCGCGGAGCGCGCGCGACCATTCGGGTCGCGCGCGAGATCGCAAGCGACCTGATCGCGCGCAAGATGGCCCACGCCGCGGTCGCCGGAGCGGCGCTCGTCCTCGCGACGATGTTCTTCGCCCTGCGCAACCAGATCGTGCAGGGGATGGCCGCCACGGCCCGGCAGTTCCGCGGGGGAGGGATGTTCGACGACGCGCAGCTGACGAACGTGCTCGGGCGAGGCGCCGCGGCCGGCGAGTACTGGTCCCTGCTCGTCGGCAGCGTCTTCCTCTCCGCGCTGTTCGCGCCGCCGCTGCTCGAGACTCGCAGGAGCACGCTGCTGCTCGCCCAGCCCGTCTCGCGCGCCGACGTCGCCAACGGGATCTTCGCCTCGGTGGCCGCTCTCGCCCTCGCGGTCTTCGGCGTGTCGGGCGTCGCCCTCTTCGCGGGGCTGCGGCTCCTTGGGCTGCCGGTCGCACCGGGCTTGTTGCTCGTCCCCTTGCTGACCACGGTCGCCTTCGCGTCGATCTACGCGGGCGTGCTGCTCGCGACGTACCTGTTGCCCAATGGGCTGCTCGCGGGCATGGTGGGCGTGGCGACGCTCCTCGCCCTCGTCGTCGCCGGGAACGCCGACGCGGCGCAGCCCGGCAACGCGCAGCAGCTCGCCGGGTTCTTCTTCGGGCTCCTGCCAAAGCTCGTCGGCCTGCATCGCGAAGCGATGCGCCTCGGCGGCGGGTCCGGCGTGGGCGCGTTCGCCATCGCTTCGACGGTTGCGTACACGCTGGCGCTGGTGCTCGTGGTGCAGATCGTCGCGCGGAGAAGCGAACGATGACCCGTATCTGGCAGAAGCCGCCCGGGGAGCGCGCCCGCGCCAGGCGCGACCTGCGTATGGCTGTCGCGGCGATCCTCCTCCTCGCGCTCTGCGGCGGCATCTGGGTGTGGATGTCGGCCACGGCCAGCGAACGTCGCGAGAAAGTGCTCGCCGCGGTCCCGGCATTCCCGGCGCGCGGGCAGGATGAGCAGCCCCGGCGCGCTTGGTCGGGCGGCGTCTCCCAGCAGCCGGCGCCGGCCAGGGAGGCCCCGCCGCCGCCCGACCCGGCGCGACAGCCGCGGGTGGACCCGATCACCTCGTTCGTGCTCAAGCCCGCGCCGTACGTCGCGCTCGTCCACGTGAACGCGCTGCTCAACACACCCCTGTTCGCCCGCATCAAGGAGTGCGTCCCGGCCGGGTGGCGGCAGGTCACCGAGGGCATGGCGGAGCTGGGGATCGACGTCGAGCGCGACGTGGATCGGCTGGCGATGATGGGCGACGGCATGGCGTTGAGCGGCTTCTTCCAAGGCAAGCCGATCGCGCAGAACATCGCCTCGCAGTGGTCGGAGGTCGAGGAGCGCAGCTACCGGGGGCAGACGCTCTGGCTGTCGCACAACATGGGGATGGCGCAAGTCGGGAACCTGCTCGTGCTCGGTCCGCGCGACTCGATCGAGCCGTTGCTCGACCGCGCGCTCGATCCTGCGCCGGCGGCAGCCGACCCCCAGGACATCTACGGCGACGTGTTCGTGCGCACGGACCTGACTGGCCTGTACGACTCCGACCCGCGGCGTGACGGCGCCTCCACGCCGGACGCGATGCGCGCCCTTCTCGAGGGCCTGAGCGGTGTCGTCGTCCGCGCCAACGTCTGGGACCTGGTCGCGCTCTCGGTGGAGGGGAAGCCACAGGCGGGCCGCAACGTCGCCGACCTGGCGCAGATGGCCCGCGGCGCGATCTCATTGGCGAAGGAGCAGCTCGATCCCGGCGACGTCGAGCTGGCGACGCTCGCGAACCTGGCGAAAGTGGACGCCTCGAAGGACGCCCTTCAGATCGATCTGGCGCTGCCGGCAAAGGACCTCTTCGACAAGCTGCACTTCCCTTGTCCGGGCGCGCAACCGCCGGAGCCTCGGGCGTCCGGCGACGCACCTTAGCCGGTCGCGACGCCGCGAGCTCAGTGCGCCGGCCGCACTCCGTCCTTGCTGACCTGGATGCGCTGGGTGGACAGCTTGCCGTCCGCCTCCACGCGCGCGGTCGTGAAGATGGTCTCGCCCGGCTTGAGCGCCGACCGGTCGCCCTGGACGAACGTGACGATCGGAGTGCCCGGCGGCACGAGGATCTTCTGCGTACCGTCCTTGTACTGGAGGGTGATCTCCTGGCCGCCGGCGGATTGCGCGACTCCCGAGAGGTTCGCGTTGGTCATCGTCGAGCCCGGCTCCAGGTCCCAGGGAATGTGTCCGGCGGGGACCTGGGGCGGGATGGTGTGCACTTCCTTGGCGACGAGCGTTCCGTCGGCGCGCTTCACGGCGGCCGACCCGACGTAGGTGCCGGGCTTGATGTCGCCCAGCGTGGTCGCCTTGGCCACCGCGACCTGCGCGTCCGGCGCGAGCTGCACGCGGACCTCCTTGCCGTCCCGCGACTTCACGGTGAGCACGTCGCCGTCCAGGCGGGCGATCGTGCCGCGGACGCGGACGGTGCTCTGAGCGAATGCGGCGAAGCCCACCAGCGCCAGGGCGAACGGAGCGACTCTCTTCATGGCGTCTCCCGAGTGGCCTGCCCTTGTACCGCCTCACGCCCTGCGTGGCCAGGGCGTCTCGGGAACGGGCGTGAGGGGTCCTCGCCCTTCGAACCAGGAGAGGAGGTTGTCGACCACCAGGCGGCCCATCAGGCCGCGCGTGTGGCGCGTCGCCGACCCGACGTGCGGGAGCAGGACGACGTTGTCCAGCTCGAGGAGCGGCTGCGGCACGCGCGGCTCGTCCGCGAACACGTCGAGCCCGGCGGCGAGGATGGTCTCGGAGCGGAGCGCTTCGACGAGCGCCGGCTCGTCCACCACCGAGCCGCGGGCGACGTTGATCAGGATGCCGTCCGGCCCCAGCGCCGCGAGGACCGCGGCATCGATCAGGCCCTTGGTGGCGGGGCCGCCCGGCAGGATGGCCAGGAGCGTGTCCACGTCCTTGGCCATCGCCAGCAAGTCCGGATAGTGACGATAGGGCACGTCGGGCCGCGCGGTGCGCGAGTGGTAGACGATCGGCACCTCGAAGGCCGAGAGCCGCTGGGCGATGCGCTTGCCGATGCGGCCCATCCCGACGAGGCCGACCGTCCGGTCGCGCAAGGTCGGGCCGAGGGGGAAGTTCCCCTGCAGCCACCGCCCCGCACGCACGAACCTGTCCGCCTGCGGCAGCCGGCGCACGGTGGCGAGCAGGAGCGCGACGGCGAAGTCCGCTACCTCGTCGTTGAGGACGTCGGGGGTGTTGGTGACGACGATGCCGCGGCGGGCCGCGGCGTCGAGGTCGATGGAATCGTATCCGACGCCGAAGTTGGCGATGATCTCGAGCGAGGGGAGCCGCGCGAGCAGTGCCGCATCGAGACGGTCGCGCCCGCGAGTGCTCACGGCGCGGATCGCCGGGCCGTGCCGCGCGACGAGCCCGTCGATGTCCGCGCCGGTTGCCCGATGGACCTCGAACGTGGGCTCGAGCTGCCGCTCGACGTCCGCCATCTCCCCCAGGCTGAGCACCTGCACACGATCCGAATTCATGGGAGGGGTGTATCGTTCTCTCGGGGGAGGGACAATCGCCATGCCACGCCCCTGGACCGTCACGCGACATGACCCGATCGAGAAGATCGACGAGAACCTCTGGACGGTGAACGGAGACGTCCCTGGCTTCCCGCCAGCGGCGCGGTTCCACCGCCGCATGCACGTCGTCAAGCTCTCGGACGGCAGGCTGGTGTTCCACAACGCCGTGCCACTCGGCGACGCCGCGCTGGCCGAGGTCATGGCCTGGGGCAAGCCTTCCCTCCTGATCGTGCCGCACCACCTCCACGCAATGGACGCTCACGGGTTCCAGGCCAGGCTCGGGCTGCCGGTGTTCACCTCCCGGGCGGTGGTCGAGAAGGTGCGCGCGATCGTGGAGGTGGAGGGTACGCTGGAGGAGCTGCCGAAGGATCCGGCGTTGCGCTGGGAGCCGCTGGCAGGCACCAAGTTCGGCGAAGCAGCCTACGTGGTCCGGACTGGTCCGCGCGCGAGCCTGATCGTCTGCGACGCCATCGTCAACGCGCGGCCTGGCGGGGGCTTCGCGGGCTTGGTGTTCCGCCTGCTCGGCTTCAGCGGTTCGGAGCCGAAGATGTCGGGCGGGTACAAGCTCCGCGCGGTCTCCGACAAGGCGGCGCTCAAGCGCGACCTGCTGCGGCTGGCGGACACGCCCGGCCTGGTGCGCATGGTCCCCAGCCACGGCGAGATCGTGACGGAGGATCCGGCGGGGGCGATCCGCCGTGCGGCCGCGCGCGCCTGAGCCCGGAGCGCGCGATCAACCTCCGAGCAGCCGCTGCATCTCGGCGTACGAGATGGTGCCCTCGCGGAGCGACTCGAACGTCCCCTTCTCCTGGATCTCGACCGCGATCCTCCGCGCCCGGCCGTACGCGGCGCGGGCGAGCCCGCCCCCGACGGAGACGCGGCGCACACCGAGGCGCTCGAGCTCCGCGACGGGCGGGCTGTCCGGCGTCGCAAGCACGTTCAGCGGCCCTTCGATCTCGCGGGCGAGGCGCCCGATGAGGTCCCGGTCGGTCACGAAGGGCACGAAGGCACAGTCGGCGCCCGCCGCCAGGTAAGCGTTGGCGCGGCGCACCGCTTCGGCCGGGCGCTGCGCGGAGGGAATCTCTTCGGCGCCGAACACGTCGGTGCGGGCGTTGATCACCAGCGGCACGCCGGCGGACTCGCCCGCCGCCCGGGCCGCGCGGACCCGCTCGACCTGCACCTCGAGCGGGAGCAGCCGGCCCTCGTCCGCGTCCTCCAGGTTCATTCCGACCGCGCCGGCGGCGGCGACTCCCCGCGCCGTCTCCGCGGCTGCCTGCGCCGTCGTGCCGTAGCCGGCCTCGACGTCCGCGGTGACCGGCACCCGAACCACCCGCGCCATCCGGCGGACCATGTCGAGCATCTCCGCGCGCGCGATCCGCTGGCCGTCCGGGTAACCGAGCGCGAACGCGACTCCGGCGCTGGAGCTCGCGATGGCCGGAGCGCCGGCCGCCTCGATCAGACGCGCGCTGGCCGCGTCCCACGCGTTCGCGAGCACCAGCACGCGCGGGCCGGCGTGGAGCCGTCGCAGCGCTTCCGCTTTGTCGCGCAGGTCCGTCATGTCGGTTCCTCCGGTTGAGTCAGGCGGGTTCCGCGAGCGGCGCCTGGCGCTGGACCGGCTGCGGAGCCGGCGCGCGCTGGTACCACTCGACGACCTTGTACCGGCGGGCGACCAGGGCGAGGCCCGCGGCGGCGAGGTAGGCGAAGCCAGCGTAATAGAAGAACAGCGCGGTCCCGCTGAAGAAGACGAACGCGGAGGCGAGCGCCACGGCCAGGTTCGCCGCGGCCGTGGTCAGGTTCCAGAAGCTCTGGATGACGCTCTTCATCGTCAGCGGCGCTTGCGTGTACGCGAACTCGAGACCGGTGACCGAGACCAGGATCTCGCCGATGGTGAGGACCACGTACGGGAGGACCTGCCAGACGACGGAGATCTTCTGCCCCGAAGCCACCGGCACGTTGAGGAGCCCGGCGATGACGAACGAGGTCGCGCCGAGAGCCATGCCGATCGGCATCCGGCGCAGCGGCGTCAGCTCCCAGCCCAGGCGCTTGAAGAACGGGTAGACGATCCCGGTGGTGATGGGGATGAGCAGCATCACCAGCGCCGGGTTCACGAGCTGCATCTGGGAGGGCTCGAAGTTCCACGAACCCACCCGCAGGTCCATCGAGCGCGCCTGCACTACCCAGGTGGAGGCCTTCTGATCGAACAGCATCCAGAAGAAGGGGATGAAGGCGAAGATGGAGAGGACGCGGAAGACGGCCTTCACGCCCTCGACGGCCTCCTCGGGGTGCTCGGCCCGGGCGCCGTCGAGCAACGAGCCGGCGCGCGCGCGGTTCCTCAAGGCGCTTCGCACCACCGCGAGGAACGAGTGCGGATTCTTCCCGGTGGGCGGGACTCTCACGTACTGGTTGCGGCCCAGCCAGAAGATGACCGTCGCGATGCCCATCAGGATCCCCGGGATGCCGAAGGCGACCGCCGGGCCGAAGAGGCGGAGCGTCTTGGGGATGAGCATCGAGGCGAAGAAGCTGCCCAGGTTGATGCTCCAGTAGAAGATGGCGAAGACCTTGTTCACCAGGTGCTTGTTCTCGGCGGTGAACTGGTCGCCCACCAGCGCTGAGACGCACGGCTTGATGCCGCCCGACCCGAGCGCGATCAGCGCCAGGCCGGCGTAGAAGCCCTTCGGGTCGCCGTGGAAGATCGCCAGGCAGGCGTGCCCGGCGCAGTACAGCAAGGAGATGTAGAGCACCGTCCGGTACTTCCCCAGGAAGCGGTCGGCGAGGAACCCGCCCAGGAGCGGGGTGAAATACACGCCGAAGACGAAGAGGTGGAAGACGGCCTTCGCGGAGGCCTCGCGCTGGGACTGGCTCGGCAGGTCGTTCCGGAGCAGCCAGTCGATGAGGAACACCGTGAGGATGTTCCGCATCCCGTAGAAGCTGAACCGCTCGCACGCCTCGTTCCCGATGATGAACGGGATCTGCGGCGGCATCCTCGTCGCGCGGGCTGGGGTGGACACGGCGACGATTTCTACCCCGCGACGGGCGGCTCGTGGAAGTCAGTGCCCGTCAACGCCGGGTGTCGTCCTCGCCGCGGAAACCGTAGGCCGCGCAGCCCTGATAGGGTGGCGCTTCCACGGAGGCCACCACATGGCCCTGCAAATCCCCCGCGAGTGGGTCGACATCCGTAAGGCCTGGTTCGACCTCACGGCCTACCAGCGCTTCGAGACGGTCGCCGCCCTGGTGCTCCGGCTGGTCATCGCCCTCATCATCGCCGTCGCGCTCTACCGTCTGGTGGCCGGCGTGATCGGAGCCTTGCTGCTCCGCGTGTTCAACCCTCTGGACCACGCCGTCTTCCAGGTGGTGTTCGGCGGGATCATGACCGTCCTGATCACCCTGGAGTTCGGTCACACGCTCCAGTATTTCTTCACCCGCGGTCGGGGCATCATCCAGGCCAAGATCGTGATCGTCATCGCGCTCCTGGCGCTGGCCAGGAAGGTGATCGTCACCGACCCCTTCGAGGCAGCCCCAGCGTCGGTGTTCGCGCTCGCGGCGCTGACGCTCGCCCTGGGCGTCACCTACTGGCTGATGCGCGAGCACGAGCACCGGCTGCGCGCCAGCGCCGCCGAAAAGGCGCTGGCGGCGCCGCGCTCTACGGCGTGAGCACGCGGATGACGAAGTTCCCCTGGTCTCGAAGCGGCGCGCGTCGTTGAAGAGCGCGCCGATGCCGAAGCCGTCCTCGATCCGGGGGGCGCCATGCACGGCCCCCGCGACGGTGGTCACGGCGTCCTCGAAGATGGAGACGCGGTGTCGACGGTGAAAGGGACGTTGCGGTCGACGATGTAGAGGTTGTCGCCGTCCAGAGCGATGCCGTTCGGGCCCTCGAAGCGCGCCTCAGCGGGCCGTAGGCGCGTCCTTGTGCGCCTGCGCCACCACCGCCTTGCTCTCCTTCTCGATGTGCGAGAGCAGGATGGCGACCTCGTCGGGGGTCAAGCTGAGGTTCGGCATGCGGACGTTCTTGTACTTCGCGAACAGCTCCACGGCGACGGGGTCGCGCTCGGCGAGCATCTTGTCCGGTTCGGCGATGTAGCGGCCCACCCAGCAGTGGTCGCGCCGCTTGGTGACGTTCGCCAGGTCGGGGCCGATGCCGTCGCCCTTGCCCACGGTATGACACGCCGCGCACCGGGTCGTGAACAGGCGGGCGCCCTCGTCGATCTTGGGGGGCTCGCGCAGCTCGGCGTAGCTCCGCGCCGGCTCGGTGCTCTTCCAGCCGAAGAAGTTGCCGATGTGCGTGGCGAGGAAGCGGGGATTGTCGACGGCGGACTGCCGCATCCACCTCCCGCTCGGCTCGTTTCCGATCATGAGGCTCGGCATGTGCCCGTCCCGGTTGGACAGGTCGGTCAGCGAAGACAGCCCGAGCTTCTTTGCGACCAGCTTGATGTCCTCCTCCCGACCGGTCAGGAACTGCCAGCCCGCGCCAATGTGGAACTTCTGCATGTACGCCTTCAGCACCTCCGGCGTGTCGTTCTTCGGGTCGATGCTGATCGAGTAGAAGAAGATGTCCTTGCCGACCCGATCGCCCAGGATGCGCTGCACCTGGGTCATCTTCGCGGTCTCCAGCGGGCAACTGGCGCTGCAATGCGTGTAGATGAGGTTGATCGCGACCGACTTGCCCTTGAGGAGGTCGTCATAGAAACGGACGACCTTCCCCTCCTGGGTGGTCAGCTCTACGTTGGGAAAGTAATCGGCCCCCCAGGGGCCGCCGGCGGTCGCCGGCCGGGGACCGAGAAGGCCCCCGGCCGCGACCAGCAGCGCCAACCACCCGACCTTGCTCCGATGCCGTGCTCGCATGGCGTCGCTCCCGACCCGGCCGTCAGAGAGTGCCGAGGCTGGCTGTCACGTTCGTCATCGCCATCGTGGTGGTGTTGTAGGTCAGGTTCAAAATGAGGAGGCCCGTCTTCGAATTCATGTACCCGCCGGCCGTGTTCTGGAAGAAGGCGAACGTGGTCTGGACCTGGTCCGTCGGCCCGAACGGCCGCGTGAGATTCGCCTGGCAGGAGTTGATGTAGGTCGTCTTGGTCTTGTTCCCCGTGCCGATCACTCCGCGGCCGTCCACCGAGACCACCGCGATGGGCCCCAGAGCGGGATCGGTCACCACGGTCGCGGTGACGACCAGCGGACCCGAGAACGTAACCGTCTCCGCCAGTCCCGTCTTCACGGCCGAGGCGGTGCCCGAGACCTGGATCGTGAAGCTGGAGACGGCTTTGGTCTGCGCGTAGGCAGGGCGCGCCGCCACGAACAGCGCTGCGAGCGCCCCGCCAAACAACGAAACGAACAGGGTTGTGGACTGTCGCCGATGCGTGCTCATCGTTCGCTCCCTCGCGGTTCGGAAGAATCGGATCGCTGCAAAGAATGTCGTGGACATGCGTTCGCTCCGGTTCCGCGTCAGAAGGCGGTGGGAAGGATGTCGTCGGGAGGAACGAAGGTCACGCCCTGCGGGGTCGCGATCGGCGTGGGGAGCGGCCGCAGGAACGGCGCTCCGTTGTTGTCGATCTCCCACCGCATCAGCATGGCGTTGTCCTCGTGTACGGTGTTGTGGCAGTGCTCCATGAACATCCCGCCAAAGTCGCGGAACTGCATGGTGATCGTGATGCTCCCTCCCGGCCGGAGCCGGTAGACGTCCTTGCGGCCCTTCTCCCAGGCGGGGACGGCGTTCGGATCTCCGTCGCGATCGAGGACCTGCCCCTCCTCGAAATGGATGTGGATCGGGTGGTCCCAGCCCCCGCCGCCGTTTTTCAGGGTCCAGACTTCACGGGTGCCGTATCCGGGCGCCGCCGTGATGCGGCCATAGTCCGCGTCGAGCATCGGACCCTGGTCGTCCGTCTTGATGCCCCACG
>WNEZ01006226.1_pt1 | contig 10476 bp, 8 predicted proteins | sample 5400521 | NCBI WGS metagenome assembly WNEZ01 (sample SAMN13153339, study PRJNA577476) | soil metagenome | isolation source: 120 cm saprolite under Douglas fir tree site 2 hole 1 replicate 1 | place: USA:California | collected 2015-04-18
GCTTCTCCTCCCATTGCTTCTTCAGCTCTTCGACGTCGCTCAGATAAGAAGCCCGTGATTCGCGAGCCTTACGGGCCTGTTCATTGGAGATTCCGGCGAGGATGTCGGCGAGCACAAGCTTGCAATCGGCCGCGATGCCAACCTCCGCGGGATAGTTCTTGCCGATTTCGCGCGGATCGATGTCAACCTGGATGAGGCTGGCATCCGGGATCGAGAAGGTGACCCCTTTGCGGTAGGACGAGGCCGACCAGTCTGTGAAACGGCAGCCGAGCGACATCACGACGTCGGCGTTCGCAGCGGTGTTGTTGCCGGGCAGCGATCCCGGCCAGCCGGCCGTGCCAGCGCACATCGGGTTGTCCTCGGCAATCGCGCCCTTGCCGTTCCAGGTGAAGACCACCGGGATGCCGAGCTTCTCAGCAAGTGTCGTCAGCTCCGGGGTCGCATCGGCCGTGATGGCTCCGCCACCCACCACAATGCAGGGGCGCTTGGCAGTGAGGAGAAGCTTGATGTCAGCCTCGATGGCCTGGGCATCCGCCCGCGGCTTCCCGACCGGCAGGCGCTTGGCGAGATCTGCGACGTCAATATCCGTAGTCTCGACCTGGACATCAAGCGGCACCTCCATATGCACAGGGCCCGGGCGACCGGTCATCATCGCGTTCCAAGCGCGATGCATCACGAAGGGTGCCTGGTCGGCGCGGATCACATCGAAGGTGCGCTTGGTCACCGGCGCCACGATATGCGGGAAATCGGGCGAGGCGAAGCGGTCCAGTTCCTGCATGACCCCGTGGCCACGCATGTGAGTGGCGGCGCTGCCGGTGATGAGCAGCAGCGCTGTCGAATCGCAGTGAGCGGTCGCAAGCCCAATGATTGTGTTCGTCGCACCTGGGCCGATCGAGGTGCAAGCGGCGATCGGCTGGCCTGTGACGCGGTAGTGCGCGTCGGCGATGTGGACGGCGCTTTGCTCGTGCATGACCTGGATAAAGGGCAGCTTCGAGACCGGATCGTTGAAAGCGTCGATCATGCTCCAGTTGCCGTGCCCCGGCAGGCCGGTGACATAAGGAACGCCGTAAGCCTTGAGAGCCTTTCCGATGATCTGTCCGACCGTGAGCCGCATAGACAACCTCCTCCCTCTAACTCTGCTGTGCCGCACATTCTACTCTCGGACAAAGTGGGGAGCGAATGAACTTGGCCCGGAGGATGGCAACGCGCATGGTTGTATAATCCTGCTCGCCATTCTGGGGCGGAGCTAACATGGATCGTCGCACTTTCCTGTCGCATTCCGGCCGGCTATTGGTGGCCGCAGGGTTAGCTCCGAGGATGTTTGCCGAAAATCGTATGCCCGAATCCAACCAACGCCGTTCTCTCTCCTTTTCCAATGATTGGATCGAAAGCCTCCTCGTCAGCGCGGTGCGCGATATGCCGGTTGAGGATGCGATCGTCGTGAACCTCTCCACCACTGCCTTGCACTACCGGGTCGGAGGCGATCATGGAACGGTTCTCCCCTGGAAATCGGCCATGCTCCGGCATTGCACATTGGAGAGCGGCGAAACAGTCGCATTGCTTCACGTGCGTCAGCGCACTAACCTTGGTGGTGTAGCGCTGGGTTGGGAGTGGTACGGTCGTCGCAATCCCCAGTTTCCTCGCGGGACTCCTCTTTACATCTCATCGCAGGATGCGATTGGAGATGTACAGCTTGATCCCGTTCGCGGCTTTACTCATGAGACCCCAGTTTCAGCTTCGCCACGACGGTACCAGCTCAAGCTGAACCTCTGGTACACGCCAGAAGCGACGGACTGCGGAATCCATACAGGACACCAGTTTCTCGAAGTGCACACCCAAGTCCTCGGCACCGGTCACATGCAGAAGTTTCGGGAGAACAATTCGGAAACACTCTACGAAGATGTCCCGATGCTCCCGGGATTCACTCATGACCCGTTCTTCGTGGTCGGAAACAATGGTAGCTTCAGCTATCCTTGGCACCGGTATTACGCAGAAACGGATTGCATCTGGATGGCCGTCGAGCTGCATCCGTTGTAAGACTCTCTCGCGGACTGCGGCAGTGCATCGGTTTTCAAGTCCTCATCCTGCAGGAATTTGTGGAATTACTTTTTTCGACGCGGACACCGAACCGGGGATTGCGGCAATGCCTTCCTCTCCCGAAGTAGTCATCATCGGCAGCGGCATAGGGGGCGGCACTTTAGCCAACCGTCTGGTGCAGCACGGTCTGAACGTGACCATTTTGGAGCGCGGCGGCTACTTGCCACAGGAACCCGAAAATTGGGACGTTCACGCCGTTTTCGTTGACCAGAAGTATGTGCCCCAGGAGACATGGTTAGACAAGGAGGGTACGGCATTCCACCCCGGCAACTATTACTACGTGGGAGGTAGCAGCAAACTGTACGGGGGCACGATGCTTCGCCTTCGAGAACGAGACTTCGAAGAGCTGGAACATGCGGGCGGCGTCTCACCCGCTTGGCCGATTACGTATCGTCAACTCGCGCCTTACTACGACCTTGCGGAAAAACTGTATCTCGTCCACGGTCAGGTTGGGATCGATCCAACTGAGCCGCCGGACGTTCCGCCCTATCCGTATCCTGCTCTCGATCACGAGCCCGTGATTGAGCGAGTGGCCTGCGCGCTCCAGGATCAGGGGCTCAAGCCTTTCCCGCTTCCTCTCGCGGTGCAACGCCATGAAGGGGGAGCGTGTGTGCGTTGTAAGACTTGTGATGGCTTTCCGTGCAAGGTGCATGCAAAGACCGATGCTGAAATCGCAGCGGTCAGGCCCGCGTTGGCGACGGGCAGGCTCACCTTGAAGATTCATGCGAAGGCAACACGTCTAATTCTGACCAACGACGGCCGCCGCGTGAACGCCGTGGAGTACGAGAGCGAAGCCGGCCTTGAACGAATCGCTGCGCCAGTTGTCGTGGTGTCGGCCAGCGCTGTAAATTCTGCTGCTTTGCTTCTCCGCTCGGCCTGCGACAAGGCGCCTCGTGGCGTTGCGAATTCCTCTGGCCTGGTCGGCCGCAACTACATGGCGCATAACAATACCGCTCTTATGAGTATCGGTTGGGAAATCAACGATACCAACTTTCAGAAGACAATTTGCATTAATGATTTCTATTTCGGAGACGGGTCCTTCAAGTACCCGATGGGCAATATCCAAGGTCTCGGCAAACTCCAAACCGGGATGCTCACGGCCAAGCAGAAATACTTGCCCAATTTCGTTGGTGACCTGATGGCCCAGCGGAGTGTGGATTGGTGGATTATGTCCGAGGACTTGCCCGACCCCGAAAACCGCGTGATCCTGCAAGGCGACACGATCAGGCTTCACTACACCGAGAACAATATGGCTGGGCACAAGCGCCTGACGAACAGGGCTGCCTCGCTGATGAAAAAGATCGGTTTCAGAGTCAACATCCAGAAGCACATGGGAGGACTCTCTGTCTCTCATCAGTGCGGAACGGTCCGCTTCGGCAGCGACCCTAGCAAGGCGGTTCTGAACGAGTTCTGCAGATCCTTCGACCATTGCAACTTGTTTGTTGTGGATGCTTCCTTCTTCCCGTCTTCTGCTGCTGTAAACCCGGCATTGACCATCGCGGCGCAAGCGATCCGCGTCGCGGATCATATGGCGAGAGTTGATTTTGGTGTGACAGGAATCAGCGGCGCTCGGTAGCGATGTAAACCACCCGATCGCCGATCGCGGTTTTCAATCTCTCCCCGTCAAACTGATCTGGCCGCCGTCGTCAAGAAGATCACTTCGGATACGACTCCCTAGCCTTGGCTTTCCTTAAACCCTCTCAGACCCTAAACTAGGCACTCCAAAGCTGGAGGTTTTGCCGTGCACAAGAAAAACAAAAGCGTAGATTGGTTGGCCACATGCGTCATTGGCTTGCTTCTTTGTTGTGCCGCGAGTGGTTTTTGCGAGCAGAGCCCGGCAGCGCCTCTCGGCATTTTTGAAAGCCACGCTGATGTCGGCACCATTCTTCACGCCGGCTCCGCTGAGTACGACCAGTCCAAACAGAGCTACAACGTCAGTGGCAGCGGCGAGAACATATGGTACAGGACGGATGCCTTCCAGTTTGTCTGGAAGAAAATCTCCGGTGATGTCGCGCTGACGGCTAACATCTCTTTCTTGGGCAGCGGCGGGAACGAGCATCGTAAGGCGGTGCTGATGTTCCGCCAGAGCCTCGATGCGGACTCTGCCTACGCTGACGTAGCGCTCCACGGCAATGGATTGACATCACTCCAATTCCGCGACGAAAGGGGCGCGGACACAGGTGAGATCCAAGCGAATATTTCCGCGCCCAGGCGGCTGCGAATCACAAAACGTGGCGATTACGTCTACATGTCGCTTGCCCGTGATGGCGAGGGTCTGCACGTGGCAGGCGGATGGCTGCGGATTCCTCTCCAGGGATCGTTCTATCTCGGAATCGGCGTCTGCTCGCATGATAAAGATATTGTTGAGAAAGCGGTCTTTTCGAATGTTTACCTGGTGACCGGAAGGTCCGCTGCGTCCAAGCCCCCGACGCTTTACAGCTCGTTGGAGACAGTGACTATCGAATCCAGGGGCCGTCGCGTCGTCTACATCGCGCCTGAACACTTCGAGGCCCCAAACTGGACGCACGACGGTGCGTCATTCCTCTTTAATCGCGATGGACGCATCGTGCGTATGCCTGTAACCGGCGGCAAGCCTGAGATTATCGACACTGGTTTTGCCGTCCGCTGTAATAACGATCACGGCATCTCGCCTGACGGGACTCTGCTCGCCATCAGCGATCAGTCGCAGGAAGAGCATCGCTCGATTGTCTACACTGTGCCCATGGCCGGGGGCACTCCCCGGCGCATCACCCAGCTGTCCCCTTCCTACTGGCACGGCTGGTCACCGGACGGGAAGACGCTCGCTTTTGTCGGCGAGCGCAATGGCGATTTCGACATCTATACGATCTCCATTGGTGGTGGACAGGAAACACGGATGACCACGGCCCAGGGCCTGGACGACGGTCCGGAATATTCGCCTGACGGGAAATACATCTACTTCAACTCCGAGCGTAGCGGCACGATGCAAATCTGGCGTATGCGGGCTGATGGGAGCGATCAGCAACAGATCACTTCCGACAACTTCAACAATTGGTTCCCGCACATCTCGCCGGACGGGCAGTGGGTGGTATTCCTCTCCTACGACAAAGACGTAAAAGGCCACCCGGAGAACAAAGATGTGAGACTGCGCATCCTTTCGCTCGGCGGAGACAAGAAGATTCAGGTGCTGGCCAATCTGTTCGGCGGCCAAGGCACGATCAATGTGCCGTCGTGGTCTCCTGACAGCAACCAGCTGGCATTCGTCAGTTACCAACTGATAGCAGAGGAAAACAACCGAACGAAATAAGCTGGCGAGTCTATCGTCGGGCCCCTGCGTGCATGTGCCATCGGCGTCTTTCCACAACGCGAAGAAATCTTCAAAGCACGAACAGATTAGCGGAAGGACTTAACGGCGGTGTCCTCATCGTCCTTGATATCGAAGAGGGTGTGCAGCTTTGCGATATGGAGCAGGTCGTGAGCCCTCTTGCTGAGGTTCACCAACTTTAGTTCGCCGCCCCGGTTGCGAATAGTCGTATAGCTACTGACCAGCGTGCCGATGCCAGAGCTGTCGATGTAGTTGATATCGGCAAGATTCAGTAGGATTTTTCTATTTCCTTTAAGCGCCAGGTCGCGGATAGCGTTCTGTAGGGTAGCGTTGCCTTCGCCCAGCGTGAGCCGGCCGCTGAGGTCCAAGATGATGACGTCATCTACCTCTCGGGTGCTGGTCTGCATATTTCGGAGGCAGCCTCCTTCAGTCACGCTTGGACTGTCGACACCTCATCCATGCAGCAGTGCGATCCAGCCGAACGCCGCGGGCACGGCACACCTCTCCCATGCCACCGCACCGATCGGCGATTGGATTTCGTACGGGCCTGGTTTCGTGCTAGGAGGGAGGGGCATCCGTGCAACGCGATTATATCTCTTAAAGCCAAAAAACTAGGCGTTCCTGGACCTACACCTTCTGAGACAACAGGATCCGCGATCTTGACGGTGCAGACTGAATGACGTGCACGGTTCCGGTCGCGATCGGCACTGGCAGGAGCTTCGGGGCATCGAATCCAACAAAATCAAAATGCAGAGGTTTTGTTAGTCACAATAAGTCCCGCAGGAAAAGGTTACTTCGTGAGCACGATCGGCACGGGCTGGTCGTACGGTTGGACCACCACGCTGATCGACTTGCGTTTGTCGAACGCGTCTTGCGTAACCGGGAAGCTCACTATGACAGTGCCGCGAGCTTCACCGCCAGGCAGGATTTTGGTTTCGGGCAGTAGCGCCGGCTCAGCATGCTCCTTCAGGACGGGGAAGGCCTGAAAATAACGGTCGAAATCCACGGCGGAGCCGGGTTCATCACTGAACTCTCCGCTGTCGGTCTTCAGGGTAGCCTTGATGGTGTGAATCCAAATCGGTTTGTTTCCCGTGTTATGCAACGTGACATTCACTGCGACGAGCATCATGTTCTGATTGGGCACCTCGGCTGCGGTGACATTGTCAATGGAACCCGCGCCTTGCGGCTTCGCGCGCTGGACGATAGAAACTACAGTCGCGACCACTACGACGATAACTAACCCGATCAGCACGATCTTCGCGGGCGGCAGGTTGCGCTTGGCGGTACCGAACTCCTCGCCGATGTCAAACCGGGTGCCGGGCTCCGGCATCGCGGTCGGAGAGGGGGACTCAGGCGGCGTACCCGGAGTGGCGGGGGCCGCGGGGTTGATCGGTGTTTCGTCGGGCATAGTCGGCCTATTTTGTAGTGATTTTACGCGGTCCTAAAGGAAAAAGTCTTTACCGCAGAAGACGCAAAGAAAAACCGCCGAGGACTCACAGAACTATGCAGACACACAGGAACGGTGGAGGTTTGAATTCCCGACTTCTCGGCGAACTCAGCGATCTGCCGCTAACTCGCATCACCATGCATGCTTTATGGCTTTGGCGAATTTCTGGGCGGGCAGTGTGTTCAGGACATCATCTTTAGTGAGCCACGCGCGGCGGGCCTGCAGCACACCATAGCGGATTTTTTCCATGTGCGAGGTGTGGTGTGAATCGGTGTTAATGACGATCTTCACACCGTATCGTTTGGCGAGGCGCAGGTGGAAGTCATTGAGGTCGAGGCGGTCAGGATAAGAATTCAGCTCCATCGCGACCTTGTGTTGCGCGGCTGCTTTGAGGATCGCATCCATGTCCAGCTGATAGGCATCGCGCCGAAGCAGAATCCGGCCGGTGGGATGGCCGATCAGGGACACGTTCGGGTTCTCGATCGCCTTCAGGAAACGTGAGGTCATCTGGGCGCGATCCTGGTTGAAATGAGAGTGCACGCTGGCGATGACGATATCCATCTCGGCGAGCACGGAGTCTGAGAGGTCAAGTGAGCCATCGGCGAGTATGTCCACTTCGATCCCCGCGAAAATGCGAATTCCATCCACCTTCTCCTTCGCGGCACGGATTTGCTTGATATGCTCCAGGGCACGCGTGTCGTCGAGCCCGTTGGCGAAAGCAAGATTCTTGGAGTGGTCGGTGATTGCCACGTATTTGTAGCCGCGGGTTCGTGCCGCATCGGCCATCTCCTCGATTGTGCAACGCCCATCGGTCTCCACGGTGTGCATGTGCACGTCGCCCTGTATATCGGCTTGCGACACCAGGGCGGGCAGTGCCTGATTTGCGGCAGCCTCGATTTCGCCTTGGTTTTCCCGCAACTCGGGCGGAATATAGTCGAGCTTGAGCTTGGCGTAGATCTCTTCCTCGGTTTTGCCGGCAACCGGCTTCTGATTGTCGAGGCGTGCGAGGCTGTATTCGCTCAAGGTGAAACCCATCTTCAAAGCGCGCTGACGCAAGGCAACGTTGTGAGCCTTGGAGCCGGTGAAGTACTGCAAGGCGGCGCCGAAGGAGTCAGGTGGAAGCAGACGCACATCCACTTGCATACCGCTGCGTTGGCGGAAGCTGACCTTGTTTTCGCCTTGCGCAATAATCTGCATCAGGCCAGGGAATCGGATGAGGTGCTCGACCAGCTTCTCCCGACGGGCATCGTCAACGCACGCCGCACCTGTCACCAGGACATCGAGATCGCCGATCGTCTCGCGTCCGCGGCGCAGGGAGCCAGCGGGGGTGACCTTCTCCACGCCTGGTACTTGCGAGAGGTGCTCGACTAGTTCGTCGGCCACCGCACCGGCCGCGTCCAGGAGAAACCGGCCGCCGATCCTGCGATAATCCTCGATGGCCTTCAACAATTTCTGCTCGTGCTTTTCGCCCATGCGGGGCAGGATGCGAATCTTGCCCTCCCGGGCCAGCTTTTCAACTCCCTCAAGGTCGCAGGTCTGATAGGCGCTCCAGATCAGAGCGATCGTCTTCGGTCCGAGACCCTGAATCTTAAGAAGCTCCAGCATCGAAGGGCGATACTTTTCCAGAAGCTCTGCGTGTAGCGCGAGCCGACCTTCTCTGAAAATTTGTTGAAGGTGGCCAAGCATGCTCTTGCCGATGCCTGGTACTTCGAGCAACTTTTTGGGTTCCGTGATGATGTCTGCTATTTGGTGCGGGAGCGCTTCAATGGCCTGTGCCGCGGTGCGGTAAGAGCGAATGCGAAACGAATCCTGGCCGTCGATTTCGAGCAAGTCAGCGGTTTCGTAGAGGATGCCGGCGATGGCTTTGTTGTCCATAGGTATGGAAAGAATTGGTAAGGAAAGAATTGTATCTCGCGGGACTGCAGAATGTGGGACCCTCCGCAGGGGTATCCAGCGCGATCGGACGGGCACCACAGCGGCCTGATGCAACCCACCTACGGGAGGCGGATCCGCTGACTACTGGGCAACTTCAGAAGCAACCTTTGCGACGTTGGCTGCTTGCGGTCCTTTCTGGCCTTGAGTGATTTCGAATTCGACTGCGTCTCCTTCCTGCAGGCTCTTATATCCCTCGGCGGAGATGGCGCTGTAATGGACGAACACGTCCGCTCCATCGTCCCGTCCGATAAATCCGTACCCCTTGGCGTTATTGAACCACTTTACCGTCCCTTTCATATGTTCCACTTGTATGCACGCTCTGGCTGGACCAAGGACGTGCTGTCATGTTATGTGACATTGTGCGGCCAGCCAACTCGGCTGTCAAGGGAGTGATCGCCCGAAAACCCACTATTCACGCGCTTTGCCGGCACTTTTGTGCCATGCGAGCCAGAGGATGGCAGAGGTGGTTTTGCTGTCGCGAATCGTGCCTTTTAGCGCCAGGCGAAGCGCAGTCGACAGCGGGACCAGCCGCTTGCGAATGATCTCGTCATCTTCCGGTTGGGCCGTGCCCGGCTTCAGGCCACGCGCCAGGTAGACGGTCATTGTTTCATCCATAAAACCGGGGCTGACGTAGAACTTGAGAATGCGCTGCCAGCGTGCCGCAGTGTAACCGGTTTCTTCGAGTAGTTCACGCTTGGCTGCAGCTAGCTCCGTTTCCCCTTTATTGACGCGGCCGGCCGGTAATTCCCAGAGATGGGATTGGGCAGCATGGCGGTATTGGCGCTCCAGCAGCACGCGAGGTTCCGAGAGATTCTCGTCTACGGCGAGAATTACTACCGACCCGGGGTGGTGCACGATGTCGCGTCGGGCGTGGACACCGCCGGGTTCCAAGACGTAGTCCGTGGTCACCCAGAAAATGGGTCCGCGGTAGACCTCGCGGGAAGAAAGGATGCGGGCCTTGGAAGCCGCTTTACTGCGAGAGAGCTTGCGCATGTGGACCGTTGAAAAGTATCAAAATGCCCCAGACGCGCCGCCCGACTTCAGCGTCCGGGAGGCAGGGGATAGTATCCGTCCTTGGCGGTTACGACTACGCAGGGACGTACAGACGAGCTCTTACAGCCGGGACGGTGAACCAAGACTTCGATTTGCCTGTAGGAGCTGCTCGGCGTGAGGCGAGTAGTGTAGCCGAGTGTGTACTGATTGCGGGCATCTCCGATGGCGCGAGCGTAGGCTTGCTCGATGTCGGCGCGAGAGAGTTCGTTGAATACCTCACCCCCGGTCGCATTGGCGTACTTGGGCAGGATGTCGCCGTAACCGAAGCGCGGCAGGTGGGTGAGTCGTTGCAGTTTTGCATAGCCGGGAATCGCGGCGCCCTCGACTCCGATCCCGTATACGGTGATATTGTTTGAGAGTAGAACCCTCATTGTGTCGCGATAGCTGGCCTGACTGCCGTACTCGCGGCCGTCGCTGATGATGAAGATCATTTTGCGGCGGGTGCGATCCTGCTTGCTCAAGTCGAGCGCTGCTTTGAGGATGGCGTCGTTCAGCACGTGCGCTTCGCGGGGTGGCGTATTCACCGGCTGTACCCCGCTGTCGATTGGTCTGCCGTTTACGGTTGGCGGCGATGCCAGTGGTCCGCTCGTGACAGGCGGCCCGTTATTACGCCCTCGCACTTTCTTCAGTTGGTCCAGCG
>WNEZ01008267.1_pt1 | contig 10476 bp, 6 predicted proteins | sample 5400521 | NCBI WGS metagenome assembly WNEZ01 (sample SAMN13153339, study PRJNA577476) | soil metagenome | isolation source: 120 cm saprolite under Douglas fir tree site 2 hole 1 replicate 1 | place: USA:California | collected 2015-04-18
ACGGTGGGGATGTTCCAGGTAGAGAGCCGGGCGCAGATGGCGTGCCTGCCGCGGCTTAAGCCGAAGAAATTTTATGACAGCGTGGTGCAAGTGGCGATCATACGGCCAGGGCCGATTGTGGGAAATATGGTCAATCCATTTCTCAAGCGACGGCAGGGCAGAGAGGCGGTCACGTATCCGCATCCGTCGCTCGAAACGGTGCTGGGCCGCACGCTGGGCGTGCCGCTGTTTCAGGAGCAGTTGCTGCGCATGGCCATGATTACCGCCAACTTTACAGGCGGCGAAGCGGAAGAGTTGCGACGCGCCATGGGCTTCAAGCGTTCCGAGGCGCGAATGAAACCGATCGAAGAAAAGCTGCGCGCCGGCATGACGCGCAACGGAATCCGCGGGGAAACGCAGGAGCAGATCATCCAGTCGATTACTTCGTTTGCTCTTTATGGATTTCCGGAATCGCATGCCGCCAGCTTTGCCTTGATCGCGTATGCCAGCGCTTATTTGAAATGCCATTATCTGGCTGCGTTCACGGCGGCGCTCCTGAATAATCAGCCAATGGGTTTTTATCATCCTTCGACGATTGTGAAAGATGCGCAGCGGCACGGATTGGAAGTGCTGCCGATGGATGTGACGCGGTCGGATTGGAGGTGCACATTGGAGCCGTCAGCCATCAGCCGTCAGCCGTCAGTTCGTCTCGGCCTGAATTATTCGCACGGGTTGCGCGAACCGGCGGGGCAGGCGCTGGTTCGGGAGCGCAGCCTGGCGCCGTTCACTTCGGTTCAGGATCTGGCGCGTCGCGTGCCCGAGTTGCACAAGGATGAGTTGAGGACGCTGGCGGAGATTGGTGCGCTCAATGCTGTGGGCAGTGGGCGGTGGCCAGTGGCCAGCGAAAGTCAAAACCTTGACTTTCATCGCCGCGATGCGCTTTGGCAGGTGGAGCGGGCGGTGCGCTGGTCGGGGCCGTTGCTGGATGAGTTGCCGGAAATGGATGGGGACTCTCCGCTTGCGGCCATGACGGACGAAGAGCGATTGGTGGCGGATTTTCGCGCTACTGGGCTAACGGTCGGCCCGCATCCCATGCAGTACCGCCGGGCAGAGATGAAGAGGATGGGGATTTATCGCGCGTCCGATTTGGCGCACCTGCCGAATGGACGCCGATTGCGAATTGGCGGATGCGTGATTGCCCGCCAGCGTCCGAATGATGTTCATGAGCCTGGAAGATGAAACGGGGATCGCCAATGCGATCTTTACTCCCGATTTGCTGCAGAAGAATCGTGTGCTGCTGATTTCGGAGCGATTTCTGATGATCGAGGGGATTTTGCAGAATCAGGATAACGTGATCCATATTCGGGCGGAAAGAGCTTCGCCGCTCAGTGTTACGCGGGCAGAGACGGCCTCGCACGATTTTCATTGAAGTGGAAGATTAAAGCCGTTTTTCTGGATACACGAGCTGCCTAGGCCGTCGATAGCTTCCTGGCGTTATGGCGTAGCGAGCGGCCTTCGGATAGGCCGTAGAGTTCTTCCGCTAGATTCTTGGCGTGATCGCCGATGCGTTCCAGCGCCTGGGCGGCAAGAAGAATATCAAAATTCTGCTGGCCGCTCGGAATGTTCGGCTCGGCTAGATGTCTCTGAAACAAGGAATGGCACAACCGATCCACATTCGGATCGGACTGCAGAACGCTCTGCGCGTACGACACGTCACGATTGAGGAAGCCCTGATGAACCTGCTCCAGCATTTCACAAAGCAGAGAAGCCATCTCCACCAGTTGACGGGAGTCCGCCGCCGGCAATTTTTCACGGCGCGACTGCAGTTGCATAACCGCACTGTAGGCGAGATCCCCGATACGTTCGAGGTCGGTGATGAACTTCAGACAGGCCAGCAACTCTCGCGCCTTGGCTTCTCCAACACGGGTGATGGCTTCTGGGAGTTGCTCATCTATTTTGCGTTCGATCTGGTCCAGTTCCTTCTCGCAATCCTTGATCGCGAGAAATGCCAGGCGCGAGCCCTCCGCGAGAAAGTCCCTCACATTGAACACCGAATCGCGGGCGATCAGGCAGCCTCGGACGATGAGGGCCGACAGTTCATCTCCCGACAAATCTTCTTTGCGGGTCTCAGTTGGACGGGTGCGAACCTCCGTTGCTCGGGATCGCCGCTTCGGTCGTGAGGGCGGGGACAGTTGTTTTCGGGCCATGGAAAACCCGCGCAATTCCGACGGGCTGCTAGCTGTGAACAAACTAGCATAGATCGGGAATATGAAAGGAGTGTAAATCAGCGGTGGTGGGTAGAGACGCGGCTTGCCGCGCCTGAGACGGGGCAAGCCCCGCCTCTACAGGTAATTTCGTATTTTCCTGATTACTTCTTTTCCAGCGCTGCGGCCTGCTCGTCTGCGCGCTTGGCATCTTGCTCTCTGCCGAGTCCGCGATACGCGCGCGCGATCAAGCGGAGAGCGGCGGCATTTCGCGGATCAGATTTGGTGAACGCTTCGAGATCCGGCAAAGCGCCAGCAAAATCGGATTGCTGAATTTGCGCTTCCGCGAGTCCCAAACGTCCGTCGCTGTTGTTCGAATCCACCAGAAGGGCCGCCTCGAACTGGTCGGCAGCGTTCTTCGCGTCTCTTAGTTGCAGGTAAATGTGGCCTAGCATAAGCCTTGCTGACATTTGGCTGGGCGCTAGCTTCAGGCTCGATTCGAGCGCATCGCGCGCCCCGGCCCAATCGCCGGACTTCTCCAGCGCGTCGCCCAACTCGAAAGCGGCGGTGGAATCGTCGGGCCGCAGCTCACCAGCGCGTTTCAAGTGAGCGGCCGCTTTGGCGAAGTCTCCGGCAGCGAGTTCGAGCTCGCCCAGTTGGCGGAGCGCGGTCGGCGAGGTCGGGTCTAGTTGCAGCGCCTTTTCCAGGAACTGGCGCGCGTCACTCGATCGATTGTCGTCACTGGCCAGCATGGCATTGTGCAGCAGGTTCTGAACTTCGATTTTGTCTTTGGGATCCGGCAAAGTTTCTCCGGGCTTGCCGGAGTTGCTCGGCGGCGGGAGCTTGGCCTTCCACTTCGCCATTTCAGCCTGCATACTCTGTGTCGTGGCGCTGTCGGGAGCGTAGAGATTCCTCAGCTCCTTCGGATCGGCCTGAAGATCATAGAGTTCGCGCCGGGGAGCTTCGATCCACTTTGTGTTGTCGGCGCGCAAGGCGCGCAGAGCGGCCCATCCCCAGCGGAGAGGATAGTCGGTCTCGCCGAAGAGAGAGCGCGTTGCGGGCGCCGACTGATTGATGAGGGGAAGCAGCGACTCACCGTTCAGCTCTGCCGGCGCAGCCACGCCCGTCGCGGAAAGAACGGTCGGAAGAATGTCGGTGGTACGCACTTGCGCATCGATCACTGTACCGCGATGGGCTGCTCCCGGCGTTTTCAAGATAAGGGGGATGTGCAGCGTCGAGTCGTACAGAAACAGGCCGTGGGTTTCCTCTCCGTGCTCGCCAAGGCCTTCGCCGTGGTCGCCCGTAACGATGATGATGGCGTTGCCGTAGACGCCGGCTTTTTTCAGAAACGCAATCCAGCGCGCCACCGCGGAATCGGCATAGGCGATTTCGCCGTCGTACAAATGGTCTTTGTACTTTTCCGAGAACGGGGGCGGCGGCTCGTAGGGATCGTGCGGATCGTACAAATGCACCCACACGAAGTGAGGTCCGGTGCGGTGTTTCTCAAACCAAGTTTCGGCGTGGCTGACGACTTCCATGCCGCGGCGCTCGACGCGGCCCCAGCGCTGTTTAGTTTCAGTCTTGGCGGGAAAGTTATCGTAGAAATCGAAGCCGCGATCAAGGCCGGGAGCAAGCGTGTTGCTGTCGAGAATCACGGCGCCGATGAAAGCTGCGGTTTGGTAGCCGTGCTTCTTCAGTAGTTCCGCCGCAGTCACATGCTGCGACGAGAGAGGGACGCCAAAATCGGTGACGCCGTGCACGCTCGGCAAGAGGCCGGTCAGAATCGTAATGTGCGAAGTGTTTGTGATCGGGCTATGAGTGAATGCCTGCGTGAAGCGGACCCCATCGGCGGCGAGCGCGTCGAGTGCCGGAGTTTCGACCTGCTTGTACCCGTAGCAGCCGACATGATCGGCGCGCAGCGTATCGATGGTGATGAGGAACACGTCGGGGGGAGATTTTCGTGGAACGGAGGTCTGGGGCCAGGCGACGGTTCCGAGCAGCATCATCCCGACAAAAATAACCAACCGTCGCATAAGCGCCCAGCCTATCACAGTCCTTCGGCCGAGTTGGGCGTCTGCCGCCGCCCGCGTCCGCGTCTTTCGTTGCGCAACATGCGATAAACTGAACTCACCGATGGTGCCTACTTTTTGTCGATTAATTCTCATTCTAACGGCCCTCACCGCGCTTCAGGCGGTGGCGCAAACGTCCGCAAAACCGGCGCTGAATGTGGTGTTGATCACAATCGATACACTGCGCGCCGATCATGTCGGCTGCTATGGATACAAGCAGATCAAGACGCCCAACATCGACGGCCTGGCCGCGGATGGAGTGCTCTTTGAGAGCGCCTTCGCGGTCGTTCCGGTAACTCTGCCTTCGCACAGTTCGATGCTAACGGGAACGTATCCCATGCTGAGCGGCATGCATGATTTCAGCGTCAACAAGCTCAGCCCGCTTCAGCCCACGCTGGCTTCGGTTCTAAAACAGGCCGGGTATCAAACGGGAGCGGTGATCGGCGCGGCGGTGCTCGACTCGCGCTTTGGACTCAATCAGGGATTTGATTTTTATTACGACCACTTCGATTTCAGCCGCTTCGACGAAGCCAATCTCGATGAGATGGAACGTCCGGGCAATGTTGTGGCCGATGTGGCGCTGGATTGGCTGGCGAAGAATTCGCAAAAGAAGTTTTTTCTTTGGATGCATCTCTACGACCCGCATTTTCCTTATCATCCGCCCGAGCCTTACAGTCGCGAATACGCAGCACAGCCCTATGACGGCGAGATCGCTTTTGCGGATGAGCAGGTCGGGCGGCTTCTGCGGTTTTTGAAGGAGCAAGGGATTTATAACAACACAGTGATCGTGCTCTGCGGCGATCATGGCGAAAGCCTGGGAGAGCATGGCGAAAAGACGCACGGATTCTTTATCTACAACGCCACCATGCATGTGCCGCTGATCATTCGATTGCCAGAGAGTCGGCTGCCGGAGAAGGCAGCGCGCACGGTCGCCGATCCGGTTTCGCTCGTCGATCTGATGCCCACGGTTCTGGGCGCCGTCGGGCTGGAGATCCCGTCGCAGGTGCAAGGACGCAGCCTGCTTGCCGAGCTTCGGGCTGATCGCTCTGATCGCGACCGCAGCAACCGCGACCGCACCCTCTATGGAGAGACGTTCCTGCCGCGACTTCACTTCAACTGGAGCGAACTGCGGGGCTCGGAGAACACAAAATATCACTTCATCGACGCTCCCCGGCCGGAGCTGTACGATGTGGCGAAGGATCCGGGCGAAGTTCACAATCTTTTCACCGATAAAAAGGCGGTAGCCGAGGAGATGCGCGCCAAGCTCATGGGCATGATCCGCGATTACAGCACTGGCAAGGAGCTGGCCGAAAAGACTGGTCTGGATCCGGCGCTGATGGAGCGATTGAAAGCGTTGGGGTATGCGGGATTTTCCGGGGGCAGTGATCCGACTATTAGCAGCCGCAATCTGCCGGATCCGAAAGATCGCGTCGCGGTGTATGAGCTGATCTCCGATGCCATCGCCGACAGCCAGCATGGCCGCTATCAGGAGTCGATCGAAAAACTGAAGAGCGTGGTCAAAACCGAGCCAAACTCTGTTCCGGCTCATTATCTGCAAGGCCTGAATTTCTACCACCTCAAAATGTTTGCCGAGGCGGTGGACGAGTTGCAGAAGACTGTTCAGCTGAGTCCCGACTACGCACTGGCCTTTTTTAATCTCGGCATGGCGCAGGCCCACGCCGGACAAATGGATGCCGCCATCGCGACACTGCAACGAACTCTGCAGCTGGATGCCACCAATTTCGAAGCTGCCTACAATCTGGGAGTGGCATTCCTACAGAAAAAGCAACTGGAGCCGGCGGCGGCGGCATTCCGTCAAGCAGTTACGATTAACCCAGAGTTTGCGCGTGGACGTCGCGCCCTGGGCGAGACCCTGATTTACCTGGACAAGGTTGACGACGCGATTGCGGAGTTGCGTCGCGCCGTGAAGTTGGCGCCGCAGGAGCCGACTATGCACGAATCGCTAGCTAGGGCATTGGCCGCTAAGGGGCTCACGGCGGAGGCAGACGAGGAGACGCGGCGCGCGCGGCAGCTGCAAGCGCCGCAATAGAGGCATGTTCCGGAGCTTCCCAACGTTTTCGTTCAAGCTCTTTTCCCCTCTCCAGCTCGCGGTTGTGATGACGCTGACTGCCGCTATCACAGCTCTCGGGCAAGCTGGTCCGAGCAAGCCAGCGCAAACGAAAACGCAAGCGCGGCCCGGCGTTAAGCGATCCAGCATCGCGCGACCTAACGTTACTCGTCCCAGCGTCATATTGATCACCATCGATACCCTGCGCGCCGACCACGTGGGATGTTATGGAGCGCAGACCGTCAAGACTCCAACCCTCGATACGCTGGCACGCGACGGGGTCGTGTTTGAGCGCGCAATCTCGCAGGTCCCACTTACATGGCCTTCGCATGCGGTCATCCTGACCGGCACTTATCCGTTTCAGAACGGCGTGCAGGATTTCACCGGGCAGCCGCTGGCACAGCAATTTCGTTCCGTGTCGCAGGCCTTCCAGAAAGCGGGTTACGCCACCGGAGCCGTGGTCAGCGCCTTCGTTCTCGACCGAAGTTGGGGATTGGCGCGCGGCTTCGACTTTTACGATGACGCGTTTTCGGCGGAAACCTTCGAGAAAAAGGATATCGGGCTGGTGGACCGTCGCGCCGGGGAAAGTGTAGCCCATGCCATCCAATGGTTGAAGACAACTCCGCGACGCCCGTTTTTTCTTTGGCTGCATCTTTACGACCCGCACAGCCCCTACGATCCTCCAGAACCCTACCGCACCGAGTACCGCAGCCACCTCTACGATGGCGAGATCGCCTACGCGGATCACGAGCTCGGTAACCTGATGGCATGGCTCAAACAGAACCACCTTTATGATTCGTCGCTGATCGTCGCACTCAGCGATCATGGCGAGTCTCTCGGGGAGCACGGCGAAGATGAGCATGGCTTCTTCGTGTACAACGCCACGGTGCATGTGCCGCTGATCGTGAAACCGCCTGTTGGGAGCGGCATTGCGGCTGGCCGACGTGGCGAGCCCGTGGAGACCACGGCCGTGGCCCCGACGCTTCTGCAACTGGCCGACGTGAAAGATGCGAACGATTCGATCCACGTACAGTTTCAGTCGCATGCTTTGCTCAGTGCGACGTTGGCCAATAATCAGGCAGGGAGTCAGGCCGCAAATCAAACTGCAAACGATCCGGCCTACAGCGAGACTTTTTATCCCTTCAGTTCTTTCGGTTGGAGTCCGCTGCACGCGCTCGAGAGTGAGCGCTTTCACTTTATCGAAGCTCCCAAGCCAGAGTTGTACGATCTTGAAGCCGATCCCGGAGAAACCCGGAACATTGCCGCCGCGCAACCCGCCACCGTCGCCGTGCTTCGGGAAAAGATGCAGGCACTGCTGGCCCACAATCCCTTCACCCGCCAAGATGCGGGTGCTGGAAATCTGAGTCCGGACGCGCAGGAAAAATTGCGCGCTCTCGGCTACTTCGGATTTCGCGCGGCAGTCTCTCCCGAATCGCTCAAGCAAGGCCTCGCCGATCCCAAAGACAAGCTGTGGGAGTTTAATACGATCCTGAAAGCCGAAGACGCTTTTCAACTCAAGGAGGATGATCGAGCAGAAGCTCTTCTCACCGAGGTCCAGCAAAAGGACCCACAAATCTACGTGATTCCTTTTTTGCTGGGCGAATCGGCCTTGCGGCGGCAGAACTGGGACGGGGCGGCCGAGCAACTGCATCGCTGCCTCGCATTGAATCCGAACTTCGACAACGCCATGACCGGGCTGGCGCGGGCCCTGGCCAAGCTAGGTCGCGTCGGCGAAGCGAAGAGCTGGCTCAACAAAGCCTTGCAGAGCAATCCCCAGAACTACCGGGCCTGGTACGAAACCGGCTTGTTGGAGGCTGGGAGCAACCCAACCGCCGCGCTGCTTTCATACCAGAAAGCGATTGCCATCCAACCCAATTTTTCGCCGGGGCACCGGGAGCTGGGTCTGGCGCTATTTCAGCAGAAAAACTATGCTTCCGCAGCTACTCATCTGGAGAAAGCCATAGCACTTGGCTTGGACGACGCTCACATCCGTAATTTCCTGGGGATCTGCTATAGCCAGACGCATCGCCCGCAAAAGTCGATCCAGAGCTATCGACTGGCACTGAAACTTGATCCGAAGCTGGCGGAAGCCCATCTCAATCTGGCGTACGAATTGCACCGAGCAGGCAAAATCAGCCAGGCACGCGCAGAGGCCCAGGCTGCCTGCCAGCTTGAGGCAAAATTCTGCGCGACAAATCCAAAATAAACTCGTCGGGAATCGTCTACTGCTTTCGAGCCGCCTCTTGACTTTGCAGTTTGTTCAACACTTCCTTGGCTTTGGCCGCCGTCGGTGCGCTGGGGAAAGCCTTCAGAAAATCCTGGAGCTGATGAATAGCATCTTCCTTGCGGTTCTGCTTCAGGTAAAGATTCACCAGCTGCAGATGCGCTTGTGACATCGTCGGGTCAAGCTGCAAAGCCTCGTGCAGACTCTTTTCGGCCTCGTCGAGCTTGCCGGTTCGTGCGAACAGGCATCCCTGGAGAAAATGAGCAAAAGCGGAGTCCGGACGGCGCTGTAGACCCGCCTCCAACGCGGTCTCGGACTCAGTATAGCGCCCGGTCAGCATGAGCACGTTGCCCAGGTTGAAATAGGCCTGCGCCTCATTCTGGTCGAGCCGGACCGCCTCGCGAAATTCCGCTTCTGCTGCCTGGTAGTTGGATTTGCTCAGATAGAGCGACCCGAGATTGTTGTGCGCCGGGTAGTAGTCCGGAGCAATCTTCAACGCCCCTTCATAATGCGCCATGGCCTCGTCCCGCTCGGCCCTGTGCTCGGCATTCACCCCTCGTTCGTATTCTTTGACCGCCTTCCTGGGAAAGCGCTTGTTGTAGTCTGCCGGATTGACCAGAGCGGGGTTGCTGCCAGACGCCCGCGCGCCGATCGGGTCATCTTTCGTTGTTACTTCGTGGGGCCGCAGGAGGATTTGCACCTGAACATTGGGTGCCTCGGGCCTGAGAACTACCCGTTCATCCACCGGATAGTAGGCTTCGTCCTTGATGACGATGTGGTACGTCTCGCCTTCAAGGCCGCCGAAGCCAAAACGCCCGTCAGCGTCGGCGTACACGCTGTTGACAGTGGCCCCGTGCAATCGCAGTTCCACCATAATCTGGTGCGGGAGTAAATCGCCGTTGGCGGTGCGGATCCGGCCGCCAATCCCGCCGAGCTGTTGCAACTGCGCAAACAGCGCGCCAGGGAGAAGAAGCGTTAATGGCAGCAGGAGCCACGGAAACAGTCTAGGGCTCATCGCCCTCTCCGCAAAGAGAAAAAGGGCCCGTTCTCCTACGAGAACAGGCCCCGGCAAAGCGAGTGCGGCTAGAAGCTGAGCTTCAAGCCGAACTGCATGACACGCGGTCCGACACCGTTGAGCGAAGTACCGCCCGCTGCTCCGAACAACCCGTCGCGGACGTCGTTGTGCCCATTGCCGCCGGCTGTCGCGAGTAGGAAGTTGGTGCGGTTGAACACGTTAAATGCCGCCGCGTCGAACCTCAGGTTGAAGCGCTCCGTCAGCTTAAAGATCTTGGACAGCGTCACGTCCGTGGACCAGTAATTTGGTCCGACAAATGTGTTGCGTCCCAGGTTGCCGAGACATCCCAGACATGGTGCGGTAAGACTCGGGTGACCAGCTGTGCCGGTAGGAGCCCAACCATTCGCCCAGTCGCTGTGGCTGAAGGTAGCGGAGGAAACGCTGCTATCTGGACGTTCGTTCCTGCCGCGAGTGAGAAGAAAGTCGCCGCCTCCATTGACGCAGAGGCCGTTCGTCACATCAGCAATGCTGCACGAGCCATCAGCATTGGTGCCGTCGAGATCCGGACTACCGCCGCGGAAGGGCTGCCAGTGAGCTCCTGTCTGGAACGCCCAAATCCCGCTCAGAGACCAGCCACCCGCGATATATCCGACGGGACCCTTCAGGTTGTAGCCGGGCATCTGCCACACGTGGTTGACAACCAGGCGCTGGCGGATGTCGGTCGAGCCGCCGTCAATGGAGTGGCTGTAGGCGTAATTCACGTTCACCAGCAGCCCGTGGCTCATCTGGCGCCTCAGCGAAACCTGCACGGCGTTGTAGTTGGAATTGACCACGTTCTCCCAGACGCGCAGTTTGCCATAGTCGGGGTTGGGCCGGCTACCGCGGCCAGTCAGCGTCTCACCTACGTTGTTGACCAG
>WNEZ01008343.1_pt1 | contig 10474 bp, 7 predicted proteins | sample 5400521 | NCBI WGS metagenome assembly WNEZ01 (sample SAMN13153339, study PRJNA577476) | soil metagenome | isolation source: 120 cm saprolite under Douglas fir tree site 2 hole 1 replicate 1 | place: USA:California | collected 2015-04-18
CAAGGTGCCGATCACCTGATCCCATACCGCGCGGCGGTCGTCGCGGCTGATCTCTTCGATCAGCGCAAGGTAAGACGGCGGTTCGGCGCGGCCGGCTTGCACCAGCGCCCAGCTGTCGGCGAGGAAGTTGACACGATCACCCGGCGTCATCAGTGCCAGCGACTTCGCCAGCGCTGCCCTGCTGTTGGGGCCGTATTCGGTTCGGTAATAGCCGACGTCGCCGAGATTGACTTTTACCGCCTCGCCACAGGACCCAGCCGCGATTTCGCTGCTGCCGTTCAGCAGCAAGACTTCCGTCGGCCGCGTCGAGCGCGGCGGCCCGAGCGCGATCGGAACTTGCCAACTCCGGAGTGGCAGGCTCGTCGCTCCATCGCCCGCCATGGAGGAAGCAGCGGGAATTATCACAAATCGATCCTGCCGCAGCGTCATCTGCTGCGTGTCGCTGTTGCAGCTGGTTTCGGCCACGATCAGCGGCACTCCGTCCTGCTCGGTGAAGGAGGCGGCAATGCCCGTCACCGGTTTGCCGGCAGCACTTTCAAGGGCCTGCCAGAGATCGGCCGTGGTGGTGTTGCCATAGGCGTGCGCGGCCATGTACTTGCCGATGCCGCTGCGAAACGCTCTTTCGCCGAGATAGTTTTCGAGCATGCGGATCAGCGCCTGGCCCTTGTTGTAGGTGATGCCGTCGAACGCGGCGTTGGCCTCGCTGTGGTCGGCGACCGGCTGCTGGATCGGATGCGAGGTGCGCCGCGCGTCGAGCGCCATGGCATACTGTTTCTGGCCGTAGCCGTTGAGCCAAGTCTGCCATTGCGGATAGAAATGTTCCGCGGCCTTCTCCTGCATCCAGCTGGCAAAGCCCTCGTTGAGCCAGAGGTTGTCCCACCAGCCCATGGTGACGAGATCGCCGAACCATTGATGCGCCATCTCATGCGCCAGCACGCTGAAGATGCCGCGCCGCGCCGTATCCGCGTTGGTGGACGGGTCGAACAGCAGCCGGCTCTCGAAAAAGGTGATGCCGCCCCAGTTCTCCATGGCGCCGCCGAACCCGCCCGGCACCGCGATCAGGTCGAGTTTTGGCAGCGGGTATTTAATCCCGAAATAATCGTTGTAGTAATCAAGCAGCTTGACCGCGTTTTCGAGCGCGAAGCGGCCTTGCTCGCGCTTGCCTGCCGTCGTGACCACGCCGACCGTGACGCCGTTCGTCTCCGCTGTGAGACGTTCGAGCTCGCCGGCCGCGAACACGAACAGATAGCTCGACATTTTCGGGGTCGGTGCGAACGCGACCTGCTTTTTGTCCGGCGCGACCGGTTCCTCGTGCGCCACCGGCATGTTGCCCACTGCCAGGAAGGTGCGGGGCACCGTGACCGTCAGCGCAAACGTCGCCTTGAAGGCAGGCTCGTCCCAGCACGGAAGGAAAGATCCGTCGCGCATCGGCGGGCTCGAGCTGGCTCGAGAGCATCCGCTTCACGCCGTTGTCGGTCGGGTAATCGACGAAGAAAAGACCGCGGCCGAACGCGTTGATCCGTGCCGTGAAACCGATGCGCAGCCGGTGTGGGCCCGCCGCGAGCGCTTTCGGAAAGGTGAGTGTCGCGGTTTCGGTTGTGGCATCAAGCGCGACGTCAGCGCGCTGCGCGTCATCGTCGATGGTGGCGGCGCCGAGCGTCATGTCGACCGCATTGAGCGTGAGCCGTGCGGTGGGCTCGCGCACCTCGATGTCCACGGCCTCGACACCTTCAAGCTTGAGGCTCGCGAGATCTGGCGTGAGCTCGATCGCATAGTGGAGGGGAATAACCGCTTTCGGCAGTTTGCCCGGCGTGGTGTCGAAGGAATAGCCGGGCTCGGCGACGGCTTTGCCGGACAGCAACAAGGCAAGCACGACGGTCGCGGCCAGCCCGGCGGCGAGGTGACGCACCGCGCGCGCTATCCCGGGCGAATCCTTGGTGAAGGTTTCTCTTTGCGGGCGCGCGGCGATCATCGGCTCGGCCTTGCATGCAGGTTTTAACGGCCGCCGTGAGTTATCCTAACGGGATGGAGATTGCGAGGAAAAAGGCGCCCGGCGCAGCGTTCAAACTTCCGTGCGATCAATGCTCGGAATGCCCATATCAAACATCAAAACGCCCTCGATCCATTTCGCCACACGAAGCATCCGATAATCTTCCCGATAGGCGCCGACGATCTGGAGGCCTAGCGGAAGATGGTTTTTGCCGAATCCGGCGGGCAGCGACACGGCGGGCACGCCCAGCAAGGTCCAGGGCGCGCAATATTCCGCATCGCCGGTATAGCCCAGGCCTTCGGGCGCCTCGCCGAACGCCGGCAGCGTCAGCACGGCATCGAAACCTGACATTTGCGCGGAGAATGCCGATCGCAGCTTTTCCTGCAGCGCCTTGGCGGCGAGGTAATTGTAAGCCGACTGGGCTTTGCCGGTTCGAACGAGCTCCTTCAAACGATCGCTGGTGCGGTCAGGAAAGCGCTCGACGAGGTCGCCAAAAATCAGTGCGGCTTCGCTGGCGAGGATCGTGTTGATCGCGTCCCAGTTGGCCTGGTCGAGTTCCGGTAACTCCAGTTCCTGCACGATTGCGCCGGCGTCGCGCAATGTCGCGACCGCCGTGTCAAATAGCTGTTGCTGTTCGGGTTCGGCCTTCGACCATTTTGCAAACCGCACGACGGCGAGACGCGGCGCCGCCAGCGGCGGCAATCCCTGTTCGACGGAAACCTGAAATGATGGGAGCGGCCGGCCATGAACATCGCTGTCGCTGCTGCCGCCAAGGAGAGACAAGGCATAGGCAACGTCGTCCACACGGCGTGCGAAAAATCCGACATGATCGAGCGAAGGACTTAAGGGATGCACGCCGGTGCGCGGGATCGCGCCGTAACTCGGCTTGAGGCCAACGACGCCATTGAACGCTGCCGGTCTGATGACCGAGCCCAGCGTCTGGGTGCCCAGCGCGAGCGGAATGACCCCTGCTGCGACGGCCGCGGCCGAACCCGACGACGAACCGCCCGGCGTGTGTTTTGGATTCCATGGATTGACCGTTGGCCCTGGATGGCGCCAGGCAAATTCGGTCGAAACCGTTTTACCAAAAATCGTGGCGCCGAGATTGCGCAACCGTTCGACGACCCACGCATCGGCGCCGGGAATGCAATCCTTGTAAACCGGCGAGCCGTTTGTGGTCGGCATATCCGCCGTCGCGATGATGTCCTTGATGCCCACGGGAATGCCGGACAGCGGCCCCGGCTTGCGCGCAACATCCTCGGCAAAATATTCGAATGCCCTGAGCACCGGCTCGATAGTCTCAGCCATCTCGCGGCAGGTGGTTGCGTATCGATCAGCCGCGGCATCATTGCCTTTGAACAGACGCAACAATTCGAGAACGCCGTCGCCAGAATTGCCGGCGGAGCGCGCATTCGGATCAGCCATGTCGGAAAGCCCTGACAATGCCAGCGCCGGTTCGATCTATGTCGCGCTTGTATGCCATCAGCACAGCCATAAAAAACCTTTTATTTTCATCGTGTTGAAAGGAGTTCAGTGCGCTTTAGGCAGGTGTGACCCGCCCGCCGCGAAGTTATGCAAGGTCATGATACACGTCGAATTTAAAGCCGGCACTTCCGCATTTCGGTTGCGGGCGAACTGAATTCGGGGTCGATGTCCCGACACTTGGATTTGATGACTGGCCGGACGGATTCGCGGGTAATAAGGAATCATGTCAAGCGAGCCTGGAACCGTTAGCCGGCGTGATCTGCTGTCTCTGATCGGAGCGGTTTCCGGCAGCGCCGCGATGTATCACGCGATGACCAGCCTGGGGTTCGCGGCCGATTCCGGATACAAAGGTCCGATCAAGCTCGACGGCGATCCCAGGGGCGCTTCTGTTCTCATTCTCGGCGCCGGCCTTGCCGGCATGACGGCTGCGCTGGAGTTGCGCAAGGCCGGATACAATGTCCGGATTCTGGAATTCAACAGCCGGGCAGGGGGCCGCAACTGGACCCTGCGGGGCGGGGATTCGTTCACCGAACTCGGTGGCTTCAAGCAAACCTGCGAGTTCGAGCAAGGGCTGTATATCAATCCGGGGCCATGGCGGATTCCCTATCACCATCGCGCGCTGCTCGATTACTGCAAGCGCCTCGGTGTTACGCTCGAGCCGTTCATCCAGCTTAATCACAATGCCCTCCTGCATGCGACCAAGGCGTTCGGCGGCATGCCGCAGCGCATTCGCGACATCAAGACCGACTTTCAGGGACAGATTTCGGAACTGCTTGCCAAGGCAACGCAGCAGGGCAGACTGGACGAAGCGGTCTCGAAAGAGGATCGCGAGATCCTGATGCAGGCGTTGAGGTCATGGGGCGCGCTGGATGGCAACTACGCCTACAAGGCCAACCTCATTTCCGCTGACTTTCGCGGTTACGCCAAGGATCCGGGCGGCGGCATCGGCGCGGCGCCGATCGCCGGCGAGCCGATCAATCTGTCTGATATCCTCAAATCGCGGGTCTGGCGTTATCTGCAGAATTTCGCGCTGCATACCTTCCAGACCACGATGTTTCAGCCGGTCGGCGGCATGGACATGATCGGCAAGGCGTTTGCCAGGGAAGTTGGCGACGTCATTCGTTACGAGGCGAAGGTGACGGCGATCCAGCAGGATGACCACGGCGTCACGGTCACCTACACCGACCTCAAGGCGCCGGCGACGCCGCAACAGGCCAAGGCCGACTGGTGCGTCTGCACCATTCCGCTCTCGATTCTGAGCCAGCTTCCGATCAATGTGAGCGATCGGATGAAAGCAGCCATCGACGCCGTGCCCTATTCGCCGTCGGTCAAGATCGGCCTGCAGTTCAAACGACGCTTCTGGGAAGAGGACGAGGCGATCTATGGCGGCATCAGCTACACCGACCTGCCGATTCGCCAGATCGCCTATCCCAACACGGGCTTCAACAGCTCGGCCAAGGGCGTGCTGCTGGGCGCGTATCTGTTCGACGGTCCCAACGCCTACGAATTCACCGCGATGCCGCCAGCCGAGCGGATCGCGCGGGCCGTCGAATTCGGCGCCGGCATTCATCCGCAATACCGCGCCGAATACGAGAATGGTGTTGCCGTTGCCTGGCACCGCATGCCGTTTACGTTGGGCTGCGCCGGCAACTGGACCGACAAGGCAAGGGCGGAGCACTACGACGATCTATGCCAGATCGACGGCAGGATCGTGTTGGCGGGTGAGCATGCATCCTACATTCCGGCATGGCAGGAGGGAGCCATCCTTTCATCTCTCAACGCCATCACCCGGCTGCATGATCGGGTAATCAAGACGTGATGCGACGTTTTCAAAACAGAATTCCGCGGGCATTTGTCCGGATGACGCAGGGCAACGCAAATCTTCGCGCAGCGTTTGTCATGACGATATCGGCAGCACTCTTGCTGTCATCGTTCATGGCTTACGCGCAGAGCGCCGAGCCCTCGACATCCAGGCCAGCCCTGAGCACCGGCTTCAGGTTCATTGAAACCAGCGGCGAGGAATTGTTCGCCAATGTCTGTCGGGGCTGCCACATGCCCGACGGCAAGGGGGCGGTGGGCGCCGGAACCTATCCATCGCTGGTGGCCAACAAGAATCTCGAAGCCGGCGGGTATCCCGTCGACCTCGTCGTCAACGGACAGCGCGCAATGCCGCCGTTCGGAGCGATGATGAGCGACGATCAGGTCGCCGCCGTGGTGAATTACCTGCGGACCCATTTCGACAATAATTATCAGGATGCGGTGACGGCCGCGGATGTAAAAACCGTTCGCCGATAACGATCATTCTCATCCAACACGCGGAGAGGCAGATGAAGCCGGGAGCAATACTGACACTCGAAGCGCTTTTGACCGGCGCTCTCATTGCCAGTCTCAACGCCGCGCAGGCCGACGTGGTCAGATATCCCATTCCGAACTCGACCTTTCCGATTTCCCAGGCCGTGCAGGTCCCGGGCAACGCGACGACCTATTATATCAGCGGCCAGGTGCCTCCCGTCATCAGCAAGGAGGCCGACCCGTCCAGCCCTCAGGCCTATGGCGACACCAAAACCCAGACGGTTGGTGTTCTCAACAAGATCAAGGCCATCCTCGAAGGTTTTGGGCTCGGCATGGCCGACGTGGTCAAGATGCAGGTGTTTCTTGTTCACGACGCGCGCGCGCCGATGGATTTCAAGGCATTCATGGAGGGTTACACGCAGTTCTTCGGCGGCAGTCAGCCCAATCTGCCGGCACGGTCGGTTGTCGGCGTCGCAGCACTCGCCAATGCCGGTTTTCTGGTCGAAATCGAAGTGGTCGCTGCCAAAGATAACAAATAGGGATAGCTGAGCCGCAGAAGTGGTTGGTTCGATAGCTTGCCAGCGAACGCGTTACCTGTCTGAATTCATCCGGCTGCTTTTTTGGGAGAGCGGGATGTTTCGAGAAACCTGGCGTAGCGACCTCACCTCGCGGAAGCTTTTTTGGATCGCTCTCCTCGCCGCCCTGGTCTCGATCCTCCCCGTGATGTCGGGGCCAGCGACCGCCGAAGGGCTGAACCCGCAGCAGCAGCTCGCCTTTGACATCTACAAGGAGCTTGTCGAGATCAACACCGTGACCGCGACCGGCGACACCGCGCAAGCGGCGGAGGCGATGGCGGCCCGCCTGCGCGCCGCGGGTTTTGCGGAGGCCGACGTCCACGTGTTCTCGCCGGTGCCGCGCAAGGGCAATCTGGTCGCGCGCCTGCGCGGCACCGGCGCGCGCAAGCCGATCCTGCTGGTGGCGCATCTCGACGTCGTGCCGGCCAGCCGCGAGGACTGGTCGGTCGAGCCGTTCAAGCTGACCGAGCAGGACGGCTATTTCTATGCGCGCGGCAGCGGCGACGACAAATACATGGCGGCGGCCTTTGTCACCAACCTCATTCGCTACAAGCAGGAAGGCTACAAGCCCGATCGCGACATCATCCTGGCGCTCGAGACCGACGAGGAAATCTTTGACCGTGACGCTCTGGGGATCCAGTGGCTGCTCAAGCACCATCGCGACCTGATCGATGCTGAATTCGCATTGAACGAGGGCGGCGGCGTCGGACTGAAAGACGGCAAGCCGATCCGGAACAGCGTCCAGACCAGCGAGAAGGTCGTGCTGAATTATCAGCTCGACGTGAAAAACAAAGGTGGCCACAGCGCGGTCCCATTGAAAGACAATGCGATCTATCATCTGGCGGAGGGACTGGTGCGTCTCTCCAAATTCAGCTTTCCGCTGAAGCTCAACGAGACCACCCGCGCTTATTTCGAGCGCACGGCGCAGTTCGAGGGTGAGCAGACCGCGGCCGATATACGCGCGCTGCTGTCCGATAAACCGGATCCGTCCGCGATGTCGTTTGTCCGGCTCGCAGCTAATCCGGTCTATAATTCCCAGCTGCGCACCACCTGCGTGGCGACGATGCTGGAGGGCGGGCAGGCGATCAACGCGTTGCCGCAGCTGGCGAGCGCCAAGGTCAATTGCCGGGTCATGCCCGGCGAACCCGTCGATGAGGTCAAGGCGACCCTCGAGCGCATACTCGCCGACGATCAGATCGTGGTCACCCAACTCGGTTCGCCGGTCCTGAGTGCGCCGTCGGCACTGAATGAGGAGGTCATGGGATCGATCGAGAAATTATCGCAGCAGTTCTGGCCCGGCGCGGTCGTGCTCCCGGTCATGAGCTCAGGCGCCACCGACGGCAGCTTCCTGCGCAACGCCGGCATTCCGACCTATGGCCACTCCGGGCTCGCCAGCGATATCAGCGACGGCGGCCGGATCCACGGCAAGGACGAACGGGTGCTGGTGAAATCGTTCTACCAGGGCGAGGACTATCTCTATCGGCTGGTCAAGATGCTGTCCGGCGGCGGTTAGCAAAGAAGAATTCCACTTCGCCATCGCAGCCGAGCAGGGACACATCAGAAGGCCCCATGACAGCAAACTCGATCACTTTAAATCCCGCGGACCACCTTCCCGATCTGGAAAGCCCGGCGGCAGTGCCGGGTTTGTTGAACGCGGTCGATGTGCGGCGGGACAGTTGGGGAATTCCTCATATTCGCGCGGCTTCGCAGCTCGATGCCTTTGCCGGGCTTGGGTTCGTTCATGCGCAGGACCGGCTATGGCAGATGGAAGCGCTGTTGCGGCGTGGCACCGGGCGTTACGCGGAATGGCTCGGGAAATCGGCGCTGGCCGGCGATATTCTGGCGCGAAAGGTCGACACCGTTGGGGCATCGCGGCGCGACTTCGCCATCTTGAAGTCCGAGACGCGATCGATGCTTGAGGCTTACGCGCGCGGGGTAAATGCCTTTATTGCGCTGCGCCGATGGCCGGCAGAATACGCCATTCTCAAAACCGAGCCCGCGCCGTGGGAGCCCTGGCATTCGATCGCGGTGATGCGTCAGATCGGGTTTCTGATGGGCTCGGTGTGGTGGAAGCTCTGGCGCGCCGCCGCACTCCCGATTGTCGGCGTCGCCGAGATCTCAAAGCTGCGTTTTGATGACGGGGGTGACGACCTGCTTTGCATTCCACCGGGCGAAGAAGGTGCCCGTTATCTTGCCTCGCTCGGCGATCTGAAACCGGGACTCGAGGCATTGATCGGTCACGGCAACGATCAGCAGGAGGCGGAACTCGCCGGCGGCAGCAATAACTGGGCTCTCTCCCCCGACCGCACCGCAACCGGCCGTCCGTTGCTCGCGGGAGACCCACACCGTGTTCTGGAAATGCCCAACATGTATGCGCAGACGCATCTTGCATGTGATGAGTTCGACATTGTCGGTCTGACGGTGCCGGGCGTGCCGGGATTTCCGCACTACGGTCACACGGCCAACGTCGCCTGGTGCGTGACGCATGCGTTCGTCGACATTCACGACCTCTATATCGAGCGCTTCGACGCTGGCGCAGAGAATACGCGCTTCAAAGGTGGCTGGACGCCGGTCAAGCGCCGCAAGGAGAGCGTTTCGGTGCGCGGCGAAAAGGATGTCGAGATCGAAGTCATCGAGACCTGTCATGGGCCGGTGATCGCGGGCGATCCGGCCGCCGGCACGGCGGTGGCGCTGCGTTCAGCGCAGTTTGCCGTTCCGGATAAATCCTTCGATTGCATGCTGCCGATGTTGCGGGCCGCGAGTGTCGAGCAGCTCTACGAGGCGACCCGCGACTGGGGTTTGATGGACCACAACCTCGTCGCGGGCGATACGGCAGGACATATCGGCAATCGCGTGCGCGCCAGGGTGCCGGCACGTCCGAAGTCGAATGGCTGGCTGCCGGTGCCGGGCTGGACCGGCGAGCACGAATGGAATGGCATGGTTCCGTTTGAAGAAATGCCATGCTGTATCGATCCCGCGGGCGGAACGATCGTGACGGCCAACAATCGTGTGATGGAAAATGGCAAGCGTTACCTGTCGACCGACAGCATGCCGCCGCATCGCGCCCGCCGGATCTGGCAGCGGCTTGCGCAGCTTTCAAAGGCCGGAGTGGATGACATGGCCTCTGTCCATCGCGATCTCGTCAGCGTGGTGGCGCTCGAATTTCGCGATCGTATCCGCAACGTCAAGGTTTTGGGCCACGCCGCCGAACTGCGCGACCGCATCATCAACTGGAACGGCGAAATGACCGCCGATTCGCATAGCGCGGTGGCCTATGTCGCGCTACGGACCGCCCTGACCAAACTGGTTGCCGAGAAAAGCGGCCTGAGTGCGGTCTCCGAGAGCCCTTATGCGAAAGTCACGCCCGGGATTTTTGGCGAGAGCCAGATCTGGTGGACCGTGCCTCAACTGCTCCGCGCCAACGACACCGGACTGTTCAGGCCGGCGACCTGGAATGAGCTCTTGGCGCAAGCGCTCGAGCGCGCCGCGCTGAATTTTCCGCCCGAGAGTTTTTCATCTGGGACTTTTCAATCAGAAACTTGGGCCGAGTTGCATCGGCCCACCTTGCGTCATCCGCTGTCATCAGCGTTTCCGGAATTCGCAAGCGTGCTCGACAGGCCCTGCGTTCCCGTCGGCGGTGACAACGATACGGTGTTTGCAACCGGCTACGTCGCAAGGCTCGGTATGCGCGCAACTTATGGATCGCTGTGCCGCTACGTGTTCGACGTCGGAGCGTGGGACAATTGCAAGTGGATTGTTTTTCATGGATCGTCGGGTCACACCGAGAGTCCGTGGTACGACAACCAGAATGCAACCTGGGCAGCCGGCGAGATGGTGCCGATGCTTTACGATTGGACGAAAATCGAGCAGCTGGCCACGACACATCAGAAGCTAATGCCCGTTGAGGCTCCGCGCGCTGCCTAAAATCGCGTCGATCGAATGAGTCATCAGCAGGAGCGTTATGCGTGGCGCTCGTTGCCGAGGCGTGGATTGAGCGGTTGTGTCTGTTGCCGCATGAGATATCCTTTTTGAAACTTGGCCGGAGAAGTTGGCTTTGACTGAAAGCAGGATTGCGGGTCTGGACCAAAGCCTGCGTCGACGCGCTCTTCAAGTCGTGCCCGGCGGCATGTAC
>WNEZ01006228.1_pt1 | contig 10472 bp, 13 predicted proteins | sample 5400521 | NCBI WGS metagenome assembly WNEZ01 (sample SAMN13153339, study PRJNA577476) | soil metagenome | isolation source: 120 cm saprolite under Douglas fir tree site 2 hole 1 replicate 1 | place: USA:California | collected 2015-04-18
CCGGGATACCCATCTCTCGCGTGAGCAGCGCCGCATGAGAAGCAGGCCCGCCAAATTCCGCGACGACGGCAACCACCGATTTGCGGGAGAGATGAACCGTGTCGGAAGGTAACAACCGCGTGGCGACCAGCACGCTGTCCGGCGGCACGTCCTCCAGGATGTGTGTGCGGATGCCGGCCAGCGCCTGCTGCAACTGACGGCCGAGATCCGCCACGTCATCACCGCGAGCGCGCAACTCCTCGCTTGCCATCGCCCGGAACTTGCGCTCCCAGCGGCGGAAGACGCGCTTCACCACTTGCTCGGCATTGACCAGTTCTTGCTCCAGCTCCTCGCGCAGTTCCTTGGTGAGCGTCGGGTCGCGCAGCATCGCCTCGTGGGCGTGGAAGATCAGCGCAAGATCCGTGTTCACCTCCGCCTCGACGCGCTCCGCCGACAGCCCGAGATCGGCGAGCACTTTCTCCACGGCACGCCCGATGCGGCGGTGCTCGTACTCGATCTGGTGCGTCCCGATGTCGTACCTCTCCAGGTCGTGCAGGATGTCCCGATAGATGAACGCCTGCCCCACGGCCAGTCCGGACGAAATGCCGAGGCCCGAGAGCGTCACGTTACACTGTTGTTCCCGTCATCTTGGTTTCCCCGTGTACTTGGACATGTCCGCTCTCGGTACTCTCCGCTGAAGTCTCCTATCCGTGGTCATCCGTAGTTCGTGATACGTTCGCCCCGATAGCTGAAAACGTGGAAGAGCACTTCGGACGGGGTGCCCCGATGAACAATACCGGTGCGGGCACGTGTTGATACACATGCCCGATACCAGGAACGAGGGGGAGCGTCACCCGGAACGCTGCGGCTCGCGGAGCGCGCCCTTGGCGATTAGGTGCACCAAGTCGAGGGTACTGATGACGCCGCGGACGGCCTTCCCCTCGGTGACGAGCACGCGATGGATATGGTGCGTGTGGAGGAGGCTGGCGACCTCGGCGACCGGTGTGTCCGGCGAAACGGTCACAAGGTCCGCTACCATGGCATCGCGCACGGTGCGGGCGGCGAGCTCCGGCTCGAGGTGCGCTGGAAGACGCACGGCCGCGGGCGCCTCCTCGGGGCTCGTGAGGCTGTCGTCGATGAGGCCGGAGAGTGACCGCTCGAGACTGAGCGAGCGGACGATGTCCGAGCGCGAGATGATGCCTACCAATACCCCGCGCTCGATGACGGGCGCCCCGCTGATGCGCTTCGACATGAAGAAGTCCTCGAGCGCGGCGAGCGTCATGTCTGGCGACACGGCCAAGACGTTCGCCTGCATCACGTCGCGTGCGCGGAGTGTCATCAGGAGCGCCAGCGATAGCAGGTCCCGCGACGCCTTGACAGAGAAGCACCCTGCGCCCATCCGAAACCCTACCCCGCCAGCGCCGCGGGTTCGGTAATGGTGGACCCGCATCTGCCTCTCACGGTACGGTATGGGGGCCCAACGGGATTCAGATGAGGCTTGCCGTCGAGCTTGGCGTTCTTCTCCTGGCACTCGAGGGTGTCGTGCACGCTCAGGTGAGAACCATCTTCCACACCCGGGCAGTGCGCCAGGTCAGCGCCGATGCCTTTGCCAGCCCGGACGGCGCCGAGCCGGACACCGAGGTCGAACCCGACGTCGCGATCGATCCGAACGATCCCAACGTCGTCGTTGCAGTCTTTCAGCAGGGCCGCTTCGACACCTCGGGAGGCTGCGTCGATCCCGGGTTCGCGACCTCCCAGGATGGCGGCGCCACGTGGACCACGGGCAGCCTGCCGGGGCTGACCGTCGCCGTGGGTGGCCCGTTCGATCGGGCCTCCGATCCGGCAGTTGCCATCGGGGCGTACGGCGCGGTCTACGCGCAGACGCTCCCGTTCGACGTTCGTGATTGTCGCAGCGGCCTGGCCGTCCAACGGTCGGACGATCACGGCGTCAGCTTCAACGCTCCCGTCCTCGTGCAGGATGACTCCTCCTGCTCCGTCTTCAACGACAAGAACTGGATCGCGGTCGACACATTTTCCGGGAGCCCTCACCACGGCCGCGTGTACAGCGCTTGGGACCGGATCGATCCGGCCGGGCAGCCGATCCTCACGAGCCATTCCGACGACGGTGGGCAGACCTGGAGCGCCCCGGTGAACGTGTCGGGCCCGTTCTTCCCCGGCGGCATCGGCGTGATTCCGCTCGTCCAGCCGACCGGTGATCTGACGCTGCTGTACACGACGGTCGGCACGTCGGCGAGCGAAGAGGTCGCGCAGATGTCGCACGACGGCGGCGCCACGTTCGGAGGGCCCGTCGCGATCGCGACGCTGGAGGGGACCGACCCACCCGGCATGCGCACCGGGGCCGGGCTCGCGGGAGCGGCGGTCGATCCGGTCACCGGACACCTCTACGCGGTGTGGCAGGACCGGCGCTTCCGGGCCGACGGCCTGAACGACGTCGTGCTGAGTGTCTCGGCCGACGGGGGGGCCAGCTGGGCGCCGCTCCGCGTGGTGAGCGAGTCGGGACCGGTCGGAGCGCGCGATCACTTCACGCCGAACGTCGCTGCCTTCGGCGGCACTGTGCTCATCGTCTACGGCATCCGTCTCCACGGAGGAAACCGCCTGCGCATGCGGTACATCGTGTCCCCGGACGGCGGCACTACCTTCGCGCGGGAGGGTGGACTGGGGCACGGGGGCAACCTCGACTTCGCGGCCACCGCGAACGGGGTCCGCTTCCTCGGCGACTACCTCGGCGTGACGGTGTCGCCGACCGCGGCACACGCCGTCTGGTGTCTGCCGTCCCATCCGCGCGGGGGCTCGGCCGACCCGATGCACCAGGTGACGTTCGCGGCAACCTTGCAGCGCTAGCGTCACCCGCAGGAGCGAGTGCACCTATTCGGGGTACGCGCGCGAGAATGAGACGGGGGGCGCGCGCCGGTCAGGGCAACGGGCAGCCGAGCGTCGCGTTCCGCGAAGTCTTCAGCCGCTGCGCGCAGAGCGCACCGTCAAACGTCGTGACGGGGCCGAAGCTGAGTCGCGAATCGGGAACTCGTACGACGGTCCGGTGGACTTCGTTGCCCGCCCCGAGCTTCGCCCTCCCGGCCACCCAGATCTGCAACGAGCCGGCGAGCGGCTCGATGAGGGCGTTCCGACCCGTCCTGAAATCGCCCTGGATGCGCACGACGACGTTGCCGCGCGGACGGATCGCCGTCGGCGCGCTGGTGGGCGCGCTCGCCTTGAGGCTGCAGAAGTCGTACTCGCCCGGATCGAGCTCGAGCGTCCCGCGCCCTCCGATGGTGACGTCGCCGTAGCTCCCGGGGCCGATCCGGACCACCTGGAGCTCGCCGACCGCCACGTTTGCACCTCCGCAAGCGCTGCTCGGCATCGTGCACCACGTGGGCACCACCGGCAGCGTCGCGGGCTGGAGCGTGCCCCGGACCAGGCCGGCGCCACGCACCGTGTTGGCCGCCAGGTCGAACACGCTGACCGCGGACCCGAGCGAGGCCGTGTCGGCGGTGAGAAGGGAGCCATCGGTCATGAACGCCCTCCGGCTGAGCTTTGCGATTCCGCCTGGCTCGTTGACCGCGAGCGACCCCGCGACCGACGTGACCGAGCCCAGATTGGCGTTCGTGCGGACGAGGAAGTTCGGCGTGATGCCCTGGCAGACGCCGCCCACGCACGCGTCGATGACCGAGCACAGCTGGCCGTCGTCGCACGGCGCGCCGTCGGGCAGCACGGTGTGGCCGCATCCGGCCAGGGCGTCGCAGGTGTCCGCGGTGCAGGGCAGACCGTCATCACAGTCGAGGGGCATCCCGGGCTGGCACCCGCTGAGCGGGTCGCAGCTCTCGAGTCCATTGCAGGCGTCGCCGTCGTCGCAGACGAGCGGAATACCATTCGCGCAGGCCCCGGCTTGGCAGCTCCCATTCGTGGTGCACAGATCGCCGCACGGCGTGTCGTCCGGTACCAGGACGTCGGCGGGGCACGGGGTACCCCCGCCGGCGCACACCTCCTCGACGTCGCACACCGTGGCCGCCGGACGGCACACGGTCCCCGGTGGCAGCGCCGGGTGCGTGCACGACCCCGCGCCGTCGCACACGTCGTCGGTGCAGCTGTTCCCGTCGTCACCGCACGGGACGAACGGCGTCGAGACGCAGGCGTCGGCGTTCTCGTCGCACGTGGCGAGGCAGTCGGTCGACGCCGTGCACGGGTCGCCGGCGTGGCCGTTGCAGTCGCCGGTCTGGCAGGTGTCGGGGCCGTTGCAGAAGAGACCGTCGTCGCATGGCGACCCGTCCGCGCGGAACTGGCCGACGCAGCGGCCCACGTTGTCGCAGTGGTCACCCGTGGTGCAGTCGTTGCCGTCGAAGCAGTCCGCGCCCTGTCCGACGAACTGGCAGTTGAACTTGCAGCAGCCGAGCGCGAAGAAGCAGTTCGTCGATCCGGGGCACTCGGCCCCGGTCGTGCACGGCGACGCCGCCGGGTCTCCGTTGCAGAAGAGCCCGCCGCCGGGGTCGCACTCCTCGCCGCCCTCCACGACGCCGTTGCCACACACCCCCGCCGCGGACGCGCCTCGCACACCGACGGCGAGCAAGAAGAGCGCAACGATCACGAGCCAGATGCGCCGGAAGCCCGCTCGAGCCGTTCCCGGTCTCATGCCAGGCCGCGTACCAGCGGGCCGGGCACGGCGTCAACAAAAAAATATCTGCGGCGCCAGGTCTGGCGTCAGCTCGGCTGGGTCCGGCGGATGCCCGAGCGCGCCGATGCCAACCACGGCTGCATTGCATGTCACCCCGTCCCACAAGGAACGGAGACGCAGGCGCGGCTAGACTGTGTTGCGTAGGGCTTCAGGGACGCAGTCGACGACGCATGGCGCCTCGCGTCTTGACCGGGTTTCGACGTGGCGGGCCTATCGGCCCTTCAACCGCTCCAGCACCGCCGGGTTCACCACGTTGATCGGATGTCCCGCGGCGTACGCCGTGATCTGATCGAACACGTCGGCGAACTGGATCTCGTACTCGTCCCGCGTGACATAGCCGATGTGCGGCGTGCAGACGACGTTGTCCATCCGTAACAGCGGATGGCTCGGGTCGCGCAGCGGCTCTTCCTCGTAGACGTCGACCGCGGCCATGCCGGGCCGCCCCGCGCGCAGCGCGTGGACGAGGGCGTCCGGCTCGATCAGCGGTGCGCGGCTGGTGTTGACCAGGAGCGCGGTCGGCTTCATGCGCGCCAGGTCCGCCGCGGTGACGATGCCGCGCGTCTCCTTGACCAGGCGCAAGTGGAGCGAGACGACGTCGCACTGCTCGTAGAACGCGGCTTTGCTCGGGGCGACGGCATACCCGTCCACCCGGGCGCGTTGGCGCGATGCTTCGCGCGCCCACACCAGCACGTTCATGCCGAACGCCTTGCCGTAGCCGGCGACCGTGCTGCCGATCCTGCCGTAGCCGTGGATTCCCAGCGTCCTGCCGCGGAGCGTGTCGCCGACGCCGATCTGCCAGTTACCGGCCTGAAGGGAGGCCATCTGCTGCGGGATCTGGCGCATGGCGGCCAGGATCAGCGCCCAGGTCAGCTCGGCTGCCGCGTAGGAGGGGGTGCCGGCGTGCTGGTCGGAGGAAACGATCACGCCGCGGCGGGTGCAGGCGTCGATGTCGATGTGGGGGTAGATGCTGCGCTGGCTGATGAGCTCGAGCCTGTCGAGGCGGTCGAGGAGGGGGGCTCGGATCTGGGTGCGCTCACGGATGAGGACCAGGGCCTCGGTGTGCTTCAGGCGGGCGGCGAGGGCGTCGGTGTCCTGGACGTGGTCGTTCCAGATCTCGATCTTATGGCCGTCCAGCTTGCCGAAGCAGGGGAGCGTCCGGAGCGTGTCGAAATAGTCGTCGAGAATCGTGATCTTCATGGCAACCTGCGCCAGCGGCGCTTGGCGATCTCCTTGTATTCGTCCGATTCGGACCAGCGACGCGCTTCCTCCAGACTGGGGAGGCGAAGGAAGGCGCGGAGGTACCGCCCGATCGTCATGTTGTGTCGGCGCGCCGGTAGAGCTCGTCGGCGAGCGCGCGGACCTCGTTCTCCTCGGGCGTCTCGCGACCGAAGTACACGGCCGAGCCCAGGGCGCCTGCGAGAAGGAAGGTCGAGTCGATGGTCGAAAACTCCGAGTCCCACGCGCGCCGTCCAGTGTGCATGTAGAGGAAGCGAAGGATCGGTCAAGACTCCACACTTCAGCCGGAGCGTGCTGCTGAGTAGGAGGGGCGGCTCCTACGGCTGGTCAAGCCGCCGCCGTGATGGCACGCGTCCTGGCCTAACCGTGGTGCCCCGTTACCTTCTTCTTGGCGGCGGGCGCCGGGACCACGCCACACGCGATCCGTGCGCCGCCACCGCCGAGGGGCTTGGGCGCATCGCTGTAGCTGTCTCCGCCCTCGTGGACCACGAGCGCCTTGCCCCTCACGTCTGCGAGCTTGAGCCCCGAGACCTTGAGCTTGGCGTTGGCGTTGCCCTTGGGGTCCACCTGCAGCTTCGGGAGGTCGCCCTTGTGTCCGCCGCCGCCCGGCCCCTTGTGTGCGTTGGTCCCCTCGGGATCGTAGTGCCCGCCCGCCGCCTGGCCCGCCGTGGGCGTGCCCTCCTTGTCGGCCGGCGCGCAGCTCCCGTTCTCGTGCAGGTGGAACCCGTGCTCACCGGGCGGCAGCCCCTTGAGGTTCGTGTCGAGTTCGAGCCCTTCGGCGGTCTCCTCGATGGTGACGGTCCCGGCCGGCTTCCCGATACCCTTTGCGTCGATGAAGTTGACCCTGACCGTGATCGGCTTCGGCGCCTTGACCGCCCCGGCCGGCAGGGCGGCGAAGGCAGCGAGCGCTCCCATCGTGATGGCGGCGAGTTTCGTCATGCGCGCAGGATATGCCGAATCGTGAGTCTGGGCGAGGGCCACGGCGCGCCTCCCGTCGGCCGCGTGAACGGTCGGGCGTTGTTGTTTACGCCGAGCCCCACGCGGCGTCCACGCTCCAACGGCCGGGACCGTGAGCGCCGATGAAGAGGAAGACGGAGAAGTAGAGCACGGCGAGCTCACCTTGGTTCTGGATCAACGCGGCACGACCCCGTTGACGCCGTGTTTCCGCGGCAGTACTGAGCATCCGTCATGGCGATCTGGAATCTGACCGAGGGCGCCGACCGCGTGCTGCCGGGGATGCATGCCCTGGACGCGCCGCTGTCGAGATTCGACGTTTCCTCCCTGATCGCGCAGCTGAAGGAGGAGGAGGTCTGGAAGACCACGCGGCGTAACGCGGTCACGCTGGTAAAGGACGAGGCGCTGCGCGCCGTGCTCGTCGTCCTCTCGGCGGGCAAGTCGTTCGCCCGGCACCGGGCGGCGGGACGGGTCCTCGTGCACGTCCTCGAGGGACGGGTGCAGCTGTCGTCGGGGTCGAGCCACGCGACCCTCGCCGGCGGACAAATGGCGAGCCTACGGCCCGCCGTGCCGCACGCGCTCGAGGCGCTGGAGGACTCCGCCCTGCTCGTCGTAGTCACGCACTAGCCCCCTCAGGCCAGCGTGGCGCGTGGTCCCCAGATGAGACGAGGAATGCGCCGGCAATTTTAACCGGGGCGTTGTACACGCAGGGCGGTCGGTCGCCATGAAGAAGCTCGAAGGGAAAGTTGCGCTGGTCACTGGTGGCAACAGCGGGATCGGCCTCGCCACGGCCCAGCATTGGTCGCCGACGGTGCGTATGTGTTCATCACGGGGCGACGCCAAAGCGAGCTCGACGCCGCGGTGAAGCAAATTGGCACCAACGTCACCGGCATCCAGGAGACGTCTCAAAGCTCGCTGATCTGGATCGCCTATCGGAAACGCACCGATCGCGGTGGTCGTCGTGCGCGCGCTGTAGCGCACGAGCGATCGCGTTCAAGACCACGGTGAGCTGCTGCCTGAGAGCGTCCATGTCCGCGTCGGGAATGGGCGTCTTCGCCGCGAGCGGCTGCACCTGGGACGCGTCCTTCGGCCCCGGGACGACCGACCACCCGATGAACGCCAGCGGGGTAACGCTGGGGGAGATGCCGAGCGGGACGCTCTCGACCAGCGAGACGGTCCCTTTGAGGCCGTTGTTTCCGGGAATGTTATTCGGCGACCCAGGGCTGACCAAAAGGCTGGATTGGGATACCGAGGGTAGGGCGGTGGGCGTTTATGCGAAGTCCGAAGCCGACATCCGGACCGTGGCGAATATCGTAAACGATCTGGTGGGACTCGCCACAAAACGCAGGCCGGCTTGAGCGGGCCCTCGACGGCGACCGAGTGTCGCGCGTCCAGCGGCACGAGGATGTGCACTGTGAAGCAGCTCGTGATCGGCGTGCTCGGCTTCCTCGCGGCGACGTCCTGGATTTCGACACCGACGCGCGCGGCGAGCCTGCCCCCATCCGAGGACATGGCCAAGGCCCGGCTAGACAGCTCGCCGCGCCACGCCGAGCTCGCCGCCGTCGACGTGCGGGGCGCGCCGGTGCGTGTCTGGGTCGTCTATCCCGAGCGAAAGGATGCCGCTCCGGTCGTCATCGTGATCCATGAGATATTCGGGCTCACGGACTGGATCCGCGCGGTCGCGGATCAGCTCGCCGCGGAGGGGTTCATCGCGGTCGCCCCCGACCTGCTCTCGGGCAAGGGGCCGGCGGGCGGCGGCACGGAAGCCTACCCGAGCCGTGACGACGTGACGAAGGCGGTGTCGGGTCTCGCGCGCGAGGAGGCGATCGCCCGCCTGAACGCAGTCCGAGAATGGGCCCTCGCCCGACCGGCGGCGAACGGCAAGAGCGCGTCCATCGGCTTCTGCTGGGGCGGTTCGATGAGCTTCGCGTGGGCTGTGGCGCAGCCCGGGCTCGACGCCGCGGTGGTCTACTACGGGACCGCACCCGACGATCTCTCGACGCTGGCGGCCGTGAAGGCGCCTGTCCTGGGTCTCTACGGCAGCAGCGACGCCCGGGTCGACGCGACGATAGCGGCAACCGAAGCGAAGATGAAGGACCTCGGCAAGGTCTACGAGCCGCATGTATTCGAGGACGCCGGGCACGGCTTCCTGCGCGCGCAGGACGCGCAGAGCGGGGCCAACCAGCGGGCGACCGAGGGGGCGTGGCCGGTGACGATCTCCTTTCTACGGCAACACACGAAGTGACGATCTTCTACTGATCAAGAAGGCGAGACAATGAAGAGAATATCCGATCGAGGTGTCATCCACGGATCTGCTGTTCGGCAGCCGAAGGGTCGAGGGCGCGCTCACCGGCACTCCAGCGACCGGAGACACGACGCTGAAATTCAGCGTCCTGAGCGGAGTCGCCGCCATGATCGAGACCATGCCGCTCGAGAAGGCCGCCGGGGCTTACGCGAAGATGATGTCCGGCAAGGCGCGCTTTCGAATGGTTCTCACCGTGGACCGGTGGGTCTAGTGAGGAGAAAGTTATGGCATCTGAAGCTACAATTCGTGATCGTTCTGCCGTTGATTGGGCACTCCTTGTCGCCCGCGCCGTCGTCGGCGTCATCTTCATGGCGCACGGCGCACAGAACTTTTCGGCGCGTTCGGCGGCCCGGGGCTGTCGGCCGTCGTCCAGATGATGGGGATTTTAGGCTACCTGGTCACAGTCGGCGAGTTCTTCGGCGGTTTGGGACTCGTCTTTGGTTTTCTCTCGCGCTTCTCTGCGGCGTCGATCATCATCATCATGCTTGGGGCCGTCCCCACGGTTCACGCGAAATTCGGTTTCTTCATGAACTGGGCTGGCAACCAGGCGGGAGAGGGTTTCGAGTATCACCTGCTGGCTATCGCCGCGTTGCTGCCCATCGTGATCGTCGGGCCGGGACGCTTCGCCGTCGGGCGACTCTTACGTTTGCCTAAAGTTGCCGGCAAGGAAAAGCTCGCAGCGGTTCTGGAGTAGGATCCCGACGTCGCCAGCACGGTCATCCGAAGGAGAAGCTCGCACGGAAGCGTGGAGCGCAGGCGCGTCACGAGTAGTCGTGCTGGCCGCTGGGCGACGCCCGGTCGCCACCGAGCGGCTCGCGGCCCGGGTCAGTGGAGAAAGCCCGGCGATAGCCAGCCAGCCTGATAGCACTCAGTACAGGTCGGGAAGACCCTCGGACTCCCGTTCTCCATGCCGAGGAGGCCCCACGTTTCCCTCCAGATGCCACGATCTTCCGCATCGAGCGGATGGGGATGGCCCACTTCGGTCGGTATGCTCTTGCCGCAGTGGGCACACACCGTCCGGAGCGCGGGATTGGCTTCGGCTCGGAACTGCGATCCCTTCTGCGCCATCGCGCTCACCAAACGCGGGGCACGATCCGGTCCCTACGCTCTGACCTACACCTCGACCTCCACGTCCGATCCCTGGACACGCACGGCGTATCGCGCAACCCCGCGTGGGGCTGGCGGCCCGAGCACTGCGCCGGTCTTGATGTTGTAGACGGCCCCATGCCACGGGCACGTGACCTCCTCGCCCGATACCTCGCCCTCAGAGAGCGGACCGCCGCGGTGCGTGCAAGTGTCGTCGATGGCGTA
>WNEZ01006229.1_pt1 | contig 10470 bp, 8 predicted proteins | sample 5400521 | NCBI WGS metagenome assembly WNEZ01 (sample SAMN13153339, study PRJNA577476) | soil metagenome | isolation source: 120 cm saprolite under Douglas fir tree site 2 hole 1 replicate 1 | place: USA:California | collected 2015-04-18
CCGAATACCGGGCTTCTGTGGTCCTAGTTCCCCTGTACGGCACCTGCCAAGGGGGAACCGCGATGTCCAGACGCCTCGCCCTGCTCGCACTCGCCTGCTCGACCATCGTCGCGCCCGCCGCCCGGGCCGGCCTGCCCCCTTGCACGCAGGGGATCGCGGGAGCGGTCGAGAAGTACGCGGTCGGGAAGCGGAAGGCGATGGCCAAGTGCGAGGACAAGCGCTCGAGCGGCAAGCTCCTCGCGAGCGTCAGCTGCCGTCCCGCCCTCGGCCCCGTCACGGACCCGGGTACGGACAAGAAGCTCACCGCCCTCGCGGGCAAGGTCGAGCCGGCGATCAGCGGCAAGTGCACCCTCCCCCTGCCGTCCCTCGGCCCCGCGTGCGACAGCGCCGCCACGGTCCACGACCTCGCGACCTGCATCACCGCGCCGGTCCAGGATGCGGACGTGGAGCCGATCAACGTCGACACGCTGGTCGCGACGGTCTACGACACGACCCCGCCGATCACCGACGCCGCGCTCCGCAAGTGCCAGGCGACGATCAGCAAGGCGGGCGGGAAGTACCTCGCGGCGCGGATGAAGGCGAAGCGCAAGTGCGCGATCGCGGTCGCCGCGGGCAAGACGCCGGCGCCGTGTCCCGATGCGACCGCAGCCGCGGCGATCGAGGCGGCGCGGGCGACCATGCAGGCGAGTATCCAGAAGGTGTGCAGCGAGACGCAGCTCGCCGCGGATTCGCCGCCCGACCTGACCTTCGCGCCGCACTGCCGGTCCTACAAGCTGCTCACCTACAAGCGCGGCGCGATGAACGAGAACACGGTCCCGGTCTTCGACCGTTTCCTCCGCTGCATCACGTCCGCGCACGCCGGGGTCGCGGACCGCACCGTGAACATCGGCCTTCCGCAGCCCGAAGCCTCGGGCTTCGTCGAGGGCGTGGCCGCCGGCGACGCGACCGACACGAGCGCCATCTTCTGGACGCGCGTCCCCGACGCCACCATGGGCGCGACGCTGGAGCTGTCGCCCGATCCGGCGTTCGCCTCCGGCGTGCAGATGGTCTCCGTCACCCCCGACGCGGACGGATTCGTGAAGGAGGACGTGGGCAGCCTGATGCAAGAGACGGTCTACTTCTATCGCTTCAAGCAGGGGACGCAGACGAGCGCCGTGGGCCGGGTGGTCACCGCGCCCGACCCGTCGGACGTCACCCGGATCGTCCACCTCGGCTGGAGCGGCGATTCGAACGCCTTCAACCGTCCCTTCACCTCGCTCGACCCGCTGCGCCTCCTCGCCTCCGACGGGTGGTTCTACATCGGCGACACCATCTACGGCGACGATCCCCTGGCCGACGGCCTGGTCGCGATGACCCAGCCTCAGTACGAGATGAAATACCGCGAGAACCGCAGCGACGCAGCGCTCCGCGGCCTCATGGAGTCCACCGGCACCTACAGCCAGTGGGACGACCACGAGGTGCGGAACGACTTCGCGGGCGCCGAGCCGGTCTTCGCCACGCGGATGGCGGCGGGCAACGCCGCGTTCCGCCGCTACATGCCGCTGCGCGAGGACACCATGGACGCGATGCGGCTCTACCGCAGCGTTCGCTGGGGGAGCGGCGCCGAGTTCTTCGTCATCGACGACCGCCAGTACCGCTCGGCCAAGTACACCTGCTGCACGAACGCTCCCGACTCCGGGTTCGTCACCACCGACGCGGACTCGACCTGCACCGGCGGCGGGGCGGGCGAGGCGACCTTCCCTTCCATGTCGTGCAACACCGCGATGAGCGGGGCGACGCGCACCATCCTCGGCGCGGCGCAGAAGACCTGGCTCGAGAACGGGCTGCTCACCTCCACCGCGACCTTCAAGTTCATCATGAACGGGCCGCCGATCACCCAGCTCCTCTTCCTGCCCTACGACCGCTGGGAGGCATGGAGCGCCGAGCGCACCGAGATCCTGGACTTCATCGTGACCAACGGCATCAAGAACGTCGTCTGGCTGTCGACCGACCTGCACGCGATCGTCATCTCACCCACGCGCCTGGACGTCTCCATGACGCACGCGATGCCGGAGATCGTGGCCGGCGCGATCGGCGAGAGCACGATCTTCAACGAGCTGCCGCCGTCGGTCGAGGCATCGCTGCCGGGACTCCCGGGGGTGATCACCCAGGTGTCGGAGTTCGAGCTCGACCGCTACAACGTGGTCCTCATCACGGTCGATCCGACCCTCGCGACGCCCCGGGCCAACTTCGACTTCTACGACCGGACGGGCTCGATCATCCACAACGTCTTCTTCGACGCCGTGCCCTAGCCAGTCAGGCGCGCGGCACGATGCCGCGCGCCTCGAGGCAGGCGAGCACTTGCTGCGCGCTCTCCTCGGCGGGCTGGGTGTGGGTGCGGATGGTGAGCTCGGGGGAGAGTGGAGACTCGTAGGGCGCCGAGATGCCGGTGAACTCGGGGATCTGGCCGGCGCGCGCCTTCTGGTAGAGCCCCTTCACGTCGCGCTGCTCGCAGACCTCGAGCGGGCAGTCCACGAGCACCTCGATGAAGTCGCCGGGCTGCATGACGGCGCGCGCCTGGTCGCGGTCGGCGCGATAGGGCGAGATGAAGGCCGTGAGCGCGACCACGCCCGCGTCGGTGAAGAGCTTCGCCACCTCGCCGATGCGACGGATGTTCTCGGTCCGATCGGACGGCGAAAAGCCCAGGTTCTTGTTGAGGCCGTGGCGGATGTTGTCGCCGTCGAGGACGAAGGCGCGCACGCCGCGCCCGAGGAGTGCCTTCTCGACCGCCACCGCGATGGTCGACTTGCCCGAGCCCGAGAGGCCGGTGAACCAGACCGTGGCTCCCCGGTGCCCGTTCAGCCGCTCACGGTCGGCGCGCGTGACCGCGCCCTGGTGCCAGACGATGTTGGTCGCCTTCTGCTCGGCCATGGGGCGAGTCCTTATCGGTCGCGGAGCGGGCTGTCCATCCGATCAACCCGCGACCGCGGGCGGCCCGCCGATCCGCCCGGCGCGCGGACCCCGCGGACGGAGCGCCTGGCGTAGCTCGCGCTTGCGCAGCCGGATCGCGTCGGGGGTCACCTCGACCAGCTCGTCCTCGTCGATCCACTCGAGGCCGTCCTCGAGGCCCATGGCGCGGTGGGGCACCAGGCGCACCGCCTCGTCGTGCCCCGAGGCGCGCATGTTGCTGAGCTTCTTCTCGCGGCACACGTTCACGTCGAGGTCGGCGTCGCGCGAGTACTCACCCACCACCATGCCCTCGTAGACCGGCGTGCCGGCGGGGACGAAGAGGACGCCGCGCTCCTGGAGGTGGAAGAGGGCGTACGGCGTCGCCACCCCCTCTCGGTCGGCCACCATCGCGCCGTTGGTGCGCGCCGGGATCGGGCCGTGCCAGGGCGCGTAGCCGTTGAAGAGCGTGTTCAGCGTGCCCGTGCCGCGCGTGTCGGTCAGGAAGTGCGAGCGGAAGCCGATCAGGCCGCGCGAGGGCACGCCGTACTCGATGCGCACGCGGCCGCCGCCGATGTGCTCCATGCGGCTCATGGCGGCGCGGCGCACGCCGAGCAACTGGGTCACGATGCCCACGTACTCCTCGGGCACGTCGACCAGGAGGAGCTCCATCGGCTCCTCGAGCACGCCGCCCTGCTCGCGCACGACGGGCGTGGGCTTGGAGGCCTGCAGCTCGAAGCCCTCGCGCCGCATGGTCTCGATCAGGATGGCGAGCTGGAGCTCGCCGCGGCCCAGCACGCGGAAGGCGTCGGTGGTGGCCGTCTCCTCGATGCGCAGGCTGACGTTCCGCCGGCTCTCCTGCCACAGGCGCTCGCGGAGCTTGCGCGAGGTCACCTGGCTCCCCGAGCGGCCGGCCCACGGGCTGGTGTTGACGCCGAAGACCATCGCGATGGTGGGCTCGTCGATGCGGATGGGCGGCAGCGCCGCGGGCCGCTCGCGGTCGGCGATGGTCTCCCCGATGCGGATGTCCTCGATGCCGGCCACCGCGACGATGTCGCCGGCCGCCGCGCGCTCGAGCTCGATGCGCTTCAGCCCCTGCCAGCCGTAGAGGCGCGTCAGCTTGCACGGCGCCTGCGAGCCGTCGAGGCGGCAGAGCGTGTACTGGCCGGCCGTCACCAGCTCGCCCGAGACGATGCGGCCGATGGCGAGGCGGCCGACGTAATCGTCGTAGCCCAGGTTGTTGGCCTGGAAGCGGACGGGCGCGTCGGGCTCGTAGAGCGGGCCCGGGAGCGCGCGTACCATCGTCGCGAAGAGCGGCCGGAGATCGACGCCCTCGAGCGCGAGGTCGAGCGTCGCCGTGCCCGCGCGCGCGTTGGTGTAGACGACCGGGAAGTCGAGCTGCGCCTCGCGCGCGCCGAGGTCGATGAAGAGGCCGTAGATCTCGTCGAGCACCACGGCCGGACGCGCGTCGGCGCGATCGATCTTGTTCAGGCAGACGACGGGCGTGAGGCCCGCCTCGAGCGCCTTGCCGAGCACGAAGCGGGTCTGGGGCAGTGGCCCCTCGGAGGCGTCGACCAGGAGGAGCACGCCGTCCACCATGGCGAGCGTCCGCTCCACCTCGCCGCCGAAGTCCGAGTGCCCGGGCGTGTCCACGATGTTGATGCGCACGCCCTCCCAGGTGACGGTCGTGTTCTTGGCGAGGATGGTGATGCCGCGCTCCCGCTCGAGCACGAAGGAGTCCATCACCCGCTCGGCGACCTGCTCGTTGGCCCGGAAGACGCCCGTCTGGCGCAGCATGGCGTCGACGAGGGTCGTCTTCCCGTGATCGACGTGCGCGATGATGGCGACGTTGCGCACGTCGGCGCGGCGGGGGAGGGGAACGCTCTCGGCCGGTGTGGACACGGTCCATGCATCCTGACGGTCCACGTGGTGCGGGTCAAATCGCGCGCCGACGCCCGCTTCAGACCGCCTCGCGGCCGATGCCGGGGATTCGTCGCTCCGGCGCCTCGCCGCCGCGCCAGCGCTCGAGGGTCGCCGTGATCTCCTCGAGCACCCGCTCGACCAGCGCCCTCGTGTCGCCCGGATGGCGCTCCATCGGCTCACCGATCCACACCCGCACCCGCACGCCCCAGGGCATGGGGAGCATGTTGCGCGCGAGGAGGCGCCACGACTCGTCGATCACCACGGGCACGACCGGCGTCTCCGGCGCCTCCTCGAGGAGCGCCGCGGTCCCCGCGCGGCGGAACTCGCCGAGCGCCCCGCGGCGAGCGCGCGTCCCCTCGGGGAAGATCACCGCCGATGCCGCACCTGCCCGCACGCGCCGCCCGAGCTCGCGGATGGCGGCGACCGCCGCCGCACCGTCGCCCCGGTCGATGAGCACGTGCCCGCCCCGCCGGAGGTTGTAGGACACGCTGGGGATCCAGCGCCCGAGCGAGCGCTTGGAGATGTACTTCGGGAAGTTCGAGAAGAAGAGCGCGGCGAAGAGCGGGATGTCGAACATGCTCTGGTGGTTCGAGACGATGACGTACGACGTGCGCCGTCGTACCCCCGGCGCGCGCTCGATCGCGAGGCGTGTGCCGCAGAGGCGGAAGGCGGCCACCAGCGCCACCTGGAGCGCGCCGGCGACGTACTCCTGCGGCCGCTGGCCGAAGAGCCGCGCGATCCGCTGCGCCACGTCGAAGACGAGCAGGATGGCGACGAATGTCGGCAGGAAGACGGCGGTCCCGGCCCAGGAGAGGACGCGCCGCACTCAGGAAGCTCGCGCCAGCCGGCGCCCCGCCGCCGGGGCCGGGGCGTAGATCGCCTCGCGCGTCGCTGGCACCGCCTCGCGTACCGCCGGATCGGGACGCGACGCCACCACCTGGTAGAGGCCGAGCGAGCCCTGCGTGAAGCCGACCGACGACGCGGCCAGGTAGGCGACCCAGGTGCGGTAGACGCGCTCGCCGACCAGCGCCCGCGCGCGCTCCGCGTTCGCCTGCAGGCGCTCGACCCACTGTCGCGTGGTGCGCGCGTAGTGCTCGCGCAGGCTCTCCACGTCGCGGATCTCGAAGTCCGCGCGCTCGAGCACGTCGAGGATGTGGCTCACGTCGTCCATCTCGGCATTGGGGAAGACGTGGCGCTCGAGGAAGTCGGTCTCCGTGCTGCGCCGCCAGCCCTTCCCGTGCGTGATGCCGTGGTTCAGGAAGAGCCCTCCCGCCGCGAGCAGCTCATGCACGCGCGCGAAGTAGCGCGGGTAGTTCCGGACGCCGATGTGCTCGATGACGCCGACCGCGGCGATCTTGTCGAAGCGGAGATCGGCGGGCAGGTCGCGGTAGTCGAGATGGTCGACGCGCGCCCGGTCCTCGAGGGCCAGGCGGCGGATCCACGCCTGGGCGTACTCGGCCTGCCCGCGCGAGAGCGTGACCCCGTGCGCCCGGACCCCGTAGCGCTCCGCCGCCCACACCACCAGGCTGCCCCACCCGCAGCCGATGTCGAGGAGCCGCTCGCCCGGCTGGAGGCGGAGCTTCCGGCACACCAGGTCGAGCTTGTCCTCCTGCGCCTGGTCGAGGTCGCCGTCGGGGCGACGGTAGTAGGCGCAGGTGTAGACCATGCGCCGGTCGAGGAAGAGCGCGTAGAACTCGTTCGACACGTCGTAGTGGAACTGGATCGCCTCGGCATCGAAGCGCTTCGTGCGCCTTCTCATGAGATCACCCGATCCCGAAAGCGCCCTCGAGGACGAGACGCCGGCGGAGCCCGGGACGCGTGCAGGCGAGCCGCGCGACGGCGACGATGAGCAGCTCCGGAAGGTGCCGCGCGAGGCGGGCGAGCGGGCCGTCCGCGCGGCCGAAGGCCGCGTCGATGCGCGCCGGGTAGATGGCCGGCCCGCGCTCGAGGATGGCCCCGGCAGCGAGACGGGCGCTCAGCACCGCGGGGCCGATGCCCTCGCCCGAGAAGTCGCGTGCCAGGCCGGCGGCGTCGCCGACCAGCGCGAAGCGCTCGCCGGCGAGGCGCCGGGGCCGCCCGCGGCGGATCGCGTACGCGTGCCCGCGGAAGGGCGCGAGCGCCAGGTCCTCGGGCAGGCGGCCGCTGGCGCGGAGACGCGCCAGCAATCGCTCGAGTCGCCGGCGGACCGGCTCGCCTCCCAGCGCGCCGACGCCGACGTTCAGGAAATCGCCCTTGGTGAAGTACCAGCCATAGCCCTTGAAGTCGGGCTCGGCGAACAGCTCGGGCCAGCCGTGGTGCGGGGTGAGCGCGCGGAGGCGCCGGGCGCCGACCCGCGTCTCGCTCTCCTGGGTCACGACCACGTCCTCTTCCATGCGCGCGCTGCCGAGCGCGCGCGCGACCGGGCACCCGTGTCCCCCGGCGCCGACGACGGTGCCGGCGGTGAAGGTGCCGGCGTCGCTCGTCACCCGGACCCCGCCCGCGACCTCGCGCACCTCGCGCACGCGCGCGCCCTCGCGCACCCGGGCGCCCGCCGCGGCCGCGCGCCGGAGGAGGAACGCGTCGAACTCGGCGCGCACGATGCCGTAGCTCGCGGTGCCCGCCCAGCGCGTCTCGTGCTCGGCGTCGCCGACCGCGACCGAGACCGCCGAGAAGGGCTGGATCGTGTGCGGGTACGTCGACGGATCCAGCTCCAGGTCCGCGAGCGCCGCGTGCGTGACCCAGCCGGCGCAGAGCTTGACGCGCGGGAAGGTCGCGGCGTCGAGCACGGTGACGTGCGCCCCGGCGCGGGCGAGCCGCCACGCGACCGTGCTGCCGGCCGGACCTCCGCCTACCACGAGGACGTCGGCCGGCGTCATGCGCGCAGCAGTCCCGCGAACACCACGAGCCGCGTGCCGAGCGGCACGTGCAGGTGCTCGATCGTATGGGCGGCGCGCATGGCTGCGAAGACGTTGCCCTCGATGTCGATGTGGCCCTCGATGTATGCCTCGCCGAAGCGGAGCGGTGTGGGGCGCCGGACGATACGGCGGAAGGCATTCCGCGAGCGGAACACGACGGCGAAGTCGCTCTCGCCCGCGGCGCCGACGCGCGCGGTCGTCCCCTCCCACAGGCGGAAGGTGAGGGGCGCTTCGCAGGAGGCGAACACGCGCCGGAGGAGCCCGGCGGCCGCCGCCGCGCGCCGGTCAGGGGGCGCCGAGGACATGTCTGACCTCTAGCGTACTCTTCCGCGCCTGAAAATAGCCTTTCAAATGCCCTCGCTCGCAGCTATCGTGCGCCGCGTGAGCGCGGCGCCCGTGACCCTGGAGGGGTGGTACGTCCTGCACGAGATCTACGCGGTCGACTGGCCGCGCTGGAACGCGCTCGCCTCGGCGGAGCGGGACGTGATCGTCGCCGAGGCGACCGCGCTGCTCGCGCGCCAGACCGGCCCCGGCGAGAGCGGCTGCTGGACGCTCCTCGGGCACAAGGGGGACCTCTGCTTCATGCACTGGCGCCCCGACCTGGAGGCGCTGCGCGCGGAGGAAGTGGCGGGCGCGTGCATCCGGCTGCGCGCGTACCTGGTCCCCACCTATTCCTACCTGTCGGTGATCGAGCTCGGCACCTACGAGCTGGCCGGTCACGCCGAGGCGCGGCTGAAGGCGCGGGGCGTCGCGCCCGATCCGGCTCGGCTCGAGCAAGAGATGAGGGAGATGGCCGCGCCGCGCCTCTTCCCGAAGATCCCGTCCCGCCGCTACCTCTGCTTCTACCCGATGTCGAAGCGGCGCGGCGAGCAGGTGAACTGGTTCGATCTGCCGTCCGAGGCGCGCGCCGAGCTGATGCGCGGCCACGGGGAAATCGGGCGCAGGTACGCCGGCCAGGTCACGCAAGTGATCGGCGGCTCGGTCGGCCTCGACGACTGGGAGTGGGGCGTCACACTCTTCGCGGACGATCCGCTGGTCTTCAAGAAGCTCGTCTACGAGATGCGCTTCGACCCGGCGAGCTCGCGCTACGCGCTCTTCGGGTCGTTCTACGTCGGCATCCGGTTCGCGGCCGGGGCGCTCGGGGAGGTCCTGCGCGCCGGAGTGGCAGCGCCCTGAAACGCACACCGGCCGGCAGCCACCCGGGCGCAGGGCCTCCGGGGGAAGCGGAGAGCAGGCTCCGTGGTCTCCTCGAGGGCAGCTTCGACGGCATCCTCGGCTTCGACCTCGCGTGCCGCTACACGCACTGGAGCCGGGGCATGGAGCGCATCTCCGGCGTTCGGGCGGAGCGCGTCCTCGGCCGCGTCGCCCTCGAGGTGTTCCCGTTCCTGGTCGAGAGCGGCGAGGACCAGATCTTCCGGCGCGTGCTGGCCGGTGAGCCGGTCCAGACCCGGGAGCGGCCCTACCGCGTGCCCGAGAGCGGCCGCGAGGGTTCGTTCGCGGGCAGCTACTTTCCGGTGCGCGACGCGACGGGGTCGATCGTCGGCGGGATGGCGATCATCCGCGACGTGAGCGAGGCCGAGCAGCAAGCGGTGCAGGAGAGCGACCGGCGCAAGGACCAGCTGCTCGCCATGCTCGGGCACGAGCTGCGCAATCCCCTCGGCGCCATCCGGACCGCGCGCCAGGTGATCGACCACCCCGACACGACGGCCGAGGAGATGACCCGCCAGCGCGCCATCATCGATCGCCAGCTGCGTCACCTGGCGCGCGTCGTGGACGACCTGCTCGACGTCGGACGTCTGCTCTCAAGACGGATCGTGCTGGAGAAGCAGACGGTCGACCTGAACGAGATCGCGCAGCAGTGCCTGCTGGCGTTGCGTCGCGGCCCCGGCCCGGCGCAGGAGGGGCTCTTGCTGACGGTCGAGCCCGCGCCCCTGATGGTGTCCGGAGACCCGGTCCGCCTCGAGCAGATCGCGTCCAACCTGCTCGACAACGCGCTCAAGTACACGCCGGCGGGCGGGCACATCGAGGTGAGCGTGGCGCGTGAGCCGGGCGTCGCGGTGCTGCGCGTCGCGGACACCGGCGTCGGCATTGCGCCCGAGATGCTTCCCCACGTCTTCGACCCCTTGGTGCAGGCGGACGCCTCGCTCGCTCGCTCGCGGGGCGGCCTCGGGCTCGGGCTGACGCTCGTCCGCCAGCTCGTCGACCTGCACGGCGGGCGCGTGTCGGCGCGGAGCGCGGGGGTCGGGCGCGGCAGCGAGTTCGTGGTGACCCTCCCCGCGCTCGCGTCCGCGCCCGCCGCCAGGCGCGCCCCGGCGGCGCCGGCGTCGCCGCGCCGCGTGCTGCTCATCGAGGACAACCCCGATGCGCGGGACGCTCTGTGCACGCTGCTCGAGATGTGGGGACACGAGGTCGAGGTCGCGGAGGACGGCCCGGGTGGCTTCGATCTGGCGCTCGCCACCCGTCCGGACGTGGTGGTGGTGGACATCGGCCTCCCCGGCCTCGACGGCTACCACGTGGCGCAGGGCCTGCGCGCCGCGCTGCGCGAGAGCGGAGTCTTCCTGGTCGCGCTCACCGGCTACGGCCAGCCCGAGGAGCGCCGCCGGGCGCTCGAGGCGGGCTTCGACGTGCACCTGGTGAAGCCGGTCGATCCGGGGAAGCTGTCCGAGATCCTCGCGCGAGCGCCCGTGCGTCGTGCCGGCTGACCCGGGCCACCTGGCGGCGCTCGCCG
>WNEZ01006231.1_pt1 | contig 10470 bp, 10 predicted proteins | sample 5400521 | NCBI WGS metagenome assembly WNEZ01 (sample SAMN13153339, study PRJNA577476) | soil metagenome | isolation source: 120 cm saprolite under Douglas fir tree site 2 hole 1 replicate 1 | place: USA:California | collected 2015-04-18
GCGGTCAAGTCTTCTCCGTCCTGACCATGGATGTGGAGGATGGGCAGATTCAGGCGATTCGCATCATTGTCAACCCGGAAAAACTCGCACGGGTCTGAAGAGAAACAAAGGACAACTCGTATGGAAAAAGAAGCAGCATTGCCCAATGATTTCCCAACGGATGGGGTGGAACTCAGATGCTTCCTGATGGTCAGCGACTACACTCGCTCGCTGGCGTTCTATTGCGATGTGCTGGGAGCGACTGTGATGCATGAGCTTGCCGGGACCCTGTGCTTTCTGCGTTTTGCCGGGAGCCAGATTCTCCTGTCGGCACCCTTTGGTTCCCGATAAGACCAGCCTGCCGTGAGCGATCCGCCGCCTCTCGACCGCAAGAGTGTCATCAGCGATACTGAGCATTCGGGTTCCTGATTGCTCGGCTGCCTATGAGGTCCTGCGCTCTCGCGGAGCCGAGTTTCTCACCCCGCCTTTCGAGTGGAGCGACGAGACCCGGGCCTTCTTCCATGACCCTGATGGACATCTCCTCGAGATCAGGGAGGTGCGGGAAGCTTCGTCTCGAAGCGAATGAACACGTGTGCGTGTGTTGAGCACGGCGTGCGGGAGGCGAGACCATCCCACATCGGAGGAGATTGACCGTGCGGTTTGGCATGGTTTGCTCTTCAGCGCCCGCATTTCGGGTGCTGGCGCGTAAGGTCTTGAGACACACAAGGATGTCTCACCTCACCAACCGTTTCGGCACAGAGTGAGGAGCTTTCCTTTCGGCTGAACGGGAAGGCTTCAGAGCCATTTTCATCTGGCGAGGCCGAAGCCACGAAAAATGGAACGAAAAAATGTTATGACCCCGTGTGCTCACCGCTTGCAAAAAGCGATGGCACACCCATTTTTTCACCAGTTAATGGGACTGTACCACACACAGGTACAGCCCCATTAAACGGTGAACGAACTCAAAGGGATTTTCCGAGGGCGTCCACGTGGACGCTTGGGCACATTGGGATCAGGCAATGGCCTCGTACGGGGACGCCCTCGTCGCTTCGGCTCGACCCAAGGATCAGGGCTGAGCTTGTAGCGTAACACTTCAGAAACGCTCCAGCGATGATCGGTCAGACCACTGGCCATCGCTGGCGTCTGTCTTCTTAGGCGTGTATGAGCTTCTCCTCCAGTTGGTTGGCTGAGTTCGTGATGGAAACAGCAAAAGTTGTAGACACTCCCAATCAAGTACATCTCGCTCTCAAGGGCTTGGATCCGCTGAGCAGCATGGCGACACTTGCGTGTTAAGGTGGCCAGCCGTTCTCTGACGGTCCCATTGAACCGCTCGATGTAGGAGGTGTTGAGCACTTGCCCACCTCCAGAACGCTGCAAGAGGCGCATCGCTTGCACCATCGACCCATGACTCATCTGACGAAGCACCCCCGTGAGATGCTTGTTGACCGTCTGTTTGATCACCGTTCCAATGTGCAAGCCCGACCAGACCTGCAATGAGGCTCGACCACGCCCCGTTGTTCGTTTGACTTTGTCGCGAAAGGCCCGTCTGATACTGTTGGGGTAGGCAGCCCATCCATCGGTGCAGATGAGCAGTGTGCAAGTCGCCTGAGAGCAGGCTCGCACTTGCCGCAGCAGCTGATCTGCCAGGCTCGTATCACGGGTGCGACTCACCACTCCACCCAGCCACAGACGCGTCGAGACCATCATGGCCAATCCCATCCACACCACCAAGCCCCGGGCTTTTACTCGGATCTCGTCGGCTTGCACGTGGACTAAATCGAGCTGTCCTTGCTCGACGATGCCTTGATGCACGCGTTGACACTGCTTCCCAGCGCGATCTCGCCAGCAGGCCACTGTACGCTCATCCAGGCCGTACACTTGCACAATCGCTTGCACTGGACAACCAAAGGCTAGCAAGGTGACCACGATCACAATCAACTCAGGTGCTGTTCGCAGCCCTTCGAACATGGTTCCTCGTCGGGCGCTAAACGTCTGTTTGCAGATCGTGCAGCGATAGCGTTGCCGCTTGCGATCATGGACCCGGATGTTGCCCTGTCTGATTTGGCCTCTTGCGCAACACGCCGGATTCGGGCAACATTGTTCCGACGGTTCCATCGGCTCTGTTGTGGTTGTTTGCATACACACAACATGCCTGGATCCGTCATCATTTTCAAGCTTTTCCCCCTTTTTCACCAGTTAGTGGGGCTGTACCTAATTACGGAAACGCTTCAAGAAAAGGAGGTGTCGTACAATTTGTGCGATGCTTTTCTGTTCGTTTTTCATCCGAAACTGCAGTGGGCCTGTCGGTGTGATTCTAACGAAAAGATCAGTCGTACCATTTAACTGAGGTTGAGTTTATGAACGAAGTGGCTCTAGAGGCTCTTGTATCTCTCCTGAAACTCCGTATTCCAGGCTTCGGATAGCGGAATAACAGGAGATGCTCACAAGCAAAAAACAGCTCTTTACCAGGAAGAATTATATGCTTTCGACGCATGAAAGAAGGAAAAGTGTAAGCCCAACCTCAGTTAAATGGTACGGCTGATCTTTTCGCTAGAATCACACCGACAGGCCAGATTACGCCATTTTCCTGTTTTGGCTCATGTCTGCACGCAGGTGCCGTGAGATCCTCGACCTGAATTACGGTGATATAGAGAGGGCTGTAGTCGTTGATGGCAGTTTACGACGCGATGCATGGGTGTATCACTGGCGCGGGAAAAATGCCCGGAATATCTACGATGTTGCTGAATTACCAGCAAATGTGAAGGCTGCCATCGATGACTACTTGCAGGCCAGCGGGCGGCTTGCGACCATCGAACGAGACGATCCGCTCTTCATCGCCGTTGGGTCACCCTATGGTGGTGGTTTGCCCATTGATCCCTACAAACATCTTGCCACGATGACGATGAACTACGCCATGGCGAAATACGCACAGAAGGCAGGTCTGGATCGCCATTTCACGATCCATAGTCTCCGCCATACGAGTGTTCAGCAGCGTGTTGCCCTCGGGGCTGATCTGCTGGAGGTGAACCGACTGCTCCGGCACAAAAAACTTGACACCACGCAGATTTATCTCAATGGCTTGGTATCCCAGGCGGACCGCCGAGCTGACCAACTCGCCAACCTGGTCAAATAGAGCAGACATCTTCAGGCAGAACCACGCGGCCAACTGAGAAGGCGTGGCACGAGCCGGTACGGTGGGCCAGTGCACCGGGACCGGCTCTTTTGTTGCAGTTGTGTGATTTTACTGAAGCATTTAACTGCTCTGGAGCTTCCCGCCGACGCCCTGATTGATCACACGATCTGCGGAAGAAGCGTTATCTTTCAGTATCGTCTCTCCTTTGACAAACCAAGCGATACCAAACGCCCAGATCGCGAGAGATTCAAGCCAGAAGACCGGATGGAGTGCTTGTAGCCACGGGTTGCGTGGCAGGAAGAGGTTTTGGACAAGAACAATAAGCACAAGACAGAAGACAATGGCGCTACCACAGACAAAATACACCTTGTTTCTCTGCCGCTTTTTAGGCGTTGGACCATCTGGACCCGTTTTCCGAAAAAGCCAGAGCGCAAAGATAGCCAGTGTTATGAAAAAGCACACAGCAAACACCCCGTGCGTCCACCCAATCGCTATCTGTTGTCCAGTGGCCTTATCCGGAGCAGTTGGAAAGATGGCTACGCCAATCGCGGCGACACAGGCAACATCGCCCAAAAAGTCATCCCAACTATCATAACGATAGGAGAAAAGGAAAACGGCAATAGCCCACAGGCTGCCAACAAAAACATCTCTCATCACGCTATAATAGTAGACACTGATGGAGTCCTTCATTCCGGGGCTTTCAAAGATCATCCTTCCGACGATAAGAACGATAGGTAACAGTATGCCGATAAGACCAATCATTCTTCTCAAACCGAGGTACCCCAGGGCGAGAGAATGCTGTGTGTTTGGCGTTGCTTGCATACTATTCCTCCGATTTGGCCTAACTGCGCCAGGTTGCATTTGATCTGTCATCGTTCCCTCCTTTGCGTTTGCAAGTGACAATCCCTGCACTATGGACGATGACAGCACAGTGTTTTAGTTTATGAGCTTTTCCCAATGCTAGAGGTTATAGCCGCATTTCTCAGTGTACCAGGAACTCTGGCAGTTGCTGTAACGATCCTTGAGGCTGTGAGAAAGCGTAAAGGGAAGGTGCAGTAAGGAAACAAGGGCTGGTCACCGCATGCGATGATTAGCCCTTTTGTTTACCCCGCTTATGCGCCAGTGGCACGGGGAAGCCTCTCTTGTTGCAGCCATATGATTTTGAGGTAGCTCTTTCCACAGTAACTGCGCCATATCAACAGCTTCTACGACGGATGTGAACTATTTCAATATGGCATTTCTGACGAAGTTGGTTTACCCCTGTTGAACGGCGATAAAAACCAACAAGCAACGCGAATTAGAATTGCCGAAAACATTCATGCCAAAGGGGATCAGAATTAATACTTATGATAATGACAGCTGTGGTCTGTAGTGACTACTTGTAACATTTGTTCAGAAAATAGTCCTTTAGAGAGTTGTTTTTCCTACAGCTGTTTTCTGGTACTCATCATTTAATCGTAGAGATAAGCGTAAATGGCTATTCCCACCTGTTTCCCGTCTTTCTCATTCACAGCATTCAGCTTTTGATTCACTGTCCTCTACAAGGCACCTGTCTGAAGTGGCAGCGATGACCGCACCTGTCGGGCGGCAGCGACCATATGCTCCAACGCTGGGATGACTTCTTCCCACGTGCGCGTCTTGAGACCGCAGTCAGGATTGACCCACACGTTCGTCGGTGGTAATACCAGCAGTGTCGCCCGCAGCATCGCCTCGATCTCGTCAACACTGGGCACGCGTGGCGAGTGAATGTCGTAAACGCCAGGGCCGATCTCTTTGTCATAGCTCGTCTGGCGAAATACCTCAAGCAACTCCCCTCCTGAACGGGAATTCTCGAGCGAGATCACGTCGGCGTCGAGGGCGGCAATGGCATCGATGATATCATTGAAGGCACTATAGCACATGTGCGTATGGATCTGCGTCGCGGATCCTGCACAAGAGGTCGCCAGTCGAAAACAGGCCACGGCCCAGGCCAGATAGGCATTCCACTGGCTACGACGGAGCGGCAACCCCTCACGCAGGGCTGGTTCATCAATTTGGATCGCACGGAGTCCAGCGCGCTCCAGGTCAGCTACCTCCTCGCTGAGCGCCAGTGCAATCTGGCGACACGTCGTCTCACGTGGTTGGTCGTCGCGAACGAAGGACCAATTGAGCATGGTTACCGGACCAGTCAGCATCCCCTTGACCGGTTTGTCGGTCAGCGACTGCGCATAGGTACTCCAACGGACCGTCATCGGCGCGGGACGAGCGACGTCGCCATAGATGATGGGTGGGCGTACATACCGTGAGCCATAGCTTTGAACCCAGCCATGATGGGTGAAGGCAAAGCCGGACAATTGCTCGCCAAAGTATTGAACCATATCATTGCGCTCGAACTCTCCATGGACCAGCACATCGATCCCCAGTTGTTCTTGCCTGGCAATCGTCTCAGCAATGGCCCGTTCAATGAAGCGTTCATACTCCTCTTGCGTGGTCTGTCCCGTCTCGAAGCGACGGCGTATCTGGCGAACCTCAGCAGTCTGTGGGAATGAGCCGATCGTCGTCGTCGGCAAACAGGGCAAGCTCAGGCGCTCTGACTGGATCTGTCGGCGTTCGGCGTAGGGAGGTCGATGTGTGGCATGATGGCTGACCAGCTTTTCCTGGACAGAAGCATCGTGCGCCAATAGCGAGGTCGCTCGGCTCTGCGTCAGAGCCAGGCTCTCTTCAAGTGCCGTGGCTACGGCGTCGCGTCCCTCGTGCACAGCGCGGCCCAGGATGACGACTTCTTCCAGTTTTTGCTCGGCAAACGCGAGCCACTGACGCACCTCTGGAGCGATCTCACTCTCACGCCTGGCATCATAGGGGACATGCATCAGTGAGGAAGAGGGAGCCACGATGAGGCGTTCGTGCGGGACGATGGTCGTCACATCATCAAGCAGATCGAGCATTGATGGCAGATTGGTGCGCCAGACGTTGCGTCCATCCACGACACCGGCGACCAGGACCTTGTCAGATGGCAGGCCATGATGATGCAAGAGATCACGGTTTTCAGGACCGCGTACAAAGTCAAGTCCGATCCCATCAACAGGCAGCGTGATCAGCGTCTCATAGCTTTCACCTACATGGCCGAAAGAAGTCGATAGGAGCAGTTTCGCCTTTCCTTTCTGGGCAGCGAGCAGCTCGTAGGTCTGTCGAAAGATGCCCAACTCGGCTGGCGTGCGATCCTGGACGAGACAGGGTTCATCGAGTTGAATCCAACTGGCACCCATTGCGGCGAGCCGGGCAATGATTTCACCATAGAGGGCGCTGACACCGGCTAGCGTCTCACCCAGTAGATCCAGGCCTGCGGTGTGGGCTTTGCCTAACAGCACCAGGCTGAATGGACCGATGAGCACCGGCTTGGCGGGGATATCTTGCGCTTGCGCCTCAGCAAACTCGTCAAAGAGTTTGGTCGAAGCTACCTGAAAGCGCTGCCCTGTGCGCCATTCAGGAACGATGTAGTGGTAATTGGTGTCGAACCATTTCGTCATCTCCATGGCGGTGGCATCGAGACCAACACGCTGCACGCCACGAGCCATGGCAAAGTAGGTGTCTAGATCAACCAGTCCTCCTTCCCAGCGATACCGCTCCGGCACCGCCCCGATCAGAGCGATCGCATCAAGGACCTGGTCGTAGAAGGAGAAATCATTGACCGGAATGAGGTCGATGCCTGCATCGCGCTGTACCTGCCAGTGCGCGCGACGCAACGTCGCACCCGTCCTGTGCAGATCCTCTTCCCCTATTTTGCCACTCCAGTAGGCCTCGCACGCCTGTTTTAACTCGCGATTGCGACCAATGCGTGGATATCCTAGCGTCGTCGTGCGTACCATCGTCAACTCCTTTCCTTGGGAACAGCCGGGAAACAGTCTTTCTCGGCTGTTTATAAATCGAATGTTCGTTTTATAAACAAGCATTACTATGATATCATAAGAAGGGAAAATTACCAAAAGGAGGACTCTTATCATGCCACCACGCGTAGGCATACATGAGGCTGTGCGTCGCGCTCAAATCTTGCGAGCAGTACGAACGTGTATCGTGGCACTTGGCTATGAGCGCGTCACGGTGCGTGACGTGGCAAAAACGGCCGGGGTCAGCACTGGAACCATCGTCCATTATTTTGGGGACAAGGACACCATGCTGGAAGCAGCTCTGCTCGATAAAGTGCAGGACACGGGCATCGCGTTCCGTGCAGCGCTCACTGGTGCTCAGACCGCCTGGGAACGGCTGGAGCGCCTGGTGACGGCGAGCGTGCCTGAAACCGAGGAGGTCCGTGACGAGTGGCGTTTGTGGCTGACTTTCTGGAGCGAAGTCACGCGCAATGAACGGCTACATGCGGTGAGTGAGCGACAACATCGACGTTGGACACGTTTTCTGGCGCGCATCATCGCCGAAGGAAGCGCTTCCGGTGAATTTGCCATGGTTGACCCAGATATCACGGCAACGCAAGTGGCGGCGCTGATCGATGGATTGGCCATTCAAACGACGCTCCAGAATCCTACGCTCAGCCCTGTGCGGATGCTCCAGATTTGCCTTGGTGCGCTACAACAACTCCTCTATTCGAACCAATCAGCGCAGGTCATGAACATGTAAAGCTGGACATCCTGCTTGATCAGGGTTTCAGCCAAATGCCGAGGAGGATGCATGAAGAATGAGAAACTTCTTTTGAGAGACACTCGTTGTGAATACCCTCTCTCACTTTTGATGCGCCTACTTTCAAAATGGCTGAAACCCTGTTAAAGTGCAGCTACGTATAAGTATATTCCGTAGAGATCACGCTGCGAACCTCAATGAGCTTCACGCATAGGCATAGCCCAGCGCTGCTATGTCCAGGACACTTTCGACTGTCACGCCGAACAGTGGTGGAGGCTGTAGGACCTCCTGCAGATTACTCGGAACTGCGGTAGCATGATTAGCCTGCCACACAGCCCAGATACGGTCGATGTTAGCGTGATGCAGCCAAAACAGGGGGTCCGCGGGAGAAGATGAGGTGTCCATGGTCCCACCGACTGCCTCATGTACCAAGTTATGGACTTGCTCCAGTTTCCGCTGAAAGGGCTGGAAGCTCGTCCGGGCTGTCACCGTTGCTAGATCAGCTTCAGTCGGCAGCAGACTGGCATTCCAGTTTCTGGTAATCCCCCAGCTTTGCACAAGAGCCGGATCGTCCAGTTCGGCCGCTATACTGCGATCCGCAATCCAATCCCAATACGGTATGGTCACCGTGTTGTCAGCTATCTGGAGCCGCTGTTCCAGTTGCCAGAGGAATCGCCGATGCCAAGCCAGAAAGTTGCGACCTACCATACCCATACCTGGCATGGTGTGGACAGCCCACGATATCCCAACCGGGCTCATGGCGTCGACGTGAACTCTGACAAAGTCACGATAGGCAGGCGGGGTGGTGCCTATGCCATGCATCGAGTTGATAGCTGCTATGAACGCCGTCCACTCCCCAGGGGACAGAGTTCGTTGATTCTTGCGTTCGAGGGGCATAGTAAATTTCTCCTTCGTGCTCTGTGTTCTTAACTCAACTGCAACTCTGACAGAAGGTTAGTTCTTGTCCAGTAATCAAGCCTCCTCCATTCGTTGCATGCCTCATGTAGATGCTACAAGGGGTTACAACGTCAGAGGTATCCGAGAACGCAATCACAGTTGTAAACGTCAAGAGGATAGAGGCTCTTCCCCACATTAAGTGTGCCTGCTTGCTTAATTTTTAGGCCAGAACAGCATTGACAGAAACACGCTTTAGAGGATGAGTTAGAGTCAATCTCACCAGGCTGAACCTGCATTTTCTAGCAAGCAGGCTCACTTAATGTGAGGATGAGCCTCTATCAGTATAGCGTTTACAACAGTTGATGAATTGATTGAAAGTTACAATACGTGTACGCGTTACAATATTCAGAAGGTGCTCTATTCGCCCTGCTTCTTCTCCTGAGTGCTTAACGTTGAGAGACGCAGTTTTTAGGGTAGAGAACATATTTCATCAGGGTGTTAGGCAAAAAAAGCCTGCTGATCTCGACCAAGACGGTAACCTCTGCTATGATAGAAGGTAGATCGCTGAGAGAAGCGTGATGGAAGAGGGAAGGAAACCGTCATGGAGCAAGAGCAACGACAAGCGGCCAAATTGTAAATGTTCAGATTCGATGGTGGTAATTTTTGACAATTATGTGAGGCAATGCTGATTCTCTCTTTCTCCTTTGCTGTCACACAAGTCTCTTCAGAGGCTGGCTGAGCCACTCTTACTCCTCATGACTTACCTCAGATAATTCGCAAAAAAATACCTCATCGAATGGCTGATCCCACGAATTGCGCAACGAGGTTGTTGATGAGTTAATCGTTGGGTGAGTGGTGCAAAAGGACCTCTCCAGAGGCACGGCGAGGTGGTCCACAGACATGTTCCCCTATGACATGCCCCAGGTGAGTCCGCACCTGAGCTGAGACCTGTTCTGCCTCCGCTTCAGAAGTAGAGAGCGTGACCATCACTAAGGTCTGCTCAGCCGTCTTGATCACATAGAGCGTGCTCAATCCCGGTAGATGCTGAACCTGGGCGTAGAGGGCTTGCAGCTTCTGGACGGTGTGTTCGAGGTCAACAGGGCTTTTACAGGCTAGTTCTGTGACAGTGGCATACATGTGGATGTTCCTCCCGTTTTTCTTCTGACTGATCGTGCTCTCAGGCGTAGCATCCCCCAGAGCTTCTTCCTCTACTCTATACGGCCTTAGCCAGGTTGCGCAAGCCCCAAAAGTGTGCCTCCTTGATGAGGAAGCAAGAACACATTCCTCACAAGGGAGGCCAACATGAACAGTATCACCGATTCTGCAGTGACCATCCAGACTTCTTCTGAGTCTGTTCCCTCGACGCCCCCCTTCTTGGGGGAAGTCGCGCTCCTCGTCCACCATCGAAGCCTGCAGGGCATCCTCAACGCCATCAGCCAGCAGGTGCGCTTTGCCCGCCGCCGCTTCGGTCACTATGAACAGGGTTTCAGCCAAAGGGCAGGGAGGGCGCATGTAGAATGAGAATTCTGCCATCAGGGAGCCGAGGTACAGGAAGTGCGCCTTTTTCGGAATCACAGATCTAGACTGGGACAGGCCAGGATGATACAATGCGGCCCAGAAGGGGACTGGGGTCCCTTGAAAAGGATGGATATATGGGATGAAAGACCGCCCTGATCGTGCCGCGCGCTTGCAGCTCATCGAGTCGATATTTGCAGGTCAGTCGTGGCGGGCCGCAGCAGCCCAGAGTCAGTTGAAGATCTCGCGTTCAACAGCTTACCGCCTTGTCCAGCTTGCTCGCGATGAAGAGAAAGCCGCCGAGGCCTTCCTGGATGATCGTCACGGCCATCCATACAAGT
>WNEZ01006844.1_pt1 | contig 10468 bp, 3 predicted proteins | sample 5400521 | NCBI WGS metagenome assembly WNEZ01 (sample SAMN13153339, study PRJNA577476) | soil metagenome | isolation source: 120 cm saprolite under Douglas fir tree site 2 hole 1 replicate 1 | place: USA:California | collected 2015-04-18
AGCGATGACATGTTTGTCGCGGCAATAGGCGTCAAGGGGCTGGCCCTTGTTGTCCGACGTTTGCAGGAGTTCGTAGTAGACGGTTTCCGAAGGAACGAACATCAGGGCTACATCGAGGGTGCCTTCATCGGGCACGATATATTTCTTGGTGATGGCGTCGGCATGGCCTTTCACCGCGGTGGCGAAAGCGCGGCGCGCTTCGTCGCCCTCGGTGCCGATCCTGCGATAGGCGTCCAGAGGAAATTTCGAGTCAATGGCCATTATTTTTTTGTCGCGGAGCTTGATCACGGCGTCCGCTGCTTCTCCACTGGAAAAGCGATGCTGCATCTCGTACTGCGCGCGAGGAAGGGAATCTTCGAGCAAGCGCTCGAGGGTCACTTCGCCGAGGGAGCCGCGCGACTTAGCGCCGCCCAGAATACCTTCGAGCGTTTGCGCGGTCTGGGACATTTGTCTCCCGGCTTGCTGGACTTCGCCAAGCTGCAGCTGGATTTGGCTGATTTGATCGCGGGTGTTCTTGAGCTCGCCGGCCATTTTGGTTTGCGCGTCGGAAGTCATCTGGCCGGTAATCTGGGCGGAGTTCCTGATGGCGTCCTGCAAGGCGGGGGTGACACTATCGAGGCGCTGCGCGACACTCTTGGCGATCGTTTCCAATTGTCCAGTGCTCGAGGCCTGCGACGTTGCGATCGTTTGCAGGTCGCGGCGCAATTCGTTCATCTGGGATTCGATGGCGCCGCTCTTCTGGCGGTCTTGCAAGCTCTGCAAAGCCAGCCAGATCACCAGGATGGCCACAAGAATAACGCCGCCAATCAAGAATGCGTTCATTCACTCTCCGATACGAACACGGGAAACGGTCTTCTTACTTTACGCCGAATCGGTGAAGGCGCAAACAGGGCGAGTGATGCTGGCAAGAAATGACAGCCTGGAAAAATCGAGAAGCAGCTAGCCGATACAGCACGCCTAAAATGAAAGGGGCGCAGCATGCTGCGCCCCTAAGGAAGACTTGAATGGGTTCGAGGACTACCAGCTCACCTTGAGAGCGAACTGGAACTGGCGCGCGTCGTAAGAAGCCGTTGGCTGGCCCGCGCTGCAAGTCGCGCCCGCGGTTGGATCGCAGACCTGATTGACCGCGGCAATGTTGGTGCGATTGAAGAGGTTGAAGGAGTCGGCGATGAGATCGAGCTTGAAGCGTTCACCGAGCGGAATGCGCTTGGAGAGACGCATGTCCCACTGAAAGAAGTTGGGTGAGGTGAAACGGTTGCGGCCAAGACTGCCGTCGCAGCCAGCAGGCGGGGAAACGCCCGGCACGGTAAAGGGTTTCCCGCTGTTGTCCAAGCATATATTCGCGACACCGAAAGTCACGCCGGGGATAAAGGGTGAAGTTGTGGCGCCGCCAACCGAAGGCCGGGCCTGAGACGCGCCCAAGTCCAGGCGCGTATCCGTGGCTGTGATGACGTTGAAGGGACGGCCGGAAGAAAACTCGATGATCGGTGAAAGCGTAAAACCGCCCACGAAATGTTTAAAGAATCCATCGCCGGACTTTGAGCTGCCGGATTGCATGACGGCGCTGGTCACCCAGCGGTGGCGCTGGTCGTTCACGGAATTGGACCGTTCCAGGTTGGGGAAGCGGCTGTCCTGAGGCTCGAGTGGGGATTGCAAGTCGGTCGAGTCATCAATGGCGTGGGACCAGGTGTAGCTTGAGAGCAGCTCGAAGCCCTTGGAGAATCGCTTCGAGAGGTTGAAAGTCAGAGCGTTGTACCAGGAGTTGCCATTGGAGAGCTGCGCGTCGACGCTGTTGAAGGGAATGGGAACACCGAAGCCCTTCGGGTAGCCAGCCAATGTCGCCAGGGCCACTTGCGTTGCGTAACCACCGGGGACCAGTCCGCCGAACGAAGGATTCGGGCCGGAGGGCCGAAAGAAGTTGAAGAAGGCCGGTGTGGCCACGAATCCGACGGCCGCTACCGGATTGCAATTCGCGGCGGCGAAGCCCTGACCGAGAGCGCCCGGAGCAATCAGGCGAATACTACCGGTACTCGTCGCGACACATGAATTCGGCGCGCCGCCGGGGACGACGATGGTCAGCGGGTTGCCGACGCTAAGCCCCGAGGCCGCGGCGTTGAACGCGTTCTGCGCGAGCAAATGGGGATCCGTGGAATTAATGTCCACAGGCCGATTGAGCCGTAATCCGCGAGTCCACTGGTAGCCCAGGCTGAATTTCCAGGAGCCTGCGAGTTCGCGTTCAATCGTGAGATTGGCCTGTTCCGCGTAGCCGTATTTGAAGTTCTTGGCCAGCGGCAGCGTGAACGGCAGAATCGGAAGCGGGAATCCTGCCGTCAGGTAGTTTTGGTTGGCAAAGAGCGAACCGGCAGCGAAAGGATCGAAACGCTGTTGATCGGACTGGTAACCGAGCGTCAGTGCCGCAGGGAATGCCGGATAGATTGAGTTGGCGTTAAGCGCACCCTGGAAAATGGAAGAACCATTCAGATTCACCGGAGAATCCAGTCCATTTCCGCAAACTGATGGCGCCGGTGGCGGAAGAAGACCGCAAGCTGACGGCGTGCCGCCGGTCGAAATCAATTGCACGGAGCGTCCGCCGTCTGCAGTCACCGAGTCGAAGGCGGTGGCGAGCAAGGGATGATCGTAGAAGAGACCGAAACCGGCGCGAATGACGGTCTTGCCGTTACCGGCGGGATCCCAAGCCAAACCAAAGCGCGGGGCAACATTCTTATAGTTGTGAGGGATACCTTCGACGACGCCGAGGGCTTGTTCCGCGGCGGCGTTGACCGCGGTTGCAGGTGCGAAGAGCGGGCTGATTTCCACATCGTATCGCACGCCGTAATTCAAGCTCAGCTTGCGGTTCACGCGCCAACTGTCCTGCAAAAAGAAACCAAAAGGAAGGTTGTCAAAGGGCTGATTGGAATTGCCGATTCCCTGGATGAACGTGGTTGGAATTCCGAGACCGTAGGATTGAAGGCCGGTCGTGCCCGGAACACTGGAACCAAAAAGGGCGAGCCCGCCAAAATTGAAGAGACCTCCAAAATCGAGTTCGAAGATTTGCTTCTTTGCCGACCGGAGCTGAATGACGTTACCGTCACCGCCCATCTTGAAGGTGTGCTTGCCGCGGACGAGGGTGACGTTGTCCGTGAATTCGAATCGCCGCTCGATGCGATCGACAGTGGAGTATGGTTCCCGGCCGAAATAGGCAAACCCGGGCATATTGACAGCGATCCGATCGCCACCAGGAAGTTCGGAGAAGCCGAAGTGCAGACCGCGGCGAGCGACCTGCATGCGGAATTCATTGAAGGCCGTATCGCTGGCGAAGGTGTCGTGTTGAAAGGTGAAGTTCAGGTCACGTGACTGGTTCAAGCCGGTGCGCGAACCGGCATTCTGACCGAAGACCTGGTTCTGAGATGTGGCTTCGACGCCGGTCATGAGCGACGGGGAAACGCCGACACGGAGAAAAGAAGCATTGTGATTGCTCCAGCGCTGGTCGAGGCGCGCAGACCAGAGGCTGGTCTTTTCCATGACCGGGAAATTCCCACGCAGGGAATTCATGGGCACAAAGGATGCCGGAAGCGGAACCACACCGGTGTTATTGCTGCCGCACATCACTTGATTCACCTGTGCTCCACCACTTGGGCAGGCCACGGGTATGGCGAAAAACGGGGCTGGTTCCGTAAAAGTGGGTGGTAAAGGGAACCCAAGGACCGACGCGAGTGGAACCCTCGATCCATCGGCGTTCTGGTTCAAGTCGCCATTCAGGGCCACATTTGATCCGGCCCCTGTGACCACCGCTGCTTTCTCCAGCCCGCTGATTTGTGCCTGTATGGCCGGATTCGCATTTGTGCACGCTGCGCCGTTGCCCGTGAGAGCCCCAAGGGAAGCCTGGTAAAACGCCAGCTGGCCGTTCGCGCCACCAGTCAGGCTAAGAGGAATGGGAATGCATGGCACGAGTCCCGTGGTGAGTCCGAAATTTCCGATGCCAATACTTGAAAAGCCGGTCTCTTCGCGCTGCGTGTATTCGTAGGAGAAAAAGAAAAAAGTCTTGTCCTTCTTGAGCGGGCCGCCGAAGGTGAGGCCGCTCTGCGTGCGCGTATAGGCCTGTTTCGTGGGCTGGAGAACGCCGTTCGAATCGACCGCGCCGGAAAATGCATTGCGCGCCTGGAAGGACTTGTTGCGGAAGAAGCCGAAAGCATCGCCGTGAAATTCGTTGCCGCCGCTCTTCGTGACGATGTTGATGACCCCGCCGGTAGCGCGGCCATACTCGGCGTTGTAGTTGCTCAGGATCAGCTGGAATTCCTGTACTGCCTCCTGAGAAACCGTCGAGCGGATGCCGTTGATAGAGTTGTCCACGGCGTCGGCGCCGTCGACGCTGACCATGTTAGAGCGAGCACGAGCCCCACCAACGTTCAGCCCGCTGTTTGGCGCGGGGCCGATAGTGGGAGAAACGTCGCGAGTAGTCTGCGAATTGGTGAGTGTAAAGTTGATGTAATTGCGGCCGTTGATGGGCAGGTTGTCGATGCGGCGCTGCGTGACGGTATCGGAGACCTCGGTCTTGGTTGTCTCGATCGGCGAAGTTTCCGTCGAAACGGTCACCGTCTGCTGCATGCCTTTGAGGTCCAGGCGCAGATCGGATGTTGCTGTCTCGCCGACGGTGAGGACAATAGATGCATTCTCATAAACCGAGAAGTTGGCGCCGCCATCGACGGCCATTCTGTACTGGCCCGGCGGAAGTCCGACGAGGTTGTAGCGTCCGCCTTCATCCGTGATGGAGGTACGCTGCGCGCCGGTACCAGGGTTGGTTATCGTGACCTTTGCGCCCTTGACCGGCAAACCTTGAGGGTCGGATACCGTTCCCGACAAAGTTGCGGTATTCACCTGCGCCGAGGCCATCGCGGCCCAACCCAGGAACAGCAAGCACAGCATCATTACTGTTGTCAGCCATCTCCAAGCGGTCGACGGAAGCTGCGACCCCGTCCGAATCGAAGTTGACACACCCACCCCCTGCCTGCGTTGCATGAGTCCTCCTGTTTTGGCACCAACTGATCTTCCGCTACCCCTAGCGGTGGCGGGCTATCCCGCCGTTTCCGGATGATACAATTGATTACACGGCTTTTACTGCAATATATCGTTGCTTTCAACTGAAAATTTCTACACCGTCGCCCAGGACGAACCGTGAGGGAGGCGGCAGCCCCTTTGGCTCTTTTTGGACTGACTTAACTGCGCCTAGAGCACCCGGGACCAGCGCAGAATCCACGAAAGCGTGGGGACTGGCAAGAGACAAGGTGCGAAATGCGCGGTGGAAAGTGCGATGTCGTCTCTTGTCGTCATGCTCGGAGAAACCCTCCAGCAACATCAGTAACGAAACACTTTCCAGAGAAGTACCGCGATGAACTCACGCCCTGCAAAAACCACCCCAGACCCTTCCTGCTGCTCAAAACTGCAATTCAGGCAGGGCGTGGGGCACGGCAGGGAGTCAGATTCAAGGTTGACACGTGTAAACCATCTTCTTTAGAGGTTGCAAGGCGAGTGCATCCTGCAAGGTGGAGACGGAAAACAAATTGGGTACTATTGCCATCCTGGAAATCACCGCAAGTTCGAGGCTTCACCCCGGCGTCACGATTCGGTAGAGTAGTTCTACTACTTGATTGAACCCCTTTTAGTCTATAGATTCGTAGCGGAGGTTTTATGAAGAGGAATGCCCCTGTTCTCCTCTTGGTTGCCAGTGTTCTCTTAGTTGCCATTGTCGCCCTTTCAGGTTGCGGCGTAGTCGCTCAGCAGTCCGGGTCGCCCATCATGGTCACCATGACGACCCCACCACCCTCTTCACTTCCGGCAGGAGGAACAGCAAGTGTGGCCGCCACCGTCTCCAACGACACGGCAGGCGCGGGCGTGAGCTGGAGTTGCACCCCGAGTTCTGCATGCGGCTCGTTCAATCCGGTTTCCACAATGAGCGGTGCAAGCACAATGTATACGGCGCCCTCAGCGCCGCCTGCGGGTGGACAAGTCGTCATCATGGCCGCCTCCATGACGGACAGCACAAAGAAAGCCAATACCTCCGTCATGATCACAGGATCGTCATCGAATGCCAGCTTGAACGGACGGTATGCCTTGCTCTTGACCGCAGCCACCGGCAACCAAGGCACCAGTGTGATTGCTGCCAGCGTGACTGCTGACGGAAAAGGGCTTATCACGGGTGGTGTGGAGGAACTTACTGCTCCAGGGTTCTATGATCTGGTGGACATCGTCACGGACGGGACATACTCGATCGACGCCAGTGGCCACGGCACGATGACGATTCACACGGTAAACAAGGAAACTCTCAAGTTCAGCTTTGTTTTCACGTCCGCTTCCCATGCCCTCATGGTTGAGGTCGACGGAGATCCCGCGAGCGGGACGCTGGACTTGCAGCAGCCCGCCGGGGCAAGCTTTACCGCTGGACAGATTTCGGGCAACTACTCCTTCGCGATGGATGGAGTCGATAATTCGGGCGCGTTGAAACATATGTCCCTTGCCGGCAGTTTTGCCGCGGATGGAATCGGCAGTTTGACGGGCGGAACGCTGGACATCAATAACGGTGGAACTTTTTCAACCACATCATTCACGGGAACCTTTACTGCACCGGATTCCAACGGGCGCGGAACGATGCACGTGAACGCGGGAAGATCCTTCGTGTATTACATCATTTCGCCGAAAGTGTTGCGCGTCCTTGAAGGGGACAACATAAGTTTCGTCGGCGGAAGCGCCTATGCACAGGGCTCTGCCGGCTCCACCATCACCGCACTTTCCGGCAAATTCGTTTACCAGCATCACGGTTGGAGCTCCGCGGGGCGTACGGTCGCGGCGGGCCAATTCAGCGCGGACGGCACCGGAAGAATCACGGCGGGAGTGTCGGATTCCAATTTCGGCGGATCGCCAACCATAGTCAACATGGGAAAGTCCGTCACCGGGACGTATCTGATCTCCGGCAGTCCCAGCGGCACACTCACTCTCTCGGACGCAGCGGGAACCTCCACATTCAACCTTTACCTGGTTGATCCTGCTCTCAACATCCTGGACCCCAGCAACTCCAGCGGAGGCGGCGGTGCGTTACTTCTTCACACCGATGCCAGCATCGTCGGCACTGGTATCTTGATTCCGCAGGTAGTTTCAGGGTCTCCGATCTTTTCGCAGAATCATGGCGTGAACCTGGTCAACTCAGTAGACACCGCAAATATCGCTACTGTGAATGAAGTCCATCTGGTGGGCAGACTCGCGAGCGATGGCGCCGCCAATTTCACTGGAACAGCCGATTATGGTCAGAACGGCGCCTACTATCCGGACGTTGTCAAGGGCAACACCCTCTCCGGCACGTTCGCCGTCGACAGCGTCAACCCGGGTCACCTTACAGGTTCCTTCACGCTCGGGACAGACCCCGCGATTGCCTTGTTTCCATTCATTACGCCAGCGGTTTCTACGTTTCAGGTTTCCTACTATCAAGCCAGCGCCTCGCAGGCCCTGGTCATTCAAACCGATACCTCCGCGGATGCGTGGGGATACCTGCTTAAGCAGCAGCTGCCTTAGCCGATTCAAGAGCAACGACCTATCTTGCAGAATTCCTGGCGGCCGAGAGGGAAGAGACCGAAGGGCCGCTAGTCGCGCGCGATTCGCGCTTTATAACTGGAGATGACGCTGGACGAGTTTGCGGAGCTTTTCCCGGTCTTCGTCACGCATGTGAACGAATTCCACGCCGCTCCCGTCTGGGCCGATATTGCGGACCACGGCGGTGAAATTGATCTTGCGAAGTCCGGCGCGGACCTCCAGCTTGATTGAGTCGCCGACACTGAGTTTCCTTGGTGATTCTAGGTAGGCGCCGCCCAGGCTGATTGTCTTTACACGAGCAAGCCCCGCTGGTGCGCCCTCGATGAGCGCACGAAGCGGCGACTCAAGGGGAACTCGAACGTACCGGCGCGGGTTGATATAGCTGGAACTCGACTGTGCTGGCGCTCCAAACGCCGCCAGCGCCTGCTTAAACGAAGGACGATTCTCGATCAGTGCCAACGCATCTTCCGCTGCGGCGCGCAAACCCGCAGGTTCCGCATAAGTGAGGCCCTCACGTCTCTCCGCCCAGTTGCGAAGAAGCTCGGCGGCTTCGGAGGCGTGCATGCGGCCGAGCGCTTCGATGGCTTTAATGCGCACAAACTGGTCACGCAAAGATTCATGTTCACCGGCAGCGATTTCCATCAGCTGCGGCACGGCGGTGGTTTCCTGCGCCAGGCCGAGCTGGTCAATCATCATGGGAACGACCATGGGATGAGCGTCGGCCAGGATGGCGGAGAATACGAAAGCGGTGTTTATCGCCGATGCGGAATTGTTTGGGCGCATGAGTTCACTGACCGCCAGATCCTGAAGGTTCCATTCCCAACTTGCCATGGCGCGTGCGAGGCCTCGTAACAGCCGCTCCGGGTCCGCCGCAGCCAGGAGCTTGATGGCCGCGGTGACGCGCTGGCGGCGGGCTTCGTAGAGCCGCGTTTCAAGAAGGTTTAGAACAGGCACGCCGATCGTCCGCAGGAGCCGCGCCATCGCCGGCACCATTTCCGCGCCCCGTGGTTCAGTGAGCAGCAATGTCAGGCGGTCCAGCAGCCGCTCGGGATCGCGCTGTAGAAGCCGGGGAAGAACTGGATCCAGAGCGCGGTTGGCCAGCGCAGCGTCCACCAGCAGGAGCCAGCGATCCTGTGCAACCAGGCGGCTTGCCAGCGCCGCCATGTGATCGTGTTCGTTGTCCTGTGGCGCGCGCTCCAGACCGGTCAGGATGGATTCGAAACCGGAATAGTCGGCGCGATTCACGGCGATGCGGCCGAGCGATTCGACAAATGCCGCGAGCAGGGCGGCGGTTTCGGGGGCCTTCTCTGCGTCCAGAGCTTTCATGGCTCCGCGGCTCAGGTCTTCTGGCAACTGATTCGGCCAGAGGGATTCGATAATCGGAGACAGTTCATTGAGTCCCGCGGCGACGGAGCGCCTCGCCGAAGGATCCGCATGTTCGATGCGGCGCGCATAATTCAGGACGATGTTGCGCGCCTCGCGGCGGGGAGCGTCGGCGCCGGCATCGGCAAGTTGCCCGAGGGTATTGCGCAGCGCCGCAACAGGCACACACCAGACGTCCGGGCCGCGCAAAACAGCCGATTTTTCTCGGGGAGAAAGTTCCAGCCAGAATCGATCGATCAGCTGTTCGCGGTGCGTGTCCGTCGCCCAGGTGACCGCGAGCGACGAGAGATGCTGAGAAGAGTGGGGACCTGAGTACCCGCCGGCCTCGACGATGACATCGCTCAATCTATAGATCGTCGGCCTTACGGATGAGGCGGTAAGCGAGCCGCTGGAAAACTCCGCATTGAGAAACTCAAAGGTGATGTTTTCCGAAAGGCGCAACAAGTAGGGTTGCGGCCGTTCGCCTTCGCGCGGTCCATACTGAGAGACGGAACTGAGCATCATGCACACGCTATCGCGGCTGGCTTCTTCCATCGCGCCGTGGATCGCCCGGGCTGCTTCTTCAGGGGAAAGACCGCGCGCGCTTTCTAGAGGCGGGGTCAGCCGCGCAAGGAGCCGCAGGCTCGCCACGAGATCGTCGAAGTCCGGCGCCTGAATGGGCGCATCGGCCGTCTCGCGCGGTGAATGTCCACCGTAGGCTACGAGCGCGGCGATGAGACTTGCCAGGACCGTGTCCACCCTGCGCTCCGTTCGCGTATTGATGGAGATGCCTTCCACGCGGTTCTCCAGAAGTCGCGCCGGCCACCAGGCATTGCCCTCATCGTTCGCCGGCTCTTCCGATCTTAGCAACGATGCCTTCACGAGTCGCGCGAGCGTGTCCAGTTCGCCTACATGAAATTTATTCGAGAATACCAGCGCATGAATTCCGGCACGCTGCAGGTCGATCGCCAGCGCCTGCATTTCTCCTCGCGCGTCCGCCAGGTGGCCGTCACCAACCCGCGGCGCCACCAGCCCGCCGCGTTCCACTCGAATCTCCAGCCCCCCTAGCATTTCAGTAGCGTTGCGGATGGAATCGTAAGCGCCTTCGATGGCTTTGTGGTCCGTTGTGCCTGCGGGGACTCGGGAGACTGCATTCGCGAGCTGGCGCAGCGACGTACGCGGAGTGAAACCCGGGTTCGTTTGCGGTGACGGTGACGATGCCCCGCGCTTCGCTTCATAGACCGGTAGTGTGGCCCTGAGGACCAAAGGAGTCTCCGCTTGTTTGCTTATAGTTCGTTCACGCCGCTTCGGGCAGCGAGGGAGTCCGCCTTCCGTCTCGCGAGGATTTCGCGTCAGGGCAGGTTGTCCCTGCCTATATAGCAAGCACGCTTCCGGCCTGACGTAGATGACTCTAAGTCTTTTGTTATGAATGAATAATATCTAAAGTCCTAGAACTCACTGTGGTTTCAGGTAACAAAATGTTACGTTTTGCGTAGAGATTCCAGAGGCTTGTTGAAGCAAATCTACA
>WNEZ01012100.1_pt1 | contig 10468 bp, 4 predicted proteins | sample 5400521 | NCBI WGS metagenome assembly WNEZ01 (sample SAMN13153339, study PRJNA577476) | soil metagenome | isolation source: 120 cm saprolite under Douglas fir tree site 2 hole 1 replicate 1 | place: USA:California | collected 2015-04-18
CAATCGTCCCTCGCCCGGATGAGATTGAATATCCGGTTCTGCTTGAATTTCCTGTCCCGAAATTGCTTGCGTATCCCAGAGAGACTGTTGTTGCAGAAAAACTGGAAGCGATCACTGTTCTGGGAGTTCTGAATAGCCGGATGAAAGACTATTTCGATCTGATGTTGCTGTCACAGCTATACGAGTTCGATGGTGCCGTCCTTCATCGAGCAGTGAGAGCGACATTCAAACGACGTTCCACGGAAGTCGAGCCTCTGCCCATTGGCCTTTCGGACGACTTCGCGTTGGTACCGGGAAAGGCTGCGCAGTGGAAAGCATTTCTTCGCAGGAGCAGATTCGAAACAGACTATGCAAATCTAGATGGCGTCATAAGAATAGTGCGGGGTTTTGCTGGACCCGTATTAACAGCAGCAGTAACCGAAGACGGATTTCAGTCTCTCTGGAGGCCAGGAGGGCCGTGGGTAACCTAGGACGCGAAGTAGGTCTGGGGTCGACAACGCACCCCCGATAAAAGCAGGCCGAAGATTCAGGGAAGGGTTGTGGATCGAAAACCCAATGCCCTAGCTGGGTCTTTCGGGTGGAACGTCTGCCTGCCAAGCAGGCGGCCCAGGTTTAACTTCACAGTGATCTCGGATGCGGCCTCTCGCTGCGAACGGTAAGAGAACGGTAAGAGAGAAGACGATCTCCAGCCGCTTTGATGACTCTGGCGGCGCTCGCTGCGCCCGCGTCGGTTCGGAATTGGCATCTGTTGTTGACGTTCTCCTAGCCTCTCGTCAAAATGAAAGCCCTGAGGTCGTGCAGCCGTGGCAACGAGAATGTCGTCCATCTCGGGGCCTTCTGGGTATATGTTCGAGCCCCTCCGGGAAGGTGCGGACTTCACCCTTTACCGCGGCCGACAGCACGGCAACCCATCGTCAGTCCTGGCGATAGCGCTCTCCGCAGAACAGTCGTCACCTCAAACCCTGAGGCGGCTCGAGCACGAATACTCGCTCGCAGCCGAACTCGATCCCGCGTGGGCGGCCAAGCCTCTGGCGCTCACTCGTCTTGAAGGGCGGACAATCCTCTTACTTAATGACCCTGGCGGTGAGCCGCTGGATCTGTTTCTTGAGCGGAACCAAGGGCAACCGGTCGATCTGACTCGCTTCCTGCGCATCGCCATAGGCTTGACGACGGCACTCGGCCAAGTCCATCGGCGCGGCCTTATACATAAAGATATCAAGCCTGCGAATGTGCTCGTCGACGGCGCCGACAACGTATGGCTTACAGGCTTCGGGATTGCCTCGCAACTGCCGCACGAACGTCAGGCACTTGGGCCACCTGAGATGATTGCAGGCACGCTCGCCTACATGGCACCCGAACAAACCGGCCGCATGAATCGCTCGATTGATGCCCGCAGCGACCTATACTCGTTGGGCGTCACCTTGTACCAGATGCTTACAGGCGCACCGCCATTTTCTGCCACTGACCCCTTGGAGTGGGTCCACTGCCAAATTGCGTGTCTGCCGATACCACCTGTTGATCGCGCAGCAGTCCCCGAGTCGTTGTCTTCTATCACTATGAAGCTCCTCGCCAAAAACGCCGAGGAGCGCTATCAAAGTGCTTCCGGTGTTGAAGCCGATCTTCGGCAGTGCCTGCAAGAATGGGAGTCCTATGGTCGCATCGGTCCATTCCCGATGGGCACACATGACATCCCGGACCGACTGCTAATCCCTGAGAAACTGTACGGGCGGGAGCGCGAGGTCAACGCACTGCTCGCGGCTTTCGACCGGGTCGTGGCCCATGGCGCACCGGAACTGGTGCTCGTATCCGGTTATTCCGGCGTCGGCAAGTCCTCGGTCGTGAACGAACTGCACAAGGTGCTTGTCCTTCCGCGCGGGCTTTTCGCGGCGGGCAAGTTCGACCAGTATAAGCGCGACATTCCGTACGCGACCCTGGCGCAGGCCTTCACTGGCGGAGGCCGTGGGTCCGAGTGGCCAGCTGATCGTCGACCTCATCCCCGAACTGGAGGTCCTCATCGGGAAACAACGACCTGTTCCAGACCTACCGCCCCGCGATGCGCAAAACCGGTTCCAGATGGTTTTCCGGCGGTTCGTCGGCGTGTTCGCGCGGAAGGAGCACCCGCTCACTCTGTTCCTCGATGATTTGCAATGGCTAGATGCAGCGACGCTCGACCTCATTGAGCGTCTGATCACGCACTCCGAAGTTGGAAACCTGTTGCTCGTCGGAGCCTACCGCGACAACGAGGTGACTCCATCTCACCCTCTCATGCGGATGCTGGGTGCGATTCGCAAGACCGGAACGAAAATGCAGGAGATCGTGCTGCTGCCCCTCAGGCTAGACGATGTCGGCGCGCTCGTCTCCGATGCCCTGCATAGCGAGCCGGAGCGCGTACGTCCCTTGGCGCAACTGGTACAGGAGAAGACCGGCGGAAATCCGTTCTTCGCAATCCAGTTTTTCACTACGCTGGCCGAAGAGAGGCTTCTGGCATTCGACCCAGTTACGCGGGCTTGGCAATGGGACATGAATGGCATCCGTGTCAAAAACTACACCGACAACGTTGTGGATCTAATGATGGGGAAGCTAAAGCGATTGTCCAGCGCGACGCAGACCGCCCTACAGCAACTCGCTTGTTTCGGGAACGTGGTCGAATTCGCCACCCTTACTCTGGTTCAGGGGAAATTGGAAGAGGAGATCCACACGGCGCTCTCCGAGGCCGCTCGCGCAGGGTTGATCCTGCGCCAAGAGAACTCCTATGCGTTCCTCCACGACCGTATTCATGAGGCGGCCTATGCGCTCATCCCCAAAGGCGAGCGCGCGGGGGCACACCTTCGAATTGGCCGAGTGCTGCTGGAGAGTATGACGGCGGATCAGCTCGCCGAGCATCCGTTCGATGTCGCGAACCAGCTTGATCGGGGCGCCACACTGCTAATCGATCGGGACGAGAAAGCGCAGGTGGCGATGATCAATCTGCGCGCCGGGCGAAAAGCCAAGTCGTCTGCGGCCTATGTATCGGCGCTCGCGTATTTTTCTGCCGGCATGGTGCTGCTTGACGAAAGGGACTGGGTCAGCCAGTACGAGTTGACTTTCAGCCTGTGGCTCGAACGCGCGCAGTGCGAGTTTCTTATGGGTAACTTCGACAGAGCCGAGCAACTGATTGAGGAGTTGTTGCAACGCGGGGCGTCGAAAGTCGACCAGGCGGCGGTCTACCACCTGAAGATCCAGCTGCATATTATGAAGTCGGAAAACCACGAGGCTGTGGCCAGTGCGCTCACCTGCTTGCGCCTGTTCGGCATTGACCTGCCGACGCACCCCACCCAGGAGCAGGTCCAGACCGAATACGACACGGTCTGGCAGACGCTCGATATGCGGCCGATCGAGAGCCTGATCGATCTGCCGCTGATGACCGATCCGGAGATGCAGGCGGCCATGCAAGTACTCTCAGTCGTTGGCCCCCCCGCCTACTTAACCGACTTCCGTTTGTGTTGCTTCCAGGCGTGCTGCATGGTGAAGGTTGGCATGCAGCACGGCACGAGCGGCGCTTCCGCGCTAGCCTTTGGCTATTTTGGAAGCTTCCTCGGCCCGGTCTTTCACCGCTACACCGATGGTTATCGTTTCGCCAAACTCGCGTGTGACCTTGTCGAAAAGCACGGCCTCATCGCCTACCAGGCGAAGAGTTACCACGTAATGGGAACCGTCACCCCTTGGACGCAGCCAATCTCGAACGCTATCGACTTCATGCGGGCGACCTTTCGCAAGGCGATTGAGACGGGTGATCTGACTTTCGCTTGCTACGCCTTGACGCCATGTGTCGCAGGCCTTCTCCTGCGGAACGATCCGCTGGACGTGGTGTGGCGCGAGTCGGAGATGGCGCTGGAGTTTACCCAAAGGGCCAAGTACGGTGACGTGGCAGATATCATCCGGAGCCAGCAACGCTTTATCTCGAACATGCAAGGCCGGACCACGACCTTTTCCACTTTCAGCGACGCGCAGTTCGACGAGGCGGCGTTTGAGGCGCAACTGACAGGGAATCGGATGGCGCTGATGGTCTTCTGGTACTGGATGCTCAAACTGAAGGCACGGTTCCTGTCGGGCGACTACGCCGAGGCTCTCGCGGCAGCTGGCAAGGTGAAGGCGCTGCTTTGGACCTCAGTCGCTCAGATCCAGCAGCTGGACTACTTCTACTATGCCGCGCTGACTGTGGCGGCACTCTATGACAACGCCTCGGCCGACGAGCAACAAGAGTGGCGGGAATTCCTGACCTTGCATCGGGAACAACTGCGCGAGTGGGCGGAGAATTTTCCACCAACTTTTGGTGACAAGCTCGCGTTGGTGTCGGCTGAGATCGCTGGCGTTGAAGGCCGGATCTTCGACGCGATGCATTTGTACGAGGAGGCCATTCAATCGGCTCGCGAGAACGGTTTCGTACAGAACGAAGCGCTGGCGAGTGAGCTGGCTGCACGATTCTACGCGAAACGTGGCTTCGAGACCATATGTCACACGTATCTACGCAACGCGCGGAGCTGCTACGACCGCTGGGGTGCACTCGGCAAAGTGAAGCAACTCGACGAACTCTATCCACAGCTGCACCAGGACCGCGTTTCTACTTCCACCATTAACACAATCGGCGTGTCCGCCGCGCGATTAGACTTCGAGACCGTGATCAAGTCCTCGCAGGCACTCTCGAGCGAGATTGACCTCCCCAAACTGATCGAGAAGCTCATGCGAATCGCGGTTGAGCATGCAGGCGCCGAGCGGGGGTTGTTCATTCTTCTCCGGGGTGACGAGCCGCAGATCGAGGCGGAGGCCACCACTGGTCACGGCAGAGTTGAGGTCTTCGTTCGACAGGCAGCCATGACGCCATCTGATCTCCCCCAGTCCGTCCTTCATTACGTCATGCGGACCCGGGAACACGTTGTTCTTGATGATGCTTCGGCTGCGAACTTGTACTCGGAGGATGAGTATCTGCAGGCGAAGCGCGCCAGATCCGTCTTGTGTCTGCCCATTGTAAAGCAGGCGAAACTCATTGGCACACTCTATCTGGAGAACAATTTGACTCCGGGCGCGTTCACGCCGGAACGACTCGCAGTGCTGGAGATGCTGGCATCGCAAGCCGCGATTTCGCTGGAGAATGCCAACCTCTATTCTGATCTGAGACGCAGCGAAGCTTTCCTGGCTCAAGGGCAGGGCATGAACCACACGGGCAGCTTCGGCTGGGACGTTTCGAGTGGAAAAATCTATTGGTCAGAGGAAACTTACAACATCTTTGAGTGCGATCGAACGATTAAGCCCACATTGGAGTTGGTACTCCACCGAGTTCATCCGGACGACAGATCGGCCGTGAAGCAACTCATCGAACGCGTTTCACGCGAGAGGGCACAGTTCGATTTTGAACATCGGCTGCTGATGCCCGATGGATCTGTCAAATATTTGCGGATCGTGGGCCGTCCCTCAGGGAACGAATCGAGTTGCTTGGAGTTCGTGGGAACGGCTACGGACATCACCGAGCGCAAACGCGCGGAAGATGTGATCCGTGAGAGCGAAAAGGCTCTGCGCCTGATCGTCGATGGTATTGCTGGCATCGTAGCCATCATGACCGCGGAAGGACAGGTGGAGTTCGTCAACAATCAAGCCCTGGAATATTTCGGCAAGACTCTCGAAGAATTGAAAGGCTGGGCCACCAGCGAAGCCGTCCATCCAGACGACCTCCCTCAGGCAGTCGCCGCCTGGAGGCACTCGGTCGAAACCGGGGATCCGTATGACGTCGATCACCGACTGCGCCGTGCTGACGGTGTATACCGCTGGTTTCACTCGCGTGGCTTAGCGCTTCGTGACGCTAAAGGTCGCATTGTCCGTTGGTATAACTTGCTTACAGACATTGACGAGCGGAGGAGGGCAGAAGAGAAACTCCGGCAAAGCGAAATGGAGCTTCGACAGATCCTGGATTTCACGCCGCAGTACCTCGCCGTATTAGGGCCTGATCGCGACCGCACTCGTCTTTATACCAATCAAACTATGCTCGATTATTTCGGGTTCACTCTTGAGGAATGGCGGAGCACCGACCGTCACAAGTATTATCATCCAGATGATTGGGAACGCTTGACCAGGGAAACTCAAACTAAATTCTTAAGTGGCCTCCCGCACGAATACGAAGCACGTTTTCGGAGAAAAGACGGACAGTATCGCTGGCTTCTCTTCCGCTGGAGCCCGCTACGAGATGAACAAGGACGCGTCACACGTTGGTATGCTGCAGCGACCGATATCGAGGAGCGCAAGCAGGCGGAGCAGCGACTCGAAAACGAGAACGTGGCGTTGCGCGAAGAAATCGATAAGGCATCGATGTTCGAGGAGATCGTGGGAGTTTCTCCAGCCCTACATGCGGTACTCTCTAGTGTCTCCAAGGTCGCTCCCACAGACTCCACCGTTCTAGTCACCGGCGAAACAGGAACGGGCAAAGAATTGATCGCGCGTGCCGTCCACAAACGCTCACAGCGTTCCTCTCGGCCGTTTGTCAGTGTTAACTGCGCCGCAGTTCCACGCGACTTGATCGCATCAGAATTGTTCGGGCATGAGAAGGGCGCCTTCACGGGGGCAACTCAGCGACGCTTAGGGCGCTTTGAGCTGGCTGAAGGAGGCACGATCTTCCTCGATGAAGTCGGTGAACTCCCAGCCGAAACCCAGATCGCTCTCTTGCGTGTTTTGCAGGAACATGAATTCGAACGCGTCGGTGGAACGGGATCTATCCGAACGAATGTTCGCGTAATTGCTGCAACTAACCGCGATTTGGAAGCTGCCATCGCTGCAGGCATATTCCGGAGTGACCTTTTTTACCGCCTTAACGTTTTCCCCATCGAGGTGCCTCCTCTGCGGGAACGACGAGAAGATATTCCGGTGCTGGTTGAGTACCTCATCGATCGTTACGCGAGAAAAGCGGGAAAGAACATTCGCGGGGTAAACAAAAGGAGCTTGGAATTGCTTCAGTCGTACCCTTGGCTGGGTAACGTTCGCGAATTGCAGAACGTCATCGAGCGATCTGTAATTGTATGCGAAACAGAGAATCTCTCAGTCGATGAGAGTTGGCTTTCGCGGCCACCCCATGTGAGTAAACCCAAAAGCGACCTGGGGCTATCTCGTAAACCTGCTGCCCAAGAAAAAGAGATCATTGAAGCTGCCCTTCGCGAAAGCGGAGGACAGGTGTCGGGACCGTCAGGCGCCGCAGCCAAGCTCGGCATTCCGGGATCTACCCTCGAGTCGAAGATCAGGTCGCTGAAGATCAACAAGCATCGCTTCAAAACTACAGAACCCTCAGTAAATCGTATTTAGATACCTGCCTCAGCGAGCTCCAGAACGCACGGTTGCGAAATTCGCAGATTTGCGAACATCGCAATTTTAGATTTCCTAATAAGCCACTAACTTTCAATAACTTGGTGTTGGCAGTGTGATTGCGATCACACAGGAGCGTATGACTCCACATGCTGCAGCACAGTTACAAATTTGTTCAAGCAATAGCCGTAGTGAATTCTTCTCTGAATCGATGTGCCAGTCTATCGGCTCAAAATCCGTTTACCGAGTTAGGCGCATATTTCCGCCGTAGCAGGTAAGGGAATCCGTCCCGTGGATTTCAGATTCAAAGGCCGGCGCAACGAGATTTTTGACCAATATAAAGGAGAGAAACCGATGAGAGCTTGGGAATTATGTCGTTTTGGGCGAAAGAACTGGTCGTTGCCAACGATGGTATTGGCCACTGTTCTGTTGTTAACCTCGGCGCTGAGCGCGCAGAACCGCTCACTTGAGTCCCGATCTGGCCAATGGCGAGTAGCTGGACAGAATCTCAACAACACTTGGAGCCAGCCCGCTGAGCACTCCATCAGCCCGGCCAATGTCAAAGAGCTGAAACCGAAATGGGTGTTCACAACGGGTGGCGACGTTTCGGCTACTCCAATAGTGGACGGTGACGCCGTTTACTTCCCCGATTGGGCCGGCAATCTCTTCGCAGTCAAGAAGGACAACGGCCGGCTGATCTGGTCTCACAAGATCTCCGATTACGACGGCGTCGACGGGGCTATCTCTCGTGTTAGTCCTGCTGTGGACGGGAACCAGGTAATCATTGGAGACATTCTGAGCAGCAACAAGGTGCATAACGGCGCGAACGTCATGTCCGTAGACCGGGAATCAGGAACGCTCCGGTGGATGACACACGTGGATGATCATCCGGCAGCAATCATTACCGGATCACCGGTTGTTTTCGACGGCGTTGTTTACATCGGCGTTTCATCCAGCGAAGAAACTCTGGCTCTCGACCCAACGTATCCCTGTTGCAGTTTTCGCGGCAGTATCGTAGCGCTCGATGAGAAAACCGGTGCGATGCTTTGGAAAACCTTCGACATGCCGGACAATGGCGGACAGCCGGGAGGATACAGCGGCGGTGCAATTTGGCAACCCCCCGCGATTGATCCCAAGCGCGGTACGCTCTTCATTGGTACCGGAAACAATTACACCGCCCCCGCAGATGTGGAAGCTTGCCAGAACGCAACTCCGCTGGCGAACTGCACCGCGGCTGACGATTTCTTCGACACCGCGTTTGCGCTGGATTTGAAAACGGGGCAGATCAAGTGGGCGAAGCGGCTGCAAGGCTTTGACACTTGGACAGTAGCGTGCATTACTCCCACGGGACCAAAAGCGAACTGTCCGGTGCCCACAAGCCCAGATTTCGACCTTGGAGGGTCAGGGCCCAATTTGGTGGGAAATATTGTTGGCTTTGGCCAGAAGAGCGGCATCTATTGGGCGCTTAATCCCGATAACGGCAACATCATTTGGAGTACACCGGTGGGGCCAGGCGCTTCGCTAGGAGGCATCGAGTGGGGCACCGCGACGGATGGTCAGCGCATTTATGTTGCTATCGCGAATAGCGACCATCTGCCCTTCACGCTGGTGCCTTCGGGACAGCAGATCACCTGGGGTGCATGGAGCGCTCTTGATGTTGCCACTGGGAAGATCCTTTGGCAGACAGCAGACCCCACTGTCGGCACCATTGACAGGGGTTCGGTGAGCGTTGCGAACGGGGTCATGTATGCCGGCTCTAATTCAGGAGAGATGTATGCGCTGGACGCGACCACCGGGAATATCCTCTGGAACTTCGCGAGCGGGGGCACCGTAATCGACGGGCCATCGATCGTGGACGGCGCCCTTTACTGGGGATCCGGTTACCGGGAGATCGCTGGAACCGGAAATAACAAAGTCTTCGCGTTCACTCTGGCCGACGAGAAGGATCGCGGCGAGCACTCCGACGACCACGACCACGACCACTCGCAGAGCGAGAAGTAGAACAGAGTCATCCAGACATCGGAGAAGGACACGGACTGGCAACACCGCGTCCTCTCTCCCCTAATAGCCGCTGCCACTTTGGCAACAATGCAGAACGTGCTGAACCGCGATTGCCATTCCCGGAGCGTGTAACGGTTTGTCAGGCTGCAGCAGAAAGAGTGTTTAGGCGAGAGAAGATGCTCAAAATCACCCGGGCAGCGAACGGAGACGTGGTCCTTAAGCTGAGCGGTCGAATGGACGCAGAAAACGTAGGCGAGTTGGAAACGCTGATCAGCGCAGAAGCGCGAAGCGGACAGCATCCAGCTCAAGAATTGCCCAGCGTACATCCGCGAGTGGATCAGAGGAGAACGGCGATGAGCACAGAAACCAGAATGGCAATTGGGCAATCGAGACCGATGCCACAGTGTTCGGAGAACGGCGTGAGCGTGCGTTACGAAACCAAAGTCTTCTCGCATTGGGACCGACACACCCTGGCCGAAGTAGCTCACGCTTTCACGTATGAAATTGCCTGGATACCGGAACGGCACTGCTGGCGGAATTTCCTGTGCTCCATCAGCAAGCTTGGCGGATGAATTTGGTAGCTGTACAGGTTTTTCGAGTCACCACAGTGAAGGAGACGTCATGGCAACAGCAACACAGTGGGCCCAGAACAAGCAGTTGGACACGAGAATGTGGAGTTCCACATCGCGCCATTTTGAGGATGCGCTGCGGCAGAACATCGTGGGGCAGAACGACGAAGCAGCCCTCGTCCTTGCCGCCAAAAGTGGAGATGCACACGCATTTGAAATTCTCATCGAGCGTTACCAGCGAAGGATTCTAGCCGTTGCGCGACGCTTCGCACGGATCCGAGAAGACGCGGAAGACATCGTCCAGCAGAGCATTCAAAAAGCTTTCGTCCACTTGCACACATTCGAAGGGAAATCCTCCTTCTCGACCTGGCTAACGCGAATCGCCATCAACGAAGCCCTTATGTGGCTGCGCAGAGGTCACGGCCTACGCGAGCTATCGATCGACGATTTAAGAGTGAATGAAGAGACCGCACTTGGGCGGGAGATGCCCGATTCACGCGCCAGCCCCGAGAGTGCTTTTTTACAAGGCGAGCAGAGCCGAATTCTGTCCGCTGCTATGGATAAGTTGACGCCAGTAA
>WNEZ01006234.1_pt1 | contig 10466 bp, 9 predicted proteins | sample 5400521 | NCBI WGS metagenome assembly WNEZ01 (sample SAMN13153339, study PRJNA577476) | soil metagenome | isolation source: 120 cm saprolite under Douglas fir tree site 2 hole 1 replicate 1 | place: USA:California | collected 2015-04-18
GCCGTTGAGGGTGGCGGGAGGGCAGAAAATTGGGCACAATCAGCGACCGAGCGGTTGAATTATCCGTGAAGAAGACTTGTACTTCCTAGCGCGCCCCCTTAGCTCAGATGGATAGAGCACAGGATTCCTAATCCTGGGGTCGTGGGTTCGAATCCCGCAGGGGGCGCTAGGTTCTAATACCCTGATTTTGCAGCAAAATCTAAACATAATAGACGAGTTTCCCCTCGCAGATTTTCATGCCCAAAAGCTCCATCACACTATTATCACACAAATTTAGCCGCATTTTCTGTCGATCCTAGACACAGGCAAGATACGTCATTGCCTGATTTGAGCTGCGGAACCAATCTCAGAAAAAGCAAACCACTCGCTCGGACCCTCTCGTAGGATCGAGCTCCCCGAGCAGACGCGAAAGCTAATCAGCCAGCAAAAAGGCTCTCCGCCACAGGAGATAGCCTTCGGGCTAACAATTCTCCACCAAATACCGCGCCGCCCGCCTTTTGCGCGGGCGGGAAAATGTCTGAGCGAGTCCGGCGAGGTAGACAGAGGAGAGCATCGGCAGGGCTTAGTCGCGTCGCCCGTTTGTGTTAGAAACTTTGCAGTTGTGAAAACGCTCGGACAGTTCATCGCCCGCCGGCGCAAGGATCTCGGCATCAGTCAGAAAGAGATGGCAGCGCTGCTCAAGAACCGGGACGGCCAACCGCTGTCGTCCTCATACTTCAACTATCTCGAACGTGACCGCGGCAAGCCGCCCGATTACCTGCTCGACCAGATGGCCGAGATTCTCAAGGTTGGGCCGGACGTGCTCTACTTTTGGGCGAAACGGGTGCCGCCGGATCTAGAGCCGGACGAGAATGTCGATCCCGGCCGGGTCGCCGAGGCCTATCAGGCATTCCGACGGACGCTCAAGAGCGGCGGGACAGGACATCCGAGTGGGGGGAAGAAGCGATGATCTGGAAGATCGATTATACCGGCCGGTTTCCGCAGCGTCCGCATTGGGAAATCGACGAACTTGAGCGCATGTGCGAGGAGCGTATCCTGCCGTTTCTGGAGGCGCGCTACGGCCAGTCGACGGCGCGGATGTCGACGGATGCGCTTACGGTACTGATCGAGCGTGAGGCTGAAGTACTCGATCTTGACGCGGAGCTGATTGCCGAAAATGAGCGCGAAGAGATTCATGGCGTGACCACTTTCAGCCCAGGGCAGAGGCCTACAGTCGAGATCAATCGCCATTTGCGGCGCATGATCCGGCGTATCAACCGTCTGAGGACGACGCTCGCGCACGAGTATGGCCATCTGCTGTTGCATGCCTGGCTTTACGAGCACTTCCGTGGCCAGATAGGGAATCCGGCGCCATTGCGCTGCTACTCACGCACCGTGGAGGGCAATATCGATCGGCTGACGGACTGGATGGAGTGGCAGGCAGGCTACTTCTGCGGGGCGCTGTTGATGCCCAAACGTCGGATGGATTTGTTGGCTGGCGCTTTCGCGCAGGAACACGGTGGCGCCGTGCCGCTTAAGCGCGACAGCATCGACGGCGGGAGGCTGATAGAGCGGGTGACCGATCTGTTCGATGTCTCGCGCGATGCGGCGCGAGTGAGGCTGCTTAAGCTCGGCCATCTGGTGGCCTGAGCTGCCGCGTGATTGGGAACCGCGCACCGCAGATCAGTCATAGAGACCGCAATCGCACCGATTCGGTTACGAGCGGCGACGACCTCACCAGGACCAGAACGGAGTTCCTCAATGGTTCCCCGCCCTTAGTAGTTCCATTACGTAGTGACGAAACGCTGGAGGTGCTGGGCCGGAACGCCTTCGGCATTGCGCTTACTGAGGAGGACACTACCTGGGCGTGAGGAATGCTAGCGCTGCCCCGGCCCGATGTATGCCGGATTGCATAGGACACAAAACGAAAATCCCGGTTAAGAGCAGGGAGGAACAGGTTATGCGGCAAGGAAAAGTGATCGACGCCGATGGCCATATTCTCGAGCCGCCGGATTTGTGGAAACACTACCTGGAAGACAAGTACAAAGACCGCGCCATTCGCATGGAAAAGGATCAAACCGGCGAGTACCTGGTGATTGACGGGCGCCCATCGCCAACCTTGCGGGGGCTGGGACCCGCCGTAGGCGGGGTCGGCCAGTCTTACGAGAAGCTGTGCAAGGCCGGGACCTTCGGCTACTTTGACGGCCCCAAGGGCGCGTATGAGCCGCATGCCCGGCTCGCCTACATGGATCAGGAAGGGATAGACGTTTCGGTGCTCTTTCCGAGTCTCGCCCTCACCTGGGAGATCGAAGTAAAGGACACCGAATTGGCGGCAGCCTACGTCCGCGCGTACAACAACTGGATCGTGGATTTTTGCTCAGTCGATCCGCGGCGGTTGATTCCGGTTGCCCTGATCTCGACCCTGGACATGAACGAAGCCGTAAGAGAGGTAAAACGGGCGGCCAAGCTCGGAGCGAGGGGCGCCTCTATGCGCGCCGCGCCGCTCAGCCAGATTCCCTGGTGGGATCGCGCGTATGATCCTTTCTGGACAGTGCTACAAGACACCGGGATGCCGATCGGCTTTCACGTTGCCTTGAACGAGTACTTCCTTGGGCATCAGTGGAAGATGACGGACTCCGTCAATGCGATTGCCAGTCCGTTGCATTCTTACCGTTTCACGACGGTGGCATTCGACGTCCAGGCGGCATTTTCCTCCTTGTGCCAGGGTGCGGTGTTTGACCGGTTTTCCGGCCCTGAAAGTCCTGCTTTTGGAGACGGGCGGCGGCTGGATCGCGTACTTCCTGGAACGCCTCGATGCGAAACATCGGCACCTGGGCTGGAGGACTGGTCTGAAGCATTCGCCGAGCGAGTATTTCAGGCGGCAGTGCTGGATCTCGTTTGATCCGGACGAGAGTACGATTCCGGCGATGGTCGAGCGGTGTGGCGCGGACAAGTTTATGTGGGCCTCTGATTTTCCGCACTTTGACGCGAGCCCGCGCGCGCTGGCCGAGACAAGAGCGGCTATTGCCCCTTTGTCTGCGAGCGATCAGCAAAAGATTCTAGGGGACAATGTCGCACAAGCCTACGGCTTGTCCTGACTCGCAGGAAGGATTCAGCGACTGAGCAATCGCTTGGGTAAGGCGCATGCGTTCGAACCGGCGACGCTGTTCTATGTGGGCGATTGGGCGTAATGTGCACTCCTACGTGATGACGAATAACACGCCGTCGAAGAAGCGCTCGAATCGTTAGCGTGAGGGCCACCAAATCGAGGGAAACGCCGATGGGAATTGACCTGTTGATCAAAAATGGAACAGTCGTTGACGGAACCAGACGGCCGCGCTACCGCGCCGACGTGGCTGTAGTAGGAGACAAAGTCGTTGAAATCGGCAAAATCAAGGACAGTGCCAAGCGCGTGATCGACGCGTCCGATCTGGTAGTTGCGCCAGGCTTCATTGATCTCCATACCCATATACCCATTACGATGCGCAAATTTGCTGGGATCCTCTGATCACCTGCTCCTCGTGGCACGGTGTAACGACGGTGATAACCGGCAACTGCGGTGTCGGTGTCGCCCCGTGCCGGCCGGGAGCGCGCGACATCGCGACGTGGGCCTTGGTGAACGTCGAGGCGATTCCGTTCGAGGTGCTGGAAAAAGGGCTGACCTGGGATTGGGAAACCTTCCCGCAGTACATGAGTGCCGCTGAGCGCCGTGGCAGCGCGATAAATTTGGCATTCCTGGCGCCGCTTACCCCGTTTCGACATTACGTGATGGGCGAGGAATCCTTCGAACGGGCCGCCTCTATCGAAGAAACGGCCTCGATTCGGCAACTGCTCAAAGAGGCAATATCAGCCGGTGCAATCGGCTGGAGCCTGAGCAAGAGCGGGCATATCGGTTATAAAGGCCGGCCGTTGGCTTCCCGCCTGGCTAGTATGGATGAACTCAAGGCCTATGCCAGCGTACTGAAAGAACTTAATCGCGGTGTGATCGAGGTCGCCGCGGGCAGTGGTGGTGTGCTCGGTTCGGATAACTTCAAATTGGTTGAGACGTTGGTCCGTGAAAGCAATGGTCATGTGACCGGTACGCCCATACTTAAGCGATTTACTGATCCGACCTTGCATCTGCAGGCGTATGAGGAAATGAAGCCTTTGATCAACCTCGGACACCGCCCGCAGATCGCGCCGCAGCGGTTCGTTAGCGAGCTGGATCTGCGTGAACCCTTCATCCTCCAAAGCATCAAGATGTTCGGCCCGGTCTTCAACAAGTCCGCCGAAGAAGTGAAAAAGATTTACGGCGACCCGGCTTTTCGGGAGACCTTCCACAAAGAGCTCAGCCGTCCGCAAGGTTTCCATAGCAGCGACATGACTACTGTATGGGTGGTTGAGACGGGCCGCCCGGACATGAAGCATCTAATCGGCAAGTCGGTGGCAGATATCGCGAAGGAGCGCGGCAAGGACGACGCAGATACGTTCTTTGATCTGGTACTCGAAGACGACCTCAACCTCGTGTACACGATGGCGCAGAGCGAGGTGCCGAATGACCTGCTTAACAATCCTGACATGATCTTCGGCTTGTCGGATGCCGGCGCCCATGTAGGGATATTGTGCGACGCAGGATATACCACGGAGACTCTGGGCCGCTTGGTACGCGAGCAACAGCTAATGGATCTGGAAACGGCGATATGGCGCATGACCGGGGATCAAGCTGACTTTCTCGGCATTCGCGATCGGGGGCGGCTGCAGCCGGGCTTCGCTGCGGATTTTGCGATCTTCGATCCAGCTACGGTTTACTCGGCGTGTGAACGCGCGGAGGCGCGTTTCGACTTACCCGGAGGGGGCAAACGGATGGTGGTCCAATCCCAGGGAATGGAATACACCATCGTCAACGGGCAAGTGCTGTATGAGCATCAAAAACTGGTGACCGACGCCCTTCCTGGCCGGGTCGTTAAATCGGAGCCGTTCACCCAAGCCCAATAATGCAGTCAACTCAGCGATGAAGGTCAAGCGGGACGGGCGTAAGACTCATCCCGCTTGACCTCGGTTCATGCATCAACCGCGCGCAGGCGGAGGAAGAGCCCATCACATTAGCCAGTTAGTCATCTCGTCTTTTCGAGGACGAGATTACCGTACTGTCCGCGATGCACCGTCCAATCCGGTGGCACGACCACCGTTGTGTCCGGCTCTTCGATTATCAACGGTCCGGCGTGTGGCCTCACCACGTCCGAACGCGTGAGGATGGCCGCCTGTTTACCGCCATGGGAGGGCCCGAAATAGGCCTCTCGATACGCTCCCTTGAGCCCCGGTTCTCTGCCCACCTCAGACACTTTCTCGAGCGCCGAAAAGGTCATCTCGCTGGCCTGGGCAAGGGCACGCAGCCGCAGATTCACGACCTCCATCGTGCCTCGCCCGATATAACCGAAGGCAACGTTGTGCGCATCTGTGAACATCTTCGCGAGCGTCATGCCCAGACTGGCTATGTCTCCATCGCTCGGGAACGGCAGCGGAAGAGAGTCCACCTGATAGGAGTACTTCAGATCGATCCCGCGTTCGAAGCGGATCGCCTCGCTGTCCACTCCCTCAGCTACCATCTCCCGGCGGGCCTTGTTTTCCATCTCCTCGTAGCGGCCGACAATATCAGTCGCTGCGACATGGTCCAGATTCACACCAATGGGCTGGATATAGTCGCGCCGGTAATCGGCGAGTAGCAATCCAAGCGCGCTAAAAAGCCCCGGGAAAATAGGTATGACGACGCGGGTGATCCCAATGCTTTCCGCAAGTGGGGCAGCATGAATCGGGCCGGCGCCCCCAAAGGCTACCAAGGTGAACTCGCGCGGGTCGTAACCGCGTTCGGTCGATACCGAGCGCAGCGCACGCATCATGGTCGCGTTGGCGACCTGGCTGATTCCGTAAGCGGCACGCATTACATCCAGCTTCAACGGGATTGCCAACTGATTATTTATCGCATCGAGGGCGGCCTGCCGGTTGATTGAGAGCGTGGAGCCTGCGATACGCTCCGGATTCATGTAGCCGAGCACAACGTTCGCATCGGTTACGGTCGGCGCTGTGCCGCCACGGCCGTAGCAGACCGGACCGGGGTCGGCGCCCGCGCTTCGCGGCCCAACCTTCAGGATGCCTTCATCGATCCAGGCGATACTCCCGCCGCCGGCCCCGACCTCAACAATGTCGATAGAGGGCACCCGCAACGAATGCCCCTGTGCCCCGGACTGAACCGCCGCCGTGGCTGAAGCGCTGATTTCGCCACCCGGCTTCTCCAGCGGTATGCCGTTCTGGATCAGGCAGACTTTGGCGGTCGTTCCGCCCATGTCGAACGAGAGCACCTTATCGAGGCCTGCCTCCGACGCCATCCGAGCGGCTGCCAGAACGCCCGCGGCCGGTCCCGATTCCACCATATACATCGGCCGTTCACGCGCCGCCTGCGCACTCATAATGCCGCCATTGGACTGCATAATCAGCACCCGGTGGCTGTAGCGCGACAGATGGGTCTCGAGTTGATCCAGATAGCGATTCACCACCGGAATCAACGACGCGTTGATAACCGTAGTGCTGGAACGCTCATACTCGCGAAATTCTGGATGAACTTCGGAGGAGAGACAGACAACCAGGTTCGGCGCAATTTTGCGGATCAATTCACCTAACTGCTTCTCGTGAGAAGGATTCAGGTACGAATTGATAAGGCATACCGCTATCGCCTGCACCTTGGCATTAACCAGCTTGCGGATGACTTCTCCGGCCTGTTTGACGTCGAGCGGCTGTTCGACCGTCCCGTTACCCAGTATTCGTTCGTTGACCTCCAATCGCAGGTTGCGTGGCACCAGCGGACGCAGGCGGTCCCATCGCGCATCATGCACCGGCGGGCCTTTCTGCCCGCGCATTTCCAGCGTCTCGCGAAAACCCTTGGTGGTGAGCAGACCCGTGGGCGCGGCGTTGCTCTCTATCACGGCGTTGGAACAAATCGTAGTAGCGTGCACAAAGCCGTCGACCGGCTCGTCAGATGCCAACCTGGGTACGGTTGCTACTATGTCTTCGCCGACTCTATCAAGCAGCGAAAGGACTTTGGCGGTCACCAGCCGGCCGTCATTACCAAGTGCTATTACATCGGTGAAGGTACCGCCGATATCAAATGCGACACGCATCCCATCTCCCTCAGGCCTGTCTGCAAAACTGCGTCGGCGAACTCCTATGAATTTCCGCTAGACGTTGTCCTTTCCTTAATCAGCATCCTCAAGGGAAGCTCTGCCGCACCCCGCTCTGTCATTCCGAGCGCAGCGAGGAATCCCGGGATTCACTCCGCAGACGCTTCGCCCAGAGGCTCAGCGCGGGGCTCCGTTCAGAGTGACAACCCTACTTCTGCAGAGGTTCCCTCTAGTCAGCCGCGGCTGAAACCTTCTGTCCGTCCGCTCTCAGGCGCGCAGTTGCTTTGAGGTCAACCGTCAAGTTCTGCGGATCAATCACCACGCCGTACTGGTCACGCGCGGCGGTGATCGTTACCTTTTCTTCGACAACATCGGCGTGCACCTTTTCTGGATCGCGCTGCCACGGTTCGCCATGACCGCCCGACGCGGAAATAACGTGATAAACCCGATCGCCCGCTTTCACATCTATGTGGTGGTGCGATTTTTGCGGCAACTTGGCGCCATTGAAGAGATTCAGCGCGGGATTCCCCGGTCCACCACCGGCCAGGCCATTGGAAACGCCATGCGACCGGTTTGTTCGTACCATAATCTTGGCAGGCTGCAGGAACCGAAATTCTTTATATACCGAGAGCGAACCGCGATACTTGCCTGGACCGCCCGTATCGGGAAGAAAACCGAAGCCGTCCACCACTACCGGATATTCGTGCTCGAGCATCTCGGCGGGGACGGTCGCGTAGAGTCCGCCAACGCCGTCCACCCCGTCTTTCGTCGGTCTGCCTCCCCAGCCGCCCCAGAAAAGATCCATGACAGCGTATTCACTGCCATCCTCCCTGCGCCCCGTGAAATGCAGCACGTCGCCGCCTTCAACAGGCACCGGCACCTTGCTCGGAATCGCCTTGGCCAAAGCACGATAAATCACTTCGAATAGAAGGAAGAATAACGGCGCACGACCGCCGACAGCGGCTGGGAATGTTGGGTTCAACAGCGTTCCAGGCGGGGCAATGATGTTGAAAGGCCGGGCAAAGCCTTCGTTGAATATACTATCCGGACTCAGAATACAGTGGACGGTTTGAAGGGTGATTCCGATCGTATTGCTGAGTGGATTGTTAATCGCACCCAAGGCCTGAGGGTCGGTGCCGGTGAAGTCCAGGGTCAAGGTGTCGCCGTTGGCCTTCAGCGTGACTTTCACCGGCAGAGCGGTGCCCTCGGTTCCAAAACCATCATCGCCTAGATACATTTGTTCTGAGTATTCGCCTGGAGGAATCTCACGAATAGCGGCCCTGCCCGCACGCTCTCCCGCATCTAGCAGGTATTCGCAGCAGTCCTCGAAATTTTTCAGACCATACTTGTCGAGGGCCGCAAGCAACTCCTGCTCGCCGCGCCAGCATCCCGAGATTTTTGCCTCGAGGTCGCCGAGGAATTCTTCGTTGGCGCGCACGTTCGCCATGATCATGTCAAACAACGGCTCGTTGCGTATGCCGCCGTCAAAATATTTCACGATCGGCAGGCGCATACCCTCTTCATAGCTTTCCGTACACTGACTACTGAAGCCGCCCGCAAACCTGCCGCCGATATCAGTCTGATGGGAATATACGAGCGTGAAGGCGACTAGCTGATCGCGCCAAAAGATTGGGCGAATCACCATCAGGTCCGGCATATGCGAGGCGCCCAGGTAAGGATCGTTGTGCAGGATTACATCACCCGGCTTGAAGTGGCCCGAGTACTTTTTGAGCACGTACGGCATAAGATGGGCGAAGACGGCGAACTGAAAAGGTATCGCCGAGCCCAACCCGATGACCCTGCCCTGGCCGTCGCAGATAGCGGTGGCGAAATCACCGACCTTCACCATCGCGGAGCGGCCGGTTTTATGCACCGCGATGGCCATCTCTTCGGTGATTGAAGCTAATTCATTTCTCACTACTTCGATCAGAACTGGATCGTAATTGCGGTCCATGGGAACACCCTCCTAGCAGGCTGTTGATAAACCCGTGAATTTGGCTTCGTAGTCATTCGTCTGAGTGAGTAATCCAAGTGGCGGAGGAAGCGGCGGATGCGCGGTGAGGATGGGCGGCAGCGGGCGATGCTGGTGGTGTCAATCCTGAGCAACGGGTGCCAGGGGCATCCGCTGCGGCGCATCAAAGCCTTGGCCGACGCGGCGCTGGCGCAGCTGTCGCCGCGGTTCGATGCGATGTACAGCACGGTGGGCCGGCCGTCGATTCCGCCCGAGCGGCTGTTGAAGGCGTCCTTGCTGATGGCGCTGCACGCGGTGCGCAGCGGCTGTTGTGCGAGCAACTGGACTACAACTTTTTGTTCCGCTGGTTTCTGGACTTGGAGGCCGACGAGGCGAGCTTCGACCACTCGACCTTTTCGCGCAACCGCCAACGGCTGTTGGCGCACGAGGTGGCGGGTAAGTTCTTCCGCGCGGTGGTGGAACAGGCGCGCGGGCTTAAGCTGCTCTCGGACGAGCACTTCACCGTGGACGGGACGCTGGTCGAGGCGTGGGCTTCGCTCAAGAGCTTCAAGCGCAAGGAGGCCGGCCCGAGTGCGCCGCCCGATGACCCGGGCAACCCGACGGTGAACTTCCACGGCGAGCGCCGCAGCAACGCGACGCATCAGTCCACCACCGACCCCGAGGCCCAACTGGCCAAGAAGGGCGCGGGCAAGGAGGCCAAGCTTTGCTACTCGGCCAACGCGCTGATGGAGAACCGCCACGCCCTGTTGGTGGACTTCCAGGTCGAACCGGCCGACGGCTACGCCTAGCGGGGCGCGGCCATCGCGATGGTCGATGAACGCCTGCCCGGCCGCCGGCGGGTCACGCTGGGCGGGGACAAGGGCTATGACACCCGCGACTTTGTGGCCGGCTGCCGCGCGCTTACAGTCACCCCGCATGCATTCCTCGATCTGCTCGACGGTTTGGACAATCCGACGCATCGCTGAGCTACGATACACCCAGCATAACCCGCCATCGAGTGTCGTCGGGGGATTGCAGCCGGAAGCAGAACCGGCCCTTCAGGAAGATACCGTCTTGTCGATGAAGATACCGTCTTGTCGATCAAGTCCTGAGTAGTGGTTTGCAAGGCACCACCATAAGGCCGCAGCCAAGCACGAGAGGGCACGTCTAGAAGGATGCGGAGTGCGCCGGGATAAACTGGCGTGGAGTTGTGAATGAAAGAGTCACACAGGAAAGGAGTAGCGAGCCATCCTGGCCCCGAGTCATGCGTGGGGAGCCGCAAGGCTGCCGGCGAAGCGTTGACAGGGGCACATGCAGGCTGGGTATTGAGCTGCGAAATAATCGCGACCGGAGTGCCGACGTCGTTCCGCATGGCGGAAGGCAAC
>WNEZ01006235.1_pt1 | contig 10466 bp, 10 predicted proteins | sample 5400521 | NCBI WGS metagenome assembly WNEZ01 (sample SAMN13153339, study PRJNA577476) | soil metagenome | isolation source: 120 cm saprolite under Douglas fir tree site 2 hole 1 replicate 1 | place: USA:California | collected 2015-04-18
ACCGAAGCTCCTTCGTGTAGAACACGGCGACCGGAATCGACTGGAAGGTCTGCCCGCCCTTCTCGTAGAGGAACTCGTTCATGATGTCGGCGTTCGGGGAGTCGGCGGGGTTCGCCTTCGCGTCGCGGCCGACGTTCTGCCCGTCGCGTGGGAAGATGCGCAGCTCCATCCCTCCGGCGTCCGCCACGTGGGCCAGCATCGGGACGTCGCGGCGGCAGTCCGACGACCACTCTTCGGAGATCGCGAGAATCTTGGCCGGGCCGTTGGGCTGCGCTGCGAGCCACCGGATCGCACTGGTCTGGGCATCGCTGAGCCCCACCTGCTTGTACCACTCGCGTAGACGGCCGCTAAAGTCGATCCGCTGCGGCCCCAGCAACCAGCCCGCCTCGCGCTGGAGGTTCTCGGGTGTGCCGACGTAGTTCACGTACTGGTCGAAGGTCATGCCTTGCGCGAACCGTTCGGCGGTGACGACGCTCTTCGCGCGATCCATCGCGGCAGCGTCTAGCGGTCCACCAGGGGCACGAGCGCGTAGAGCCGCGGCTGGTCCCCGACGACACGGGTGATGTGCCCCTGGCCGGTCAAGTCTTCGGCCAGCACCACGTCGCCGGGCCCGACGCGCGCCACCGTGCCGTCGCCGACCTCGATCTCGGCGGTGCCCGAGAGCGAGATCGAGTACTGCCGTCGCGGCGCGCAGTGCCAGTTGAGCAGGTAGCCCGGCGGCGCGATGCGAAACGAGATCCCGCTCGCCGACTGCATCGGAGTCCCCTCGCCGTGCGCGCCTTCGACGTCGGCGAAGGGCTTCATCGCCATCGGCACCTCGGCGATGTGCGACTTGCCGTCCGAGCCGCTGTACACCCGCCAGATCTTCGGCATGTCAGCGCGCCGCGGCGGCTTCCGGCATCCGGCCGACCACCACGGTCTCGTGCACGGCCGGAGAGTAGACTTCCAAGATTTCGACGTCGTCGGAGCAGTCGAGCTCGTTGTGCACGATCCCGGGGGGCTGCAGGATGCAGTCGCCCTTGCCGAAGGTATGCTCGACGACGTGGGCGCGGAACTGCCCGCGCGTCGCCTGCTCGATGCCGAGGTCCCGGTACTCCATGAAGCTCCGCAAGCCGGTCTTGTACACCGCGTTCGTGGCCAGATTCGCGCTGAACAGCTGTTCCTGTCCGCTCATCGTTGATCCCTCCTGTGAAGTGTCCGTTCGGCCGTGAAGTACTAGTTCGGTGCGGCGAACTCGAAGGTCGTGCCCACCGAGCTGGCGGTGAACCGTCCGGGCACCCGCTGGGCGACGGCGCAGATGGCCTCGATGCCGGTGCAGTGCTGGGGCACCAGGTGCTCGACGTCGAGGTCGCGAAAGGCGTCGACCACCCGTGTGATGCGCGCCTCCTCGAGGCCGCTCAGGTGGAACCCGCCGATGACCGCGTGCACGCGCGGGATGCCCGTGATCCGTACGGCGTTCCGGCAGATGCCGACGATGCCGCGGTGCGAGCACGACGTGACGACGACCAGGCCGCGGTCGCGCACGTTGGCCACCAGCGTCTGCTCGCCGATGAACGTGTCCTGGATCAGCTCGCCGTCCTCCTCGACACGGAGATTGCTCGGGATGGTCTCCCACTCCTCGGCCGCGTGCATCTCGCCGGAGAGCCACACGCCCTCGGCGAGAGGCATCGGCGTGGTCACGAGCGTGACCGGAACCTCGTAGCGCTCGATCTCATCGCGGGACAGCCGGCCGCTGTAGACCCGGCGCTCGCCGCGCTGCTGCCAGCGGGCGCGGAAGTGATCGACGCCCCCGTAGAAGGGCAGATCGCGCCGGAGGCGCCGCCGCCACGCGTGCAGGAAGCCGGTGAGCCCGCCCCAGTGGTCCCGATGGCCGTGGGAGAGACCGAGAGCGTCGATCGACGCCGGATCGAGGGCCAGCTCACGGAAGTTGTGGTTCAGCGTCTCCGGCGTGAGGCCGAAGTCGAAGGCCATGGTGAAGCGGTCGCCGCCGCGCGTGATCTCCACCAGATGCGCGAGTCCGTGCTCGGCGCGGAGGTCCGGCATTTTCCCCGCCACGAACGCGCTGTACCGGCGGGCCACCGCATCGTCCTGGCGCAGGTTGTCGATGTAGTTGTCGACGACGGTGGTGATGCGGATCCGGTCGACGGCGTCGGTCGCGGCGGCCATGGGCGTACGGTAGCGGGTCGCCACAGGATCGTCAACGTCGTCGAGCCGATGCAGCTTCCGCCAATCCGGCATACGATGTCGATTCTCGAGGGTCACCGGCGTCGTATTGGGTGAGGGGCTGCCGGGGCTCTTGCGGCCCAGGGGCGGCCGAGACTTTCACAGAGAAGGAGGCTCGTATGCGCTACATGCTGCTCATCGGCGGCGACAAGGCGGCACCGCCCCCACAGAAGGCCGAAATGGAGGCCATGGTGCAAGGCCACCAGCGCTTCGCGGAAGAGTTGCAGGCCGCCCGCAAGATGGTCCACGGGGAGCGCCTGCGTCCGGACGAGGAGGCCAGCCGCGTCCGTCTCAAGGCCGGGCAACGACAGGTCACGGACGGGCCCTTCACCGAGACGAAAGAGGTCCTGGGCGGGTTCTACCTGATCGAGTGCGACACCATGAAGGAAGCCGTCGAGTGGGCGAAGAAGATCCCGCTTCGTGAAGGTGGCGGCTACGTCGAGGTGCGGCCGATCTGGCCCATGTAGGTCGGGTAACATGTCTGCCCGTGGGATCGAGCGACCACGGGCAGACGCCGAGCGGCGAGGTTCACGCGCGCGTCGCCGAGGCGTTCCGTCTCGAGTGGGCGCGCGTGGTCGCGTCCGTGCTTCGCATCGTGCGCGACATCGACGCGGCCGAAGAGATCGTTCAGGAGGCATTCCAGCAGGCGCTCGATCATTGGCCCGTGAGGGGAACGCCGGATCGTCCAGGCGCCTGGCTCCTCACGACGGCGCGGCGCCGCGCGCTCGATCGCCCGCGCCGCGCGCGCAGGGCCGAGGGGCGGGCCGACGCGATCGCCTACGAGGCGGTGCTCGGGGCGATGGACGAGGGCCCTGACGTGACCGATCCCGACACGATTCCCGACGACCGGCTCCGGCTGATCTTCACCTGCTGTCACCCGGGTCTGCCCGCCGACAGCCGCGTGGCGCTGACGCTGAGGCTGGTGGGAGGTCTCTCGACAGCCGAGATCGCCCGCGCGTTTCTCGCGCCGGAGCCGACGATCGCCCAGCGGCTCGTGCGCGCGAAGCGAACGATCCGCGACCGCGCCCTGCCCTACGAAGTTCCCCAAGGCGCCGAGCTGGCCGAGCGCCTGCCGGCCGTGCTCGCGGCCGTCTATCTGATTTTCAACGAGGGCTATGCCGCGCACAGCGGCGACGCCCTCGTGCGCCACGATCTCTGCGAGGAGGCCAGTCGCCTCGGACGCATCCTGGCCGAGCTGATGCCGGACGAGCCCGAGGTGCTCGGGCTCGTCGCGCTCATGGAGCTCCAGGCCTCTCGCGCGACGACGCGCACGGACGCCGACGGCAATCTCGTGCTGCTCGCCGACCAGGATCGCTCCGGCTGGGATCGGGCGCGGATCGCTCGGGGTCTCGCCTGTCTCGATCGCGCCGCCTCGATGGCGCGTGCGGGCCCATACCAGCTCCAGGCCGCCATCGCCGCCTGCCACGCGCGCGCGGCTTCCTGGGAAGCCACGGACTGGCCGGAGATCGTCGCGCACTATCGAGCGCTCGCCGAGGTCGCGCCCTCGCCCGTGGTCGAGCTGAACCGCGCTGTGGCGATTGGCCTGGCGGACGGGCCGGCCGCGGGTCTCGCGGCGCTCGGTGCGATCGACCCCTCGGCCCTTCGCGGCTATCACCTCTTGCCCGCCGCCCGGGGCGACTTTCTCCGGCGCCTCGGGCGCTGGACGGAGGCGGCCGCCGAGTATCGCCGGGCGCTCGAGCTCACCGACAACGCGCGTGAGCAGAGATTCTATTCAGCGAGGCTCGCGGCGTGCGACGCCGGCGGCTAGCGCGCGGTCTTGACCTTCAGATCCTCGTAGGGCGCGGAGTACGCGAAGCCTTTGATGTGGTCGACACACGCCTCCTCGACTCGTGGCCCGATGCCCCAGAGGAACGCCAGCTCGTAGATGGGCACGTGCAACACCCGGTCGTGCATGATCTGCTGGATCTGGTGCAGCATGGCTTCGCGCTTCTTGCGATCCATCTCGCGGCCCTGGCGCTGGTAGAGGTCCTCGATCTCCGGCACGACTCCCGACGCATAGATGCCGCTCTTGGTCACGTAGACTTCGATCCGTGTCGCCGCGTTGCCGGCCGGAGCGCCGAGGCCCATGATGACGCCCTTGATCTTGTGCTCCCGCCAGGCGGTGAGAAACGCGGCGCGCTCCATCGTGCGCACGCGCGTCCGAATGCCGACCCCCTGGAGGTATCCGCCGATCGCTTCGGCCAGCGAGAAGAACGGCGGAAACGGCGTGAGGTCGCCGGCGTCGAAGCCCGAAGGGTATCCGGCTTCGGCCAAGAGCTGCTTGGCGCGCGCCGGGTCGTAGGCGGGCGGCTCGTAGGCCCGAGCGAACTCCAGGACCCGCGGGACGAGGCCACCGGTCGGGCGTGAGAGCCCGAGGGTCTCGGCCTGGTTGAGGGCGTTGCGGTCGAAGGCGTGGCTGGCCGCCAGGCGCACGCGCCGGTCGTGCCACGGAGATTTCGCATCCCACTGCTCCGGCAAGTCGAGGAAGGCGACTCCGGGCGGCATGGCGGCGGCCAGGCGCAGCGTCGGCGTCCGCTTGATCTCCTGGGCCGTGGGCCCGCTCAGCAGATAGACGATGTCGACGTCGCCCGCCTTGAGCGCGGCCGCACGCGTGGTCTCGTCGGGCATGCTCTTGAACACGAGCCGCTTCACGCCAGGGGTCTTGCGCCAGTAGCCCTCGAAGGCCTCCATGACCAGCTCGACGCCAGGATTGAAGCTCACGAAGCGGTACGGCCCCGCGCCCACCGGCGCCTTCTTGTAGGCGTCCTCGCCCACCTTCTCCACGTACTTCTTCGGCACGATCCACGCCGCGCCGGTGGCGGAGGTGCCGTAGAAGGTCATGAAGTCCGGCCACGGCTCCTTCAGGAGAAAGCGGACGCGGCCCGCGCCGACGATCTGGACCTCCCGCACGCGCTCCTTGAGGAGCTTGGCCCCGGCGCCGTGGTAGCGGTCGAACGAGAACTTGACGTCCTCCGCGGTCACGGGATCGCCGTTGTGGAACTTCACGCCCTTGCGCAGGACGAACTCGTAGGTGAGCGCGTCCTTCGACACCGTCCACGACTCGGCGAGGCTCGGCGTGTTGTCCCCGGCCGGCATCGGCTTCACCAGCGCGTCGTGGATGGCGTAGAGCACCATGAACGGCGTGATGAACGCCTCGGTGTCGCTCGGGTCGAGCCAGCGCGTGGCCAGGGTGACGTGGACTCCCCAGGTCAGCGTCCCCACGGGCGTTTCCGAACGCCCCACGGGCGCTTGGGCCGCGGCCAGCCCGGAGAGGACCGGGAGCAGGAGCAGAACGGTCAGCACGACGATCACGGTACGGAGCACGAATCCCCTCATGACGCCGCCAGCATCAGCCCGCGGTCTTGCCCTGCACGATGACGCGCGCGGCGAGCAGCGCATCGATCTCCGCCTCACCGTAGCCAGCCTCGCGAAGGATCTCCACCGAGTGCTCGCCGAGCTCCGGCGGGAAGCGTGGCGCAACCTTTTCGACGCCGGCCAGCCAGAGCGGGCTCGCCACGGTGAGCGGAGCGCCCGCGCGCGGGTCGGCGAAGGGCACCAGGGCACCACAGGCGACCATTTGCGGATCGTCCCGCGTGTCGTCCACGGTGCCGACCTCACCGAAGGTGAGGCGGTGACGGTTCAAGATTTCTCGCCACTCCCCCCATGGCCTCGATCTGAAGACCTCGTCCAGGATGGGCACGAGGGCGCGCGCGTTGGCGCGCCGGGCTGACGTAATGGCGAAGCGCGGGTCCTCGCCGAGGTCGGGCCGCTCGATCGCCCGGAGGAGGTGGGGCCAGTCACGGTCGTCGTTCAGCAAGTTGAGGAGGAACCAGCGTCCGTCGGCGCAGCGATAGAGGTTGGCGAGCGCGGTCGCCGGCTCATCGCGCGACGGCCGCGGCTCGACCCGCGCCCCGGAGAGCGCCGCCTGCACCTGGATCGCGTTCCACCAGAGACCGTTGGCCAGCAGCGAGGTCGAGACCATCGTGCCGCGGCCTGTCTGGCCGAGCCGGTAGAGCGCGGTCATGATCGCGGCGAAGAGCGTGACGCCGGTCGGGTGATCGCCCATCCCGGGCAGCGAGCGCGCGGGCGGAGAGTCCGGAGAGGGCTTCACGAGATCCATCAACCCGGTGCGCGCCCACAGCGCCGTCGCGTCGAAGCCAGTGCGCGGAGCCTCGTCGCCGTGCTCACCGTACGCGGTCATGGACGCGTACACGAGCCGCGCGTTGAGCGGTGCCAGGTCCGCCCAGCGAATGCCGAGCTTCGCGCGCGAGTCGAGCGGCGTGTTGGTGACGAAGACGTCGGCCCGCTCGACGAGACGCTGGAGCACCGCGCGTCCGGCGGGCTCGCGCAAGTCGAGGGCGAGCCCGCGCTTCGTCCGGTTGTCGACGATCCAGCGATAGTTGTAGGGGCTCTCGGCCACCCCGGGGCCTCCGGTACGGTGGCGATACGGGTCGCCGTCAGGCGGTTCGATCTTGATCACGTCGGCGCCGAGGTCGGCCATGATGGTCGTGGCCACCGGGCCAGCGATGAAGCTCGCCGCGTCGATGACGCGCACGCCCGCGAGCAGGAAGTCGTCGCTCATGATCCCCGCCGGACTATATCATCCGCCCCGAGCGGCCGGGAGCCGGGCGGGATCGAACGGACGCAGATCGACCAACGAGGCAGCGCCCTCGGTGATCAGCTCGGCCAGGGCGAGGCCGGTGGCGGGCGCGTTCAGGATGCCCCAGGGGCCGTGGCCGGTCGCCACGTACGCGCCTGCCACGCCGGGGACGCGGCCAATCAGCGGTAGGCCATCGTCGGTGACGGGCCGATAGCACGCTTGCCGGCGCGTGATCCGCGCGGCGGCCAGCGCGCTGGACACGCGGCCGGCGGCGCGCGCCAGCGTGGCGCAGGAGACCTCGCTCACCTCGACGCCGTCCGGTGAATCCGGCAGCGGCGCCGGGTCGGCCATCCCACACACGTAAACCTCGCCATCGGGCCGCGGAAAGATTTCCGGTTCAAACGCGCGGCCGTCGGCCGTGCGGTAGTCGACGAAGAGCGCGTGCGCGGGCACGTCGGCCCCGGCGAGGGTCACGCTGTAACCCTTGAGGCCGTACACGCTCGGGAGCGGCAGCCGCCCGACCGCCCGACCCGTCCACGGACCCATGGCCAGGACGACCGCGTCGGCCTCGAGCGTTTCGCCACCGTTCAGCATGACGCCGCCTACCGCGCCATCGCGCCGCGCGATGCCCTCGACGAGGCCGATGCGCAGCGTGGTCCCGCGAGCGTATGCGGCGTCGAGCAGCGCCGCGGTGAAACGCGCCGGGGTGACCTGGGCCGTCGTCTCGGTGGTGCCGAGAGCCGCGGTGACGACACCGGCGCCGTCGAGCCAGTGCGGAGCGGCGACGCGATGGCCGCCGGGCGGAGCTCCGCGATCGCGCGCGGACATCATGAACGTATCCATGCGACGGTAGCCGTAGTCGGTGCCGAGCTGCTTGGCGAGCTCGGCGTGGAGCGCGAAGCTCTTCCGCGCCAGGGGGCCGAGCGGCGAGCCATCGCACCAGTCGAGCGCCAGGAATCCGCCGGACTTGCCCGACGCCGCGCAGGCCACGCCCGAGCGCTCGACCACCGTCACGCCAACGCCGCGGCGGGCCAGGAAGTAGGCCACCGACGCGCCCATGACGCCGGCACCGCAGACGATCACGTGCCGAGGAGGTGTCACCCGGCGTATGCTACAGCGCAAACGCGAGGAGGGCTCCATGCACTACGGCGTCGTGATGTTCCCCACCGAGTACGCGATGGCTCCCGACGAGCTGGCGCGGGCGCTCGAGGAGCGCGGCTTCGAGTCGGTGTGGTTCCCGGAGCACACGCACATCCCCACGAGCCGGCGCAGCCCGTGGCCCGGCGGGGGCGAGCTCCCGAGGGACTACTGGTCGTCCTACGATCCGTTCGTCGCGTTGATGGCGGCGGGCGCGGCGACCAAGCGACTCAAGCTGGGCACCGGCATCTGTCTGGTCATCGAGCGTGACCCGATCACCACGGCCAAGGAAGTCGCCACCCTCGACCGGCTGACGGGCGGCCGCGTCCTCTTCGGGATCGGCGGCGGCTGGAACGCCGAGGAGATGGAAGACCACGGCACCGCGTGGAAGAGCCGCTGGCGGCTGCTCCGCGAGCGCATGCTCGCCATGAAGGAGATCTGGACGAAGCGCGAGGCGGAGTTTCACGGCGAGTTCGTGCACTTCGACAAGCTCTGGGCCGACCCGAAGCCGATCCAGAAGCCGCATCCGCCCATCCTCATCGGCGGCGACGGGGCGACGACGTTCGACCGCGTCGTGGAGTTCGGCGACGGCTGGATGCCGATCATGCGTCCGCAGACGAACCCCGTCGAGCGCATCCCCGCGCTTCGCGAGCGGTTGAAGAAGGCGGGCCGCGACCCGAAATCGGCGCCGGTGTCCATCTTCTTCGCCCCGCCCAAGAAGCCGGCGCTGGAGGCGCTCGAGGCGGCCGGCGTCGAGCGCGCGATCTTCGGTGTACCGTCCGAGCCCCGCGACGCCGTGCTACCGCGGCTCGACGCTTACGCGGCGGCGATGCGATCCTGACGGACCGGCGCGGCCCGTAGCCGAAGCGACACGCCTATCGAGCGGGGCAGGCCGCGCCCGACTCCGCCCACGCCTTGATCAGCGCGACGAACGACGCCTGCGTCCCCGGTGCCGGCTCGCGGTCGGCGCCCGGGCTCCAGGCCCAGCCCACGAGGGGATCGGTCGATACGTGCTGGACGATCTCGTCGGGACTGTGGCCACCGTTGCGCACGGGATCCTTGACCTGCGCGCAGATCTCTGCGAGCGAGCGCTGCTGCCACCCCATCGAAGCGGGCGCGAGATGCCACCCGGGAACGCCGGGCACGCGGCCGGGATCGAAGTTCGCCTCCCGGTGACATGTCGTGCAACGCATGGTCGTGACACCGAAGCCGTCGGCGCCGCGCTGGACGGGCGGCTGGTGCGGGTAGCCGGTGCCCTGCGACGGGCGGTCGCCGCCGGGATGACAGTTGAGGCAACGCGGGTGCTGGAGCACTTTGCCGGCTTCGGCGAAGAGCGCTGCCGATCGCGCGGCGGCATCCCCGATGCCCGCGAAGGCGCTCGGCGGCCGGAGCTCGCGGCTGATCTGGGCTCGAGCCGCCGGCGCGGTCTGGGCTCGCACGATCGACGCGGTGAGGGCCGCCGGCGCCAGCGCGGCCACGCCCAGCGCCAGGATTCCGAGCGTTCCCGGCCTCATGCCGTTCGCGTCCCCTCCGGCGCCAGGCGCGCGAACGGTAAGCGCCGCACCCTCTGGCCCGTGAGCTGGAAGAGCGCGTTGGCGACCGCCGGAGCGATCGGCGGGACGCCGGGCTCGCCCACGCCCGTCGGCGCCGCGCCCGAGGGCACGATGTGCACCTCGACCGCCGGCATGTCGTTGATGCGCAGCGGCCGGTAGCCGTCGAAGTTCCGTTGCTGGACCCGGCCGTGCACGAGCGTGATCTCGCTCCACAGGGCGGCGGCCAGGCCGAAGCCGATGCCACCTTCCATCTGAGATCGCACGACGTCCGGGTTGATCGCGGTGCCGCAGTCGACGGCGCAGACGACGCGCTCGACCTTCGGCAGACCGTCCGGCCGCAATGAGACCTCGGCGACCTGCGCGACCACGCTGTTGAAGGACTCGTGCACGGCGACGCCGCGCGCGCGACCACCCGGGAGCGGCTCGCCCCAGCCCGCCTTCGCCGCCGCGAGATCGAGCGTGGCGAGATGCCGCGGGTGCTTGGCGAGCAGCGCGCGCCGCACCTCGAGCGGATCGCGGCCCGCCGCGTGCGCGAGCTCGTCGAGGAACGTCTCCGTCGAATATGCCGTGTGCGTGCTGCCGACGGAGCGCCAGGAGAGCACGGGAACTCCGACCTTCGTCGTGTGGAGCTCCACCGTGATGCTCGGGATGTCGTAAGGAATATTCCGGGCACCCTCCACCGAGGTATCGTCGACGCCATTCTTCAGGAGCGCCGACTCGAACGGCGTGCCCGTGACGATCGATTGGCCGACGATACGGTGCTCCCAGCCAATGATGTTGCCCTGTGCATCCACGCCGCCGCGCAGGCGGTGCACATAGAGCGGCCGGTATTTACCGCCCTGGATGTCGTCCTCGCGCGTCCACACGAGCTTCACGGGCTTGTCGGCGCCGATCGCCTTGGCCACCGACGCCGCCTCGCCGGCGACGTCGCCGTCCGGGGTGCCGCGGCGCCC
>WNEZ01013172.1_pt1 | contig 10465 bp, 9 predicted proteins | sample 5400521 | NCBI WGS metagenome assembly WNEZ01 (sample SAMN13153339, study PRJNA577476) | soil metagenome | isolation source: 120 cm saprolite under Douglas fir tree site 2 hole 1 replicate 1 | place: USA:California | collected 2015-04-18
CCTGAACAATACGAGCATCTGTATCAACAACCTGCGCGACGTGGCGCGCAATTCGCTCTTTGTGCAGTATTTGCTGCTCTCGCAGCTGTGGGACCGGCCGGCGATGACCTATGCCGAGGTGCGGCCGATCCTTGACTCCATCCTCGATGAACGCAAGCTACAGTATCGCGAAAGGATGTGGAAGGCGGCGATCTGCATGAGCAATCGGCAGTACCGCCAGGCCGCCATGCACATGGTGGTTGCGGCAAAAACTTCGCCAGGCCGTTTTCTCAACCGCTGTTCGTATCCGGTTCGGAAAAACACGATGATTCGAGTGGGGGAATCGCCCGCGGAGTTCCAGAAAGTGTCCGACTTGCTCTGGCCGTCGAGAATGCCCGCGACATACGCCACGGCGAATATTTGATCGCTTGGATTTTCCAAGCGCACACTCCATGCCAACTTCACAAGCAATCCTGATTCAAGAAAGGCCAAAACCGGCTCGCGTTCGGATCGGCCATTCGCATGTGGACATGGTCACTTACGAAGAGGCTCTGGACCGGCTTGTGGACTTAGCCGAGGCCCCATCGGGGAGAGGGTATGTCGTCACGCCTAACGCCCAACACCTAGTCTTGCTCGAAAGTGATTTGTACTTGCGAAAAATCTTTTCCGAGGCGGCCATGGTCGTACCGGACGGAATATCACTGGTCTATGCCTCCAAACTTCTCGGCGAGCCTCTGAAGGAACGCGTGACCGGAGTTGATCTCTTCCAGGGCTTGTGCGGCAGAGCCGCGGAATCTGGATTGCGTGTGTTCCTCTTAGGAGGACGGCGCGGAGCTGCCGAACAGGCAGCGGCAAAGCTCAAGTTGGTTTACCCCGGATTGATCGTAGCTGGGACGTGCTGTCCTCCTTTTGGATTTCACCGCGATGAAATGGGACTCGGCGATGTTGCACGCGCGGTCCTCGACGCGAGGCCGCACATTCTGTTCGTGGCTTTGGGAGCGCCCAAGCAAGAGTACTGGATTTACGAGCACGGACGAAACCTGGGCGTTCCGCTTTCGATCGGGATTGGCGGCTCGTTCGAAATGGTCGGCGGGATGACGCGCCGCGCGCCGCTCTGGGTACAGCAAGCCGGGCTCGAGTGGCTGTTCCGCGTGGCGCTCGAGCCGCGAAGACTTTGGAAGCGTTATCTGATTGGAAATGCGCAATTCCTGAGCATCGTTTTGAGGCAGGCGGTCAGCCGGAGAGAAGTTTCGCGCGGTGGGCAAGACAAGGCAGAGGGAAGGACATGAATCGTCGAGATTTATTGAAATTCGCCGTCACGCTTGGCGGCGCAGCAGCCGTGGCGCCGAGGACTAGGCTTGCTGCGGTGGGTGCACCACTGGATGCCGGCAGGAAAGAAGAGCTGATGGCTCTCCGCGAGGTGGCCGCTTCCCGGGGACTGATCTTCGGCGCCGCCGTCCCCAAAAAGAACCTGTACAGCGATTCGCTTTTTTCACGCCTCGTTGCACAGCAATGCGGAATTCTGGTTCCGGAACTCGAATTGAAATGGGAGGCCCTTCGGCCAGGGCCGGATGAATTTGACTTCAAAGGCGGTGACTGGCTTTACGAATATACGAAATCGAACAAGATGCTGTACCGTGGCCACACTCTAGTGTGGGAAGCAGCGCTGCCATCCTGGTTCGAAAGCACGGTGAATGCGCGGAACGCGAAGTCCATCCTGCTCGACCACATTTCGACCGTCGTGCGCCATTACGCGGGCAAGATGCACTCCTGGGACGTCGTCAACGAAGCATTCCGCATTGAGGACGGCCGTCCCGATGGCCTCAAATCGACGCCCTGGCTGCAGTTCATCGGCCCGGAATATATCGAGGCTGCATTTCATGCGGCGCACGAAGCAGACCCCGCCGCCACCCTCTTCTATAACGAGAACTGGCTCGAGCCGGAAAACGACGCGTCCGAAAGGAAGCGCCACGCGGTCCTCATAATGCTCACCAACCTGAAGAAGAGGGGTGTACCGATTCACGGGCTGGGGATTCAGTCTCACATCTTCGCTGAAGCATACGTGACCGGCCCCAATTACCAGCGCTTCCTTCAGGAAGTTGCGGACCTGGGGCTCGCGATTATCGTCAGTGAATTGGACGTGCGAGACAAAAATCTGCCTGCGAACATGGGAGTGCGAGACCGCATTGTCGCTGAGCAATACTACAAATACTTGTCATTCGTCCTGAAGTGCAAAGCACTCAAGGCCATACTGACGTGGGGACTCAGTGACCGCTACACGTGGATCGCTCGGAGCCAGCCGCGGCCTGATGGTTTGCCTGTACGTCCTCTGCCCTACGACCCATACCTCGAGCCCACTGCAGCGCGGTGGGCCGTTCAACGGGCGCTCGGGCAAGCTCTGGCTCGATAGCAAAGACGCCACAGTCGATTACCAAATTCCGGTACCAACCCTGAAAAGTTCGCAACCTGTAAGGATTTCTATCCAAAGAAAGAGGAATAAAGACAATGAGCGACAAGATGATTCCGTGGGGAGAGGCGAATCAGAACGAACCCCTGGCAAAGCGATCGGATGAAAAAATATTCCGAGTGATGCCGTCGGCACAGCAAGAGGAAAGTGTTTCCCTGATTGAGATCTGGCGGATTTTGCGAAGGCGCCGGTGGGTCATAGCCATGGCAACGTGCGGCCTCTTCGCCCTGGCGTTGCTATACACCTTCTCGATCACGCCCAAGTATCGGTCTACTTCCACGATCGAATTCAACCGTTCGGAGAACGACATTCTGGACGTCGGTGACACGCGGACGATGCTCGGTGATGCCAGCGCGCCGGATTACTACGTCACGCAGCAAACGCAGATCGGCGCATTGCAGAGCGATACGCTCGCATTGCAATTAGTCAAGGAACTGAACCTCGACAAGAGGGCCGAATATACCAGCCGCCAGTCGTTCATGGACTATTTCCGGCATTATTCAGATGAATCGGGATTGCCACTGGAGAAGGCGGACCACCGCCGGGCCAACGTCCTGCGGGCGTTTCACAAGAACCTGCGCGTGGAACCCGTGTCCGGCACGCGCATGATCACTATCGACTTCCTCAGCCCTGACCCGAAGATCGCCTCACAGGTTGCCAACCAACTCGTAGATGACTACATGGAGCAGTACTTCGAGACGCGCCTCTCCGCGACGCTGCGCGCCTCCGATTGGCTGTCGAAACAATTGAAGGATCTCAAGGCCAACGTGGAAGAGTCCGAAGAAAACCTCGTCAACTACCAGAAACAGACGGGCATGGTCGGGCAAGACGAATCACATAACATCGTCATGAGCCGCCTGGAATCATTGAACCAGGAACTGCTTTCGGCCGAGTCGAAGCGGATGCTCGCGCAAACGGTCTGGCAATTGGCGAAGAACGGCAACCCGGAGTTGATCTCCGGCCTGGTGGGCGCCTCGATTTCGACCGGGTCCGCCGCCATGCCGAACACGCTTTCCTTGATCGAAAGCCTGCGCGCGCGTCAGAGCCAACTCAAGCTGGAATACGCGCAGGCCGTCACCACGTTCGGAGCGGCGTATCCCCGAGTCATTCAGCTGAAGAGCCAGCTCGACGACATGGACCACACGATTCAAACCGAACTCGGCAACCTGGCAGCACGCGCCGAAAACGACTACCGGACAGCAGTGGAAACGGAAAACGCGGTGCGCTCATCGTTCACCCAGGCCAAAGAGGAAGCCATCAAGCTGAACGACGCGTCCGTGCAGTACACGATCCTGAAACACGAATCGGAATCGAACCGCGAACTCTACGACGGGATGATGAAAAAACTGAAGGAGGCCGGCGTGCTCGCCGGGTTGCGTTCGAGCAACATTTTGATCGTTGACCCGGGGCGGCCGGCTGATCGTCCTGCCCGACCGATCATTTGGCTCAACATCGGAGTGGGATTGCTTGGAGGACTGCTAGTCGGAGTGATCGGGGCGTTCGTGATGGAGAACTTCGACCAGACGATCGGCTCGCCCGACGAGGCGGAAGAAGTGGCCGGGGTTCCGGCGCTCGGTTTCGTGCCGCGCTGGAAAGTGCGGACCAAGACGCTGAGAGCCGCCGATTCGAAAGAGCTTGGCCTCGCGCCACGAAGCGCCGCACTGACCGTCGTTGCCACGCCGCAATCGCAAGTGGCGGAAGCCTATCGAAGTATTCGAACCTCAATCATGCAGGTCACACGAAGCAGGGAGTGTTCAGTGATCTTGGTGACCAGCGCAATGCCGGAGGAAGGAAAAACAACTACGAGCATCAACTGCGCGGCTGCCATGGCGCAACAGGGTTCCCGGGTATTGCTCGTCGAGGCCGACATGCGCCGCGCGAAGTTGCGTACCGAGTTGGGCCTCGAGGGCACCCGTGGATTGAGCTCCCTCATTGCGGGAACTGAATGTCAGGAAGTTCCCGTGAAGCTGCGTTCTCTACCCATGTTGTCAGTGGTACCGGCTGGTCCCAAGACGACTTACCCGTCGGAACTGCTCGGCTCCATGCAATTCGGGGACCTTGTCAAACAATGGAGGACGCAATACGACTACGTCTTCATCGACACACCGCCAGTGTTATCGGTTGCCGATGCGCTCGTTCTGGCTCCGCATTGCGACGTAGTGGTCCTCGTGGCTCGCGCCGGCGTAACGACGCGGCAGTCTCTGGCGCGCGCGCGGAACATGTTCCGTCAAACAAGGACTCGTGTCGCCGGCGTGATTCTCAACGCGTTCGATGTGAACTCAGCGGAATACAACCTCTACCTCGGCTACGAATCCAACCCCGAAAACGGGCGCGGCTACTATACCCCGGAAGCGAATTAAGAATTCAGACAAAGGACGGAGATCAATCATGAAATCCATTAAGACGAAATTTATCTACAGTGTTTCGATTTTGTTCATTGCATCGGGCCTCGGGCGAACTCCGCTTTTCGGGCAAGATGCCAAAACAGTCCAGGTGGCCGCGGATACTGGTTATCCCATGAACGGAACTGGCGCCGGTCACGCGGTGGTGTCGTCCGCCGCGATGGTAGAGCCTCAGTTACGCATCGGACCAGGTGATCTCCTCGAGATGAAAGTGTTCAACGTCCAGGAATTGGGCCAGGATGTCCGCGTAACTGATCAAGGCGATGCGAGTATAAGCTTGATTGGCAGCATACATCTAGCGGGGCTGACCACTGCCCAGGCCCAGATGTTGATTGCCCACAAGTTTCAGGAGGGCAACTTCGTTCTGGACCCGCACCTTTCCTTGATGATCCGCGAATACGGAACGCAGGGTGTTTCGGTTCTGGGCGAAGTGAAGAATCCGGGAGTCTACCAAGTTCTCGGCAGCCGCACCTTGCTGGATGTCCTTTCGCTCGCTGGCGGCACGACGCCGTACGCGGATTCTCAAGCAACCATTAAGCGGCACGCCGACGGATCGGTCCTTGCAGTCCGCGTGACGCGGGACGCGAAGACTTCGCTTTCTGCCGACGTGGAATTGCAGCCGGGAGACAAGGTGATCATCCCGCGCGCAGGAATCATTTACGTGCTCGGCGACGTGGACCGTGCCGGCGGTTTCCTGATGCATGACGACGGCCATTTGACGATCCTGCAGGCATTGGCTCTCGCGGGAGGAAGCACTCGCACCGCCTCGCTCTCCAACACCAGGCTGATGCGAAAGACGGCTAACGGATACACAGATACCACAATCGCCTTGAACAAAATCCTGAAGGGTTCCGCGGCCGATTCTCAGCTCCAACCCGATGACATTCTGTACGTTCCAAACAGTGCTACGAAATCCGTTATTTATCGCACGGCGCCTTCCATCGTCAGCAGCGCAGGTACGGCGGCGATCTATCTCGGAATGATGTAAGCATCAACACCCTTGGTCCGGCTCGAAATTGTCCCGTCCAGCGTCATGCTTAAAAATGGCGAGAGGAGTCCAATTCCATGAAAAAAAATAAGAAATCTACAATGAAGCGTAATGGGGTTTTGCTGTTCTTGTGTTTCGAGTTCGCGGTTTCCGCCTATGCCCAAGCTCCCTCGAAACACGTCATCGGCGAAACCGTGTCACAATTCGCGGCAAAAGTGGGCGTCGATATGGACGCCTGCCACAAGCTGAAGTTGCATACATGGACCTGCAAATCGTTTATTTCTGCGGAGCATGGTTTCCGCGTAACGATTGAAAAAGAAGGTGAATGGTCAGCCGTGCTAGATGGCGGGAAGTTGGTCTTCTACGATGATAATCTCAAAAAATAGACCTGAAGAACTCCGCGCTCAGCTTGAGTCCTGCCCCCAGTTCAATCCCGCGGGGGCCGGCGACCACGGCGAAGGCGGAGAACTTCGTGATCCGGATTAATTTGGGGCCCTTTGGAGTAGGGCCGGCTCCGGCGACAGACAACCACCCTACAGTAGGGGCAACCATCCTTTGCCCGTGGACTCTTAAGGGGCCATGAGTTCCGTTGGGATCCTTTCTGCATCTTGGGTTTGCGCACAAACCACTCTGATGAGACTCCCCCCATCCTATGTGGGGCTTGGATTCTCGTTGGGGTGCCGGGCCCGAAATCGAAACTTCCTGTTCCATTTCGGTGGTCATGATCACTCCTATTTAAGAAATGTATTTGCTTTGCTTGCTGATTGCCGAAACTCAAGCAACGTGGCCCATTTTGTGTAAGAAGGTGCCTCGTCGCATTTACCGATTGGCGATTGCTGTTATTTGTGTGGGTTATATCCAGTTGTATCCAAGCATTTTAAGAATTGGCGAGATAGATCTTATGAACTTCTCATTCGAGACGGTAACGTCAGATTCATACAGCAACTCTGGTGTTGATACAACGTTGCTGACTAAGGCCCGGTGTGCTCGATTATTGATTGTGGACGATGAGCTCGCCCATCGGAATGTACTGGCGGTAATGGTCGAACAGGCCGGCATGTCATGCAAAACAGTTCCGAGTGCCATAGAGGCACTCAGCCTCCTCCAAAGAGCACCCATCGATGCAGTCATCGCTGACCTAAATATGCCCGGGATCTCTGGTCTGGGGCTGCTAAGGGAGGTCCGGCGACACTACCCCCACTTGGTCTTCTTGATGGCCACAGGATTAGATGATGTTCGAATCGGAGTACAGGCTATGCAACAGGGAGCTGATGATTACCTCATTAAGCCTTTGCAGATCGATGTACTCATGTTGGGCCTCCAACGCGCGTTCCACAAAAGGTGGCTGGAACAAGAGGTGGATAATTATCGCCAGAGTCTCGAAAAAATGGTCTGCAAACGAACAGTCGAGCTGCAAAACGCTCTTGGGCAGGTGGAGCGGAGCTATGCGGACACCTTGGACGCGCTCGGTGCGGCCATCGACCTACGCGATGGACAAACAGCGGGGCACTCCCGCCGCGTAGCCCTGTTCGCGATCAAGCTACTGAATGAGATGCACGGCACGCCAGAGCAACTCAAGTGCCTTGCGAGATATCGGGAAACTGGCGATCCCAGACGCAATTCTGTTGAAACCCGGGGCTCTTACCGAAGAAGAACGAAAGATCATGCAGGACCATGTACGGATCGGATACAACCTGGTCGGACGTATCCCTTTCCTCGCTGACGCCGCGGAAATCATCCTCGCCCACCACGAGCGCTGGGATGGCAGTGGTTACCCGCGAGGCTTAAAAGGGGCTGAGATCCCGCTAACCGCGAGAATCTTTGCGGTGGCGGACACTGTTGATGCCATGACGTCGGACCGTCCGTATCGTTCAGCTCTCCCCTACCAGGACGCGCGGTATGAAATTGAGCGCAAGGCGGGAATTCATTTTGATTCCCAGGTGGCCGGCGTATTCCTGAATCTTCCGAACAAAACCTGGGAAGCCGTTCGGGAGCAAAACTCAGCGATCCACCTCAGCGCGGCTTTCGCTGGCATTTCCCTCGAAAAGTCAGGCGATTCTGCTTAATTTGCCGGGCCTCATGGGGAATGAATGGAGGTAACATTGTTGGAATCAGCTAGGAATTCCACAGGCAGCTTACGAGGACCCTTTTCCGTGCAGATAGATGTAGCGATGGGTGGCGCGCTCATAAGCTTGTGCCGGAGCAAGAGGCACACTTTGGTCGGTGATCGTCAATGAGGCTCGCAAGCGCCGAGGGTGCCCCTGTCGGGAGCATCAAGTCACCCGAGCCCCTCTCGACAAATTTGCGCAAGATGGAGAGGCGCGAGTGGTGGCTGTGGTCTGCAGCGGTTTCAGTCACACTGCTGCTGACCGCTGGACTCGCTTCCTTTCTACTGCCAGGTTTGGGAGGAAGCGAAAACGACCAATCTAGGTTTCTTTTTTTGCAGCAAGTCGTGAGGGGTCTGGTCGGACTCGTTCTAATATTCGACATTTACACTCTGTATCAGCAATTACAGATTCACAGGATTCGCCGCAATTTGGTTCAGCGGGAAGAGCTATTCAGGCTCATCAGCGAAAATGCAGCCGACTTGATTGCGGTTGTCGATATCCACGGCAACCGCATTTACAACAGTCTCTCCTACGAGAAGGTTCTTGGATACTCACCGGAGGAATTAAGAAGCTCATCTTCTTTCGAACAGATCCACCCCGAAGACAGAGAACTCGTGAAAGAGGCCGCTGAGGAAGGGCTATGAGTCGCAGGACGAATTGCTTGCGGTCAACCTCGTAAGTGGCATATATCGCCATCCCACCGAACAACAGAAAATGAGTGAAATGTTTCAAAGAGGCCAACATATAAAGGACGTTGAAGTCGAATGGAGGAGGAAAGATGGTGCATTCATCACAGTGCGGTGTAGCGGGTGGCCTGTTAAGGACGAGAGCAGCACGTACATTGAGGTCTTTGCAGAAGACGTGACAGACCGCCGAGTACTGGAACGGCAGCTCCGCATGGCACAAAAGATGGAGGCGGTGGGCCGGCTGTCCGGAGGAATCGCCCACGATTTCAACAATCTCCTTGGGGTCATCCTCGGTTACATCCAGGTGATGAAACGAAATCTAGTTCCCGGGCAATCCTCATATGAGTACGCTGGAGAAATTGAGAAAGCCAGTCAGCGCGCTGTGTCATTGACTAGGCAGCTTCTGGCCTTCAGCCGTCAACAAGTTCTGGAACCCGCCATTTTGAACCTGAACACGCTTGTGTCCGATATGGAAAAGATGCTGCCACGTTTGATTGGAGAAGACATTCAGCTGAATTTGATCCTTGACCCTGCCATCGGCCAGGTCAAAGCGGACCCCGGGCAAATCGAACAGGTGGTGATGAATCTGGCTGTCAACGCACGTGATGCCATGCCGGATGGTGGCAAATTGACAATCCAGACAGCCAATGCAGAACTGGATGCTGCTTTTGTGCATGAACATCCGGGTTCCATTTCAGGCCAGTACATAATGCTAGCAGTCAAGGATACCGGCATAGGAATGGACCCGGAAACGCAGGCGCAAATTTTCGAACCGTTTTACACAACCAAGGAACGAGACAAAGGGACGGGACTGGGTCTCGCCACCGTATATGGGGTGGTGAAACAGAGCAGCGGCTACATCACCGTAGAATCCGACATGGGAAAGGGAGCTTTATTCAAGATTTACTTGCCGCGCATTCAACAGCCCGTCATAACCAAGATCGAGAGCAGCCAGGGGCCGCTAGCCGTACGTGGAGGTGAGACCATCTTGTTGGTTGAAGATGCAGAACCTCTGCGCAAACTAGCGCATATGTTTCTGAGAGACAACGGGTACATGGTTTTGACGGCAGCGGATGGGTCTGAAGCCCAGCAGGTGGCCGCGCAGAACCCCGGCCCCATTCATCTGCTGGTCACGGACGTGGTGATGCCCGGGATAAACGGGCGAGTACTGGCAGAACGCCTTGCTCCGCGTCATCCTGCGATGAAGGTTCTTTATATGTCCGGTTACACGGACAGCTTTATCGCCGGCCACGGGGTCCTCGAGGAGGGCGTCCACTTACTCCACAAACCCTTCACGGAGGAAACGCTGCTGCGCAAAGTGCGTGAGCTTTTGGACGCGAGCGGAGAGACGAGGGAAAGAGACAGCTTGGCGGGCACGGATGCCCCGGTGGTGGCCGGCCCCGACGTCTGATTGAGCATATGCGTGGAAATCCCAACATGGAGAAATTACTGATCGTCGATGATGAGAACGCCATGCGGCGTCTTCTGCGAATAAATCTCCAAGACCGGTACGAAATCATAGATACAGGAAACGCGGAACAGGCCCTTGCCCTGGCCATGCAAAACAAACCCAATGCCATCTTGCTCGATCTAAGAATGCCGAAGTATTCGGGCTTCGAGCTTTGCCGAACATTCAATTCCTTGACTTCCACCCAGCTGATTCCTCTCATCATCGTCAGTGGGGAGGCTGGTGCAACAACGAAATCACTCTGTAAGGAACTCGGCGCCGCAGCGTATTTCGAGAAACCGATCGACTTTGAAGCGCTGCGAGAGGGCCTGGCAAACGTGCTGCAAGCCGCTCGACCCGAGCGGAGAAGTGAAGTGCGCGTTCGCCT
>WNEZ01013912.1_pt1 | contig 10465 bp, 12 predicted proteins | sample 5400521 | NCBI WGS metagenome assembly WNEZ01 (sample SAMN13153339, study PRJNA577476) | soil metagenome | isolation source: 120 cm saprolite under Douglas fir tree site 2 hole 1 replicate 1 | place: USA:California | collected 2015-04-18
GGCTGTACTTGGCGCGTGGGATCTCCGCAATCATGCACTGCTTGATCGACCCTGTGGTGGTCGCGGTCAGTTCGATGTGCCAGTCGGTGTCTGGCTCGTGACGAAAGATGCGGACCCAACCCACGACGGAGTAGACGTGCAACTCGTTGCCCACTCGGTCGGCACACCAATCGTTGGCCGGGAGTGATGGCGCCACCCACGTGTTCACGACGTCAGCCAGCTTCGCGGGCGTAGCGGCCTCATTGCCGAGGCTGGCGTCGGTCTTTTGCTGCCAGCGATAGTGATAGGCGTCGCCGCACTTCGGATTCTTTCCCTGTCCTGAGACGAGTGAGACTGCCGCCGGAGTGACGAGCACCAGCACGATGAATGGCCGCACGGGACCTCCAGAGCGAATGTGGCGAGACGTCGCCTACACGCTGTGGGTGCGCGCAGCGAACGGCTAGGTCGTTTTTGCGGCGGCGTGGGGCGGAAACGCGACATCCCCCTGAAGAACGCCTCCCGTATGATCGTCCCGTCCCTCACAAGGATGGGTATGTATGCTCGTTGCACTGAGTGCCATTCGAGTTACACTCGACGGCAGACGCCAGGCCGAACCGTGTCCGCACTGTCGGCGAGGCGGCCTGCAGGGCTCACGGCGCCCGGGTGTCGATGAGTTCGGGCGCCGGGGGAAGTACTGCGAGCGGTGCGGGCGCTGGGCGCCTGATTGGGTGCCGCGATCCAGCGGCTGGGTCAGACTGATCAATCTCACGTAGTACGTGGGGTTCATGGAGAGCCGAAACCGGACCCCCAGAACCTCTTTTGGCAATCGAGGGGACTTAGGGGACCTTTCCGTACCCCAGAGGATGGCACCTGACGTCTCCGTAAGCGCCGGATTGGACTCCCCGCCGGGCACGGGCGGCGCAGTGACGGCGTGGCAAGTTGTCGATTGCCATCCGCGCGTCACGGTGCTGTTCGCCGCGTGCGCGCCCGAGAGGATGGCAAACCGACCTTTCCCTAGCGACGCGTCTACCGCCGCCGCGCTCGGGCCTGCGCGTCCCGGGCTCGCCACCCGGCGGAGGCGGCACGCGGTGGGTTTGCGGTCTTGCGCCGGTCAGCGCGGGCAGTGACAGATGCCGTGCTGCTGCGCGAGCCCCTTCGCGGTCCCCTCGGCCGTCAGGTACGCCTCAACCCCTAGCGGCAGCTTGAGCTCCGTGCTGTACTGCGATGCAGACCCATGACGACCTCCGAGAACGGCCTAGCGGCGCCGAGGGGGTTTTGCTCCATTTTCCCGGTGTTCTGAGGTTAACCAGCGGAATTAGACTGCGGGCCTCGCAGGCTAATCCTAGTTAGGCGCCGCCAAGGTACATCTATGACCCGGTATTCGGCCTGCCTGCTTCTCGCCTTTCTCACTGGCTTCAGTGACACTCGTGAATCGTCCGACCGTTGGGCTTGGTTCCGCTCTACAAGTGTCATCAACAACTGGTTCATTAGGCAGGGCAAAGCCGATGTCACCATCGAGGGCCAAACTTTCAAAGCCACTCTTTGGGACTCCTCCGACACAACTCTGGCCAGCCTCCTTCTCGAAGGGTCCTTCACCCGAAGCATGGTCACTGTCACGGTCACTGTAAATGAGAGCGACGTCGGTCCGTCTCATGCGACTGGGAAACTCCAACGCACGTGTTGGAAGGATGGAGGAGGTCGCGAGTCAATCATCCTAAACGAGGGCTTCGCGGTGATTGGCCTTGTGCGCGAACTCCCTCGAGGCGCTCGGTGTTGAGCCGCTGCCTAACAAGCCCTTGAACCTGACGGCGCGGCCAAGTAGGGTAGAATTCCATTTGCGCCAGCTGAGTCTCGACAACCGAATGAACCTACGGTGCGCCCGCGAGCTTAGCGCCCGCAGCTTTCAATGAAGCGGCGCCGAGGGGATATGGACGGGGAATTCTCGACCGGTTTCCGGGTCTACGGCGTCGGCATCCACCTGCTCGTCGTGGTGGGCATTTTTGCCTCGGCGCTCGCCGCCTTAGGCGTCTTCATCGCGTTGAAGAAGGGGGACTGGACGTTTCTTGGGGTTGTCGTCGCGGTGGCCGCCGTCGTCTTCCTCCTGCTCCAGGTGCCGCGGTTGGAGGTCGGGCCTGCCGGGTTCAAGTACCGCAACCTGACTGGCTCGTGGGAGGTCGCGTTCGCGAATATCGGCCGCGCGTACTTCGAGGTGGTGCGGGCCAAGAATGCCCCACAGGGGGCGGCCGCGTTCTGGGTCGAGCGGCGCGATGGTGGTCGAGTGAAGGTCAATCTCCGTACCTTCCCGGTAGAGGCGGCGGCCGTCCTGTTCACCGCCCTAGAGTCGCCCGGCATCCAGATCGAGGTTCCAGACGCATGGGCTACCCGGCGGATGGCAGAGCAGGTGCGGGCCGCGCAAGCCAAACTGCGCAGGTAACGGGTCTCGCCGAACCAGGCGCTGCACCTGACCGGGGCCGCCATCTTGGTTTTCCGTGACACCCAGCTCTTGCAGCGGCCCCGGCAGGTGAGCTTCGTCGTTAGGCGCACGCAAACAACTGGGAGCATCGAATGAGACAGTTAGGATTGTTGTGGGTACTCCCATTTCTCCTACTCGCCCCAACCCTCCGAGCGCAGGACGCACCACCACGTCTTATTGAAGCAGTTCAGGCTTACGTTGAGAGGAAAGGCAACCACGAGCGGCCGCAGTTTCGGTACGCCCTTACCGATCTCGATGGCGACGGTCGTGCTGACGCGATTGTGCTCTTGCTGGGCAATTGGTGCGGGTCAGGTGGCTGTAACATGCTCGTATTTCGCGCTACGAAGGACAGATTCACCCTCGTTTCCGGGAGTACAATCACCAACGAACCGATTAGGGTCTCGCCCGAGAGAGCGCATGGCTGGAGAACGTTGATTGTGTTTGCGAAAGGAAAAGGTGACGTCCTGATGCGCTTCAACGGAACGCGTTATCCGCTGAATCCGTCGACACAGGCAAAGGCCACACCTGCCCAAGTGAGTGCCGCGCAAGTGGTGGTCATGAAACAAAGTGTTCCGCAGTGATCGTGCCACGGAAGTCCGCGATTGTCTTGAAGTCGGGGGTCAGTCGCCGCAGCAGCCACATCAACTCTGGTCCGCACGCACCGTGACGGCCATCAAGACCCCGACAGTACCTTCTTTTTTTGCAGGAGGATGGCGACTGGAAAATCCCAAACTGACGCGCCGCGCGAATAGCGTCCATGGCCTTGCCCCCTGGGTGCAAGGGCGCCACTGTGGTCCTCTCACAGGAGGACGCCGTGACGGACAGCCAATTCGACGCTCGGTGGCAGGAACTCGTCAAGCTAACAGAGCAGGAGTTCTGGAACGGTGGTCAAAACCCCGGTGGCGGTGTCTTTGACCCCAAACGCGCGGGACTGAACCTTCGCGGAATCCTGAGCGACGACAGCTATTTCTCGGTTGAGCGGCGTACTGCGCCGCATGGGACCTCCGGTAAAAGTGCTGCGTGCTCGCGCGGCCGGGATCGGACCCTGACAGTACCTTCTTTTTTTGCAGGAGGATGGCATCGGGAAAATCCCAAACTGACGCGCCGTGCGAAGCCGGCTCCCACTACTCCCCACTCGTCGGCCTGGCGTCTCAAGTCCCCCGCCACTCAATCGGGCCGGCGCGTCCCGGGCTCGCCACCCGGCGGAGGCGGCACGCGGTCGTCACCTCGCGAACGGCGTGGGCGGGATGGTGGGACCCGATCGCACGGGGATCGCGTTGCGGCCGCTCCGCGTCTGGCGGGGGAGGATGGGCAGGAAAACACACGAGCACGGAGGTGCTCATCGAGCACCGGCATTGATTGCGCGGGTCTGCCACGGTGCAGTCCCGTTACTGGGTAACCGTGATCGTCCCCGTGAACCCGGCGTACTGCGGCAAGGATGGGGGATGAAGGGCGCAGTGGTAGCCGTATGTGCCCGGCGCGGTGAACATAAACTGATACGATCCTCCGGCGGTCCCTCCACCATACGCGCCGCCGCCGCTCGGCGCGCTGAGGGTCCCGCTGTTCCAGACGCCTGCGTCGCTGGTGGTGGTATGCTGCGAGGGGCCGTTGTTCGTCCACTGAACCATTGTGCCAACCTTGATCGGCAGTGAGGCAGGCGAGAAAGTGAAGTCTTGAATCGTGACGCAAGCGACGGTTGCGCTCGGGGTGCACACTGATCCGCCGCCCCCTGGTCCGCTGGAATTCATGCAGCCGACGGTGAGAAGAAGAAGTGCTCGCAAGCCTGAATGACGGTGCATGGCCCCTCCTGTCCTCTTGGACGCCGAGATCACTCTTCAGTCTTACTCCGCTGTCGGGGTGAAGTGCGGTACGGGATGCGTGTTAATCGCGGCCCGGGAGCGATCGGGACTGGGGAAGCGTTGGAGTGAGCAAGCCGCGCGGGGCAGCCGCGGCACTCTTGCGCGTCCATTACCCACGCCGGTCGCAGCCGTTGCTTGGCATAACGCGCCCCTCGAGCTGCCGCAGGCGGCGCTGACTGAGGACTCCTGCAACGGCATCCCCCGCAGTGCCGGGCTCGGTACGCTAGCGCCTATGGCCACCGCCGCGGCGCAGCGAGCCGGCCGCGCGGGACGAGAGACCAAACGTCCGGCCCGACATGCCACCAGCGGAGAATCCGCGCTCCCGGATCGTCGGCGGCCGTCCCCAGCGGGCCAAGCCGGGCTCGCGCGGCTGCTCCGCTGCGCGCCGGGTCGGCGGGCCTTCGAGCCGCTGCGGGGCCCGCTCCGCGGGACCGGGCATGCGCTCAACCGTCCTCTGCCTTCGATCCCCGATTGGTGCCGCGGCTTCCCGCGCCGTCCCGCGCGGCCGGTTCTCGATCCGCGGCGCGAGCACGCGCCGCTCGAGATTCGGCCGCCGGTCCCCCATCGACGGCGCTCCAGGCCGGCTCATCGGCTCACGCCGCCGCCCGGCACCGTCCGCGGGACGAGTACGCCAGAGCAGGGCACCCGTCGCAACCCGGAGGCGTGGGCCCGTCGCGGTGATCGTGGTGCGATCCCTGGAGACGAAGCGGCCGCCAAACCTCGGGCGGGCGCGATCGATCAGCAGGCGGCGAACCGGCATCCCGACGCTGAACCCGATCCCGCGGCGGAACACAATCACGGTGCGGCTGAACACGAACGCCCGCGGGAAGAAAAACCGACGGTGAAAGAAGAACGGGTCGCAGAAGAACGGATCGAAGAAAAACGGGTCGAAGCACCTCGCACGGAAGAAGAACGGCCGGAAGAAGAACGGCTCGCCGACCGCCAGGCTGAAACTGAAGCTCCGGGGCCCGCCGAAGCCGTATCCCAGACCCAGGCCGACGGACGAGGAGTATGGGTAGTAGGCGCCGCCGTAATACGCCAGTGGCGACGCGGCGGTGTAGTTCACCGCGTCGTAGTCGACGTGGCCGTCGGGCACCATGCGCTGGACGATGTCGAGCAGCGCTTGCTCCTTGTCGTCGCCGGCGTCGCGCGCGGTCAGCACGCGGTAATCCCAATGATCGCCGCGCGCGAACTCGTCCAACTTGAACGGTGTCACCGAGCGGGCGGCGAGCACCAGCCCCGAACCCTCGCGCTCGTCAACCGAGAACGCCTCGCGGTCGCCGCGGCCGCGGAGCTCGATCGCCCGCCCGCCGCGCACAAAGGCGTCGTCGCCCGGGTCGAGCGGGAACAGCACCCGGACGCGGCGGTCGGCATCGGCGCGGAGCACGACGAGGTAGCCATCCTCGCCGAGCTTTACGTTCACATGTGCCTTTTCGCCGCGCCGGTAATTGTCCTGATCGAGCCAGACTTTCACCGGTGGGTCGCCACTGCGCACGGCGGTCCCGGCCGCGGGGGATGGAGCGGGAGCAGCGAGCAGGAGCAGCAGCGGGAGAAGCATGCGTAACCCCTAGATAGTCTACCCTGCGGCGCACCCCGCAAGCAGCGTCAATCCCGTCATCAATCCGCTCGACTGCGTCTGCATACAACCTCCACACCGTCGCATAACGTGAGGACCATGGTCTGGTATGCGAGTACTACCCCCGGAAATGCCGTGGGACCCGCCTTCTAGTTGGCGCCAATTGTCAGGAAACGGTCACGAGGGCCGCGACCGGCGTCAGGGCCAGCCCTGGTCCCCGTGTTTGAGTCCTCTTGGCCGCAGCAATCAAACCCGGCGCCGACCCACGGGCAGCCGTCCGCCGCGCGTGTGCCCCCGAGGATGGCAACTGACATTTCCGTAACGACGGGATGTCGCTCCGCCTCGCTCGGGCCTGCGCGTCGGCAGCTCGCCACCCGGCCGAGGGGGCACGCGGTCGATTGCGGTCCTGCACCGCTTCGCCCGGGAACGCGCGAGCCCGTTCGTGGACCCCTCGCCCGCCAGACCGGGAAGCCTGCGCTCCGCGCCGCCCGCCTAGCCGAGGGCGTGAGCGTCGCGTATATCACCCCGACGGCCGTCATCACCGAGGTGGCCCATAATCGCTACCGACTCCGCACTCCGCTTCCCCAACCGCCGCTCGACGGCTCCCCCGTCGCACTCGTTCGGTGTGCGGGAGCGCCGTTGCCGCTTTACCCTCTCGCTTGTTAGGAGGCTCGGCACATGGACACGCTGATGGCATTGGCAGTGAGCATCGGGGTGCTAATCGCGCTCTGGGTCAAGTTCGGCGGCCTGCTCGTCCCCGGCCTGGCGATCGCGGTGCCCGCGGGCATCGTCGCGTGGGCCTGCTTCTTCGCCGCCGGCGGCAAGGTGCAGGGGCTGCAAAAGGCGATCGCGGCGAACCTCTCGGGAGTCATCTGGGTGTGGCTCGCCCTGACCCTGATCGGCGCCACCGGCACGAGTACTCTCGCGTTCATCTTCATCGGGATCGCCGCTTTCCTCATCGTCATCCAGTCGAAGATCGCACTGCTGTCCTTCATTCCCGGCGGCTTCTGCGGCGCAGCCCTCACGGCGGCGAGTGGGGTGAGCGATGTGAAAGGCTATCTCTTGGTGGCGCTCTCGCTGGTCGCGGGCGCGGTGCTCGGCTACGTGTCGGAGCTGGGAGCGGGGGTGCTGGCCAAGAAGCCCAGTGCCTGACGGTTTCGGATCCCGGATGCGCCGTGGGCTGCGCGGCCTTGAAACGCGCAGACCAGCGCTCGGCTAGGCATCTTCAGCGCGCTTCGGTCCCGTATCGATCGGCAGCATGTCGAGGACCCGCCCCGCGCGGGGGATGTAGGAGCCGCCGGGGCGAAGTCGCTGCATCAGCGACGGGACCTCGTGGCGCAGTCGGTGGGCGAACGCAATCGCCCCGAACGAGCCGTCCCGGTCGACGTATACGCGCTTTGTGCGTTTCCCTGCGCTCGAAAGAACGGGCTCCTAGGAATAGCCGCCCACGTGCCAGTTTTTCCCCCATGGCAGCAGGCGCAACAGCGCGAGTTCGCCGCCTGCGATGCCGACCGCACAGCCCGCCAAGCCAATCAGTGCCAAGACCTCCCACCACGTCATCGCGCCCGCCACTAGCTCAAATGCTCCGCCTCCGCGCGGCACCGGCCGCATGAACCTAAAACCCACCCGGCGATTCAGCTCAGCCGCTCCCGATCCCGCGCCTCCTCCTCTTCCTCTTCCTCGTCCAGTTCCTCCGAAAAGAGGCGTTCGATGGCCTCGAGCTTCTGGACTGCGGTTCGACGCAGATCCTTCAGCACGTCCAGTCCGGCATCCCGCAGCGGGCGCAGGTGCGAAAGCTCCTGCTCCGAGGCGTGCGGCGGGACAGTGGCCACTCCCTCACCCGTTTCCACTAGCGGCTCTTTCTCCCGCGCCCCGTCAACGCGTGTGCCCACCAACTCGCTGCCCGCTAGCCGGCCACCCCAGAACGAGCGCCACGGGGCGACGGCGTGGTACATTACTGCTCTACTTGCTTTCACCGCGGGCACCACCCACGCCTTGTCGTCCACCACGAGCCGGATATCTCCGTTCGATGAGACCAGGGCGTTGAAAATGTCATAGGTGCCCGAAATAGGGACCTCCAGGCCCTGCAACGCGACGTCGATCGGCAATGGGCGGTCGTCTCCCCGATGCAAAACTTCCCTGATCCCAATCGGGCCCATGTTGCAAAAGAGCGCCTGACCTTCCCCGCTTCCAGCCAGCGCGGTAACCCTGACATTGGGTAGGTCGGCCCTGAGCTCCTGCCCATGCGAAACCTTCGCCTCTTCCATCCTCTCCCTGAGCCTAAACGGCTGCGACTGCGACGTGACACGGGCTTCCATAGGTCCCTCCGGTGCGGTCTTACGCCTCGCTATCGCACTTCAGACAACCACGGCAAAGGAATCGCCGCCGGCGGTGTGGTGTTTACTCACGCGCCAACCACCGGCCCCGTCGATACCGCCGTGCGGTTCAGCTCGAGCCACTCGGCGGCCAGCGCCCGGAACTCTCCCTCCTCGTGATCCCAGGCTCTGACGATCTCGTTGATGACCTCCACGCGGACGCTGAGGAGGGTGCTGACGAAGTGCTGCCGTCGCCAGCGCTTCTCAAGCTCCCGTGCCCACGCCTCGGGCCCGCCGGAGATGGCGAGCGCGAGGAAACAGTCCTTCCAGCTGTGTCCAGTCGCCGTGAGGCCGCGCGTCACACGCTCGGGGCCCAAGGCCTCGAATGCGGTCGTCAGCAAGGTCTTCGGTCCAGGGCTCATAGAAGCTCCTCCGTCGTGATTCGACCCGTGCCGCGTAGCGCGATTCATCCGTTCTGATCCACGATCGCGCGGCGATACGGCTACCGCTCGAAGACCAGGTGTGTATCGGTCGTGGTCACACCCGCAATCGCCTGAATCTTGTCGAGCACGAAGCCTGAAGCGCTTTCGGATCACGCGCTTCCACAAGGGCAATGATATCTGGCAGGCCCCAACACACCTCGGCCGACTTGACTCGAGCCGACGCAACTCCTCCAAGACGCGCAGGGATTTTCCCGCCGCCGTGTGCACGAAGACGTAGCCTTTCATGCGCCCCTTCTCCCGCGCCGTCCCCGACTCACGCGACGAACACCGGTGCGGTCGGCGCGGCCGTTGGGTTCGCCTCCAGCCACTCCGCTACGAGCGCCCGGAACGTGCTCTCGTCGCGGTCCCACAGCCCGACGGCTTTGCGGACGGCCTCGTGGGGGACGCCGACTAGGGTGCTCGCAAAGTGTTCCGGGTCCGTCCGCCTACCCTGTGCAAACTCGTGCACAAACGCGCCGACCTCGCCAGAGATGGCGATGGCGACGAAGCAGTCGTTCCAGGTGTGGCCCACTGCCTCGAGCCCCCGTGCCACCCGTTCGGGGCCGAGTGCTTCGAAGACCCTCGTCACCAAGGCTTTCCCTTGGGGCGTCATCGTCGCTGTCCTCCGCGACACCGTGATGGAGACATCCGCGCACCATAGGCGCACCAGCCGCAAGCTGCTCAGCGCGCCAAGCGCGAGCGTCGCAAGGCTGGTCCCGGCTGTCTCAGATTCGGGGTGGCGTCGGCGAGGGCGTCAGAGCGAAGGGAGCACGGCCGGCCTGCCCGGCTCGGGCTACGCTTCTCACAATGGCTGACCGTACGCCGGATGGCAAGAGGCAGGACCTCGGGGAGCCTGAATTCTCATTCACACACTGTGGGGGCAGGGCCCGGCGAGAGTGACGCGCGGACCGACGTCGACAGCGGCAGCATTTTGGCGGTGACGTACCCACGAGTGGTTTCCCAAACGGCCAGTGTCCGGTTGCCCGCCCCGCGCCATTCCAAGGCCCGCGCCCACGACGACGCAGGAGCGGCAACCCGCGTCAAGCGTCCGGCTTCAGTCGGTCAAAGAGCACGTCCCAGGCCTCCCGGCGTGAACCCCGGCCCCAGACGACGTCGAACGTGGTTCTCGATGTGTTGGGACGCTTGAGTGCCTCGACGAACGTCTCGGCCACGTCCGCACGGGCGATCCTGTACTTCGGAGCCAGGGGGTGCGCCGCTTGGCTTAGTTCGATGGCGCGCCTACCGCCGGGGCTGTTGAGCAGGAAGCCTGCTCGGATGATCGTATAGTCAACGCCGCTCGCGCGGAGCTCTTCCTCCACGCGCCGCCGCCAGCGCAGCGTGTTTCCCTTGACGAGGTTCAGGAACGCGCCGGTGAGTGAAGCTCTCGTGACTCCAATGGACGTCATGTAGAGGAACCGGCCGCTGAAGCCCTCGCTGCGAGCAGCCGCGAGGGTCTTCAGGACACCCTCGTACTCCGTGGCGATGATCAGCTTCTCGCGCGCGGGGCCGACGGCAACTCCGGCTGTGAAGATGACGTGAGTGGCGCCCCGCACGGCACGCGAGAGGGTCTCGGGCCTGGTGAGGTTGCCTGGGATGACGTCCACGGTGGAACCGAGGCGCGCCGTCGCCTGAGCCGGATTCCGGGCCAGGACGCGAACGCGGTAGCCGTCCCGGAGGAGCAACTGAACGATGAGGAGTCCGGTGCCCCGCGTGCCCCCGACTACCAATACCTGCTGGCGTTGGCCCATATCGTTGCTGCCCCCTGCGCGGATGCCGAACCG
>WNEZ01020859.1_pt1 | contig 10465 bp, 7 predicted proteins | sample 5400521 | NCBI WGS metagenome assembly WNEZ01 (sample SAMN13153339, study PRJNA577476) | soil metagenome | isolation source: 120 cm saprolite under Douglas fir tree site 2 hole 1 replicate 1 | place: USA:California | collected 2015-04-18
GCCGCCGAGATAGCCTTTCACTACAGGCAAGCCGGACCGCGTTACAAAGTCCAGACGCTGCGCTACGAGGTGGAGGCCGGGGATTATGCCCGGCGCATCTTTAGCTACCGGCAGGCGCTTGCGCATTATGATGCTGCTTTACAATGGCTAGAACAAATGCCAGATCATGAACGCAGCCCCTACGCTCCTGCAATGGAGGAGTGGATTGGGCGGGCTTATCACGGGCGCGTCCTGACCTGCGAGGCACTGCTCGATTGGGAAGAAATCCAGGAGAGTCATCGCCACCTGAGCACGTGGGCTGTGGCCAGCAGGAATAGCACACTCACCAGCAATAGCGTCCAGCGGATGGCCGTCAACCGCTCTCTGATGGGGTATCTATCAGAAGCGGCCTGGATGGGGCTCTCGTTCGTGCAGAACCTGCGGGACGAAGCAGGTTCAACCCTGAAGCTGGCAAATGGAGCACAAAAGGGTTTAGAGACGATGATTGATATGGCCCAGCGCTGGACCAGCTTGCTGATGCTGAACGCGCCCGAACAGGCCATCTCCACGTCACCCGGTCACTTCCCACCTTTTTGCCCGGCCGCAACGCCGCCAATAGGGGATTGGCATGAGATGATCGACGCGCTGGGTGCACCGCAGGCGGCTTTCATGCTGACATCGTATGGCTGGGTGCTATTGTTGCAAGGGTTAAACGCCGAGGCTGAACAATGTTTGAGAGTAGCCCTGCAGGCAGCAGAAGAAACCGAGCAAACGACGCGCTGGATACTGGCATCGATGCACCTGAGCCGGGTGTATCACCTGTGGGGTCAGTACGGCGAAAGCGAGGCCTGGTTCGAGCGCTGCATCAAGCGCGGTCAAGAGATACCTGAAGCAGCCTGGACTCTGACCTGGCCGCTGCTTAATCACGCGTACTACCTGATCAATCTGGGCCGGTTGGATGAGGCTGACCGGGTTTTGCACACGTTACGAGCTCAACTGGCGCAGCAAAATGATTTCCTGGCACACCGCTACAGTATGCAAATCGGCTTTGGATTATTATGCCTGGCGCGTGGCGAACTTAACGAAGCTGAAAGGCTTTTGCGAGAGGCTCTCACCAACCAAAAGAGCCTTTATATCGAGGTGTATGTAATGGCCGAGATAGGGTTAGCTAACATCGCCAGGCAAAAAGGGCGCTATGACGAGGCCTACAGCCGGTTCCAGAGAATGTTGAGCTTTTGTGGGCAGCGCAGCCTCTTGCAATGCTATTGCAGCACCTCCCTCGCGCTGGCCGACCTCTCTTTGCAAACGGGACAGATGGCGGGGATAATGGGCCTGCTTCAAACGGTGAGCGGATTGCTGGGTAGAGCGGGATACGCTCATATGCAGATGAGGTGTGATAAGCTGTTGGCGAAAATGGCTGTGGCGAGCAGATTTATTTAGCATGGGAAGATTTAGAGATGCGTTTCACGTTCAGGCAGATGAATGAGCAGGATGCGCGAGTAATCGCTGAATGGCATTACGAGGGTCCTTACACTTTCTATGACTGGGACCAGGACACTGATGACCTGGCGGAGCTTTTGAATCCGCGAAGCTGGGAGGGGACGTATTATGCTGTTTTTGATGGGCAGGGCGAGCTTGCTGGTTTCTTCACCTTCATGAAAGATGGCGAGACGATTGAGATAGGGCTTGGGCTGAGGCCTGATCTGACGGGGAAGGGCAAGGGCGTTGGCCTGGAGTTCGTAGAGGCAGGACTTGAATTTGCTAAGAGCAAATACGCCGTTAGCGCTTTTCGTTTGAGGGTGGCTACATTTAACCAGAGAGCTATACGCGTGTACGAGCAAACAGGCTTCCGTCCTGTGCGCGTATTCATGCAAGAGACGAATGGCGGGAAGTATGAATTCCTGGAAATGGTCATGCCATGAGCCAAGCGACTGAAGTTGTTATTATCGGAGGCGGGGTGATTGGCTGTGCCATTGCCTATTTCTTGCGCAAAAGGGGTATAGGCGTCACGGTGCTGGAGCGGGGCGAGATTGGCGCGCAAGCTTCGAGCGCGGCAGCGGGGCTGCTTGCTCCTCTGGGGCCGCTCTCGGGTCCAGGATCACTGGCAGACCTGTTGCTGGGCAGCTTCGCGCTCTTCCCGGATCTGGTGACAGAACTTGAGGATGCGAGCGGTATACGAGTTGAATACGAGCGAACTGGCGCTCTACGGACGGTGCGCAATGCGAAGCGTGTCGCCATCCTGCGTAAGCGCATGGAGGAATGGCAGCCACTGGGTTTGCAGATGTACTGGCTCAGCGGAGATGAAGCGCGCCAGCGCGAACCGCTGCTGGCACCCGACATCTGCGGCGCCATCTACGCGCCCGAGGAGTCTCAGGTCAGAGCTCCGCTGCTTGTGAAGGCATTCGCGCAGGCGGCTACCAGGCTTGGCGCGGTTTTCTACGGCCACAGGGAGATCAATGGTATACAGCGTCATGGCACAAAGGTGACAGGCGTATATACGAGCGAGGGCGAAACGATTGCCTGCGGCCACCTGGTGATAGCGGCCGGCGCGTGGGCGGCTCGCTGTGGCGACTGGCTGGGATTCGAACTGCCCGTCAGTCCTTTGCGCGGCCAGATTCTCTCCCTACGGCAAGCAGGACTACCCTTTCCACTATTGCGGCATATCATTTTTGGCGAGGCGATCTATCTAGCGCCGAAAGAGGATGGGACGATCGTTGTAGGTGCAACAAAAGAGGAGGTGGGCTTTGATGCACATGTTACGGCGGATGGAGTTATACGGCTGCTTGAATCTGCCATGAAGCTCGCGCCTATGCTCAGAAAGAGTGCTGTGGAAGCGCTGTGGGCAGGGCTGCGCCCAAAGACGCCCGACGGGCAACCTATCCTGGGAGCAGCGCCAAACTGGGAGAATGTGACGCTCGCCACGGGGCATAATAGCGTGGGGGTGCTCTTGAGCGCCATTACAGGGCAAAGCGTTGCCGAATTTGTGGCTACAGGGCGATCTCCGGGGGTTATAGCTCCCTTTGCGCCGACGAGGTTCAATAAGGAATGACCAGCCGGGCAGGGCGACCGCAAGAAATGTAGGGGCGGGGCTTGCCCCCGCCCTGCCGCGACACCCCCGCCCCAGCCGGGCAGGGCGACCGCAAGGGTCGCCCCTACATTTCTATAGCTGATTGACCAATTTCTTGGAGTAAGGAGAATGAAGGATGGCTTTACTTGATCTGTCACCAGATGATTTGCTCACGACAACGCGGTCGGTGCGGAAGCGGCTGGATTTTGCGCGGCCAGTAGAAGCGGCGTTGATTCGAGAATGCCTGGAAATTGCAGCACAGGCACCCACAGGCGGGAACCGGCAGAACTGGCACTTCGTGGTCGTGACCGATGCGCAGCAGCGCCAGGCGTTGGGGGACATCTACCGGCGAGGCTTCATCCTATACCTCCAACGAGCATTATCTACTTACTCAGGCAGCAAGCTCACGCGAGAGCAAATGACGACGCTCGTAAGGGTGAGGGATTCTTCGCAGTACCTGGCCGACCATATGTACGAGGTGCCGGTGCTGGTCGTTCCATGTATCCAGGGGCGAGTCGATGGGCTATCGCCCGTTGACCAGGCGGGTACCTGGGGTTCGATTCTACCTGCTACGTGGAGCTTCATGCTGGCAGCCCGCGCACGTGGTTTAGGGACATGCTGGACCACGGTTCACCTCTCCTACGAGCAAGAGGCGGCCGAGGCACTGGGCATTCCCTTTGAAAAGGTGTCGCAGGCCGGGCTGATCCCAGTGGCTTATACGCTGGGAACCGAGTTCAAGCCTGCTGGACGAGTGTCATTGGATTCAATTATGCACTGGGACAGGTGGTGAGCGCTAAGGGAAGGATACAACCGTGCCGGTGCTGGCGCTTTGTTGAGCTGCTTCGATGACGCGCAGGGAGGCCACGGCGTCGGCGGGGTCTACAGGTGGTGGGCCACCTGTTAAAAGGGCGTCGCGCAGGAGGGCATAGTAGCGCTCGTAAGCGCCCGGGAGGGTCTCAAGCGAGCCGTCGATATGCACGCCGTTGAAATCTGTGGAAAGGCGCCCCCAACGTTCTCTGGGTTCCTGGCCCCAACCTGGGTCGCCAGGGCGCATGCCCGCCTTGAGCGCGTCTTCCTGGGGATCTATGCCCCATTTTTCATACGTTCCATATAAGCCGTTGACACGCAGACGAGGCCCGGGATTGCGGACGACGAGGCTCATCCAGAGGTGTGTACGCACGCGGTTAGGGAAGGTGAGCGCAACAAAGGTGTCATCGTCCACCTGCGCAGCGGGACGCCGCCCGTCGACCTCGGCATAGACGCTCACAGGCTGTCCAAACAGCAGCAGCGCCTGGTCAATCAGATGACTGCCTAGATCAAAAAGCAATCCCCCAGCTTCCTCAGGAGCAGGAAGCTCGCGCCAGGCACCCGGCCGTGGCTCTGCACGATAGCGATCGAAGCGAGACTCAAAGCGCGTGATGGAGCCAAGCAGGTCAGTAGCGATCAATTGACGTACCATGAGAAAATCACCATCCCAGCGCCGGTTCTGGAAGACTGTGAGGAGCTTACCGGTGCGCCTGCTGGTCGCGATGAGCTGTTCGGCAGCGGTGACGGATGCAGCAAACGGTTTGTCGATAACGACGGGTAAACCGGCATTCATTGCAGCCAGGCCAAGGGGGAGATGCGCCCGGTTAGGAGCAGCTACCACTGCAAGATCGTAGTCTGAAGCATTGTGCCAGAGGTCCATTCCGGGGGTGCAGGCAATCAGGGGCGCATGGAAAACAGAGCCCGCTAGCCCGTAGCCGATGATCGCTGCACGTAAGAGACTGGTGGTGCGTTCAGAATTTGCTGCTGGCATACTGCTCCTCCAGGTTACTGCTTGAATCCACCTGGCTGGTCTACCTCCATATAGCTTCAGGTGAAATCGACGTGCTGGCCCCAGGTCAAGTTGGGACTGTTGTAAAGCACGAACTGCAAGGTTGCTCCACGTTCCAGAGCGGTAAAGGGAAGCCACGCGCTGGCGTAATTCTGGCCATTCAGGCTCAGGTTCTGGATATAGGGCATGCTGGATGGCGAACCATCTATTCCTTGCCCGATGATGTGTAACTGGTGGCCATTACCTAAATGAACGGTGAGTGACGGGAAGAGAGGGCTGCCCAGCAAGAAGCCTGCCACGCCGGGAATTTCTGGATAGAGCCCCATGGCTGCGAATACGTACCAGGAGGACATGGCCCCACCATCATCGTTGCCGGGCAGGCCATCGGGTCCGGCGCCGAAAAGCTGGGTCTCGATGCGGCGCACGACTTCTTGCGTTCGATAGGGAGCACCGGCAGCATCGAATTCCCAGGGCACTTCGAACTCCGGCTCGTTACCCATGAAGGCATACGGACTGCCTGGCCCGGCATTCAATTGATCGAAGTGTATGTTGAGGCGCTCGATCGCCTGGCTGTTGCCGCCCATCATGGCGAACAGGCCATCTAAATCCTGGGGGACAAGCCAGGTATATTGCACGCTGTTACCTTCCGCAAAACCATTTGCGCTTGTTGGATTGAAATTGGCAATGAAGGTGCCATTGCCGTTGCGCGGCTCGATGTAGCCTGTGGCAGGATTGAAAAGGTACTGCCAGTTTTGGGAGCGCTGCAGGTAGGTCTGGTAAGCCTCCGTTTTGCCAAGGGCCATGGCATACTGCGCAACGGCGAAGTCATCGATGGCATACTCCAGCGTGGTAGCAGCTGAGAACGATGTCGGGGTCGAGACATAACCCAGGTGGAGATAATCGCTCAGTCCTCCCCGTACGACATAGCGGCCAGAATGGGTATCGGGGTCGGATGCCCCGGCGTTCATCGCCTGCCACGCTCCCTGCATATCGAAGTTCCTGACGCCGAAGGCATAGCTGGTGGCAATAACCACATCCGGTGAATCGCCGATCATACCCGCCGAATTATCGTTGGCGACCTGCCAGCGCGGCAAGCCTCCACCACCCTGCTGGGCATCGGCCACGAGGGACTGCATCATGTCGCCGGTTTCACGCGGTTCCAGCAAGGCCAGTAGGGCAATGAGCGAGCGATACATATCCCAGCCAGGAAAATTCTCATACTGGGTGTACCCGCGAGCTGTATGCACTTCCTGGTCAAAGCCCAGGTACTGACCATTCACATCATTGAAGACATTCGGGTGAAAAAAGGTGTGGTACAGGGCAGTATAGAAAATTTGCCGCTCCGCAAACGTGCCTCCGGTGACCTGGATGAGACCCAGGTGAGCATTCCAGGCGGCACGAGCCTTCTGGTGTATGGCATCGAAATTCCAGCCGGGATTCTCGGCCAGGACGTTGGCATAGGCGTTTGCCACGCTGACGAACGAAATACCTACTTTGACTTGTACCAGTGGGTTCTGTGTTGTGTCGAAGGTCACGTAGGCGCCCGAATGCCCACCGGAAGCGGTGCGAACGTCTGGAGTCACCTCTGGCCCGTTCCAGGTGCCGAACGAAATAAATGGATGGTCAAAGATAGCGGCAAAGTAAACGGTGTAGATGTTGGCTCTGCCGCAGAAATGGCCACTGCTGGCCGAACCTACCACGCGGTTGTTACCTATGACTTGTATACCTGTGCCATCATCGCTGTTACCCGTGGCACTGCCGCCGGTATTGATGAGCATAGTGGATGCGGTCGAATGCGGATAAGTAAACTGTCCAAAGCCGCTACGCAAGGTGACCGTTAAGGAAACGTCGATACTGTTGTCGAGGTAGACGCGATAGTAACCTGGCGAGGCAGATTCGTTAGTGTGCGAGAAGTGCGAGGCATACGCCGGGCTTTGAGCGGGCGAGGCGGTGACAGGTCCAATGACCGGCATAAAAGGAACGTCTTGATACGCGCTGCAGCCGCGGCCGCTGAAGTGGGTGAGGCTGAAACCATGGATGTTTGATTGGAAGTAGCGGTATCCGCCTGGGGAACTGGTCATGTCGGGACTCCATTGCACCATGCCACGCGGGAAGGCAGCCCCGGGAAAAACATCGCCGTTATCAAAGCCAGGGCCAAGATGCAGGTTTGCTGCTGCGGGTTCAGTGCCTATAAAGGGGTTGACGTAGGATGCGAGGTCACCGGTGAAGGGTCCCGAAAGGTGGATAACGATACTAACAGGGATAGCCAACACAAGAAGCGCTGCCAGAATGATAGCGATAATCTTCTTGAGATGGTAAGGTGGCATTACGCTGCTGCGGAAGCGCTGGAGCAAGCTGTTTATCCTGTCTGTCTTTCCCGCCTTGAAATAAGGCATGTATCAGGTCACCGTTGTTGCCTGAGGCACCCCGCCAAGTTTACATCCGCAACCCAACACCTCTCAACAGGATGGCTAATTAGTACCTCAAGAAAAGTATAACATAGGAATTTGCTGAGATACAACACGTATATAGCTTAGCGCGGGTATTGTTTCCTACCAGAAAGACGGTTGGGTTAATATCGATATGATAACTCGTTCACATTATAGTAAACCTGATGACGAACTGCTTTTGTGCAGGGTATCTGTGATGAATTGCAATAATAAGCACAAGATAGAGAAACATCTACAGCAACGCCTCGGGGTCGTGCTGATAGCAATGGCCCTTCTTTGCGCCGCATGCAGTTCCCAGGCCAGTGTTATCGAGGAGGGCGCCACTCCGACGGCAGCTACGCGAGGAACACCCACCCCCACAAGTCCGGCGCCTTTCAAGGTAGTGCCAGGTGACTGGTCGACTTACCTGTCAGACAACGGGCGCAGCGGCTACAATAAAGACGAGACCACAATTACTGCGACAACGGCAGCAGAATTGAAACCACACTGGATGTACCACGCAAAGAATTATATTTCCACCCAACCCATGGAAGCTTTCGGCATGATTTACTGGGGCTCATGGGATGGGTTGGAACACGCGACAGATTTGAATGGGCACGAGGTGTGGGCAACCAGCCTGGGCAGGACACACAGGTGCGGTTCGATCATCGGGGTGGCAGGTACAGGCACGGCAGCCGTGGTGAGCATTGGCGGGAAGAAGACGCCTGTGATTTTTGTGGGTGGAGGCAATGCCCATTTCTACGCATTGAACGCCGCCAGCGGGGCCATTATCTGGAATACGCCCCTGGGTACGCCGCCAGATCACTTCATCTGGAGTTCGCCCATTGTATACAAGGGGAGCGTTTACGTGGGCATGGCCTCATTCGGCGATTGCCCGACGATCCAGGGGCAGCTTTTTAAGATGAGCATGATAACGGGCACAATTCAGCATACCTTCGATGTGGTACCGAAGGGCTGCCGGGGTGGGGCCGTGTGGGGCTCACCCACGATAGACGATAGGACGGGCGAGATGTATATTGCTACGGGCAACGCTGACCCGTGTTCGACGACGGAGATATATTCCTCCGCGGTGGTTGAACTGCACGCATCAGATTTGAAGGTGGTGGGCTTGTGGCGCGTGCCGCCATCAGAGTGGGTGATCGATCCCGATTTCGGGTCCACACCGACGCTGTTCAAGGCAAAAATTGGCGGGGTCTCCAGAGCAATGGTGGGCGTTGCCCATAAAAATGGAATCTATTATGCCTTTTTGCGAGGTGATTTGAGCAAGGGGCCGCTGTGGACTGCTGAGATAGCAAAAGGCGGGAGTTGTCCAAACTGCGGGGCAGGAAGCATTTCACCCAGCGCCTGGGACGGCACGCAGCTCTACGTAGCTGGGGGATACACCACTGTGCAGGGCGCTAACTGCAGGAGTGGCCTGCGAGCGCTCAACCCGGCTACGGGCGCGTTCATCTGGGAGCGCTGCCTGCCGGATGGGCCTATTCTCGCCGCCGTCACGGTGGTGCCGGGAGTGGTAGCGGTCACGGGAGGCAGCGCTCTCTTGCTGGTCGACGCGACTTCGGGCGAGACGCTGTTTATCTTCCATGATACCACCAGAGGTTCGGTCTTCTATGGCGCGGCATCGATCTCGCACGGTGTGCTGTATGCAGCAAACTTTGACCACAGGCTTTACGCGTTTGGGCTCTAGCAAGTTTAATCAAGACCGGTCATAAAGAATATTGACAGTCACTTCCTGGTGCGTTACTATAATTTCTGTGTAACTGTGTTACTGGATATTGGGAGTTACCTGACATATTCTCCTATGAAATCTATACTTTTGTATGAATAACACTGAGCATCCCAAACACGAACCAATAGAAGAGGGGATCGAGGAGGAGATTAGCGATCTACCCGAGATGAATTATTCCAGAAGCAACTGGTCTTCGCGGGCAGCGCACACATTGCTGGGGTGGCAGCGCTCGGTGTCCCGGCGGTCCTGGCGAATCGCCGGTGGCCTGGCTACGCTGTGCCTGGGAGTGCTGGCACTGCTCGTGATACTGAGCAGTCTACGGGTCATTTCTCCACCGTCTTCCGCCGCCCACATGACACAGCCTATCTTCCTTCCTCGCCATGCTGTCAACTACCCCAGGTACACGTATCGAACTCAGCCCAGCGCTATTTATCGCGGCCACATGGGGCCTGCGCTCAATGTAGCATGGTCACCTGATGGTACTATGGTTGCCTCTGGAGGCCGTGATTCAAGCGTACAGGTCTGGAATACTCAGAGCGGGAAGCGCCTGCTGGTGTATCAAGGTCATAGCAATGAAGTGCTCGGCATCGCCTGGTCGCCCGATGGCAGGCACATTGCCTCCGCCAGCCGTGACTCGACGGTGCAGGTATGGGATGCCAGGACAGGTAAACGCTTATTCATTTATCGAGACCATCCTAAGGCTGTGTTTTGCGTGGCCTGGTCGCCTGATGGCTCGCGTATCGTCTTCGGGGAAGACGGCGGTTCAGTGCAGGTATGGGATGTCGGCACTCGAAAACACCTCCTCACATACAAGGCATCTCTTGCTCCAATACTGGGCGTGGCCTGGTCGCCTGATGGCTCACGCATTGCCTCCGGGGGCGTAGATCGAATAGTGCAGGTATGGGATGCTGCGACTGGAAAACATCTTTTTGCGTATCAAGGGCATACCGATGTGATAGCAAGTGTGGCCTGGTCGCCTGACGGTTCACACATTGCTTCTGGGGGCTATGATACGACCATTCAGGTATGGGCAGCCAGCAGCGGAAAACGCCTTCTCCTGTATCAAGGGCATACCGATGCAGTCTATGGCGTGGCCTGGTCGCCCGATGGTTCGCGTATCGCCTCCAGCGGTGATGATGGTACCGTGCAGGTATGGGATGGTGTCACTGGAAGCCATGTCTTCACGCTTCTCACTGAAGCCGACGGCGTGGCCTGGTCGCCTGATGGCACGCAGCTTGCCTCGAGCGGGCTGGATGGTATGGTAAAGGTGTGGCAGGTGGGGTGAGGCGTTGTGGACGGCATGTTATGAAATATGAGGCGCGCCCGGCGGGACTCGAACCCACGGCCACATGTTTAGAAGACACGTGCTCTATCCACTGAGCTACGGGCGCTTTCGAAAGGTGTTGTTTATTGAGCTATACGGCTGG
>WNEZ01026498.1_pt1 | contig 10464 bp, 8 predicted proteins | sample 5400521 | NCBI WGS metagenome assembly WNEZ01 (sample SAMN13153339, study PRJNA577476) | soil metagenome | isolation source: 120 cm saprolite under Douglas fir tree site 2 hole 1 replicate 1 | place: USA:California | collected 2015-04-18
CATCATCAATCTCAGGTATTTTAGGTATAAGCATGGTAAATGGAGTCAAAGTTACCGGAGAAAACCTTGGAAATAATGAGATACCTGTAACTCTAAAACACGTAACAACAAGTAGTAATAGTAGCCTTGTACCTTCAGTTACAGTTATAGCACTAAGATTACCTATGGATCTCAAAGGTCTAATGTCATTAGCTGCAGCTTCACGCAATACGGGAGGCAATAATACTGGCATGTTGATGACTAACAACACAAATCCCATGAACGCTATGATGGGACAAGGCTTTAGAGGATTAGGAGCGAATGCTACAACTCAGAATAATCCGTTCAAAGCACTTGGCTTTTTGAGGAATATTCAGATAGGAAGTAGCAGCATACTCAATGCTGATTGGAGATTACCTCAAACCAGTACAATGGGTTTGATTGGCGGTAGCAGTCCGTCTACCACTTCTTCATCTGCTGATTTCGTAATAATCACAGTAATTCCATATACAGGCAAAACTAGCAATCTGAGTGGATAGAAAGGAAAGCGCTATCGTTACATTCAGGGAGAGAATTGCCTGCAGCAATGACATCCATTTTCTTCTCGATACCATAAATTCGACCGGTAGTTGTAGGACGTTTTATAATTTACCACAGGCATTTTTTAATTTACCTTTCGCCTCTTACTCTCTGTATGTTTCTCAGCATTGAATCTTTCCAGCTCATACGTGCCTAGGTCTACAAACCTAATTCCTCCAGCAAGCACAGGATGGACACGTTTGATCTCTGTAAAAATCTTCTGACATACTCTGCGATAATCTGGGTGCCCTTGCGGAATAGTTCTAAGCTCAATCATATGGCATGCCTCTCGCAAATTAAGTTTCATAAAATATGGATATTTGTATGCAAAATTAACTACATATTGTGATTCTTCAGGCATTTTAATTGAAATGATTTTATATACTTCATCACATCTATACATACAATCTTTGAAATCTTTATCGATGCCCATGTCGATAATCTCTGGTGGAAGATCATATCCATGTTTAGTAGAAAGCAGCTGTCTTTCTAAGGTAAGTATTCTATGACGATGCAGGTCACGGAATATTCCGAAATTTGTAAACATTTCAAATGTAAATTCTACCATTTCAAATGCTCTACCAGGACGGTGTCTTCTATTAGCTCTGAATTTTGTATAGGTTTGAATTATTTTATGCCTTTCTATTGGGGGTAGAGATCGAATATATCGTGCAAGACTCTCAAGAGACTGACCTTGGGCTTGCTCATATAAAATTGCAGAACCAACTTTTATCTCAGCCTCAGCATTATCTTCAAAATTTAGAAGTTTCACAGATTGTGGTTTTTCTTCCGCCTTGAGATTTTTTGTGTGATACCTGGCAAGCTCTAAGATTGCATTCTTTGTATTTATAAGATAAGTTTGTAGAGTATGCCCGTACTCATCGTTTGCACGTCTTACAAAAGCAAAAATAACTGCATCAAGTTCTGATTGCAACTGAACTGCAAGCGATTTTATTTCAGTTAGGTCTGATGAGAACATTTTTGATAGCAAGTATTCGTATGCTCGACCATTTCCTGTGATGCGAGGCTGGCAAAAGTCCACGAAGGACATCAAGTGCCTTGGCCTTAATAGTTGCATTATATATTCGTCTTGCAGATTCAATGTCCTTGTCAAATCTCAAGTTACTATAAGCTACTTCTAGTTTTGACAACGAGTCGAAAAAAAGAAAGCGGTCGATTGGCTCCACTTCTGCAATAAATTTCTGCATTGGCTGTAAATTCTTGGCGTAAATGTCGAAAGCATGATCGCATGCCTGTGTGTATAAATCAGCATGTGGTGATGCCATGATCCGCTCTTCTTTAAAGTACTTGTACTGACCATTAACTTTTTGATCAAATGCCACATAACGTGAAGATTTTTCAAGATATGAGAGTCCGATTCTATGATCCTCGATTTTCTTAGCAGCGATGTTTGAGATCCATTCTATTGCAATCTGTGCCTCTCCTAGTTCAGCAACAGAGTCGTCTCCATACTCTAACAATACTCTTCCATAGAATTCCTCTCCCCTGTTTGGATTTTTGGCAAATTCGTCTAGGAATATGCGTCGCATTGTCTTATCTGTCCTAGAATATCTGGACATTAATGCTCCTCTGTCTACCTGTGCAGGCGTAACTATTGCAAAAACAGGTCTATCAGGGTTAGAAAAATGTGAACGTAGAATAAACTTTTCTTCTTCAGAGAAATTATCATAGAAAATTGTGTGATGAGAGCTCATGTTGCGTAACTCATGATGCAGACTGATAAAAACTTTGACTTGGTCTTCTTTCTGGCTCTTTCTCCCTCTATTCCCTCCAAAAGGAACCCTAATTCGACTTTCTGGAATTCGTTAAGTTGCCTAAAATCCTCTTTTATCAACATCCTTTTCGGGCAAATTGGCCTTACTAAATAATACAACAATTTTGACACCGTCACCATTATACGTACTTACAAAATGATTTGCATGAGCGAACTCAAGCTCGAATTCGTGGGTAAACAAGTCAAGGATATGTATGGTACATTCATGGGAAAAGTGGTTGGTATAATAACAGATACTGATGGCTCAATTGAATCTGTCGGCGTAGATTGCGGTTCTTCAGGTTTAAAACAGCTACCGTATGAACAGCTATTGGTTCAAGGAGATTATGTAATCTATATTCCCAGGTGGAGATTGGACGCTCAAAAGCTATTGAGGCAGAAAAACCTTACTCTGCAACGAATAAAGGGACTACAGGATATCGTTGCAGAAAATGATTTGATGAAGGACGATGCTGAACTGGTTTACCTGAAATACGAAAAGAGGCTCAATGATCTTGGTGAGATTGAAAAATCTGTTAATGAGAAATTGCAAGCAAGATTGAATGAATTGGATACAGAAAACAGAAGCATCAAAACAGTGTTGTTTGATGCAAAGCTACAGTTCAGGAGCAATGAGATAACGGAGGAGGCATATCAACAAATCAGTACACACACCAATGAACTAATAGAGCATATTACTATCGAAAAGTCTGAAATCAATAATGTTAAGATGAGGCTCACACAACAAACGTTGGAAAATATTGCTTTACCGCCAAGACTACCTACTACTATGCCCACATCCAATCCAAAAGCAGCTACTGGAGAATCATCTCCACATCAACTAGAATCTACAGTGACTATAACAATGCCACAACTCGTAAATGCGGATACTACTGAATATAGTGCAACTGATAATACCGCAACTGAAAATTCTAGTGAGGGTAAAGTAATAACGAAAACTACTAAACGTGAATCAGATTCAGACGCAAGTTGGCTGAACCAGGTAATTCAAAACGACTAAATTTTTCAATGGCAAAGCCCTATGCAAACAAGAAAAAGAGAAAAATATAAGAAAAAAGGTATTATTTATCCTATTTTCCTTGGCTTGTTGAAGTCTGCAAAAGTTCGCCTATTTCGTTGTGCATCTTTAGGAAGTTTAATCCTTTCTCCGTTGTTTTATATGTCTGGGACCCCTCCAAGTACTCTAACAAAGTGTTTTCGATGAGTACGGAAAGATATTCCCGTAGCTGTGCATAGCTAAGAAAGGCCTTGTACATGATTTTTGCCTTCGTAGCCCCGCCGTTTGCTGCCTCTAGGATCATCGCTACTATTTCTGTTCTACTTCTGTATTTCACAATTAAAATACACTGGATTTGTTTATTTTAATATATTGACACATTTTGTAGTAACATGGTTCCGGATAAGCATTACATTTTTTTCTGTGAAATCTTAAGAATACCAATAAAGACGCACTTCTAGTATATAAGCTGTGCTAGATTACAATGGTCTAGAGATTGTTTTACACACAAGCATATCCATCCAAACACTTTAAGAATTGTTCGCACTTTTCTTATCACAGATGACTAATCAAAATTTTATCGATTTATCTAGGATATATGAGGAGAGTGAAAAAGTCAAAGTAAGCTTACAGGGAAAAAAACTAGATAAAATGAGAAGTCAAGCTTTGGAAAACCCTGAGCAATTCTGGGGAGAGCAAGCGAAAAATCTCATTTGGTTTAAACAGTGGGACAAAGTATTAGACTCGAACGACCATCCATTCTACAAATGGTTCGTCGGTGGTGCATTAAATGCATCTGTCAATTGTCTTGATAGACACATAGATTCGGATTTAAAAAACAAGGCTGCCATAATCTGGGAAGCTGAAAATAAGGAAAGCAGATCATTTACCTATTCTCAACTATATCGTTCTGTTAACAAGTTTGCCAGCGCCCTAAAAAATCTCGGAGTCAAGAAGGGTGACCGTGTTACAATTTATCTTCCCATGGTGCCAGAACTTCCAATCGCTATGTTGGCATGTGCAAGAATTGGGGCAATACATACCGTTGTGTTCTCTGGCTTCAGCGCGCAGGCATTATCCGATAGAGTAAATGACTCAAATTCGAGAGTGGTAATAACTGCCGATGGAGGTTTTAGAAGGGGAAAACTTGTTGAATTGAAAAAAGTTGTAGACGAAGCGATTCCTCTTTCTTCTTCAATCGAACATGTTGTCGTCTTGAAAAGAGCATTAAATAACATTACGATGGGTCAAAAAGATGTATGGTGGCACGAGATAATTGAAGATGCACGACCATATTGTGAGCCAGAAATTATAGAGAGTACGCACCCGTTGTATATTCTATATACGTCCGGTACGACAGGCAAGCCTAAAGGCGTCGTACACAGCACTGGTGGCTATTTGACCCATCTATACGCAACAGCTAAATGGGTTTTTGATTTTACAAACAAAGACATTTTCTTTTGTACTGCTGATATTGGATGGGTAACAGGTCATAGCTACATCGTTTATGCGCCGCTAATGCATGGTGCTACCCAGATAATGTATGAAGGAGCGCCAGATTATCCGAAACCTGATAGATATTGGGATATAGTTGAAAAACACGGCGCCACAATTCTATATACCACTCCTACTGCTCTTCGAATGTATATTAAATTCGGAAATAGTATTCCTAATTCTTTTGATTTATCCTCACTACGTCTATTGGGTACCGTTGGTGAGCCAATTAATCCCGAGGTATGGATGTGGTATTTTAGAACTATTGGAAAGGAAAATTGTCCTATTGTTGATACATGGTGGCAAACTGAAACAGGTGGCATCATGATAAGTGCGTGTACTGGCATTGAAATCGTCCCAATGAAACCCGGTTCTGGTACCTTTTCCTTGCCCGGAATAGATGCAGTCGTTGTAGATGAGAACGGAAAACCAGTAACCCCAGACAAAAAAGGATACTTGGTAATAAGAAAACCATGGCCAGGAATGCTGATGACACTTTGGAGGGATGATGAAAAATACCAGAATACGTACTGGAGAAAATTCGACAACAACACATACTTTACCGGCGACTACGCACTTTATGATACCGATGGATATCTTTGGTTGCTAGGCAGATCGGATGACGTACTTAAGATAGCAGGACACAGGTTGGGTACAATGGAGTTGGAAAGTGCGTTTGTCTCACACCGAGCAATTGCGGAGGCAGCAGTGACCAGTAGACCAGATGAGAAAAAAGGAGAATCGATAATTGCATTTTTGGTATTGCGTACAGAATTCGCCGCAGTATCTGAACAACAGTTACGAACTGAACTTTTTAATCATATTAGAGAAACAGTAGGACCAATTGCAACACCTGGTGAAATTTATTTTGTCAATAAGCTTCCAAAAACTAGAAGCGGAAAAATAATGCGTAGATTACTGAAATCGATATCAAGCGGGTCATCGACAATAGGTGATGTAAGTACATTGGAGGATGGAACATCAATAGAAGAAGTAAGGCAAGCTTATGATGATTTGCATAAAGCGATTGGTTAACTGAGCAATGATAGGAGGCTGACTTATTATTATAACTACTCATTTGGTTAATAGTACATTATGAATTTTAGATTTCCAATCGCTAAGTAAATCAATTCCACAAGTATTTTTTAAACGTTTTTTTAATATTATCCAAGTACCCGAAATGATTGCGTCTTTCTGTCCCTAATTGGTGGATTAAATACGAATGAAGCTCCCGTGCTATTACCGATGATATCACCATTGTTGTTTTCTGCCCATATCCTGCCACCATGTGCCTCGATTATGTTTTTTGATATGAAAAGACCCAATCCAGTGCCTCCTGTAATAGATTTTGTGGCAAATTTTGTAGATAGCCTAGATAATATTTCAGGATGTATGCCAGTTCCTTTATCCTTTATACAGACTATGAGTCAGCTATGGGCTGAATAGGCGTTCTTAACTCGTGCTCTGCTATATTAATAAACTCTTTCTGAGCCTTAGCATGGACTTCTAATTGTTCATGTGATTTCTTGATATTTTCATATAATTCCGTTTGGTTCCATAAATTCTCAAACATGGCAACGTAAGACAAAACTCTATGTTTACTATTAGAATATGTTGATAATCCTATTGCTTCATCAAAAGTCTCTCTTGAATCATCTCTTATTTCCATTACTAATGAAACGTTTCTATCGACCACCAGGATTGTGATTCGAGTACCTGAGGTTTGTTCAATATTTCTTACATCAATGGCATTGCCATTCTGTCCTCTCAAGCTTTGTACCGACTGCCCAGTTGATTCATGAACAGGCATCAATATTCTAACTTGTACGTCTAGTTCCTTGGCCACTTTTTTAGCTACTTGAATTACTCCTATTTTCTCCTGACGAATGAAGGAATTGGTGGTCGGGAATATCAGCGATATTTCTTCTTCTGCAGCCTTCACAAGAGTCTACTATGTGCTGAATTGGATACAAAATGATATAAAGCTCATAGTTGATTTTAAATGAAAATAAACGCACAGAGAGTAGACTTTTTTGTTTTATTCATTTCCTGCTTCATTTTTTTCTTTATCGATTCAGTGTCAATTATCCGAGACCATTATCTCACGTGTCCGAAAATTGGTGGTGCTACCGTATGGCCTGGTATTGGTCAACGTCGCAGGCTAGAATCATCTGCACGAGAAACGTAAGATAAAAATAGTGGTTATTTGGCAACTTTTTGACTGATTAGCCTCTTTTTATATTTATAGTCATTTATTACTAAATCGCTTTTTGCTCGTCTAATGGATAAAGATAAACATTGGCCTTTTCATCTCCAATTTCATTAGAATGTATCAATATCGTTCCTTCTACTTCATTTTCATCTAAACCAATTCCTTTCTTCCCTAGTATCGAACTAGGATCTATCTCATTAGGTATTAGCCCATTCCCTGGATATGGTTCTAATGTTACTCTTTCTTCACCTAAAAGTCCTGCATCCCTAACTCCATTAGACATAATTCTGCCTCCATCATTTAACATGATATCCACGCTGTATTTCTTTCTTAAAGTCAACATAGCTTTATAGATAACAAATTCTTCTCCAGTTATAATATAGTTTACGAGATCGGATTCAGGTATTGTCTTGACAGCATAGTCATATCCACTTTGAGTAGTTACAAATATTACCTTTATTTTGTTATTAGGATTAAGAACAGCTATCTCATTTTTCCTATATTCTTCCAGTAAGTTCACTCGTTTGAAGGTTTTATCAGAGCGAGCTATTACGATATAGTAAAAATTCTTTGACCTTTTTTTAATTAGTTCTAGTTTAAGTAAATCCTCATAAATATCTTGATTAGATTCTTTAAAGTGATTCCCAAAGAACTGCCAATTCCATATTTGATTCTTATTTGCCATTAAGTTAACTGCACTCACCATAATCGCCTTATATCCTATCAATATTCTATTAATAGAAGCAAAAGCATTGTCGCCGGATTTTCTCTTACCTCCATACAGTAGCATTACGCCTCCAGCATTCTTACCTGGAATTTTGTAAATGTACGAATCGTCAGGAGCTTTTGTTTTTGCTGCAATATAGCTTGTTGCCTGATAAGGAACTTTCATTCTATTAATATAAACATCGGATGCACCTATCACGATTCTTGGTAGCATTTTTCCTAGGGATTTTAGGTCAAAGTCGTCGGTTGGAGATATACTCTGAATTCCTCTTCTTATGAAATGATCTAATTGATTTTGTGTAATCTTCTTGTCGTCAGCAAGCGACTTTAAGCTCTCTCGATACTCATATTCAAAGCTATTATTCTGCATAGTTAATATTATTATGACTACAATACTCCCTATAAATAAAAGGGGGGATTTGTACTCGTTCTAAATAATCCAGTTACACCTCCGAATCGAAGTCCGTTTGTTCCAAGGTTCCGGCCTCTTTTTCCAGAGCTTTTCCAACAGACGTTCAAAATTATCTCAATCTAAACAACATGTGTGGATGACCCAAAATACTAAACATTAAAGATTTCCTTGTTCTTTTCAATGTATGGTATTACTTTGTTTTCAATAATGGATTTAGCATCCGAACCTGCGTCGAAAGACAATAGTAGATAGAATCTGCTTTCATAATCACTATTACTACCGAGTAAAATTGGAACCGTTGCACGAATCAGCTTTTCGTATTTCCCTATCGAATACTGTAGTCTACCTGTATTTGTTTCAAAGTCTTGCCGGGTTGCAGCACGAAGTACTGCTTGTATGGCATATTGTGAAGTCTCATCCTGTGTCATCAACGGAAATAAGCCCTGTCTATATGTTGTTGCTTCTAGATTACCCATCTTGTTTGCTATGCCTGCGAACCTGATGAACTCGTCTATATCTAGTATTTGTTTGCATATGTCAGAAAGAATCTGTTCGGACAATGTGTATGTATCTGTCTCCCTATTTCTAAAGAAGCTATTTGCAGTTATTTGAATGTCTCTTAGACGGCCTGTCTTGAGTAAAATCAAGCACACACTTTGTGATGAAAAAGTGTCAAAAATACTAAGTGATCTCTGCTTCAACAGGTCCGTGGAGTGTTCGGTGATACAACAGCGAAGTTGCTATGCCAAAACCTTCGGTCTGTCTGAAGCAATCGTCGCACACCCAAACACGTTAACATATTAGCCAACGTTTGCTTGGCCTCACTTCTCAACTCCTGCGAATAAGCTACATGCGATCCACATTTGATGCCTCGGTAATAAATCGACCATACAGAGTATAATTGTGAAATATATTATCATAAATTACATGATTAAAACACATACTGTCCAGACTTTAACTTGCTCTCACATTCTCGATGCTGATGACTTCCTAGCTTTGTTCATTAGAAGCAGCTCCAAGAGACATTATAGATCATGGAATGGAAGGTTTTGATTATGAAAAGGCATATCCTTGATAGAGTAATCCATCAAACAATATGATGCATTATAACTATGATTCAGGATGCAAAAAGTGTAACAACATATTTCTTCAATACCACCATAACCAGTAAATACAACCACTATCATATAATACAATGAAGATATGTCTACTTCAGACCCTTCATCTGATCTGACCGATGGTTATATATGTAAAATCTGTGGACTTTCTTTCTTAACCCTACAATCTCTTGCAGCACATATAGATTCTGAACATCCAGAGGCAGAACAACCTGAGGTACTGTGATGTAAAAGAACTTAACAGGAAAACATCGGATTTAATGAAATGTAACTTCGAGTCATTAGCAGTTAACCTTGATGAACATATACAATCTTCTCCTACTGTTCGTCATAATGTGATCTTCACATTTCTTCTACTTTTCACCAGAACACTGGGAATATCAAGTGGGGATAATGATCTTCCTTCTTATTCCTCGATGAGAGCTTTTAATATATGATTATTGTCCAATAACTCTAATGGTCATATGGTTCCAGTACCTTATGGCATAGGAATAGAACTAATAGAATCAATAATCGAACGAAACCGATAAAAGAGAGCGATAAGCGAATCGCTTCAATTAAGTTTATATTAAAATATAACATGTATCATACAGTATGTCATAATTTGGATACAATAGGTCCTTATAGCCGCATAACCTTTTATCATACTACTTGAAAACAATACCAAGACGATTAGTACGCTACAACGTAAATAATAACTACGGCCAATATTTAGTTAAAATTCCGTCACATACCGTAAAACCTTTGAAATATTCCTGCGAGAAATGTGACAATAAGTTTAGTGCATGGAAGCATTTATACATGCACAAACTTGAGTGCCATTCATATTAATTTAAAATGAATAGGTTAGGAAAGTTAAGTTAAGAACTTGCAAATCTCCAATCGAAGGCAGAAGATGATCATTCATGAAGAAGTGGAATTTCTGTATAACGGTATACACGATACATACTTTCAGCCTCAAAATGGGAAAGATATTTCCATTTTGTGGGATCGAGATTTATCTCTGTGAACTTACTGTTGTTTAAAAAATCGTAATGGCTTACTGATGACAGAAGAATGTTGTAAATGGATTGCCAACCAAAACCTGATTAGGCTTCGCAATAGAGACGATCTTTGAGGCCAAGCTTATGCTAGAACCAATTATATCTATGT
>WNEZ01009478.1_pt1 | contig 10462 bp, 6 predicted proteins | sample 5400521 | NCBI WGS metagenome assembly WNEZ01 (sample SAMN13153339, study PRJNA577476) | soil metagenome | isolation source: 120 cm saprolite under Douglas fir tree site 2 hole 1 replicate 1 | place: USA:California | collected 2015-04-18
GGGGTAATGCACCCAACTGACGGCGGGATGCTCCTGTAAAAACTGTGCGACCTGGAGCGCATTCTGACAGTGCCGTTCCATGCGCAGCGAGAGCGTCTCCAACCCCTGCAACAGCAGAAATGAGTTGAAAGGACTGATGCAGCCGCCTGTGTCACGGACCGTCTCCACTCTGGCCTTCATGGCGAAAGCGAAATCTCCGAACGTCTCATAAAAGCGTATTCCATGATAGCCCGGCGAAGGATCCACGATGTGGGGGAAGTTGCCATTATCCCAGGGGAACTTGCCCGACTCAACCAGTACACCTGCGATGGAGGTGCCGTGTCCGCCGATGAACTTGGTAGCAGAATGCACGATGATATCGGCTCCATGCTCAAATGGGCGACACAGGTAGGGGGTAGCGAAGGTATTATCAATGATCAGCGGGACGCCAGCCTCGTGGGCGATGTCTGCGACGGCGCATATGTCGAGCACATCCCCGCGTGGGTTGCCGATGGTTTCAGCATAGAGGGCGCGTGTGCGTGGCGTCAGAGCGCGACGATAGTTTGCGGGGTTGGTGCTATCCACGAAGATGGTATTGATGCCCCAGGTACGCAGAGTGAGGTCGAATTGGGTGTGTGTACCGCCGTAGAGGCTGCTGGAGGAGACGATCTCATCACCAGGACGCAACAAGGTCATCATCGTAGCCATTTGCGCTGCCATGCCGGATGCCGTTGCCAGTGCGCCCGTGCCGCCTTCCAGTGCGGCAATGCGCTCCTCAAAGACGGCAGTTGTGGGGTTCATGATGCGGGTATAGATATTGCCGAAGCGTTGCAAGGCAAAAAGATGAGCGGCATGGTCGGTATCATCGAAGATGTAGGAGGTGGTCTGGTAGATGGGGACCGCTCGTGCGCCGGTAGCGGGATCGGGCCGCTGACCTGCATGTACTGGGGCCGCTGACCTGCATGTACTGACAGCGTGTCAAACCCAAAGACGTGATCGCTATCGATTTCTGGCATTATTGTTGCTCCTCTGCTAGGTTACCTATCCTCACAATATCCTAGCACATGGACTCCTGATATGAAAGTCAGGACAACACAGTCACCCTTGCCCCTGGCATGGAAAATGTGCAAAGATAGGGGAAGGGAAATTGTCAGGAAAGGAGACCGTAAACATGGCTGATGAAAATATAAGTTGTGCCGATATCCAGGCAAACATTGACGATGATCTGCTCCGGATTCAGACGCTAAAGAGTCAGAAGGCTCGCACAAGAAATAGTGCGCAGGTTGCTCTCATCCAGCAGGAGATAGAACAGTTAGTGCAAGAGATTGCTACCCTTGAGCAGCAGAAACAAGACCTTGGCTGTTAGTGAGCGTTACTGGTCGATGCCGGATTCGACTCGCTGTTCATGCAATGTCTTTGCATCAAAGGGATTCTGTCCTGCTTGCAGTTTCTGCAACCACCCGTTTCGTTCATCGACAAGATGCTTATATTTTGCCTGCGTGCTTGCACTCACTCCTGGTGCGTTCAGATATTGATCTGTGACCCATTGCACAAAGAATTTAAAATCGGCGATGGCTCCTCGCCTGTCGCCTGTTAAGCCCCGTGCCACTCCGCGGCTATCATAGTATTGACCGTTAAACGGGTTCAGAGAGACGGCTCGTTCACACGCTGACAGGACCACACTTGCAAACTGATCTGTGCTTCCCCAAAAGCAAACGTGGTTATTGAGAACATCATCGTCGAGTTGCACAGCCACTTGTGTTGCTTGTTGATAGGCTGCTTGCGCGTCTTCCGTATGGCCTGCCAGTAGATTAGCATGTGCTTGTGAAAGCTGATCCTGAATTTCTGAGCTATCAACGGAGAAATTGGCGCACACTTTCTGGTATGGCTCGTCTCCCACAAACTGCTGCCATTCACCCAACGTGAAGTTGCGATTCACAATTGTGCATGCAGCAGTTTGCCACGATACCAGATTGATGCCCAACAAGGTGACGGCGTAGTTTGCTGAGCCGGTGTCGGAGATAATGAGGACCTGCTGGCCATCAGGACTGAACGCGACCCCTCTGACATACGCATTTGGATTCGGGGAATTATTCACAGGTATACGGAATGCCTGGGCGATGCGTTCGGGTCTCGGTAGCGCCACGTTCCAGACAATCGCGAACTCGTAGCCACCGGCAGCCAGCATCTTTCCATCTGGACTAAACGTCAGTCCGTTTTGATGCTCCACTCCCGTATCTGTGACCGGGTCAGTGTTCACGAGAGGCTGGTTGAGCAGAGGTTTCATCATGCTCACATCCCAGAGCATGATCTGGCTCTTGTTGTCAATGGAAGCTAACGTACGTCCATCAGGACTGAACGCCACGCTTTGAATAGTGGCCTGGTGTCCCGAAAGCCCCTGGCCAATCTGCTTGCCTGTGGCAACATCCCAAAAGATCACCGCATTGGCAAAGCCAGATGCGAGCATCTTGTCATCTGGACTAAAAGCTATCGCGGAGCCTGTTCGACTGTTGAGAAAAGGGTGCATCAGCCGATGCAGAACGTGCCCAGTGGCAACATCCCAGAGCAGAATGGAGCCAGTATCGTAGCTTGCTGCCAGGGTGTGGCTATCTGAACTGAAGATGACCTCTCGCAAATGCTGTTCACCGCGAAAATGTGTGAGGGGGTGCTTCGTTGCGGCATCCCATAAGAAAATCATGCCGTCAAATCTACCAGCAGCCAGGATGCGCTTATCCTGGCTGAAGGCAAGGCTTTCAATCGTGAGCGGGTTACCATCAAGCGTTGTGTTTCCTGGGTTGAGCGGGTCCTGTGTTGCATCCAGAGTATCAAGCACGTTGTCAGTGGCTGCATCCTGGAGCATGATTTTGCCCTGGTCATCGCCTGTCACGATAAGCTTGCCATCGGGACTAAAGATGGCACTCCTCTCACGGATTTGGTATTTGAGCGTTTGCTCGATGGAGCCTTTTGTTGTCATATTCCAGAGGAGAATCGCGCCGTTGTGATCACTCGATGCAAGTGTCTTGCCGTCTGGGCTAAAGGCAAGACTGGTGATACCATTGCCATGACCAAGCAGTGGCGCATCTGCTGTAAACCCTGTGGTGGTATCCCAGAGCTGCACTGAATTGTTTGTGCTGCCTGATGAGGCCAGGATCATGCCGTCTGGGCTGAACGCAAGATTCTTTACTTCTTCCTTTGTAGTCAGTGGGGATGCCGGGAGAGGCGAGGGGGCTTTCAAAAGTCCCGATGCTACATCCCACAAGCAGATGGATGTGTTCATATCGCTTGCTGCCAGTGTCTTACCATCGGGGCTCAGGGCAAAAGTTCCGATGGTTCCCTTGCAGTCGGCGAAGTGAGGCGAAAGTGCTTTGCCAGAGGCGACATCCCAGAGTTGGAGACTGCTATGCCCACTGTCTGATCCCAATCCTTCTGAACTTGCCAGGAGCGTTTTTCCATCTGGACTGAAGGTGAGGTGGGTGAAGAGAGAAGTCCCATTGACGAGCTGCTGGCTGCTCGGTGGTGCTGTAGCTCCCCGATTTATCGTGGGAGCCAGATTCCACAGCAGGATGCGACCATGTGTACAGTTACTGGATGCGTCGTACGCACTGCAGCGGCCTGATACGAGTAGGTTCCCATCCGGGCTGAAGGCGATGGGCGTAATGTTGGCGAGCAAGGGATCGGAACTCTGGTTCGCTGGCTCCAGTTGGACAATTTTTGCCCCTGTGCTGGCTTCCCACAGCCACAAGCCTTGATCGCTCGCACCAGCTACCATCTGTCCGTTTGGACTGAGTGCCAGATTTGATAGAGGACTGGTGATGCCACGAAACTCGAGATGGACGGTATGCCCTTTCCAGGTCTTCATATTCCAAAAGGTGACCTCGCCACCACTGCCAAAAACTTCCTCACTGCTTCCGAGAGAGACGAGCGTCTGACTATCGGGACGAAACACGAGCTGGTTCACCGCCGAAAGTGCTCGTAGGATGCTGAGAAGACGTGGGCTATATTGAAGCGCGTTGAGGAGACTATCACGTGCATCAAACGTATTAGACAGCTGATTGGCTTTGACGCTTAACAGCAAAGCTTTATCAACCTGGTTCTTCGTCAGAGCGTAGTTCGCTTGTGCTGCGAATGCACGCGAGGAGGCGATCTGCGCTTGTAAGGTAGCCTGTTTCTGCGCAGCTTGAGCAGAGAAGTAATTTACACCAGCCACCGAGGCGAGCACGATTACCACGATGGAGAAGATGGAGAGTGCGCTAACAAGCAGGCGCAAGCGCGAAACCGCCCGGCGTTGCAAGTTCAATTCGCGTACCTGGCGGCTGAGTTCCGTTGCCTCCTGTTGCTGGTGCTCTGCGAGACTGGCCTGGATAAAGGCCACTTCGTTTGTGCTCGGTACGTTGCGCTCTGCCCATGCTTGCGCCTCGATGAGTTGTGTGCCCCGGTAGAGTCGATCAGTTGGGTTGCCACGGCGTATCCACTCGGCTGTATCTGTGCTAACGGCCTGCTGGAGAGTGATGTCTTCACGCGCTTCGCGCAGCCACTCTGCAAGGCGTGTCCATTCACGAATGAGGGCTTCATGGCTTACTTCAATGGTAGTGATCCCGGCAATTTCGTTGGTAGTTAGCAAGCGAGCCGCAATGAAGGTGTTGGCAACCTCCTGGATTATGCTTGTCTGTTGGGGATTGGGCAACATAAGTTCTGAGAGGGCTGCACGGCGGCGTGTGGTGTCTTGTTCGGTCATGCCAGGATCGATCAAACGCAAGAATAAAGCCCGTGCCAGTTTGCGGTGCTCGTCTGAAGGCAAAGATGCATAGGTGGACTCGGCATGCTTTGCCAATGCGCCCTTCACCCCGCCAATCTCCTGGTAGGCCTGCTGCGTCAACCAGTGGCCGTCGCGCCGTTGGTATAACTGGTCCAGCGTGAATTGTAGCAGTGGCAACGCCCCGGCCTGTTCCTGTGTCTCAAACAGCAGGTCACCAACGAGATTCCCCTCGAAGGTTAGCTGGACATCCGGCAGTGCTGCTGGCTGCTCAATAACTGATCGCAGGTCGGCTAGCTCCATTGGCAGAACGACGCGGTGACGATTCTGGATCAGCCGTCCCAGAGCAGGGTAAGATAAGGGTCGATCATAGAAGTCGGCCCGCAGGGTCAGAATAACGATAACTGGGCTATGTAGCTCTGTTACTGCCGTGACCAGCAGGTTGATGAAGTGGCGCCGTTCCTCTTCACTCGTAGTCTGGGTGAACAATTCTTCAAACTGGTCCACCATGAGCACGCAGGGCACACGGGGCACAACTTTAAATCCTGCTCCTGTTCCCGACGACAATTGGGTTGTTAACAGGTACAGGCCGCGGCCTGCTTCGTCTTCCAGGTCCTCGCGCAGGGCCTTCAAACTCTTGTTGGGTAAGAGAGGCGAGAGCGTAAGCAGCAAAGATTCGAGAGGACGTTTCCCCGGTACCATTGGCGGAAGATACACCCAGCCAGCGCTTCCAGGGATGGCTCCCTTCTGCAATCGGGGGAGCAAACCGGCCATCACTACACTCGATTTACCTGACCCGCTTGGCCCAAGTACTGCCAGCAATCGTGGCCGTCCCGACGCGAGCATGCTCTTCAGGCTTTCCGTTAGTTCCTGGATCAGTCCGTCCCGTCCGAAGAAGTCAGGGGCATCGTCTGATCTGAATGCACGCAGCCCTTTGTAGGGGTTGCGCGGTTCGACTTGCATCTCCGAAGGTGCGGGGGATGGCGGTAGGGAAGCTGTGGTTTCTTCCGCGATAGAGGCCAGAGAGCTGGAAGCTATAATCTCATCGAGTGCATGCCCATAGCGTGTCTCGCGTGCGTCAATCAGGTCAATCGAAGTCGTTCTGCCCCATTCTGAAGGCAAGACTGCTGAAATATCATCGCCCTCTGCCCAAACAAACACCAACCGCCGCTCGTACATACTGGCGATGCGCAGGTGGTCTTTGACTATCTGTGAGAGGGGAGTATAGGGTGAGAGCACGACTAATGCCAAACGCGCAGCGCGAATCCCCTGTCTGGTCGTCTCTTCCGTAGGGACCCGATTTATTGCGTCCTCCCGATTTATCGTGGGGAATTCCTTGAGTGTGCTGTCTGATTGGCTATTCCAGATAAGCATCCCACGCTTCTCCAGGTCAGCTTTCAGCTTTGTAACGATGGCCTCGTCAGCAGAAGAAGCGGAAAGGAAAATCCGACTCGCCGTCTGATCGGGATGTGTGCTCACCTGGGAAGGAGTTCTCTCCTTGAGTGCAGCGGTGACCTGGGCATCGTCTTCGAGATCAAGGCCGCTTACCTGAGCGGCACGTTCTAATGCGCGTGCAAACGCTTGCACGCTGGCGTAGCGCTGCTGCGGCTCCTTTGCCAATGCTCTCAGGACCACCTCTTCCACTTCGGCAGGCAGTTCAGGGAATCGCTCGCGCAAGGGTGTGGGGGCGGCCGACAGCTGTTGTTCGATAATCTCCCAATGGCTTCCCTCGAAGGGACGTCTTCCGCAGAGCCATTCGTAGACCACGATGGCCAGAGAATACTGGTCGCTGGCAAACGTGGGTTTTCCATGCAGTTGCTCAGGAGCGGTATAGGGTATGGTGCCGGTCATCTTGGTTCCCTGAGCCGTTAGCAATTCAGGTGACGAGGTGAGCACCGCTATACCAAAATCACTGAGTAGGATTTGCTGGTCGGGGCCAAGTAGCATATTCTCCGGCTTCACATCACGATGGATGAGGTTATTGTTATGGGCATATTGCAGGGCTGCGGCTACCTGCTTGACGTAGGTGACAGTCGTTGTGAGCGACAGAAACGAACCTCGCGGGTGCTGCTTGCGCAGTGTGCCTCCTGGGGCATAGTCCATTACTAGCACCGGTGTGCCCCGGTCCACGGCGAATTCGAGGACACGCACAATGTTTGGGTGTCTCAGGCGAACCAGGGTTTGTGCCTCGGAGATGAACTTATCGATATCTTTGCCTTTGAGGGCAGTACGCAGGACTTTGAGGGCCGCGTAGCTTTTGAGGTAGCGATGCTCGCCCAGATAGACATCTGCAAACCCGCCAGCTCCCAGCAGACGGACGAGGCGGTAGTTTCCCAGTTGTTGTCCAGTGCGATCAGCCATTCCCTTGCTCTCCCAGGCCTTCGTTTGCCTATACTGATAGGTATTTTTCATCAGGCCCCGAGGTTGTCTCATCTACTATATCATATCTGAGCATTTGAGCGTACGCAATGCATACATTTTAGCTGATAAACGGACGCTGATGGGAATTTTTGATGAAGCAAAGTTGCCGTAATCACCTCTAGATCATATTTATGCTGATGAGGAGTAGCGGGTCATGTCAGTGTAACGCTCCAGATGCCGTAATCACCAGAAGCCCAGCTACACAGACTTTCTTGAATACCACTACAGCTATAGTAATCTCCGCTCAGACTGGTCGCTGATTGCACCACTCCTTCGAAAAAGAGGATGGCGTTCCCGGCGGAATCTGTCACAGTAAACTGCACATGTCCGGCAGCATCGATAGCACCGCTAAAAGGGCCACTTCCCCGCAGTTCAGGACCTACTATGAGATAGCCATCGATCTCTCCTTGGCTTTGGCGTACCCTGGTCAGGGATAGGCTTGTGCTTACATTCGATGTGAGATCGTACATCGTGCCCTTATATGTGCCTTTCTGCGGTTGGAGCGATGGAGTCTGACCCGTAGGGGCGAGCAGGGGGTGGGGTGGATGGGTGGGCTCTTGTGGTCGTCCGCTTGCTGTTGGGGTAACAGGATGAGAATGAGAATGAGGATGGCTTGCTGCATCAGACAAGACACCTAAACCTATGGCTATGCCTAGGCCGATAAGTAATACAAGTGGTATGAGAAATCTGATGTAGTCCCCCGATTTATCGAGGGGAATTCTTAAGGAGATGGCAAGTTGTTTACCGTGTGTGTGAAATGTAGTGGCAGGGGGTAGAGTGGGGCGGTGGATGGGCCCTTGCGGCTGCCAGGCCCCCTCTGCCCGTTCTTGCTCGGGGCCTGTCGAAGGACCAGATGGGGCTGACAACGTGCTATCAGACGCGGATGCAGGCGGTTCCAGTGGCACCGGATTTAGTGTTACTTTCACGTGGGGGCGGTAGGGACGTGACCTTGCGTCCGTCCGTGCCTCCGCCTTGGGTGGATTGGATGAGGCTACTGTCGTGCTACCAGAGATACGTGCAGGCTGCACAATTGGCGCGGGATTCAGCACGGCTTCCCAGAGTACCTCCCAGAACTGCTCAACCGATGAGAAACGGTGAGCGGCTTCTAAGGCCATTGCTTGATGAATGGCCTCAGCTACAAGCCCGGGGACAGTGGAGAGCACCTCATGTACAGGCTGTAAAGGATCAATCTCTCCGCTAGCAACATATTTATGACGTGAGAGGCCATCGGGAGGCACAATGCTTGTCAACAGGGTATAAAATGTCGCTCCCAATCCATATACATCTGTCTTCGTGTCGAGGACCCCACCGTGCTGTTCTGGGGCTCTATAGCCAGCGTAGGGGCGTGAGCTTGCGTCCGTCCGCGCCTCTGCCCTGACATGAACAGCCGTCTCGGTTAAACCTGGATCATATTCCTGAACTATGCCAGGATCAACGAGTATGGCTCTGTCCCCTACCTTTGGCACAATGATGTTAGTTGGTTGAATAGCGCCATGAATAATAGCAGGGCGTTGACGATGCAGATTGCTTACTGCATCGATGACAGGAGCCATGAGTGTCATAGTCTCAGACCACGAAAACCTCTGCTCTGGCTGCTGTAGTCGAAGTGTATCCAGGTTTTCCACATTTATCCCCCGGTTATTTCCTTGCCATGAGTATACTGAAAATAGCTTTCTGTATTAAGGATAATCGGCTTAACAAACCCAAGAAGGATAGGTTGTATGATCGATACGCATCTGCATATTTTACCTGGCATTGATGATGGGCCAGAGACTATAGAGGAGTCTCTTGTATTGGCCCGGGCGCTTATACAGGAAGGCATTCACTCCGCTATTGCTACCCCGCACTACAACGATGAATATCCGCACCGCTCAGTAGCAGAGCTTCGTGAACGGGTCAAGATTCTGCAACAGGAGCTTGATCGCTACAACATTCCGCTGCGCCTCTTTGCCGGTCACGAGGCACTTATCCAACCGGGCTTAGTCGAAGCTATCCAAGCTGGGCACCTTGCAACGCTGAATGGCAGTCGCTATCTTCTGTTAGAATTGTGGAACAATTCCTGGCTTCCAGAAACAGAACGGGTAATTTTTGAACTGAGAGCAGCGGGTATTGTGCCAATTATTGCTCATCCGGAACGCTACCATGCAATTCAGCAGAACCCCGATCGACTAACGGCTCTACTCCGACAGGGAGCTCTAGCTCAATTGATGGCAGGTAGCTTGACCGGTATACAAGGAAACATAACTCGCCGCACTGCTGAAACTTTACTGAAGAAAAGGCTGATCCACTGCATAGCCTCTGATGCTCATGGTTTACAAAAACGACCACCTGCCCGGCCGCCATTCTCAACAACCGAGATGCCGCAATGTAGGGGCGCGGGTTCCCCTCTCAGGGGTAGGTTTTGCGGAAGGAGGTCATCGTGTCCGTAGGGACGGAGCAAGGTTGGGTGGGGAGGATACCTGTTCCCCAGACAGGGTGCCCTTGTGGAACGACACTTGTCTCCGTTGGGACACTTGTCTCCATTGTCTCCGTTGGGACACTTGTCTCCGTTGTCTCCGTGCTCAAAAAACCTACCCGTGTAAACGTGGGTTCCCCCCTGGCTTGCCCCCGCCCTGGTAGCTCGTAGCAGGCATCACCTGGTTGCTTTAATACCTATTACGCGCTTGACCGTTTCAAAGACAGCATACGTTTGAAAATGCCTGGCAGCCGCAGCCTTGAAGCTTGCATCCAGCGTCTCATCATACAGGCCATATGAACTCCAGTACATGTAGAGAGCCTCGGCTGAATCAAACCTCAACGGGTTTAGAAGGGTAAATGTCTCTACCTGTGCAAACAACTGCTGTGCCAATGGTTTGCCCACCTCCTCCATGAACACATCCCATCCGCTGCCAACCGGTGGTTGTTCTCCCCGCAAAGCATAATGAAACCGCTTTAGTTCAGCATTATTGTCTCGAGCAGGACCACAGAAGAACAGCATGCCAGCAAGTTTCAGACTCCTATACACCACCTCAAGCACGGTTCGTGGAGACTGCGCATAATAGAGCGCGTAAGCACTCAACACTCGATCAAAGCGCTGTTCCGGGAGGTATTTACCAAGATCATCCATCCCTGTACACAATAGATCAATGCGCTTTTCAACTCCTAACTCTTTGCTACTCTGGGACACCGCCTCCAGTGCCTCTTGCGAGATATCTACCGCCAGCACACGCCCGGTTTCGCCAACTCTGTGTGCCAGAGGCAGCGTCTGCTTGCCGGTACCGCAGCCAAGATCCAGGATCGAGAATCCCTCTGCTACCTGCATGTGCTCCA
>WNEZ01011325.1_pt1 | contig 10461 bp, 8 predicted proteins | sample 5400521 | NCBI WGS metagenome assembly WNEZ01 (sample SAMN13153339, study PRJNA577476) | soil metagenome | isolation source: 120 cm saprolite under Douglas fir tree site 2 hole 1 replicate 1 | place: USA:California | collected 2015-04-18
CGAAGAGCAGGCTGCAACTTCTCCATGTAAAGAGCGTCTTGGATGCGAGGCTCCATCTCTTTGAGGCTAGGAGTGCCAGCCTGCTGATGTTCACCCACTTTGAGGATCACAAACCCCTGTTTGGTGCGAATCACATCGGTGACCTCGCCCGGCTTCATGGCGAAAGTCTTGTCCTCAAGCTCCTTCGCGAGCATGCCACGTTTGAATAAACCCAGGTCACCGCCTTGCGACGCGCTGGGGCCATCCGAATTCTTTTTGGCAACATCTTCGAAACTCGCGCCTTTGCGGATTTGCGCGAGCAGGTCCTGAGCTTTAGCTTCGGCAGCGGCGAGCCGTTGTGGATCGTCGGAGGCAGGCGCTGAGTTCGCGGCTTTCTGATCGGCCGGCGCGGGAGCCTTTTGAATGGAAACCAGGATCTCACTCAGTTTGATCTGCTCCGGCTGCTTGATTTCGTCCTTGTGCTCGTCGTAGAACTTTTGCTCCTCTTCCTTGGTAATGGACATATGGGACCCGACTTCTTTTCCGATCACCTGCTGGGTAATGATCTGATTCCGCAGGTTCTGTTTGAAGTCTTCGTAGGATATGCCCTGGGAAGTGGCCGCCTTTTCCAAGTCCTCCATTGAGTCCAGGTTCATCTGCTTACGCATTTCGTCCAGGCGTTTGACCAGCTCGGTGTCCGCTGTAATGCCCAGGTCTTTCCCCTTTTCGAGCAACAATTGCTGGTCGATAAGGTCGCGCAAGACATCTTTTTGCTTTGCTGTGAATAATTTGTCTGCCTGGGCAGCATCCTGCTGCTGCAACTCCTGTTTGAGCTGCTCCCGGCTTCGCAAGTATTCGGAGCGAGAGACGATCTGATTGTTTACGCGAGCGATGATTTCCTCTACGACCGTATCTGCCCGGAGGATTACGGAGAGAAGAAGAAAAGCAAACAGAGAAAAAATTAAGGAAATCTTTTTCATGCTCGAGACTCGAACTCGTGTTTACGAAGCACCGAATCGTTCAAAAATGTGTGAAATTGGTCTCCTTAGATTGTAACTCTGGGCATGCGGCGATGCCAATGTGCCTGCTGTTAGGGGTCAGTTTGATTTACACGACTCAGCGCGTGAAGCAGATAGCCTATTGGAAACAACGTGAGACCAAGAACAACACTCCACAAATTGACGCAGTGACCGACGCTATTCTCTACCCCCCAATGCATCCAAGGAAACAGGTGAAGTGCTTCAGAGACATGAGTAAGAACGACCAGTTCCAGACAACCTGCACCGATCAGCTGTAGAAAAGGGTACACAGTCCTTCCTCTGAGGAACAAGAGTACCGAACCAGAAAACAGCAGAGACGCTGGCAGCAACGCGACCAGCGCTTTAAGCAATGTTGCATTCATTTCAGCAGGACTCACCAAGGGCCTTTAGAATAACCCTCCTGTCAATAGGCTTTCTGGTGGATGCCATCTCAGGCAGCACTGCGCAGGGTTCTTGGATAGTCCAAGCGTGGTTTGACAGACCGCATTGCATCACCCTGCTAACACGTGGATGTGAAGCCCTGTGGAAATCAAACTGGCCTACTACCTGCTGTTATGATTGTCAGCCTTCCTCAGTTGCCAGACCGGAGGCATGGAAAATGAGAGCGTTTAGTATTCTTCTCGTCCTATTAATTGTTAGCCAATCGAATATTTCAGCCGGAGCCCGGAAGAGTTCGCCAGCAATTGTTCCCGATCTTGCTCAACTGCAGAAAATGTCCAGCCGGTTTGCCCCGACGCCTTTGCGGGTGGATACGTCCCGGCTTTCTACTGGCGATCGCCAGGCCGTGACTAAGCTTGTTGAGGCCGCGCGAATCTTCAACGACATTTTCATGGAGCAGCTTTGGAGCGGCAATCTGATGCTGTATGCCAAGCTTCCAAAAGATACAACTCCATTGGGCAAGGCGCGGCTGCATTATTTCTGGATCAACAAAGGGCCGTGGTCTGACATTGACGACAACAAAGCATTCCTGCAGGGCGTGCCCGCAAGGAAATTGCCAGGGGCCAATTTCTATCCGGAGGACATGACGAAAGAAGATTTCGAGCGCTGGCTTGCCGCTTTACCTCCGGATCAGCAGGAACAAGCCAAGGGCTTCTTCACCGTAATTCGATGGAAGGCCAAACGGCCGAAACCCAAAGGTATGGTCGGACCGCCGGAACAGTTGCGTGATCAAATGCAGGCGATTCCTTACAGTGAGGAGTACAAGAGAGATCTGACGAGGACTGCGACTTTGGTTCGCGAGGCAGCTAACCTCACGGATAATCCGTCGTTGAAGAAGTTCCTAAGCTTACGTGCCGATGCGTTCCTCTCCAACGATTATTACGAAAGCGATCTGGCGTGGATGGATCTGGATGCTCCCCTGGACGTTACGATCGGCCCGTACGAAACGTACAATGACGAGTTGTTCGGGTACAAGGCAGCGTTCGAAACCTATGTGACCTTGCGCGATGATGCGGAAACGTCCAAGCTGACCGCTTTCACCCAGCATCTTCAGGAAATCGAAAATAACCTGCCGATTGATCCCCAATACCGTAATCCAAAGCTGGGAGCGGCGGCGCCGATCCGAGTGGTGGACGAGATCATCAGTGCCGGCGACGGCGCTCACGCGGTGCAGACTGCGGCTTATAACCTGCCTAACGATGATCGGGTAGTGCAGCAGAAAGGCAGCAAGCGGGTGATGCTGAAGAATGTGCAGGAGGCCAAGTTCCACAGCGTGCTCCTGCCCATCGCCCGGCGGACACTAGCGAAGACGTCTTTGGGGGATGTGAATTTTGATTCGTTTTTTACTCACATCTTGGCCCATGAACTCATGCACGGACTGGGCCCGCATCAAATCAAGATCCAAGAACGGGAGACGAATCCGCGGTTGGAATTGAAGGAGCAGTACAGCGCCATTGAAGAAGCCAAGGCGGACGTCACTGGGCTTTTCGCGCTTCAGTACATGATGGATCATGCCAAGCAGATGGGTGTCGACAAGATCCTGAAGTCAGATGATGCGGCGCAACGGCAGCTTTACGTGACCTATCTCGCTTCTTCGTTCCGCACTCTCCGTTTCGGTTTGAACGATGCCCACGGCAAAGGCATGGCGATGCAATTCAACTATTTCACTGACAAAGGTGCGTTTGTCGAGCATCAAGACGGAACATTCTCTGTAGATGTAGAGAAAATGAGATCTGCAGTACGCGACCTCGATCATGACTTGCTCATGGTGGAAGCTGAGGGAGACTACGCGGGAGCTAAGAAGATGCTGGATGAGTTGGGCGTGGTGCGGCCAGATTTGAGCAAGGCACTAGCTCGGCTGGAAGGTATTCCCACCGACATTGAGCCGATTTTCGTCACGGCGGAGGAGTTGGCGCCGTCGGGGAAGTTGCAACCTGCCCAGACTCCTCTCCCAAAGAGAAAAAAGCGCAATCGAGAATAAATGGTTTTCGTGGACCGCTGAAGAGATGCTTCGTTAAGTCAGCACCTCGTCGTCACGGTGAACCGGCACTTCTGAGGACCGTTACTTCTTCCCCTGCACCGCCGTGAGACAACGTGTGTACAGTTCGAGCAGGTGGGCCGCATACTCCTCTGGCTTGGACGCCGCGCCTCCGCCCTGAAATCCTACGCCCGAGGAACTGGTTCGGCCGTAACCAGTCGTCATCGCAACAAATTTCATCAGGTCGAGTGCGATATCTTCATTGCGTCGGGCCCCAATTGGCACAGCATGTATTTCTTCCATGATTGCCTCCCAATTAATAAAATATAATTTCTACCGTTCGATGCCGGAACTTTCCTGCTTCGCCGTCTTGAATGCCCAAGCCATGCGCGGGGTATTGTGCGCGATGCCGAAGCGTCCCTGGGCGTCCAGCAGGATGATGCCACCATGCCCATTTACCCGGTTCTCAAGATGTGAAATCGCTTCCAGCGCCACCCACTCTGGCGCGTTTCCGGCGGCAACGCGGTCGGCGGACCATTTCGCCAGGACCAATTTCATGATGGGTTCTCCCCAGCCATTGGTTGAAGCTGCGGCGCTTTCGTTGTCAGCGTAGCAACCGCAGCCAATCAATGAGGAATCTCCCAAACGGCCGGGGGCTTTGTTTAGCGTTCCGCCCGTCGACGTGGCGGCTGCAATGTTGCCATCGCGATCGAGAGCTACCGCCCCTACGGTATCGTGCGAAATGGTGGGCGCGAACAGGTCGGGGTTCTCCTCGGCGACGCGTGCCTGAAATTTGCGCAAGCGCTCAATTTCGCGGGAGATGATCAGTTCTTCATTCTTGCAAAGCGGGATGCCATGCTCGGCAGCGAAGCGTTCAGCGCCTTCGGCGACAAAGTATACATGCGGACTTTCGCTGAGGATTTTGCGAGCGGCACGGATTGGATTACGGATATGTTCGACGCAACCTAATCCTCCGGCGCGCAGGGTGGCCCCGTCCATGATGAGCGCATCAAGTTGCACCTTTCCTTCCCGGTTGAGGAAGCTGCCCCGCCCCGCGTCGAAGGTGTCGTCATCTTCCATGACGACCACGGCCTCCTCCACGGCGTCGAGCGCCGCTCCGCCGCCACTCAGCACATTCCAGCCGGCAGCCAGGGCTTTACGTACGCCATTCAGGTGCGGGTCCACCATTTCATCTGGAATGGCCCAGGCTCCGCCGTGAACTACCAGAACGGGATTGTTTTGCAAATCAGCCCTCGAAAGTTAAAAACGAAATGACGGAAACGACTGGATAGTCTAGCACCGCGGAAAGGAGGCGAGTCCCATGTGCGGAGTCATTGGTCGCGGAAACGGAGGTCCCTACGTTACTCGGATCGAAGAGTTTTCGATTACGTCATTTCGGCTTCGTTTCCGCAGTGCTTTCCTTAACGGGATTACCTTCATAGTCGCGCATTTCTACGGGACCGATTGAGAGTTTCTTGAGCTCCGATTCAATCTTCGCGCGGTCGCCGGCTCCGACTACCACTGCGGATTCAGGATGAATGTACTGAGTCGCGACCCGCTGCACATCTGCGGCAGTAATGGCGTCTATTTGCGCCGGCAGTTTCTGGTAATAGTCCAGCGGAAGATCATAAGTGAACAAATCGGCCACCGTGCCGGCAGTACGTTCGCTGGTCTCGAACAGACCTGCGAGCGACTGGGAGAAGGCGCCTTTGGCGACCTTCAGTTCTTCAGGAGAAACTGGGGCAGTTCTGATGCGCTCCAGTTCGTTAAACAACTCATGCACGGCAGGAGCAGTGACATCAGTACGAATAGCACCTCCAGCGACGAAAAGGCCTGGGCCGCGACGGTAAATGAACTGCGAGAAGCCGCCGTAGGTGTAACCGTGCTGCTCTCGCAGGTTCATGTTGATACGGCTGGAGAACAGCCCACCCAACGCGTTGTTCATGACCTCAATCGGCACGTAATCAGCCGTTGAGCGGGGAACGCCAAGGCCAGCCACTACTTCGAGGGTCTGAGGCGCGTCTGGCTTGTCTACGAGATAGATAGCGCGCGAGGTCTTGACGTCCACAGGAGGAGGCAAGTGTTTGGTGGTGGTACCTTTCCAATTGCCGAAGTACTTTTCCGACAGAGTGTGAGCTTCGCTCTGTGTCAGATCACCGGCCAGCACCAGAGCGGAATTACCGGGAGCATAGCCCTGTTGCCAGAACCTTTGCATTTCATCACGAGAGATAAGGCGATTGGATTCTTCAGTACCTAGTTCACGATAGCCGTAGGGATGTCCCGGACCATAGACGGTTTTGAACAACACGCCGAGCACCAATTGGACCGGGTCGTCATGCAGTTGCAGGATGTCGGTTTCACGGCGTTTGCGAACACGATCAATCTCTGCGGGGTCGAACTTGGGGTTCAAAGCAACATCCGAAAGTAGGTCGAAAGCGGCATCAGCATTTTGCTTCAGCGTACGAATGTGAGCAGATGAATAATCCATGGTGGCCGACGTGTCCAAAGAAGCCCCGATCTGGGCAACGTCATCAGCGATCTGCGGAGAGGAACGGCGACTCGTACCCTCGTCCAACATGGCAGCGGTGAAAGATGCCAGACCAGGCCGGTTGGCTGGGTTCGCATCGCTGCCGCTGAGCACGACCAAATGGGCGGCCACAACTGGCAGTTTGTGCTGCTCGACCAGCATCACGGTCAGGCCATTCGCCATCCTGAAGCTGGTGGGTACGGGCAGACTTAGGTGGGACAACGGTCCGGCCTGCGGTGGATTTGCTCTCCAGGCTTCTTCCGGCATCGCGTTGGAAACCGTGCTGGTCTCTTTGGCTTCCTGCTCTTCTTCTTGCTTGGTGCGTGGCGGATCGTCTACGGCCTTCTTGCCCGGAACTCCGTACACGACGGCTCGTGCGGTACGCTTCAGTTCCTCATTGGCAACACGTTTCAAGTCGGCAACCGTCGCGCGGTTGTAGCGATCTAAGTCCTTGGGTAGATAGCCAGGATCGCCCAAATAGTGGTTGTACTGATTGAGCTTGTCGGCCACACCGCCGAAGCCGCCCAGACGTTCCAACCTTTCGATAATCTGAGCTTCAATCACATTGCGGGCCCGCTCCAGTTCGGCTTGGGTGGGACCTTCCGTCCGAAGCCTGGCGAGTTCTTCGTCAATCGCCTTTTCCAAGTCTTCGGGTTTGACCCCTGGCTTGGCCGTAGCCTGGATCTCAAAGACTGACCCCAGGAGCAGGTTATTGTTTGTCACCTGTACGTCCTGCGCGATCTGCTTCTGGTAAACCAATTCCTTGTACAAACGGCTCGATTTCCCGCCACCAAGCAGTTGCGCAACTAAATCGGACTCGGCGTCTCCTGGCTTGTAGATGGGAGCCGTGATCCAGCCCATGTAGACTCGAGGTAACTCGACCTGATCGGTGACCACTGCACGCCGCTCGGATGTGATGGGTGCTGTAACCGCGCTGATTTTTGGCACCGGCGGACCAGCAGGAATTGTCCCAAAGTATTTTTCTACGAGGGTCCTGGCTGCCGTGGGATCGAAATCGCCGGTGATGGCAAGGCTGGCGTTGTTCGGACTGTAGTACTGGCGGAAGAACTCGCGTACGTCGTTCAAGCGGGCCGCCTCGACGTCGCGGTGTGATCCGATCACATCAGCGTAGTAGGGGTGATCTTTGGCGAAGAGCTGATGAAAGAGCTGTTCTTCGACCAGTCCGTAAGGCGCATTCTCTACGCTCTGGCGGCGCTCGTTGCGAACCACATCGCGTTGGTTGGCAAGTTTTTCGCGCTCCAGTGTGCCAAGCAGGTAGCCCATACGGTCGCTTTCTAGCCATAGCGCCAACTCCAACTGGTTAGAAGGCAGTGTCTCGAAGTAGTTGGTGCGGTCGAAGTCTGTCGTGCCGTTGATGTCGCTGGCGCCTGCTGCTTCGAGATACCGCAAGTGGGCCTTCGGTCCGACGTGCTGCGATCCTTCAAACATCATGTGCTCAAACAGGTGCGCAAATCCGGTGCGGCCCGGGCGTTCGTTCGCCGGTCCGACGTGATACCAGATATTGGTGGCTACCAGCGGTAACCGGTGATCCTCGTAGAGAATTACATTAAGGCCATTTTTGAGCGTGTATTTCTCGTACTTGATCTGCGGTGCAGGGGGTGCGGCAGTGGCGGGAGCGGCAAGGCTCACTTGTAAAAAAACGGCTTGCACCAGGATTAATGTCAGGAAGGCAAAAGAGAGTAAGTGACAGACGCGGCTGCGAACTTGAATCATGTTGTCTCCGATGAAGAACGAAACTCACAGAATCCATAGACTCTAAATGCGGGCAAAGGAGAGCGCTCTTAGCACTTGCAAGGAAAAGCGGCATTATACGTGTGGCCGGAAGTCTACAGGAATCAAATACCTGGCTGAGACGACCTACGCAGCCCGTCCAGCCCCGGCAGTTGTGCCTTCCAACTCGGTCTGCTGCCAGGTGTAATACATACGGTGGATCACCGTAATCGTTGACAGAGCGGCAATCACCCACAGTACGGGCGCCATGCGGTTGGCTAGTGCTCCAATCAGCGATTCGGCACGGGCTCGAGTGTAACTCACCATTATCGCGCTGATCATTACGAGTGCCGTCAACACAACGTAAAAGAAGCGGTTGCCGCGCGCGTAGAAGACGAGCAGTCCAAAAAACAGAGCAGCGTCACTATATCGGTCCAGAACCGAATCGAAGAACCCCCCGAAGCGAGTCACTTGATTACTGGCGCGCGCGACTCGGCCATCCACCAGGTCAAAAAAGCCGGCAGCAAAGACCACAAGCCCGGCGTAGAAAAACATACGGCGCTGGGTCTCACCTGTGGCGTAACCAAACAGCAGCGCGGCGACAACATTAATAACAAGTCCCATGAAGGTGAGGACGTTGGGGGAGATGCGGGCTAATGCCATACGGTTCACGATTGCATAAAGTAGCTTGCCGCAGGCGCGTCCGAGGGCACTGGTCCATGTCATCTAGGCTTCCGCCTCATCATAAATAGTGCTTAGCGTTAATATTTCCACTTCCCGATTGCCATTGGGACTCATAACAGTAACGGTGTCCCCCACTTTTTTGTTTAGTAGAGCGCGCCCGATGGGAGAAGTAGTGGAGATTTTGCCAGACGACACATCCGTCTCCTCGCTGGTAACCAGCTTGTACTCAACTTCCTCGTTCTTGGTGCTGTCAAACACTCTTACCTTGGAGCCCAAGCCAACCTTGTCTTTCGGAATGCTGCTCATGTTAATCAGTGAGAGGTCGGCCAGTCGCTTGCCTAGTTGCCGAATTCTCGCCTTGACGAACTCCTGACGCTGTTTCGCCATGTGATATTCGGCATTCTCGCTGAGGTCGCCCATGGCGACCGCCTTCTTGATCTCCTGCGGAAGTTCATGAGTAAGCTCATGTTCGAGCGCAGCTATCTCTTCCTGGAGTTTCTTCTTGAGTTGCTCAGGCATGCAGGTCGAATTATAAACCTTGCACATGTTGACATGAACGGCACTCTGGCTGGAGTACACTCGCATGGACGCTGTCCATTTCACGGCGGCGCACCGGGGCACGAAATGCATTGCGCGTAGATCAAGACTCTCCTACAGAGTAGCTTAGCTTGATTATCAGGGCTACGACCGCAGTCCACTTTCAACTATTACCCTTCCCCTGTTTTTACAAGCGAAAAGCCGTGTAGTGTCTTAAAAGACAAAACCAAAAGCCGCGTCCAGATTGTCTTTTCCCCCGGCATGCGCTAAAATGATCTGAGTGCTTCCCCAAGGTCTCCTGCGCTCGTCGGGTGGCCCCTCATGATCAGTAGCGACGGCAGCTTTCACATCGGCGATAAGGTCGTTTACCCCAATCATGGGGTCGGAATCATTGAACAAATCAGCAGCCGGACCTTCGGAGCAATTGTAGAAAAGTTCTATCTCCTAAAGATAAAATCTAGCAGTCTCAAAGTTATGGTGCCGTTCCACAACGTTGCCAGCGTCGGGCTGCGACGGGTGGTAAAGAACGGCGAAATCCAGAAAATCCTTGATTATCTTACAGATGGCGAGTGTTCCAATAATACCGATTGGAAGTACCGTTTCAAAGAAAACTCCGAGCGAATGCGTACAGGATCTTTGCTGGAAGTGGCCGCCGTCTTGAAAAGTCTGCTACTTCTGCACCAGAGCAAGCCGCTCTCATTCCGCGAAAAGAAGATGCTGGAAAGGGCTCGTTATCTTTTAGTTAGCGAGTTAGCAATGGCTAAGAACTGCGAAGAGACGCAGATTGAAGATGTTCTCTCCAAAGCTTTATCCCGCTCGAAGTTACACTTCCCAGAAGCTTCTGAATTTGAAGCATAGCTAGCCGCCAGTGGCTTGATCCTCAACAAACCCTGAGTCTCGAAGCTACATCAGTCCAAGCGACCCGGATTCTGACCGCACTGTTGATTTGTTGCCAAGCAGTTACTCTCCCAACCAATTCCCGTAGGGACGGAGCGCGTCCACGTGATCGAAGATGATCTTCATGCCTGCAGTGATCGGGACCGCGAGAATCAGACCTACAGCACCCCAGAGCCACCCCCAAAAAAGCAGCGCGATGGTGACAGCCAGCGGGTTTAGCTGTAGCCGGCTTCCTAAAAACTTCGGGTAAAGCACATTAAGGCCAAAGAGATGCAAGCCTACGACCGTCAAAGCTATGAAGATCATTTGTGAGGATTGCATCTGGCCCAATCCGACCATTAATGGCGCGATCATTGCCAATAAGACCCCCAGGTAAGGAATCAAGCTGAGGAAGCCGCTGATGAACCCGACGACATAAAAATTAGGAAGGTGGATGGCGGCGAACGCTGCGATGCTTACACCGGAGATGAAAAGTCCGACTAGAAAATTTCCCACCAGAAAACTGCGAATCATGGCCGCGATCAGGCCCAGTGTAGTGTAAGCGGCATGCCGATTCTCCATACTGAAGAGCATGACTGTGGCTGCGCGTGCATGCTGCTCCCACGTCAACATGAAATAAACCAGGAAAGGTATGAACGACAGCGCCAGAA
>WNEZ01009564.1_pt1 | contig 10459 bp, 14 predicted proteins | sample 5400521 | NCBI WGS metagenome assembly WNEZ01 (sample SAMN13153339, study PRJNA577476) | soil metagenome | isolation source: 120 cm saprolite under Douglas fir tree site 2 hole 1 replicate 1 | place: USA:California | collected 2015-04-18
GCTCAATCAAGCCTCGATCCAATCGTCACCCGTGACGCGGATCAGGGAGGCGATCTGGTCCAAGCTGATGACCAACATGTCGATGTCGGTCTTGTGTCTGATCACCGGGCAAACCGCCAAGGCGGCGAGGGCCGAGCCCGCGCTGCGCGATGTCGTGCCGCGGCTGCTCGAAGAGGCGCAGGCGATCGGCCGCAGTTGCTATGGCGACGTCCAGCGCGTCACCCGCTCTGGACCGGCGCCGGACCACAAGCCTTCGCTGCTGCAGGACTTTGAGCGCGGCCGACCGATGGAAATCGATGCGCTGGTCCGGGCGCCGGCGGCGTTTGCCAGGGCCGCCGAACTCTCGACGCCGATGCTCGATTTGCTGGCGGGCCTTGCCATCCGTCAGGCGCGGGACAAGGGGCTTTAGCAAGGCTGACCTTTCTTTTTCCGTGCCCGCGTCGGACGGAAATGCAGCAAGTTCGCCGAGTCCGATTCAATGATTTTGGAAGGTCCACACGCTCGAGGGGTTTCTTTCTATCGATAGATCGCGACCCCTCACCCCAATCCTCTCCCACAAGGGGAGAGGTATTTTCCCGGTCTTATTCTTTTCTTGTGTTCTTTCAATGTCTTGTCGAGCTACCAAGCTTTGGAATTAAGCTAGGCTTCATATAGGTAGCAAATCAGTCGCCTCGTGGACCGCGCAAACCCTCAGCAACTCATGCGAACGACAGCAAGCGCCAATGCGATTATGAACCCCCGCGATCTGCTTCAATCTCGCGCAAACGGCATTTAGACGTTTTTGCTTGTTAGCGCTGTGACTACTTCGATAGAGCGGAGCGACCACCGAACTGTTCCAGAGGAAAACCAAACGTCAGCCCTGCGCGCACTTCGTCGACTGGATGGCCGCTTGTGAGGGCATGACGCAGCCCGACGTCGAAACTGAGGTTATCGCGGACCCGCCAAATGAGACCGATCAAACCGGAAATCGTTTCCAATTTGCCGAATTCTTTCTCGTAGAAAAACTCTGCGACCGGCCGGATCGACCATTTTGACGGTCCTTCGATGATGCCGCCAAGAAACATATCAGCATGGTGGTCGCGGGTGAGCGCAGTCTCTGCATTCAAGTGGATCGTTGCGAGACGATACCAGCCAGACTTGCGCCGACGCCTGAACTGCCAGTGCTGTCCGGAAGCAGCACGCCAAATTCGGTCGCGACACTAGGCCCGGTCTTGTCCTGGAGACTGCCGGGCTGCAGGACATGTTTGAGGAATGCTCCCGCTGCCGTCAGGCTGGTGGGACCTGAAGGTGACAGCGGAGTTTGGCCCTGGCCCTCAAATACAGCTTCCCATCCCTCGCTCAATCCGTAATTAAAGACCGTTGCCGGCGCGACCAGAGTGGTATTTCCACCTTCACGCAGGCGCCCGGCTGGCTGTAGTTCAATTTCCAAATCTCCCGGCGCTGCTACCGCCGCATCGGTTCCATCGAATGGGCGATAAGCCGAAGCAGGACCGGACCATGCGGTCAGACACAAGGCGATGATTGATCCCGACACGAGCCAATTCGGAAATCTCGCTTTCGAACTCTGCCGTCTGGCAAACATGCGTTGGTCCTCAGTGCCGCGGCGACTGACTCAAGGCATTGGTCGGAATATCCAAATGGCTGCTGGCTCTCCGGAACTCGCCCGGACAGCAACAAGCAGACGATCGATCTCGGGTACAAAGAGCGACGTGCGTGCGCCAGAAACCGTGGGGATACGCGCGATTCGTCGGTAGGCTGCGCCTTTCGCTTCCAGAACATCAAGAAAGCCAGCCCCGCAACTGACGTAAACGCGACTGCGCTTGGCATCGATGAACAGGTCATCGGCATCGCCGCAGGTTTCGTTGGTCGCGATCGGCTTGCCATCCATCATGGAGAAGATGCCAAGCTCGGCGGGAGCCCGAAAGATCACGAGCACCTGGCGACGAGCGTGGTCCAGGGCCATCGGAAAATTGGCGCCCTGATCGGTCAGCGGCCATTTTTCGATTTGCTTTTGCGAGACGCGGTCCACGACCGCGATGCCGCGGGCATCGGGCACATTGACGAAGATGTGGCTTGTATCGGGGTCGATTTGGAAACTTTCGGGGTGCGCCTTTAGCGGAATGTCCCCAACCTTGCTGCGGGTCGAAGGATCAATCACGGCCAGCGCGCCGCTGCCGTATCCAATGAAGACTCGCTTGGCTGCGGCATCAACGCGAATATTGTCGGCGTCGCTGCCGAGCTCAATCCGTCCCGTGGATTTGTAGTCGCTCCCTTCAAACAGTCGCACCGAACCGTCACCGGCATTGGCGACATAAAGCATATCTGTCGAGGGCTCGTAGCCGACGCCTTGGGGCTCCTTCAGTCCTGGAATCCTGCTGATCAATTTGCGGTTTGGAAGATCGACAATTGCAACGGTATCATTGCCCAATTCGGCAACGAACAGACGTTGCCGCTTCAAATCAACCGCCATGTGGTCGATCCGGCCACGCACGTCGCCCAGTGGGATTTTGGTTTCGAGTTGGAGCGGGCCTGTCTCCGCCGACCGTGCATACGCCTGCCCTGCGGTGCTAGCCAGCGCCACGACGCCGGCTAACACCGTAACGATCGTCCGGAGTGGATGTAACATGGCCACGTATCCCTAAGCGACGCAAAATCTCATCCTGCCGATGCGTTGCTCATTTTAGAGCGCCCTAATCCAAGGGCCGTTGCACAGTTTTCATTTGTTCACCGTCGAGGAAGGCAATCGAAACAACGGGACGCCCGTCTTTCAGGCTAGGCACCGCACTTACCACCCGGGCGTTGGCGGACTGAGCCGCGGCCTTGTCGACCGCCTCTTTCAACGTGGTCTTTGCCTTGGTCATCGCCGCGCTCTGTAATTTGGCCGCGGCGAGGTCGTCTCCCTCGGTGATTGGTTCGGTCTTGGTCACTTTGCCGTCCATATAGTTGACCAGCACCTCGGAGAACTTGCCATCCTTCGCGGTATAGACCGAAAGCTGTAGCTTACCCTCATCGAGCTCGAATTTCGCCGAGATCGGCTGGCCTTCTTGCTCGCTGGCCGCAAGGCCTTGCTGCAAGTTGATCTTGGCGGTGTTAAGCTGCTTGATCAGCGCCTCTTGGTCTTCGCCTGCAAAGATAGCGTTGTGATCGGCGAAGCCTACCAAAGCGGCTAGTCCAAGCACGGTCGCGCCGGCAGTCATTAGCAACATCTTTCTTCGGGTCATGCTGACCTCCTTCGGTGGGTTGTTATCGCCCCATTTCACTTTTTTGGTTTAGAATTTCGTCATGACCCAAGTGGGCTGCAGCAGCGGAAACGCGATCAGGCCGACGACGGCCGTTGCGGCAATCAGGAGCGGGTTGCTGACTTTCCAGCGGAACAGAACAGCGAGCGAGACCAGCCCGATCAAGGCGGTGAGCCAGTCACCGACGGCGATGCGTCCCAAGAGGATGCAGGCTCCTAGGATCGTTCCGATCGCCGCCGCGTAGGCGCCCTTGACAAATCCCTGCACGTTGGGATTGCCGCGATGACGTGCGAGCAGTGGTGCTGCTATCAGCACCAGCAGAAACGATGGAAGGAAAATGCCGATCGTCGAGACGACCGAGCCCCAGAATCCCGCGACGAGATAGCCGACAAAGGTCGCGGTGATCACAACCGGTCCCGGGCTGATCATGCCGATGGCCACCGCGATCAGGAATTGGCGTTGATCCAGCCAGCCAAACTGTTGAACCAGTCCCTGTTCGAGGAACGGCACGATGACGAGGCCGCTTCCAAAAGTGAGCGAGCCGGCCTTGAGAAAGAACAGCAAGAGTTTGCCCAGGATTGAGCCCGAGGCAGTCGGTGCGAGCTGTGCGAGAACCGGTGCCACCGTTACCGAGAGTGCTGGTGGCGTTCGCCTAAACAGGCTGCCGTAATACAGAATGCCGACGATTCCAGCGCCAATAAACAGGAGCGCCACTTCCGCTTGAAGGATAACGGTAATGACGAGGCAGACCGCCGCGATCGCCCATTGCAACCAATCTTCCATGCCAAGCTTGGCCAGCCGGTAGCAGGAATGCACGATCAGCGCGATGACGGCGGGACTTACCCCATAGAAGATGGCGGTTACCGGCTGCAGGTCGCCAAGATAAACGTAGAGCGCGCCGAGCGCGGCCACGATGACGAAGTTTGGAAAGATGAAGGCCCATCCACCGGCCCAGGCGCCCCAAAACCCGCCACGGAGATAGGAAGCGTAAATACCAACCTGGATCGCGAGTGGTCCGGGAAGCGACTGACAGATCGCGATGGCCTCGCGCATCTGCTCCTTGGTAAGCCATTTGCGCTCATCGACGAGCTCGCGCTCCATTTGTCCAACGAGCGCAACAGGTCCGCCGAAGCCGAGGAATCCGAGACGCAGGAAGTACCGCACCAATTCGTTGATCCGGCCGCCTCGAATTGTCGTTGTAGTCGTCGTCATGTCATGCCCCCGCCCGTTGTGATATCTCGAATTTCGATCTTGCCGTCGTATCGCCGCAGAACCGGCTGGCGGATGTTGGTCGGGAGCGGCGTCGGATTCGAAAAGTCTGCGCTGCTCATCGCGTGTTCTTCCGTTCCTTGCATCGTCATTTCCATTCCACTCAGTTGCGATCGGCGGGTGTCTGGAGAACACCTTCAATGGTCAACCCCAATCCAGAAGGCTTCATCTCGATGCTTTTGCCCGAGAGCGATACTTCGTAACAACCATCGTCGGGTTCCTTGAGATAGAGGCAGAGCTCGTCCTTCTCGACTGCCCATTTGCCAACTTTCTTCCTTCCCATCGAATAGCTTCTCAGCGTGCCATCGCGGTCGTAGACGTAGCGCCAATGCACCTCGTCAGTAAGCTGCATCCCGGTGAACTTTGCGCGGATTTGACTCCCGGAAAGCTTTTGCGAATTCTCGGCGGCAACCCCGCTGACCTCGAGCGAGATTGAAGCCACGATGGCCGCCGCGGTCATCTTCAATAACTTCTTCATGGTGGTTCTAATCTTAGGAGATCGGCGTTTCACGATTTCTTCCCGCAAGATTTCATGCACATTTTATATTCAGACTTGCATGTCGGGCCGGCATAGTTTTTCATGCACGCCCGTTGCTGGTCGCTGCACACTTTGCAGCTTGATTGTTGCGCTTGTGCTGCATCATTGGTCCCATCCAAACTAGCGAGCACCAGCAGCGTTATCGCAAAGATTCTCATGACAAGAGTCCTCTCGGTGTTGAAACGGCAAAGCCTAGCTCTTCGTGCTCGCCGTCTTGTCGAGCGCGGCGCGCAATCCCCTGGCAAGCTTCAGGGCGTCGTCATTGGCCCAGAAATGAAGAAAGAACAGCCGTGGCTGCTCATCCAGCATGTGGCTGTGGACCGCGGTTACGTCGATGCCATTCGCCCGCAACGCTTTGATCACGGGATTTACTTCGTCCCCGGTAAGCACAAAATCGCCGGTAATGGCCGCCTTGCCGCCGCCGGTCGGCTGGAAACCGATCGCGTTAGCCACGCCCAGCGGTCCTACCGGGGCAATTTGCATTCCGCCTTCCATGACCGGATCGCGGCGCGGCACGCCAAACTGATAGACGCCGCCGTTCGCCTGACCTTTGACGCCGATGATCTGATCAAGTTGCGCCGTGTCGAGATCGACCGCCGGTGGAGTGGCTGCGGCTGGCGTCGCTAATGGCGTCTTGCTTGCGCCGAGCGCATCGCGAATAACGGCGGCCATCTTTGCCGGATCGCCGTGACCGCCGACATGCATGTAGAAGGTCGCGGGGCTGGCGCGCAGCAGGTGATTGTGGACGGCAGTGACCTCAAGCCCGCCTTCGATCAGCTTGAGCATGACCGGATTGATCTCGCTCTCCAGCAGCACGAGATCGCCCATTGCCATGGCTCCCCCGTGTGCCGGCTTGAACGCAATCCAGCCGCCAAGTGCCAGCGTCGGCTTGATGGTGACGCCGTCGAGCGTCACAGTGAGGTCCGTGCGTGGGAAGCCATAGCGGTGCACGTCACCCGACACGGCGGGCTTTCTGCCAAAGGCGTCGTCGACCTTTTGCCAGTCGACTTCCTGGGCATGTGCTGATGTGACGAATGGTTCCGAAAAAATCTGCCAGTCGATTGACTGCGCGTTCGCGCCGCAGGCAAACGACGCCGCGAAAATTGAAACTGTGATCCAAAGCATCTTACGCATTGTTCGGTCCTCCTTGGTTGGGTTGATCGCCCCGTTCTTGTTCTTGTTCGCGTCAAGTTGTAATCAGTTCGCTTTATGCTTCTCGACGATCGCGTCGAAAGTCTCTTGATCCTTATTCGCTCGCATCCTTATGTTTGCGCCGGACATCCAGACTTCATTGCAATCGGGCGACTCCAGATTTGGATTTGACATACAGAGTTTGTTGTTCTGAATTTTCCAGGTTCCGGTCCATTTACGCCCCATTTCACTGCTGAGGAGCACGCCATCGGGCCGGAGGTAACTCACCCAATGGGAGCTATCGGTAATGTCCTTGCCGACGACCCTGGCGCGGATTTCCTTTTCGCCGAGCAATTTGAACATGTCCTGTGCGTGTGCGATCGGTCCACAAATCGTCGCAGGCAACAGCATTGCCAGCGCAAGGATTTGTGGCGTTCGGCGGTTCATGACCGGACGCCGTCATAGGCGCGTCGCACGGCTGGCCAGTTGATGGCCGCCATGAAGACGCCGACGTAGTCGGCAGCTTTGGCGCCAAAGTCGATGTGATAGGAATGCTCGTACATATCGAGTGCGAGGATCGGTGCGCCGCCAGCCAAGGTATGGCAATGGTCGGAGGCCCATTGATTGACGAGTTTGCGGTCGCGTGGTGACCACGATAGCAGCACCCAGCCGGAACCTCCGCCGAGGGCCTTGCCCATGGCGATGAACTCCGACCGCCACCGCTCAAACGACCCGAAATCACGAGTCAGCACTTGCTGAAGGGCCGCATCGGGCTCGCTGGGCTCGCCGAGGCTATCGAAGAAGTGCTCATGAAGGATCATAGAGTTCATGGCGACGAGTTCTTCGCGCTTGAGGCCGTTGATCAGGAAGCCGGGAGCGTTGGCGTAGTCGAGCTCGGCCAGCTTCTCTCCGATGAGATTGAGCCGCTTGACCGCGCCGCCATAGTTGTTCTCGTAATGGCTGATAATCAGCCGCTCGGACATTCCCTTGATCCGCGCCGGGTCGCATGACAGGGGCTTCATCGCGTAAGTCATTTCACCATTCCTCATGTCAAACAGTTAGGCCGATTTGGTCGCTGGCCAATTGTGCGTCTCGGCTTGCAGCGAGCGGCACCAGGTGTATAGCGCGTCGTAGATGACCATGCCGTGCTTCAGCATCTCGTGATCGTCCGGAAAATTCGCCGACAGACCGAGCGAAATGGCGAACAGGCCGCCGCACTGGGGGCTTAGATCGTGCCGCGACGTATCGGCGCCCCTGACAATCGTCGCCAGATGATCGAGCGCCGGATCCCTGATGTCGTAGATGCGCAGGATGGTATCGAACGAACAGCGCTCGCCTTCATGCGTGAATTCCACACCATCGATGTCGTAAGGGATCCCACCCGTCTGTTGGGCAACGTCAAGAACCTGTTCCTTCGGGACGTAAATGAACTCTGCATTGGGATCGATGAAGCGTCGGATCAGCCAGGGGCAGGCGATGCGGTCGATCTTGGGGTGTTCTCGCGTCACCCACTTGCTCGGAGTAGTTCCGATATTGCGGCGTGTAGGCCTTCCCTGTTCGGTCCAATCAGCAATACCGCCTTCCAGGAAGTTTGCTTCCACTCCCATGAGGCGCAATGCAGCGGCCACGCCTTGGCTAACTTCGCGTCCGTGAATGCAGTAGGTGACGACTTGGCGCCCGCTCGGCAAATCAGTTCGCCACTGTTCGACATGGTCCGGAGAGCGATGAAACGCGTCGGCCAGAAGCGTATCGGCGCCGGCGAAATCCGCATCGCGCCGCACGTCGACTATGATCGGCGCCGATTCGGAGCCAAGCCGTGCATAAAGGGCATCTGGGGAAATTGAATGTTTGCGGTCGTCCATGCGCAATCTCCTCGACGAATCGAGCGATGCGCAGAGCTTGGACGAGGACCGTCTGACGGGGAGTCTGCATTTCCCCGTAGCGGTTTTTAGTAAGTGTGCGGCGCAAACGCAAGAGGAACAATCACCGAGATCGGCTGAGCCTTTTTTCTCGGACCGCTCGTACCTATTTTTCCGCAATAAACTCGCGCACTCAAAAGCCCTTGGAGCCTAAGCATCACAAATTCGTGCGTATCGGGCTCGGCACCTTCCGTCGAGAAAATTTGTTGTGAGCACTTCGAAATGTTCAAAGCCAGGACGATTTAGGACGGTCGCCTTTGCTCCTGCATGGGTGGCTTAAGCTATTTCGGGTCGCCGTAGGTCAGTTGGTCAAACAACGTCACGCTGTCCGCCTTCGTCCAGAGCCCCACCTTCCCGGGATCGGTGAAAGTGGAATCGTCGACCTCGAATAACTGATGGCCGTTGAAGGAGGCTTTGAAGCGTGTGGCTTTGAAATCAATCCGCAGGCTATGCCAAGTGTTGGCCGGAACCGGAACGGCAACCCGTAGCCTCCCTTCCGGCCAACAATGTCAAGTGCACTGCGGGTGCCGTTGACGGTGCCAAATAATGCCGGCAGCGCGGTCCTGTGACCCGGCTATGGCCTTGAACCATACCTCAACGAAGCCGTCCTTGATGTTGGTGTCGTTCTTGAGAAGCAGCGGGTAGGTAGCTCGACCGGATTGCTTAAGCACCTTCAATCTTGAGGGCGCAGTCTCATCCGTTTCGACCGTCCATTTCGAATCTCCTTTTCCGGTGAGTGTGGCGGCCCAACCTTCGGGCGTGGTTCCAATCTGGTCGCTCTCGAAACTCACTCTGTGGACTGACATTTCATTTACCTCCAGTGAGAAATGCTCGGCGCCGTTGTAGCCCGGCGGGGTAGGTTGGCGTCGTCGAGCCATCGTATTGGCGCGAGCCTAGGCTCCTCTGAGATCGAGAATTCCGTTGTGCAAAGGCGAGAACACGTAAAGTCGATCTGGTTCGATAAGGGCCGTCGTCTTGGCGCCTGCCGCCGTGATGAACTGCGTACTGGTATCTGTGAGCGGATCGATGGACTGGATCAGCCCGGGATCGCCGATGGCCACATGCACGAGTCCACTTTTCGGGTTGAAGAAGGTTGCATCCGGCACGCCCGCAAGGGGCCACTCCCGCCGCATGTCTCCGGAGTGGGCGTCAACTTCGACAAGCAAACCACCGTCACACGCTACGTAGAGTAGGTCCGCCCCGTGGTTGATATCCATCCCGTGGGCGCCGCCGGAAGGAAGCAACCAGTGCTGCACTGCGTTCAGTTCCGGCAGTCGGGCAACCAACACCATGGAAGGTTCCCGGATCGCGAGGAACACTCGTTCCGCTTTTGCATCGACTACGCACCAACGTGGCCGCCCGGGAAGGTCAATGGACCAAGCTGAGGCTTGTGGGTTTTGTCCCCGATGCAAGCGACGACCGCGATGTGCAAAGGTGACACGAACGCAACGCCATTCGGTCGCGGCCCGGTATCCAGGACCGTCCGGGTTTCCAGTGTGTGCGCATCGACCCAAGCTAGGCTGGCACTGCCGCGGTTCGTGACCAGGACGCAACCTTCGCCGGCTACGACGCCTGCGGCTTCTCGAAAGCCGTGGAGCGTGGCAACGTGCCGGTTGCTGTCAGCATCAACCACCTCAAGACGGTCCCGGGCCATGTGCGCAATAAAAACGCGGCGGCTCTCGGGTTCGAAAGCTCCGTGGTCGAACGCTGTACCAGGTGCGTCCGGTATCTCGATGGTGCCTGCTGACACTAGCGACATTTCAATGTCCTATAAGATTGTGCCTGGTTAAAAAGCGCGCCGGTTATCGTCTGTTCACCTTGCTCGGTGCGCGGCGGTTGAGATCGCTGATGCTGTCGGTCAATCGGCCGGAATCACCGTGTAGTCCGAGAAGTGCATGTAGCTGTCTGCTTTTGACCAGAGACCAATCCGGCCGGATACCGGGGCGGGCAGGGTGTGCTCCAGATACAGTTTTCCGTCGAGATAGCCCTCCACTTTGGTGCCGTTAATCCGGACCTTGAGATCATGCCATTGCTTGCTGGCCGCAGGCGCATTCCGGACCCAGGACACCGATGACCGTTTGCCCTTTTCGAATTTCCAGAGAACCAGATTGTTCTCCAGGCAATTCGCGCGAAGTGTCAGGTAGTCGCCATTGGGCTTCAGATTGAACAATATGCCGGCACCCTGATCGATGCGGCCCGATAATCCTTCGAAACGCACGGTGATCTCACCGCCTCGGAAATCTTGGACGTCTTTGGCGACCGTGTAGGGGTAGTAAGCATAGGCCTGAACCCGATCGAGAAACTCGGCATGGCGCTCGCCGTAAAGGGCTCTTGCCTTGTCGGCGACGCCGGCGGAGGACTGT
>WNEZ01009646.1_pt1 | contig 10459 bp, 8 predicted proteins | sample 5400521 | NCBI WGS metagenome assembly WNEZ01 (sample SAMN13153339, study PRJNA577476) | soil metagenome | isolation source: 120 cm saprolite under Douglas fir tree site 2 hole 1 replicate 1 | place: USA:California | collected 2015-04-18
GCAGCGACAACCTGGCGACCGCGCTGGCGCGGAGGGGAATCGCCAAGGGCGATCGCGTGGGGATCATGTTGCCGAACTGTCCGCAGTATCTGATCGCGGCGTTCGCCGTTCTTCGGATCGGCGGCATCGTTGTGAACATCAATCCGCTTTACACTCCGCGAGAGATTGTCGTGGTCGCGGTCGATTCCGGCATGCGTCTTCTCATCACGCTGGACGGACTCGCGCCGCAAGCACTCGGCCTTCGCAGCCAGACCGCGATCGAAGCGATCCTCATCACCTCGGCCGCCGAATACAGCGCGGCGGCCGTGCCTTGTCCCGCGATCGACGGGACGCAACGTCTGAGCGACGTTCTATCGAGCGTGAGCCATCCCGACGTTCCCGTCGTGAACATCGACCCTGAGGCCGACGTCGCCGTCCTTCAATACACGGGCGGTACGACGGGTGTGCCGAAGGGCGCGATGTTGACGCACTTCAACATCTTCGCGAACGTCATCCAGACGACCGTGCTTCATCATCCGGCGCAGACGCGCGGCGAAGAACGCGTCCTCCTCGTGATCCCGTTCTTCCACATCTACGGGTTCACGGTCGGTCTCATGGCCGGGGCGTGGATGGGCGCACAGCAGATTCTCATCCCTCGATACGACGTGGATGCGCTGCTGACTGCGATCCGCGACTTCCGGCCGACGTACTTCCCAGCGGTGCCGACGATCTACATCTCGCTTCTCAATCATCCGAAAGCGCGCGAGTACGGCATCGACAAAGTTCGCGGATTCAACAGCGGTTCGGCGCCGCTGCCGGTCGAGGTCATCGAGCAGTTCGAGAAGATGACCGGCGGAACGCTCAACGAAGGCTACGGGTTGTCCGAGGCGTCGCCCGTGACGCATACGACGCCGTCGCTGTCGCGAAGGAAACCGGGAAGCATCGGCATCCCGCTTCCCGACACGGAAATCAAGATCGTCGATCTCGAAGCCGGAACGAAGGAGGTCGCTGTCGGAACCGGCGGCGAGCTTTGCATCGCCGGTCCGCAAGTCATGAAGGGCTACTGGAACAGGCCCGACGAAACGGCGATTGCGCTGCGCAGCGATGCCAGCGGCAAGGTCTGGCTTTACACCGGCGATATCGCGCGCATGGACGAAGAGGGATCCTTCTACATCGTGCAGCGCAAGAAGGACATGATCATCGTGTCCGGCTTCAACGTGTATCCGTCGGAAGTCGAGAGTGTCCTGTTCGAGCATCCGGCGGTCATGGAGGCGGTGGTCATCGGGATCCCGCACGCCTACCACGGCGAGGTCGTGAAGGCGTTCGTTGTTTGCAAACCGGGCGCGCGGGTATCCGCCGACGAGCTTCGAGCGCATTGCGCCGCGAGCCTCGCTGAATTCAAACGTCCGGCCGAGATCGAATTTCGCGAGAGCCTGCCGAAGACGGCCGTAGGAAAGATTCTCCGTCGCGCGCTGCGCGAAGAGGATCCGGTGGTGGCGGGATCGTGATGACGGACCACGACCGCATCCGCCTCGATCTCTGTTGCGCCGCGCGGCTCTTGTATCGAAACGGCTTGAGTGCCGCGAATGCCGGTCACATCAGCATGGCCATCGGCGGCGATCGAATGCTCGTCAATCATTTCGGGCCTTCGTTTGCCACGCTGCGGCCGGCCAACGTCGTCGTCGTCGACTTCTCCGGAAACGTGATTGATGGGAAGGCGTACGTCAACGACACGATTCGCCTTCACGGAATCATCCATCGGGAGAATCCTCTGGCGACGGTCGTCATGCACACGCATCCTCCGGCCGTCGTGACGTTCAGTACATTTCGCCGTGTGCCCGAGGTGTTCGATCAGGAGAGCTGTCTGCTCGTCGATGACATTTCGGTGATCGATGAGAACTACGAGGGACTGGCGTCGGACGAGGAGCGCGTGATGCCGATCGCGCGCGCGCTCGGTGCGAAACCGATCGCCATTCTGCCGAACCATGGCGCCATCACGACCGCTGACAACATTCCGCTCGCGCAGGATTTCATGGAGCGTCTGCAGAAGACGGATCCGGATTTGTTCGAGGGGAGGAGCGCATGAGCCTTGGAGAGCGGGCGTCCCGCCCGCAAGTCGGCGGGCGTCTCGCCCGGCGACCGAAGACCTCGTCCGAATGCGTGATGACCGTGACACCGCACGAACCAGAGGTGATCGGGCGGGACGCCCGATCACTTGCGGGCGAGACGCCCGCTCTCCTGGTCGGCGCTCGGAATGACAGATCATGATCCAACGCGCGGTCGTCATCGGATCAGGAACGATGGGCGGGGGCATCGCCGCGCATTTCGCGAACGCGGGTGTCCCTGTCTACCTTCTCGACATTTCCACGCAAATCGTGACCGCCTCCTTCGAGCGGATGAAGAAGTCGAAGCCTCCCGCATTCTTCACGCCCGAGACCGCGGATCTCGTCACGATCGGCAGCCTCGACGAGCACGAGGCGTGGATCGGAGAAGGCGACTGGATCATCGAAGCGATCGTCGAAGAGCTCGAGCCGAAGCGTGCTCTCGTCGCGCGCATCGATCGCCTGCGCAAGAAGGGAAGCATCGTCTCCAGCAACACATCCGGGTTGCCGATCGCAAAGATCGCCGCCAATGCATCGTCCGACTTCAAAGCGCACTTCCTCGGCACGCACTTTTTCAATCCACCCCGGTACATGAAGCTGCTCGAGATCATTCCGACGAAGGAGACGAAAGAAGAGGTCACGAAGGTCGTCCGCAAATTCGCAGAGCATCGCCTCGGCAAAGGTGTGGTGCTCTGTAAGGACACGCCGAACTTCATCGCCAACCGGTTGGCCTCGATCTCGGGCGCATCGCTCGTCGATTACGTCCTCGCGAACGGCTACACGATCGAGGAGACCGACGCCATCGCCGGCCCGCTGATCGGCCGGCCGAAGACCGCTGCGTTCCGGCTGCAGGACCTCGTCGGTCTCGACGTCGCCAGCTCGGTCGCCAAGAACCTCTACGATCTGATCGAGGGCGACGAGTCGCGCGACGTACTGCGCTCGCCGCGTCTGGAAGCGCTTCGCAAAGATCAGATGGATCGCAGCCGCCTCGGCGACAAGACCGCGCAGGGCTTCTACAAGAAAGGTGGCAAGTCGATCCTCACCCTCGATCTCCAGACGAAGGAGTATCGAGAACGGCGCGAGCCCGAGATTCCCTCGATCGCCGAGGCGATGAAGATCAGGAGTCTGCCGAAGCGTCTCGACTTCGTGCTTCGCCAGGGCGACAAAGCAGGGTCGCTGGCCCGACACATCGTCTACAACTCCCTCGCGTATGCAGCGCGGCGCATCCCGGAGATCACCGACGACATCGTCAATGTGGATCGCACGATGCGCTGGGGTTTCTCGCACGACCTGGGTCCGTTCGAGCTGTGGGATTCGCTCGGGGTGCGCGCGACGGCGGAGGCGATGAAGAAGAACAACGTCGCCGTCGCGCCGTGGGTCGAGGAGATGCTCGCGTCGGGACACGAGAGCTTCTATCGCGGCGAGTCTTACTACGACCCGGCGCGACGCGCGTACGTTTCAATCGCTCCTGATCCTCGCACGATCGATCTCGCGAAGGGACGCGTCGTTCGCGAGAACAAAGGCGCGAGCCTCATCGACATCGGCGACGGCGTTCTCTGTCTGGCGTTCCACACGAAGATGAACACGCTCGACGAAGACGTGCGCACCATGATCGCCGAATCGGTCGAAGAGCTGGAGAAGGGTGCGTGGGTGGGCATGGTCATCGGCAACGAAGGCGCGGACTTTTCCGTCGGCGCGAATCTCGCCGGAGGCTCCTTTTCGAGCGGCAGCGAGGCTCTCAGCCGCGCGGTGAAGGCAATGCAGGACGCGCTGATGGCCGTACGCTTCTGCGCAAAGCCGGTCGTGACGGCGCCGTTCGGCCGCACGCTCGCCGGAGGTGCGGAAGTGACGATGGCCGGCGCGCGCATCGTTGCGGCGTCCGAGACCTACATGGGTCTCGTCGAAGTGGGAGTCGGTCTCGTTCCCGGTGCAGGCGGGTGCAAGGAGCTCATCCGCCGCGTCGTCTCGCCGGCTCTCCGGCAATCGCCGAATGCCGATCCGCTTCCTTTCGTACAGAACGTTCTGCAGACAATCGGCGCTGCGAAAGTGTCGACAAGCGCCGCGGACGCGAAAGCCCTCGGCTTTCTCGATGCGGGCGACCGCATCGTGATGAATCGCGACCACCTCCTCTTCGCGGCGAAGGAAGAGGTGCTCGAGCTCGCGGCGGATGGTTACGCGCCTCCGGTCCGCGATAAGAGTTGCTACGCGGCCGGACGCGACGTTCTCGCCGCGCTGAAAGCGGGCATCTATGTGCTGCAGCAGGGCGCATACATGAGCGAGTACGACGCGTCGATCAGTTCGAAGCTGGCGTCGATTCTCTGCGGCGGCAATCTGTCGAGCGGCCAGTGGGTGGACGAGCAGTTCTTCCTCGATCGCGAGCGCGAAGTCTTCGTCGACCTGGGCCGCGAGCCGAAGACACGCGACCGCATCCAACACATGCTGTCCACGGGCAAGCCGCTGCGCAATTGACGAGAAAGAACCAATGACTACCGAGAACACCGAACACGTCACGGCCCGCCGAACGATGAGCGGCCTGGAATACATGCGCAAACTCGTCGCCGGCGAGATCGACGCATCGCCGATGGCGCGGCTGCTCAACATCCAGGTTGTCGAAGTCGAAGAGGGAAGGGTCGTCGTCACCGCGCAACCGTCGCTCGAATTCGAGAACGGCCTGCACATCGCCCACGGCGGCTTCGCCGCCACCCTCCTCGATACCGCCCTCGGCTGCGCGGTCAACTCCGTGATGCCCGCCGGAAAAATTTTCACGACGCTGGAGATGAAGATCAACTTCACACGCGCGGTCACCCGGAACACGGGAACGCTGACCTGTTCGGCCGCGGTCGTTCACGCCGGCTCGCGCACGGCCACAGCGGAAGGTCGCATTATCGACGCGCACGGCAAGGTCTACGCGCACGGCTCGGCGACCTGCATTCTTTTTCGCGACACCAAGGAGAACGCATGAACGAAGCGGTCATCGTTGCCGGACTACGCACCGCGGTAGGAAAGGCGCCACGCGGCACACTGCGCACGACGCGTCCTGATGACATGGCCGCCGAAGTCATCTCCGCGCTGTTGAAACGTGCACCCGCAGTTTCCCGCGATGCGATCGACGACGTGATCATGGGATGCGCGATGCCGGAGGCCGAATCGGGGACGAACGTCGCGCGCATCGCGGCGTTGCGCGCCGGTCTTCCTGACTCCGTGCCGGCGGTGACCGTGAATCGTTTCTGTTCGTCGGGATCGCAGACGATCGCGATGGGCGCCGAGCGGATCATGGCCGGCATGGCCGAACAGATCATCGCCGGAGGAACCGAGTCGATGAGTCTCGTGAGAGGCAACGGACGCTTTCGCCCGAATCCCGAGCTCATCGAGAACAGACCCGAGGTGTATTTGAGTATGGGGTTGACGGCGGAGAACGTGGCGCGGAAGTACAAGGTCTCGCGCGAGGACGCCGACGCCTTTTCGTATCGCAGTCATCAGAAGGCGCTCGCTGCGCAGAAGGCCGGCCGTTTCGCCGATGACGGGATTGTTCCGCTCGACGTGGAGATCGTGGACGTCAACGGCTCCGGGGAGACGACACGTCAACGCCTGACGTTCAACACTGATGAGGGTCCGCGCGCCGACACGACGCCGGAAGCTCTGGCGAAGCTCCGTCCTGTGTTCCACGCGAAAGGAGTCGTGACGGCGGGGAACTCCAGTCAAACCTCCGACGGCGCCGCCGCGGTGATCGTGATGTCGCGCCGGCGTGCCGAAGAGTTGCGCCTGAAACCGCTGGCGCGATTTGTCTCCTTTGCTGTTGGCGGAGTGCCGCCGGAGATCATGGGAATGGGTCCGGTCGTAGCAGTGCCGAAAGCGCTGAAGCTGGCGGGACTGACACTCGATCAGATCGATCTCATCGAGTTGAACGAAGCGTTCGGTGCGCAGGCCCTCGCGGTGATGCGCGAGCTGGGGATGAACGAGGAGCGCGTCAACGTGAACGGCGGCGCGATTGCGCTCGGCCATCCCCTCGGCGCTTCCGGCGCCAAGCTCACCGTGCAACTCCTCGGCGAGATGCGCCGTCGCGGCTCGCGCTACGGGATGGTGACAATGTGCGTGGGCGGCGGTCAGGGAGCCGCGACCATTTTCGAGAATCTGCAGGGCTGAGGCGATGGACTTCGAACTTCCAAAAGACCTCGTCGAGTTGCGCGATCGCGTCGCTGCCTTCGTGCGCGACGAAGTGATTCCCGCGGAGAACGGCTCTGCGGACATCAAGTCTCTTCGCGACAAAGCGCGGAAGGCTGGCATCTACGGGCCGCAACTACCGCGCGAATACGGAGGTCTCGGCCTGGGCACGATCGCGATGTGCGTCCTCTTCGAACAGGCCGGCCGCAGCTTCCTCGGTCCGCTCGCGCTCAATTGCTCGGCACCGGATGAAGGGAACATGCATCTCTTGTCGCTCTACGCGACCGATGAGCAACGCGAGCGCTATCTGCGCGCACTCGTGGAAGGAACGATCCGCTCGTGCTTCGCGATGTCCGAGCCGGCGCCGGGCGCCGGTTCCGATCCGACGATGATGCAGACGCGCGCGACGCGCGTCGACGGAGGTTGGGAGATCAACGGCCGGAAATGGTTCACCACCGGCGCGGAGGGTGCGGCGTTCGCGATCACGATGGCGGTGACGGATGCGCAGAAGGGCGTGACGATGTTCCTCGTTCCCACCGACACGCCGGGCTTTCGAGTCGTCCGCTCGATTCCGACGATGGGCGGTCACGAGCCCGGTCATGGCGAGGTCGAATACAACGGCGTGCGCGTTCCCGACTCCGCGGTCCTTGGCAAGGTGGGCGACGGTTTCAAGATGGCCCAGGTCCGGCTGACGCCGGCGCGGCTGACTCATTGCATGCGCTGGCTCGGCGTGGCGCAGCGTTCGCTGGAGATCGCAACCGATCGCGCGAAGACGCGCGAAGCGTTCGGAAGGAAGCTGGCGGAACACCAGGCCATTCAATGGATGATCGCCGACTCCGAGATCGAGCTGCACGCGTCGCGGATGATGGTGATGCAGGCGGCGTGGAAGCATGAGCGCGGCGATGACATCCGCCACGAATCGTCGATCTGCAAAGTGTTCGTCGCGGAGGCCGTCAATCGGATCATCGATCGCGCGATCCAGATCTGCGGCGCGCTCGGCATCTCGACCGATACGCCGCTCGAGCACTTCTATCGCGAGGCGCGCGCATTCCGGATCTACGACGGACCGTCCGAGGTTCACCGGATGGTGATCGCGCGAAACGTCCTTCGATCGAGGTCGGAGCGATGAACGTGCCCCTTCGCGACAAGGTCATCTGGATCACCGGCGCGTCTTCCGGCATCGGCGAGGCGCTGGCGATTGCCTTCAGCCGCGAGGGCGCGCGGCTCGTGCTGTCATCGCGAAACAAACAGGAGCTGGATCGGGTGCGCAAGGCTTGCGACGGCACAGAGCGGCATGTCGTCGTGCCGCTCGATCTGACGCAACACGACGCGATCGCACGAGTGACCGCCGAGGTCCTTCGACAAGTCGGTCAGGTCGACGTGCTGGTGCACAGCGGCGGCGTGAGTCAGCGGTCGCTCGCTGCGGACACCGCGATGGCGACCGATCGCGCCATCATGGATCTGAACTACTTCGGCACCGTCGCTCTGACGAAAGCGGTTCTGCCGTCGATGCTGGCGCGGAAGTCGGGACACATCGTTCCGATCAGCAGTGTCGTCGGTTACGTCGGCACTCCTCTTCGTTCCGCGTACGCGGCCTCGAAGCACGCGCTGCACGGATTCTTCGATTCGTTGCGCGCGGAAGTGTCGAAGGACGGCATCGACATCACGATCGTCTGTCCGGGCTACATCCGCACGAACGTGACGCGCAATGCTCTCACCGGTGACGGCTCCGCGTTCGGCAAGATGGATCGCACGCACGACCGTGCGATGCGTCCCGAGGAATGCGCGCGCCACATCGTGAATGCGGTTGCGAAACGGAAGCAGGAGCTCGTGGTCGGCGGAAAGGAAACGTGGGCAGTGCCGCTCCAGCGTTTTCTTCCGCGATTGGTCTCGCGAATGGTGAGGATGAAGTGACGGATACGAAGTGAAGGCATGATCGACCTTCTTCACGATACGAAACCCGTGCGCTCGAGCGAGCAGCTCGACTGGTCGCGGCTGAACGCATACCTGCGCGACCGCCTCGACGTCCGTGCCGAGATGGAAGTCGAGCAGTTCCCCGGCGGTCACTCCAACCTCACGTATCTGCTGCGCTTCGGCGATCGCGAATTCGTGCTCCGGCGTCCGCCGTTTGGACCGGTACCTCCGCGCGCGCACGACATGGCTCGCGAATACCGCGTGCTCGCCGCGGTGCATCCGGTCTTTCCGCTTGCGCCCCGCCCGTATCTCCTCTGTGACGATCCCGCGGTGGCAGGCTTTGTCTTCTATGTGATGGAGCGGCGGCGCGGAATGATCATCCGCGCTGACGAGCCGCCGGAGTTGCGCGATCGCACGAATCTCCGGCACGCGATCAGTGAGGCGATGGTCGACACGCTGTCCGATCTCCACGCGATCGACGTCAGCGCGCACGGCCTCGAGTCACTCGGCAAACCGACGGGCTTCGTGGAGCGGCAGATTCGCGGCTGGACTGAGCGCTGGCACGGATCGAAGACGAGCGACGTGCCGGAGATGGAACAAATGGCCGCGTGGCTCGCGAAGCGCACGCCGGCAGATCCGCAGCGACCGACGCTCGTCCACGGCGACTACAAGCTCGACAACGTCATGCTCGACGCTCGTCTCGATGGCCGGCTCGTCGCGGTGCTCGACTGGGAGATGAGTGCCGTCGGCGATCCGCTCGTCGACCTCGGCATCCTTCTCTGCTACTGGGTTCACATCGCAGCAGATTCGCGGGACGACGCGATCGCCACTGTGACGGCTCGCCCAGGCTGGTTCACACGCGATGAGATCCTCGAGCGATACGCGCGGCGTTCGAAGCGCGCGGTGGATGACATCGCCGTCTACGAAGTCTTCGCCGTATTCAAGCTCGCCGTCGTGTTGCAGCAGATCTATGCGCGCTACGTTCACGGCCAGACGGATGATCCGCGCTTCGCGCCGCTGGGTGAGCGCGTGACGATGCTCGCCCGGAAAGCAGTGTCGCTGGCGGAGGAGCGTGCATGAACACCCAGGTTCTCTTGAAGAGCCGCCCTGAGGCGTTTCCGAGCGAGAGCAATTTCGAGATTGTGCAGAAGGCGGTGCCGAAGGCCGGTGACGGCGAAGTGGTGCGGCGCACGATCTATCTCTCGCTCGATCCTTACATGCGCGGCCGGATGAGCACTGCGAAGTCTTATGCCGAGCCGGCGAAGGTCGGCGAGCCCATGGTCGGATCGACTGTCAGCGAAGTCGTCGAATCGAAGAATCCTCGCTATCGCACCGGCGACATTGTCCTCGGCTACGACGGCTGGCAGGCCTATGCGGTCTCGGACGGAAAAGGACTGCGCAAGCTCGATACGGCGCCAGCGCCGGTCTCTTGTTCGCTCGGCGTGCTGGGGATGACCGGTCTGACCGCATACGTCGGCTTGCTCGACATCGGCAAGCCGAAGGAGGGCGAGACGGTCCTCGTGTCCGCAGCGGCCGGGGCAGTCGGTTCGATCGCCGGTCAGATCGCGCACATCAAGGGTTGTCGCGTTGTCGGCACGGCCAGTTCCGATCAGAAGTGTGCGTTCGTCGTCGATGAACTGAAATTCGACGTCTGCATCAACTACAAGAAGGAAGATTTGAGTGCGGCGCTGAAGGCTGCGTGTCCGCGCGGGATCGACATCTACTTCGACAACGTCGGAGGCGCGGTGCTGGCGGCGGCGCTGAAGCGCATCAACGTCCATGCGCGCATTCCGCTCGTCGGCCTCATCTCGCAGTACCACGACGCGAAGCCCGGGCCCGGCCCGAACCTCGGATCGGTTCTCGCCAATCGCGCGCTGATTCAGGGGATGATCGTCACCGATCACGTCGATCGCATGCCCGATTTCCTTCGCGACATGGCGCCATGGCTGAGCGAGGGAAAGATCAAGTACCGCGAAGATATCGTGCAGGGTCTGGAGAACGCACCGACTGCGTTCATCGGTCTGCTCAACGGCGACAACACCGGCAAGAGACTCATTCAGGTGTCGCCTGATCCGACGCGCGAGGTGAAGCGATGACCGAAGTTCTGCGCGAGCAGGCAGGTGAGGGGATCGCAGTGGTGCGGATCAACCGCCCGGAAGTTCGGAACGCGTTGAACCTGTCCGTGCGTCAACAACTGGCCGATCACTTCACGGCTCTCGGCAATGACGATGTCACCCGCTGCATCATCATCACCGGCGGCGAGAGAGTCTTCGCGGGAGGTGCCGATCTCCGCGACATGGTCG
>WNEZ01006244.1_pt1 | contig 10458 bp, 10 predicted proteins | sample 5400521 | NCBI WGS metagenome assembly WNEZ01 (sample SAMN13153339, study PRJNA577476) | soil metagenome | isolation source: 120 cm saprolite under Douglas fir tree site 2 hole 1 replicate 1 | place: USA:California | collected 2015-04-18
TGGGTGAGCGCGACGAAGGCGGTATAGCGATCGATGCCGAGCGGCGGCAGCGCGACATCGGGCCACTCCGCGATCACCTTGACGTCGGGGAAGCGCTCGATCGAGGCGAAGGCCGTGCGCGGATCGACGATGGTGACGTCATAGCCCAGAATCCCGGCGATCGGCGCGAGCGCCTGGCTGATGTGGACGGCGCCGGTGATGACGAGCTGCGCCGGCGGCACGTGCACGGTGAGGAAGACCCTGCCCTGCGGCGTCTCCGCCATGCCGCTCGTGCCGCTGCGGATGCGCTTTTCGATGATCGCCCCGAGCGGATCGCGCGCGAGGTCGGCCGCCTTCACCAGCCGCTGCTGCCCGCTTGTCACGTCGGTGACGACGACCGCGGCGCGGCGCGCCGTTCGTTCCGCATTCAACGCTCTGAGAATATCGAGTTTCATGGGCGGCCTGTTGCAATGGCGAGTAGCGAATGGCGAATAGCGAGTAGACTATTCGCCATTCGCTACTCGCTACTCGCTATTCGCTACTTCCTACTCCACCTTCTCCACATAGACGCGAATGGTGCCGCCGCAGGAGAGGCCGACCTTCCAGGCGGTCTCGTCGGCGACGCCGAATTCGAGCGTCTTGGGCTTGCCGCTCTCGATCACGTCGAGCGCCTCGGTGACCACCGCCCCCTCGACGCAGCCGCCCGAGACGCTGCCGAGAAAATTACCCTCCTGGTCGATCACCAGGTTCGAGCCGACCGGTCGCGGCGCCGAGCCCCAGGTCTCGACCACGGTCGCGAGCGCTACGGCGCGCCCTTGCCGCCGCCATTCCTCCGCCGCCTGCAGAATATCCTGGTCGCGCGCGAGCATTGCGATCTCCGTTTCCTTTGCCGTCACCCCCGGGCTTACCCGGTGTCCATGCATAGTCTCGACCCTATAGATGGATTGCCGCGTGAAGCCCGGCAATGACCATCACGCCGCCGTCTCCAACCAGGCCTTCGGGTCGGCAGCCCCCGCGCGACCGGCCGAGAGCGCGCGCACGAGCTCCGCCATCGAATCCAGATTGTGGATCGGCCGCAATTCGTCGACGTGCGGCACCATGGCGCGGATGCCCTTGGCCTTGGCCTCGAAGCCGGAAAACCGCAGCAACGGATTGAGCCAGATCAGCCGGCGGCAGGAGCGGTGCAGCCGGTCGATCTCGAAAGCGAGCCGCTCGTCCGGGTCGCGCTCGAGCCCGTCGGTGATCAGGAGCACGATCGCGCCCTGGGTGAGGACGCGCCGCGCCCACAGCTTGTTGAAGACGCGCAGCGAGGTCGCGATGCGGGTGCCGCCCGACCAGTCGGCGACGTTCGCCCCGACCGCCGCCAGCGCCTCGTCGGGGTCCTTCGCCTTGATCGCGCGGGTGACATTGGTGAGGCGCGTGCCGAACAGGAAGGTGTGCACGCGCTTGCGCGCGTCGGTGACCGCATGCAGGAAATGCAGGAACAGCCGGGTGTACTGGCTCATCGAGCCGGAAATATCGAGCAGCGCCACGAGCGGCGGCGCCTTGGCGCGGGGTCCGCGATATTTGAGGTCGATCACCGCGCCGCCCGCCTTCAGGCTCGCCCGGAGCGTGCGGCGAATGTCGACGAGATGGCCGTGCCGATGCGGCGCGAGCCGGCGCGTCCTCACCTCGCCGACCGACAGCACGAGCCGCTTGATCGCGTCCTTGGCGGCGGCGATCTCGGCCGCCGTCATCTGCGCGAAATCCTTCTTCTGCAGCACCTCGCGGTCGGACACCGTAAGGCGGGCGTCGACCTCGAGCTCGGGCGGCTTGCGCTCGCCCTCGCCCAGGCTCTTGAGCAGGGCCTCCTGCACGCGCTGGGCGCCCGGCGGCGGCTTCTCGTCCTCGCGCGGCGGCGCCTGCGGCAGCATGGCGGCCATCAGCTCGTCGAGACGGCCGCGCCGGCGGAAGAAGAGGCGGAACGCCTGGTCGAACAGCAGCGAATGCTCGTGGCGCTTCACGAATACCGCGTGCAGCGTCCAGTAGAAGTCGTCGCGGGTGCCGAGGCCGGCCGCCCGCACCGCCTCGAGCGCATCCATCACCGCGCCCGGCCCGACCGGAATGCCGGCCGCGCGCAGCGCGCGGGCGAAGTGGACGATGTTCTCGGCAAGCCGGCCGGTCGCTGGTGCCTGGTCCATCATGACGTTGCTCGTTCGGAGCGACGATTCACTCCGCCGCGCGCAGCTGCGCGCGCACCTCCTCGATCAGCTCCTTCGCCCGAGCTCCTTCGATGCGCGCGATATCGTCCTGGTACTTGAGCAGGACGCCGAGCGTGTCGGAGACAGTCGAGGGGTCGAGCGCCTTGACGTCGAGCTCGGCGAGCGCCGCCGCCCAGTCGAGCGTCTCGGCGACGCCCGGCGACTTGAACAGGTCCTGCTTGCGCAGCGCCTGCACGAAATGCACGACCTGTTCGGACAGCGCCTTGGCGATCCCCGGCACCTTGGCGCGCACGATCGCAAGCTCGCGCTGCGCATCGGGATAGCCGACCCAATGGTAGAGGCAGCGGCGCTTGAGCGCGTCGTGGATCTCGCGCGTGCGGTTCGAGGTGATCACCACGATCGGCGGATGCGCGGCCTTGATGGTGCCGAGCTCCGGAATCGTGACCTGGAAATCGGCGAGCACCTCGAGCAGGAACGCCTCGAAGGCCTCGTCGGCGCGGTCGAGCTCGTCGATCAGCAGCACCGGGGTGCCGGACGGATCCGGCTCGAGCGCCTGCAACAGCGGCCGCTTGATCAGGAACCGCTCGGAGAACACGTCGTGCTCGAGCCGCCCGCGGTCGTGCGCGCCCTCCGCCTCGGCGACGCGGATCGCGATCATCTGCGCGGCGTAATTCCATTCGTAGACCGCGGCGGCGACGTCGAGCCCCTCGTAGCATTGCAGGCGGATGAGGCGGCGGCCGAGCGTGGTCGAGAGCACCTTGGCGATCTCGGTCTTGCCGACGCCGGCCTCGCCCTCGAGGAACAGCGGCCGGCCCATCTTGAGCGCGAGGAAGAGCACGGTCGCGAGCGAGCGATCGGCGAGATAGTCGGCCGCCGCCAGGAGGTCGAGCGCGGCGTCGATCGAGGCGGGCAGCGGACGGGGCATCGTCGGTTTCATCCGGCCGAGCTTATAGCCCCTCGCCGCCGGGCTTGTCCCGACAAGAACGCAGACGTGGCCCGCGTAGGTTGGGTCGAGCCCTAAGCGCGTTCACGCGCGTCTTCGACACGCTATGGCGAGACCCAACGCTCAGCGGATATGCCGAGCCGTGTTGGGTCTCGCAAGGGCTCGACCCAACCTACGGCGGAACTACCCGACCGCCGCCGCCACCGCCCGGCGCGCCAGCACGCCGACGAGATGCGCGCGGTATTCGGCGCTGCCGTGGATGTCGCTCGCCATGCCGTCGGCCGGCACGGTCATGCCTTCGAGCGACTTCGGCCCAAAGCGCTTCTTGAGCGCCTCCTCGAACGAGTTGACGCGAAACACGCCGCCGGCACCGGCGCCGGTCACCGCCACGCGGATGTCCGAGCCGCGCTTCGACACGAACACGCCGACCAGAGCGTAGCGCGAGGCCGGGTTGGGGAACTTCTGATAGGCGGCCTTGTTGGCCTTGGGAAACTGCACCTTGGTAATGATCTCGTCCGGCTCGAGGGCGGTCTCGAACATGCCCTTGAAGAACTCGTCGGCTCCGATGCGCCGCTTGTTGGTGATGATGGTGGCGCCGAGCCCGAGCGCGCCGGCCGGATAGTCGGCGTTCGGGTCGTTGTTGGCGATCGAGCCGCCGATGGTGCCGCGATGGCGCACCGCGGGGTCGCCGATCAGGCCGGCGAGATGCGCCAATGCCGGGATGTTCTCCTTCACCACCGCCGCGTTCGCGACCTCGGCGTGCGGCGTCATCGCGCCGATGACGAGCGAGCGCCCCTTCATCTCGATGCCGGTCAGGCCCTCGACCTTCGACAGGTCGACCAGGTGCTTCGGTCCGGCGAGGCGCAGCTTCATGGTCGGGATCAGGGTGTGGCCGCCGGCGAGGAGCTTGGCCTCCTCCTGCTTGGCCAACAGGCCCGCCGCCTGCCGCACGGTGCCCGGGCGGTGTTGCGTGAATGCGTACATCGTGATGCTCCTATGCCGCTTTTTGCCGGTTTTGCGTCTTCTGCAAGGCCTGCCACACCGCCTGCGCGGTGGCGGGCATCGCCAAATCCTCGGTGCCGATCGCGTCGGTGATCGCGTTGATGACCGCGACCGGCGCCGCGATCGCGCCCGCCTCGCCGCAGCCCTTGATGCCGAGCGGATTCGACGGCGATTTGGTCGTGGTCATGTCGACTTTGAGCGTCGGCAGATCGTGCGCCCGCGGGATGCAATAATCCATCAGCGAGCCGGTCACGAGCTGGCCGTCCTGGTCGTAGACCGCGCCTTCGAGCAGCGCCTGGCCCACGCCCTGCGCGATGCCGCCGTGCACCTGCCCCTCGACGATCATCGGGTTGATCACCGTGCCGAAATCGTCGACCGCGGTCCAGGCCACGATCTCGCTCTCGCCGGTCTGCGGGTCGACCTCGACCTCGCAGATGTGGCAGCCGGCCGGGAACGTGAAGTTGGTGGGGTCGTAGAACGCCCCCTCCTTCAAGCCGGGCTCGAGCTCCTGGCCGGCGAATTTGTGGGCGGTATAGGCGTTGAGCGCGACCTCGCCCCAGGCCGCCGACTTGTCGGTGCCGGCGACCGTGAACTTGCCGTCCTTGAACACGATGTCGCCCTCGGCCGCTTCCAGCATGTGGGCCGCGACTTTCTTGGCCTTGGCCTCGACCTTGTCGAGCGCCTTCACGATCGCGGAAATGCCGACGGCGCCCGAGCGTGAGCCGTAGGTGCCCATGCCGAACTGCACCTTGTCGGTGTCGCCGTGCACGACGCTGACGTGCTCGAGCGGGATGCCGAGCCGCTCGCAGACGACCTGCGCGAAGGTGGTCTCGTGGCCCTGGCCGTGCTGGTGGCAGCCGGTGAGGACCTCCACCGAGCCGGTCGGGTTGACCCGCACCTCGGCGGATTCCCACAAGCCCACGCCGCAGCCGAGCGACCCGACCGCCTGGCTCGGCGCGATCCCGCAGGCCTCGATGTAGGTCGAGAGGCCGAGGCCGCGCAGCCGGCCGCGGCGGGCGGACTCGCGCTTGCGCTTGCCGAAGCCCGGATAGTCGGCGATCTCGAGCGCCTTCTTGAGCGAGGCGTGGTAATCGCCGGCATCGTAGTTCATGATCACCGGCGTCTGGTGGGGGAATTTCCTGATGAAGTTCTTCCTGCGCAGGTCGGCGGGATCGATGCCCATCTCGCGTGCGCCGACCTCGATCAATCGCTCGACCACGAAGGTCGCTTCCGGTCGCCCGGCACCGCGATAGGCGTCGACCGGGACGGTGTTGGTGTAGACCGCGTCGACCTCGCAGTGGATCGCGGGAATTTCGTACTGGCCGGACAGCAGCGTGCCGTAGAGATAGGTCGGCACCGACGACGAGAACGTCGACATATAGGCGCCGAGATTGGCGATGGTCTTGACCTTGAGCCCGGTCACCTTGCCCTCGGCGTCGAACGCCATCTCCGCACGGGTGACGTGATCGCGGCCATGGGCATCGGCGAGGAAGGCCTCCGAGCGCTCGGCGACCCATTTCACCGGCCGGTCGACCCGGCGCGACGCCCAGAGACAGACCACCTCCTCCGGATAGATGAAGATCTTCGAGCCGAAGCCGCCGCCGACGTCGGGAGCGATCACGCGCAGCTTGTGCTCGGGCGCGACGCCGACGAATGCGGAAATGACAAGGCGCGCCACATGCGGGTTCTGCGTCGTGTTCCAGAGCGTGAAGCCGCCGGTGCCGGCATCATATTCGCCGATCGCGGCCCGCGGTTCGATCGCGTTCGGCACCAGGCGGTTGTTGACGAGAGCGAGGCGGGTGACGTGGCTGGCGGATCGAAGCGCGGCCTCGACCGCCTTGGCATCGCCGATGTGCCATTGATAGATGGTGTTGCGCGGCGCTACCTCGTGGATCTGCGGCGCGGCCTGCGCCTTGGCCGGATCGGTCACCGCCGGCAGCACCTCGTAGTCGACCTTCACCTTCTCGGCGGCGTCCTTGGCCTGCGCCGGCGTCTCGGCGACGACGACCGCGACCGCGTCGCCGACATGGTTGGCCTTGCCGTGGGCGAGCGCCGGACGCGGCGCCATTTTCATCTGCGAGCCATCCTTGGACGTGATCATCCAGCCGCAAATGAGGTGGCCGATCTTGTCGGCGGCGAGCTCGGCGCCGGTCAGCACCGCCAGCACGCCCGGCATCGCGGCCGCCGCCGCGGTATCGATCTCGCGGATCCTGGCATGGGCGTGGGGCGAGCGCAGGAAATAGGCGTGGCTTTGACCGGGACGGCTGACGTCGTCGGTGTAGTGGCCCTTGCCGGTGATGAAACGCCGGTCCTCCCGGCGGCGCACCGCCGCTCCGATTCCGGTCGCGCTCATCGCGGTCTCCTCCCTGGATGACGCCTTACGCTCCTCCCGCTCAAGCCGCGTGGTGGGCGTGTCCTTTCGCCATCGCCTTGGCGCCGGCCGCGATCGCCTTGACGATGTTGTGGTAGCCGGTGCAGCGGCACAGATTGCCTTCGAGCTCGTGACGGATGGTGGGATCGTCGAGGTCGTGGCCCTTGCGGTTCACCATGTCGATTGCGGTCATGATCATGCCGGGGGTGCAATAGCCGCATTGCAGCCCGTGGTGCTCGCGGAAGGCCTCCTGCATCGGATGCAGCGGCCCGTTGGGATCGGCGAGCCCCTCGATGGTGGTGATGTCGGCGCCTTCGACCTGCCAGGCGAAGACGGTGCAGGCCTTCACCGCCTTGCCGTCTATGTGCACCACGCAGGCGCCGCATTGCGACGTGTCGCAGCCGACATGGGTGCCGGTCAGGCGCAGGTTCTCGCGCAGGAATTGCACCAGCAGGGTGCGCGGATCGACGTCACCGGTGACGGCCTTGCCGTTCACCGTCATCGCGACGGCGGTCATGGCTTCCTCCATAAAAGTCCGGCCAAAGGCCTGGTTTTCAACGCCGACGGGCGCGGCCGGCGGCGGATCGGGTCAAAATCGGGCCGATTTTGCCTCGTACGTGGATTTCGAACAAGTCAACTCTGAACCCCCGACGCCGGCCCGGTCAAGGGTGTTTCATGCTATCCGAGATGCGGTTGCCAGGATTTCATCGCCTGAGTTGCATCTCCGAGCACAATCCCGCAGCCGCCCGTGGTACAATTCGTAATGCGCCGCGAAGACGTAATCGCCAAGCTCCGCGCCCACGCCGACGCCATCGCTTCCTTTGGCGTCACGACCTTATACCTCTATGGCTCGGTGGCACGCGATGAGGCGGGGGATCAGTCGGACGTCGACCTGTTCGCCGACGTCGATTACGACCGATTTGGGTTCGTTTCCTTCATGGATCTACGCGAGTTCCTGGCGTCGCTGCTCGGACGCAAGGTGGATTTCACGACCCGGCAGGCCCTGCATCCCGATCTCAAGGAGAGGATCGTTCGGTCCGCGATCAAGGTCTTGGACAATGCCTCGGTCGATCCGGTCCCGGTTGAATGACATCATTCGCGCTATCGACGGAGTCGCCGACACCATCGGCGGGGTCGATTTTGATACATACCAAGCGGTTTTTCACATGCCGCGCACCGTCGAGAGGTGCATCGAAATTGTTTCCAAGGCTACCAGACACATTCCCAGTGACCTCAAATCCGGGTATCCGGAGATTCCCTGGCATCAGATTGCCGGCATCGGTAACGTTCTAAGACACGATTACGACCTCGTCGATCAACGGTTGATCTGGGAAGTGGCCACAGTTCATTTTCCGCGGTTGCGCGCGGTGATTGTCGAACTCAGATCCGAGCTACCGGCAACCGACTGACGGTCACCGACTCGCCGCCACCGCCGCGGCGAATTTCGCGAAGAAATCGTCGGCGGTCTTCTTCGCCGCGCTGTTGATGAGGCGCTGGCCGAGCTGGGCGAGCTTGCCGCCGATCTGCGCCTCGACGTCATAGGTGAGCAGCGTGCCGCCATCCTTGTCGGAGAGCGACACCTTGGCGCCGCCTTTGGCGAAGCCGGCGACGCCGCCTTCGCCTTCGCCGGAGATGCGGTAGCTGTTCGGCGGATCGAGGTCGGAGAGCCTGACCTTGCCCTTCCAGCGCGCCTTGACCGGGCCGACCTTGACCGTGGCCACGGCTTGAAACTCGCTCTCGGAAATCTTGTCGAGCTGCTCGCTGCCGGGGATGCAGCTCTTGAGCACCTCGGGGTCGTTGAGTTTCGCCCACACCACCTCGCGGCTGGCGGCGAGCTGGACTTGCCCGTTCATGGTCATCGCCATCGGCGGTTTCTCCATCGGCTCGGTTGGCGCATCGTGCCCCGGCTTTGGCGTTGCGCACGCGCGACGCGGGCAGGCCCGAGTTGCGATGCAGGGATGATCGCTGGCAACTCCTTATAGGGCGCCGGCGGGCGACGGGGAAAGCGCTCCGACCGAGGCCCAGCCCTGCCGGGGCGGGGGTTGGCGGCCGGCCTGCAGGCGGATAAAGGTGTCCCGCACCGCCATGACCGATCCGCTTGTTCCCTCCTCGCTGCTCGCGCCATTGATCTCGAGCGCGACGATGCGCAGCATCCTCGACGATCGCGCCCGCCTGCAACGCATGCTGGATTTCGAGGTCGCGCTCGCGCGCGCCGAGGCGGCGGTCGGCGCGATCCCGGCGCTCGCCACCGAACCGATCGCGACCGCCGCCCGCGCCGAGCACTACGACATCAAGGCGCTGGGCGAAGCGGCGCGTGCCGCCGGCAACATCGCCGTCCCGCTGATCGAGGCGCTCGCCGCCGAGGTCGCCAAGACCGATGCCGCGGCAGCCGGCTGGGTGCATTGGGGGGCGAGCAGCCAGGACGTCATCGACACCGCGCTGGTCGTCGAATTGCGCGCCGCGATCGACGCGCTCACCGCCGATCTCAACCGCGCCATCGAAGGCTTCACCACGCTCGCCGGCCGCCATCGCCGCACCGCCGCGGTCGGGCGCACCTCGCTGCGACACACGCTGCCGATGCCGTTCGGGCTCAAGCTCGCCGGCTACGCGGCGGCGCTGGCGCGCTCGCGCGAGCGGTTGCGCCGGCTGCGCCGGGAAGCGCTGGTGCTGCAATTCGGCGGCGCGGTCGGGACGCTCGCCGCGCTCAATGAGCGCGGGCTCGACATTGCCGAGCGGCTCGCCGCGCTGCTCGACCTGCCGCTGCCGGAGGCGCCCTGGCACACCCACCGCGACCGGCTGGCCGAGGTCGCGTCCGCCCTGGCCATCCTCAGCGGCACCTGCGGCAAGATCGCGCGGGACGTATCGCTGCTGATGCAGAACGACGTGGCGGAGGCGTTCGAGCCGGCGGGGCCGGCCGGCTCCTCGATACTGCCGCACCAGCGCAATCCGACCGCCGCGGCGGTGGCGCTGGCGGCGGCGGCGATTGCGCCCAATCTCGCGGCGACCATTCTCGCCGCGCAGGTGCAGGAGCACGAGGGCGGGCTCGGCGGCTGGCAGGCGGAATGGCCGACCTTTCCGGCGCTCGCGCTCGTCACCTCGGGCGCCGTCGGCGCGATCGTCGAGCTCGCCGAGGGCCTGGAGATCGACAGCGAGCGCATGCGGATCAATCTCGGCGGCACGCGCGGACTGATCATGGCCGAGACGGTAGCGTTCGTGCTCGCCGGCAAGCTCGGCCGAGAGGAGGCGCAGCGGATCGTCGAGGAGGCGAGCCGCAAGGCGGCCGCCGCCAAGCGCGACCTGCACGAGGTGCTCGGCGAGGACGATCGGGTCAAGCTCAGTCTCAGCGTCGGCGAGCTCGCCAAGCTGTTCGAGCCCATGGCCTATCAAGGCGCCGCCCAGACCCTGATCGACCGCATCGTCGGCTCCTTGCAGGGGCGCGGCGGCAAGCGCTGACGAGAGAGAAACGCCAACGGAGGGTGAACCATGCCCATGATCAATGCCGACGACGGCTGCCCGATCCACGTCGAGGTCGAGGGCGCGGAACACGCGCCTGTGCTCATGCTGTCGAACTCGCTCGGCACCACGCTCGACATGTGGGACGAGCAGGTCGCGCCCTTCACCCGGCATTTCCGCCTGGTGCGCTACGACCGGCGCGGCCATGGCAAATCCGGCGTGCCGCAGGGCCCCTACACGATGGAGCGGCTCGGACGCGACGTGCTCGCCGTGCTCGACGGGCTCGGCCTCAAGACGATCAACTGGTGCGGCCTCTCGATGGGCGGCATGGCCGGCCAATGGCTCGCGGCGAACGCGACCGAGCGCATCGGGCGCATGGTGATCACCAACACGGCGAGCTACTTTGCCGACAAGAAGGCGTGGCACGATCGGCTTGCGCTGGTGCGCGAGAAGGGCGTAGCGGCCTTCGCCGCGGCCAACATGGAGCGCTGGTTCACCAAGGGATTCCG
>WNEZ01006246.1_pt1 | contig 10458 bp, 9 predicted proteins | sample 5400521 | NCBI WGS metagenome assembly WNEZ01 (sample SAMN13153339, study PRJNA577476) | soil metagenome | isolation source: 120 cm saprolite under Douglas fir tree site 2 hole 1 replicate 1 | place: USA:California | collected 2015-04-18
CCCACTGGGCGCGCGCATCCTCGCCATCGCTGACGCCTACGACACGATTACCTCGGACCGCACGTACAAGAAGGCCCGCACCGCCGAGGAGGCGTTTGCCGAGCTCGAGCGCTGCGACAGCGCACAGTTTGACCCGGACTTGGTGGAGGTGTTTATCCGGAAAATGCGCCTCCTGCCTTACCCTGTTCTCGAGGCCGCCTCGTCATCGCAGCGCGCTCCCGCCAACGCCGGATAGTCTTGCCCGTCTTGCTGTCTTGTTTCTCCTCCCGCGTTTTCTTCTCCTGAAGCTTTCCATTGGGGGGCAGAACGTTTTCAGTCTTACAGACATCGGCACCATGGCAGGTCGTAACCCGGACCGCGCTTCATGCGTAGTACCATCGAGAGGCCATGATACCGGCAAGCGATGGTGTCGCTGTCCGCGCCGAGCGGGTCTCGCGGCATTACCAGATGGGTTCCGCGCTGATCCGCGCGGTGGATGATGTCACGCTCGAAGTCTGTGCCGGGGAGTTCCTGGCGCTGCTGGGAAGTTCCGGTTCAGGGAAGTCGACGCTCTTGAACCTGATGGCCGGCTTGGATCGTCCGACCTCAGGGACCATTTTTGCGCAAGGCCGCAATCTGTCCGAGATGAGCCGGCTCGAGCTGGCCCGATATCGCAGCCGGACCGTGGGCATGGTCTTTCAAGCTTTCAACCTGCTTCCGCGAATGACGCTGGAGGAAAATGTCGAGCTGCCGTTGCGCTTGGCAGAGGTGGAACGCGGCGAGCGCGCGGGGCGTGTGCGTGAAGCATTGGAGCGGGTGCATCTGGAAAAACGGCTCAGCCATCGCCCCAGTGAACTTTCCGGCGGGGAGCAGCAGCGGGCGGCGCTGGCGCGAGCCCTGGTAAACCGCCCCGCTCTTCTTCTCGCGGACGAGCCCACGGGCAATCTGGACAGCGCGACAGGCGAAGGAATCCTGCTGTTGTTGCGCGAGATCCAGCAATCGCTGGGGATGACGATTGTGCTGGTCACGCACGAACGCCCTCTCGCCGAGCGATTCGCCGATCGAATTGCCACTGTAGCGGACGGCAGACTGGTCAGCGACGGGGTGAAGCCATGAAAGCCAGCGACATCGGGGAACTTGCCCTCCGCAATCTGCGTGAGGCTCTCCTGCGGAACTCGCTGACCACGCTGGGCGTCGCCGTGGGCGTCGCTTCGCTCGTGGCGATGCTTTCTCTCGGCGTGGGCCTGCAAGAGCTTGCCTCGAAGCGCCTCTCTCAGTCCGGTCTGTTTAACACCGTCGTCGTTACGCCGCGGACGAACCTGCGCGGTCTTGGTCGTCCCAGGCCGGCGAATTCCTCGCCTTCGCGCGCGTCCCGTCCGCTGGATGAAGGGGCCCGCCAGGAAATGGAACGCCTGCCAAGCGTGGTCGAGGTGTATCCGCAGATTCGTTTCTTCACTGAAGTGCGTTATGCCGGCAATCCCTATACTACGATGGTGGCGGGTATGCCCGCATCGGCGCGTGGAAACGGCGCATTCGACGGGATACAGGGCAGCTTTTTTTCCGGTCCCACCGCCGACGAGGCCATCCTACAGATCGAATTCGCGAAGGAATTATCCGACCATCCTTCCACTTTGCTCGGCGAGGAACTCGTGCTGCGCTACGCGGAACGCCAAGCGCTTGGAGCCCAGACTGGAGTGAGCGATCCGGTCAACGGCGAGAGCGATGACGGCGCGGGTCCGGGGTTCTCGATCGTGCCGCGAGAGAAGAAACTGCGCATCGCCGGCATCGTGGAGACGGAACCGGCGGCTGGCTTTGGCGGCTTCGGCAGCGGCCGAGTGCTGATCCCGCTCGAGGTCGCGGCAGCGCTGAGGGCCGCGCAGGTGAACGATCTGCGGGACGTCGTGCGCGGAACGAAAGGCAAGCCCAGCTACGCGAGCTTGACGGTGCGCGCGAAGAGCCCCTCGCAGGTGGAAGGAATCGAAACCGCCATTAGAAACATGGGCTTCTCCGCCTTTTCCTTGCTCGACGCCACGCGCAATCTCCGCCTCTTTTTCGCCGTTTTTGATCTTCTGCTCGCAATTTTCGGCAGCCTGGCGCTGGCCGTCGCCACGCTCGGCATCATCAACACCCTGGTGATGGCCATTCTCGAGCGCCGGCGTGAGATCGGAGTACTCAAGGCCCTGGGCGCGGCCGACCGCGACGTCAAACAACTGTTTTTTGTGGAGGCCGGCGTTATGGGTTTGCTGGGCGGAACCCTCGGCGTGGGCTTCGGTTGGCTGATCGGGAGAGCCGTTACGTGGGGCACTAATATTTATCTCCGGCGGCAAAACTTGCCCCCCGCGCATGTTTTCTCCGTGCCGTGGTGGCTTGTGCTGGGAGCAATCGCCTTCGCCATCATCGTGAGCCTCGCCGCAGGGCTCTATCCGGCATCGCGCGCGGCGCGCCTCAACCCCGTCGAGGCCCTGCGGTATGAATAGACTCAAGAGCGCCGGGGTGGCGGCATTGGTTTTTTCGTGTCTCGCCTTCGCGCGTCCCGCGCATGCCACGGGTCGCGCCGAGTGCCTTTCCCTGCGGAGCCAGATTCTGGGCCACGCGGTCGCTTACTGCGTTCTCATACCGCCCGGCTACGATGGGGAAAAGACTCGCCGCTTTCCCGTGCTCTACTTTCTTCATGGCCTGGGCGACAACGAGCAGATGTTTCTTCATTCGGGCGGGTGGAATCTGACGGAAGACCTCTGGGAGCAACATCAGCTCGGTGAATTCTTGATCGTGACACCAGCGGGAGATTCAAACTTCTACATCAACTCGCGCGATGGCCGTCGCCGTTATGAGGATTTCTTTCTGCAGGAATTTCTGCCCTTCATCGAAAACCGCTATCGGACACGAGCGGGGCACGCATTCCGCGGCATTGCAGGGATTTCGATGGGCGGATATGGCGCGCTGCGGCTGGCCTTCCGCCATCCAGAGTTATTCGGATCCGTGAGTGCGCACAGCGCCGCTCTGATCGAGAAACTTCCCGCCGTCGCGCTCGCCGATTCCGGGCAGACTGCCAGCTTACGAATTCTCGGCGACGTATTCGGCTCACCGCCCGATCGCGCCTTCTGGGAACGCAACAACCCGCTTATGTTGGCGCGTACCGCTCACCTCGCAGGACTGAAGATCTACTTTGATTGCGGCTCCGAGGATAATTTCGGATTCTACGCGGGCGCCAAGGCGCTTAGCAACCTGCTTGCGTCGCGCCGCATTCCCCACGAATTTCACCTTTACCCCGGCGGTCACAACTGGCCCTATTTCGCGGAGCACCTGCCTGCTTCGCTCCAGTTTCATTCCCGCGCCTTCGGCCTCGGTCCGTCAAACCATTAGTCAGGTACAGGCTCAACTCCCGACTGGTGACTGTCCACTCTTCGACTCTGCCAGCCCGATACCGTTTGACTCTTCCCCTCGCTGCCTTTCGACATTAGACTGATTCCGTTTCCACTTTCGACTGACAACTTCTAAATCTTTCTTCGCGGAGGCCTGATGCAAACAGCACGCGTCAAATGGGTCGCCCAGGAGCAATTCCTCGCCCTGACTCCTTCGGGCCACGCCATGCCACTCGATTCCGACCGGGGATCGAACGCCGCGCCCGGGCCAATGGAAATGCTGCTGGTCGCCCTGGGCGCCTGCACCGCTACCGACGTGGTCGGCATCCTCGCCAAGAAGCGCCAGAAACTGGAATCGCTCGAGGTGGTGGTGCGCGGCGAGCGCGCCGCAGAGCCGCCGACGGTGTGGGTGAAGCTGGAAATCGTCTACAAGCTGCGCGGACAACTCGACGAGAAAGCGGTGCGCGACGCCATTGAGCTAAGCGAGAACAAGTACTGCTCGGTGGCCGCCACACTCCGCAAAACCGCACCCATCGCCTTCCACTTCGAAATCAATCCCGCCGATGGCGGGTAGCGGTGGCCCATGCCCCACGGCCCGAGCAGCCAGGGCAATTCTGCCCGGTTGCAATCCACGACACTTTCATTTGCAACGCCGCTTTGGCCTGCCTCTCAGGTTGCAGTAGTCTCTTGCGGGGGCATCCTCGGTCCACAGGCAAGAGGGTTGGAGTGAAGGCCCAACCTGCCGGGGACACACCTGGAAATGGACCTTAAAGCGCTGGATGTGTTTGCTTGTCCCGAATGCGGGGCGGAGCTTCGCGTGGCGCGACGCGACGGAAACGGCTCTCAAAACGGAAAGATCAAGGAAGGTCAATTGAGGTGCACCCAGTGCCCGGCGACCTTCCCGATCTTGCGTTCGATGCCCCGCTTCGTCTCTTCCGACGAATATGCGGCGTCCTTCGGCTACCAGTGGAATCAATTCGACAAGCTGCAGCTTGACAAGTTTATGCGGAACGATCTCAGCCGAGAGCGCTTCTATGCGACGACCGGCTGGCCCGAACACCTCGAAGGCCAGAGGGTTCTGGAGGCCGGATGCGGTATGGGCCGGTTCACCCAAATCGCGCTGGAGACCGGCGCTGAAGTCTTCTCCTTTGACCTGAGCAGCGCCATTGAAGCCAATTTCAAGAACAACAGCGACGCGGCAAAGGTTCACATTTTTCAGGCGAGCATCTACAAGATCCCTCTGCGTCGAGAGGCCTTCGACAAGATTTTCTGCATGGGCGTGCTGCAACATTGCCCGGACGTCAAGCGGGCCTTTATGAGCTTGATTCCTTTTCTCCGACGCGGCGGGGAAATCGCGGCGGATGTTTACCAGCGGCACGAGGGCGTACCGCCGCTGAAATACTGGGCGCGGCCATTCGCCCGGCGGATGCAGCCCCAAACCCTTCACACCGTGTTGCGCTGGACCATCCCGCCGCTGTTTGAGATGAAGAAAGCACTTTACAAGATACCTGTCGCAGGCGAGGCCATCGCAGATCTGATCCCTATCGGGCCGCTCTCACATAAGCCGAAACTTGATTACACCGACGAGGAACTCAAAGAAGTGAAGATCCTGAGCGCGCTCGACATGTTGTCGCCCGCTCACGATCACCCTCAGAGAATCGAGGATGTGCGAGCGTGGTTCGAAGAAGCCGGTCTCGAGGGGATCCAAATCAAACTGGGCTTCAATGGAATCAATGCCAAAGGAAAGAAGCCCATCTCCCCTCCGGAGCACCATTCACGCCCGAACCACTGAGCCGAGGGGCAGTCTTGGATTTAGCCCAAAGTTGGCCCGTTCCTTCCAGGACAACTCCCCATGCGGCGCCGGGTCGGGACGCCTACGGGTTGAGATATTCTTCTCGCGGGGCATCCTCGGTTCACAGGCAAAAAAGAGGTTTGGGAGTGAAGGCCCAAGCTGCGGATCACGCGGATCATTCTGCTCCGAGCATGGTTGCGCTCTTAGGCCGGCGGGATGAGCCCACCGACGGCGTGAGAGACTATTGTTCCCTGCTGGCGGAGGCGCTGCGCCGTCGTGGCGTCACATTGGAGCTTGCAGAGTCTTTCTGGGAACGAGATGGATGGCTCCGAGAACTCTGGAATCTCTGGAAGCAGAGCCGGAAGTGGCGCGGAGAATGGGTTTTGATGCAATACACAGCGCTGGCCTGGTCGCGGCGCGGATTCCCTTTCGGTGTCCTTGCGGTGCTCGCGCTACTCAAAGCGCGGGGCGCAAGAACAGCGGTGGTGTTCCACGAAGTGCGCGACGATCGGCCGGATCGGTTGCTCGACCGATTTCGTATCGCATTTCAATATGCGGTGATGCGCACGGCCTTCCGGTGGGCCGATCATTCGATTCTGACTGTCCCCGTGGAACAGGTGCCTTGGCTCAATCCCCTGCAAACTAAGGCGACATTTATTCCGGTGGGAGCAAATATCTCGGAAGCTGGATTCTCCACGAAATCCAATGGCCGGAGGCCACGGGCACTGAGAACCCTTGCCGTGTTCGGCGTGACCGGGGGCGTTGGGATCGCTCCCGAGTGTGCCGACATCGGCTACGTGGTGAAACACGCGAGCAACCGAGCAGGACCGTTGCGACTGGTGGTCCTGGGGCGTGGTTCGGAACAGGCGGAGCCAATACTGCGCCGCGAATTCGACGGAACGCTTGTGGAAGTTTCGGTGCTCGGCCTGCAGCCCGCGAAGGATATCGAGCGAACTCTGTCTGAAGCAGATGTGCTGCTGTTTGTCCGGGGGCATATCTCGACACGGCGAAGCAGCGCGATTGCGGCGATTCCGTGCGGGCTGCCGATCGTCGGCTATCGCGGCCCGGAAACCGGCGGCCCGATCACGGAGGCCGGCGTAGAGTTAGTCGTCCAAGGCGACCGTGAGGCGCTGGCAGAGGCCCTAGGGCGTGTTCTCGCCGAAGAAGATCTGTGGCGGCAGCTCCATCAACGAAATCTGAGGGCCTATGCAGAGCATTTCTCTTGGGAAGCCGTCGCTGAGCGCTACATCCAAACCCTAGCAAGCGATTGTCCCCAGATTGCGCTTTCGACCGATCCGCTTCCAGCCCATGCAGTGCCTTCCGCGGAGCCGAAACCTTGAAACCTAACCATTCCGAGAGGGCAGAAGGGCACACGACGGCAGAGGCAAGGTGGGGTTGGAAAAACCGATGCAGCTTCTAGGCCCGCTGGTCCACCGCTGGCAGAGAGCACCAGTTTCCTGGCGAAGAGGGGTTGTGACGTCTCCGATCGCCCCGTTCCTCCGCCGGGTGCTGAATCGCTTTTTTCCTCAGGGGCCCCAGATCTTCGCTCTGGCCGCCCCACTGACGGGACGCCGGATGCGTCTTCACTGGCAGAGCCATAAGGCCTATGTATTCGGCACTTACGAACCCACCGTAATCCGAGCCCTCCAGCAGCATGTTCTCCTTGGGTGGACGGTGCTCGACCTAGGTGCGCACATCGGCTACTACACCTTGCTGCTCGCGGAACTGGTCGGGCCGGAGGGAAAGGTCATGGCTTTTGAGGCTTCGCCGGAGATTTTTGCCGTTCTTAAAGAGAATGTCCACCTGAACGAGTGCAGCAACGTCGTGCTGGAAAACCGGGCGGTTGCGGCTAGCTCCAGGAGGCTGGCCTTGCGACGAAACGACGCGTATCCCCTCAGTGCGACCTCATCGATCCTTTCAGGCCGGGTCGCCGTTGAAGTAGAAGCCGTGGCACTCGATCAATTGTTGGGCTCGGGGTTTGATCGAGTTGCTTTTATCAAGATGGATGTGGAGGGCGCTGAGGCAGAAGCGCTGCAAGGCATGCGCGAATTGCTGCGGCGAGACCACCCGCTCCTCCTGATCGAGATCCATGGGTTCGATGTCTACAAGGACCAGCATCCGGCCCTCTGTGAGCTCAAGAAGATCGGCTATGAGGCGCGTTATCTGGATGGACCGGCATCAGAGGTGCACATTCTGGCGCAATTCCAGCCCCAACAAGACCACAGATTGGGTGCACGCTAGTGAATCGCCGATACCGCTTGCTGTTACTCGCCACTCATCCGGTCCAGTATTCCGCGCAACTCTTTCGAGAGCTGGCTCAGCACCCGCAGCTTGAAATCTTAGTGGCTTACTGCAGCCTACAAGGAGCCGAGGCGGGTCTCGATCCGGATTTCGGAGTGAAAGTGGCGTGGGACGTCCCACTGCTGGATGGCTACCCGTGGGTCGAGGTGCCCAACAAGTCGCCGTGTCCCGGCATCGGCCGCTTCTTCGGGCTGCTGAATCCCGGAGTGTGGAAACTGGTGCGCAGGGGCCGCTTTGATGCCGTGGTGTGTTACACCGGCTACGTCTACGCCAGTTTCTGGATCGCGGTGGCGGCGGCCAAAAGCAGACGCGCGGCACTGCTCTTTGGCACCGATGCGCACGACCTCAGACCGCGGGACGGGCGGCATTGGAAAACAGCCCTCAAGAGACGCCTGTGGCCGCGGTTGTTCCGTCTGGCGGATGTGGTTCTCGCGCCTTCGGGCGGCACTGTCGCGCTGATGCGCTCGCTCCGTCTGCCGGCTGATCGCGTGGTCTTGACTCCATTCGTGGTGCACAACGACTGGTGGCTGGAGCGCGCCGCACAGGTCGAGCCGGCGGCGGTGCGGGCTGCGTGGGGCGTGCCGGAAGGGGCGCCGGTGGTGCTCTTCTGTGCCAAGTTGCAGCCCTGGAAGCGGCCCCAAGATGCGTTGCGGGCGCTGGCGCGCGCCGGCCTCCAAGGGACGCACCTAGTTTATGCCGGGGAGGGCCCGCTGCGCGCAAAATTGCAGGCCGAAGCAGAGTCGCTTGGCTTGGCCCGTCGGGTACACTTCACCGGCTTTGCCAACCAATCGGAGTTGCCGGCAATCTATCGCGCTGCCAACCTTCTGGTGCTCCCCTCGGAGTACGAGCCGTTCGGGGTGGTGGTTAACGAGGCGATGCTGTGCGGCTGCGCAGTCGCCGTTAGTAACCGTGTCGGCGCGGGCTTCGATTTGGTCCAGCCGGGTCAAAATGGATTTGTCTATCCCGTGGGCGATGTGGACGCCCTGGCAGGCATTTTCTGCGAAGTCCTGCCCGACGGCGAGCGGTTGCGGCAAATGGGAGAAGCAGCGCGCAAACGGATGGAGACGTGGACGTCCCGCGAATACGTTGAAGCGCTGCTCACGGCCGTCGAGCGAGCGGTGCGGTTGAAATCCGAGGAATCCAACTTGGCCATCAACTTCCAAACGGAGGCGCATGCTCGAGAACATCGGCGTAGCGGTTAACCGGCGGCATCTGCAGGGCTTGGCCCTGCTACTGGGCTTACTCGGCACCATCTGGGTGCTGACCAGTTGGATCGTGGCCGGGACACCCGCGCAACTGGTTCTGGGGGGCCTAGGACTGCTGGCGGGGGCCATCCTCCTCAACATCCTGAACGACTGGCGCTCCGGCTTCTATCTTTCCCTCGTCTGGCTGCTGTTCGAAGACCTAGCACGCAAGTATCTTAGCAACAATATGTACATTTACTTTGGCAAGGACGTCCTCATCGGAATGACGTATCTGTCTTTCTTTCTCGCCCTGCGGCGTCGCCAGGCGGAAACCTTCCGGCCACCGTTCCTGTTTCCGCTGAGCTTGTTCTTTTGGCTGGCCGTAGCGCAAATGTTTAATCCGGGCTCGCCGAGCTTGCTCTACGGGCTGCTGGGCTTGAAGCTTTATTTCTATTACGTGCCGCTGATGTTTGTGGGCTATGCCTTGATCCGCTCGGAGAGGGATCTACATCGGTTGCTCGTCGTCAATTTGGTTATGGCGGGCGTGATTGCCCTGCTGGGGGCGGTGCAGGCGATTGAGGGGCCGACTTTCCTGAACCCACAGGTCTTGGCGCCCGAACTGACAGCCCTGGGACGACTGACGCGGGTGGCACCCATCTCCGGCACCTTGGTCACGATTCCCACTTCCGTGTTCGTCAGCGGTGGCCGGTTCGGCTGGTATATGGTTCTGACCTGGCTGCTGGGGTTGGGGAGCGTCGGGTACTTCCTGCTGCGCACACGCCGCGGGCGGAAAACTGCGTTTGTTTCCATCACCATAATGGCCGCCGGTATTCTGCTGGGTGGCACTCGTACGGCGGTGGTGTGGGCGCTTTGCAACACAATTGTCATGGCCGCGGGTTTCCTGTGGAGCGCGCCGTGGAAGTGGGGGCAGGCAAATCGTCTGCTGAAAGCCATTCGCCGAACTCTTCTGCTGGCTGGCTTGGGCGTGGCCGTTGTGGTCTGGTATTTCCCCACGGCCATGGGCGCCCGCTGGGACTTCTACTCTGAGACTCTCTCTCCCGTAAGTCCTAGTTCCGAGCTGGCTTGGAGATCGTGGGGATATCCCGTCCAAAACTTTTTGTTGGCATTTGAAAACCCCCTCTGGCCATACGGCTATGGGACCGGGACTTCCTCCCTGGGTGTGCAGTACGTCAGCCGCTTGTTGGAACAGCCCACCCCCAAGATGGGCGTGGAGAGTGGATTTGGAGCCTTGATCGTGGAAATGGGGGTCTTGGGCCCCACTCTCTGGCTGGCTTGGACGGGAAGCCTGCTGCTCGCGTGCTGGCGGGTGGTGCGGCGGTTGAAAGGTACACCTCACTTCCCGTTGGGATTTGCCATTTTTTGGTTCGCTTTTTTGCTCCTCATCGCCTTCACTTTTGTGGCGCTGGCGCCATATCAGAATTTCGTCCTGAATGCTTACCTCTGGCTGCTTATCGGCATCCTATTCCGCCTGCCCACGCTGGGAACCCAGTTTCCCCATCATGTTTCAGTGGCCGAGCACCATTTGGCCGGCCAGCACGCGATAGCCTTCACCGGAGGCAAATAGAAGCAATGTGCGGCATCGCCGGGATGGTTGCTGAAGGCTCCGCGCAGGCACTGTTAGTAGCCGCAAAGCTCATGGCCGGCGCCCTCTCCCACCGGGGTCCGGACAGCCACGGGGTTGAGTGCATCGATCAGTGTGTGCTGGTGAATACCCGGCTCGCGATCATCGACCTCAGCGAGCGCGGGCGCATGCCGATGGCTAACCAGGACCACAGCGTCTGGATCACCTACAACGGTGAAAGCTACAACGCAGGCGAAT
>WNEZ01006247.1_pt1 | contig 10458 bp, 12 predicted proteins | sample 5400521 | NCBI WGS metagenome assembly WNEZ01 (sample SAMN13153339, study PRJNA577476) | soil metagenome | isolation source: 120 cm saprolite under Douglas fir tree site 2 hole 1 replicate 1 | place: USA:California | collected 2015-04-18
CAGCGCGGCCTGGCGCTCGCTGACGACCTGGTATGCGACGGCGCCCCAAATCGACACCATGATCACGGCGATGGCCGTTATCAGCTGAACGCGGAGCTGACCGATGGGTGTCGAGTTCATGGATGCAGCAGGCCAATGATACCTCCTCTCCTCGAGTCCGGGTCCGGCCGGGACCCTGTTTACGGCGAGCCGTCGAAGGTGCAACATGAGCGGCTTCGGGCCGTGCCGTATCGAAAAACGTACAGACATAGTCCGCTATCCGGACCATCAGGGGGAACTCATGAAATTCATCGCATCGGCTGCAGCCGTTCTGTGCCTGTCCGCCGCCGCCGTGACCGCGCAGACGCTCGACGACCTCAAGAGCGACGGGAAGAACACCGACAACATCCTCACCTACGGCATGGGCTACCACCAGCAGCGCTACAGCCCGCTCAGGCAGATCGACAAGAACACCGTCAGGCGGCTGGTGCCGGTGTGGAACCTGAGCCTCGACAACAATTGGGGCGAGCAGGCGCAGCCGATCGTCCATAACGGCGTGATGTTCGTCACCAACGCCAGGGCGACCGTCGCGATCGACGTCGCCACCGGCAAGCAGATCTGGAAGCACACGCTCGAGTGGCCGCCCGAGACGCCGCGCGTCGTGTGCTGCGGCGTTTCCAACAAGGGCGCGGCGATCTACAACGGCAAGGTCTACCGCACCACGCTGGACGCCCACGTGATCGCGCTCGACGCGAAGGACGGCAAGGAGCTGTGGAAGTCGAAGGCCGCGGAGTGGAAGGACGGTTTTTCGCTCACCGTCGCGCCGCTGATCGCGAACGGCGTGCTGATCACCGGCATTTCCGGGGCGGAATTCGGCGTTCGCGGCTTCATCGACGGATGGGATCCGGAAAGCGGCGAGCACCTGTGGCGCCACTACACCATCCCCGCGCGCGGCGAGAAAGGCAACGAGACCTGGCCGCAGGACAACAATGCGTGGGAGACCGGCGGCGGTTCGGCCTGGATCACCGGTTCATACGACCCCGAGCTCGATCTCATGTACTGGGGCATCGGCAACCCGGCGCCCTGGGCCTCGCAGACCCGGCCCGGCGACAACCTGTACACGTCGTCCGTGCTCGCGATGCGGCCCAAGACCGGCGAAGTCGTCTGGTACTACCAGTTTACGCCGAACGACGCCTACGACTACGACGCCTGCTGGGAGCTGATTCTCGCCGACCTCAACGTGCAGGGACGGCCGCGCAAAGTGGCGATGCAGCTCAACCGCAACGGCTTCCTCTACGTGCTCGATCGCACCAATGGGACTCTGATTTCCGCGAAAGCGTACGGAAAAGTGAACTGGGCGAGCCAGGTCGATCTGAAAACCGGGCGACCGGTCGAGACCGAGATTGCGAAGAGCATTCGCGAGGCCAAGGCCACCGAGCACTGGCCGTCCACGCGCGGCGCCAAGAACTGGCAGCATGCCGCGTTCAATCCGCAGACCGGCCTGCTCTACGCCAACACGCTGCACGAGGGGCGGATGTACAAGCACCTGGAAATCAAGCCGCACGTCGTCGGCCAGCGCTACATGTACATCGAGAACCTGCCGCTGCCGCGCGCCGCGGGAGAGCCCGTGGGCCATATCGAGGCCATCGATCCGCTCACGGCCGAGAAGAAATGGCGCGTGCCGCTCGCCGATTTCCAGATCTGGTCCGCGATGCTGGCAACCGGCGGCGGCGTGCTGTTCACCGGCAAGGAGACCGGCGAATTCATCGCCCTCGACGCCGACACCGGCAAACAGCTGTGGCAGTTCCAGACCGGGTCCGGCATCAACGCCATGCCGGTGACCTTCACCCAAAAGGGCCGGCAGTACGTGACCGTGCTCTCAGGCGTCGGCGGCCTTTACTGGAACATCGCGCGCGAGCAGCTGAAGGACAAGGTGCCGCCCGGGGGCTCGGTCTGGACCTTTGCCTTGATGCCGAACTAGAGCGCCGTGCACGCGAGTCTCGCCATCGCGTCGCTAGTCATCGCCGCGCTGGCCTGCGCTCCGGCTGCGGCCCAAAGCCCGCAAGCGCGGGACTCCGCGACGGAGCAGATGAGGACCGGGGCGGAAATCTACGCGCGCAACTGCTCGCCATGCCATGGGGCGCGCATGCTCGACCCGCAGGGCGCCTCGGACCTGATGAAATTCCCGCGCGGCGAGCGCGAGCGCTTCATCAATTCCGTGACGCGCGGCAAGAATCAGATGCCGCCCTGGGGCGACCTGCTCAAGCCCGAAGAAGTCGAAGCCCTGTGGGCTTACGTGGTGACGGGCGGGAAAATCTGATTCAGCGCACCACCACGCCCCAGGGGAGCGCGCCGACCGCGATGTCGCGGAGCTTCGTCTGGGTCTGCGTGTCGATGACCGAAACCGAGTTGGAGCGGCCGTTGGCGACGTAGAGTTTGCGCCCGTCGGGGGTGAGCCCCATGTTCCACGGCCGCTGCCCGACCGGGACGGTCGCGACGATGGCGTTCGTGGCGGTGTCGAGCACAGAGACCGACCCTTCGCCGCCGTTGGAGATGTAGACGCGCTTGCCGTCCGGATGAACGGTGATGCCGTTCGAGCGCTTGCCGGCGGCCAGCTTGGCGAGCACGGCGTGCGCCTTGGCGTCGATCACGAACACGGTGTCGGCGTTCTCCGCGGCGACATAGGCGCGGCTGCCGTCGGGCAGGAAGCCGATTCCGCGCGGGCGCGGCCCGACCTTGATCTGCGCGGTCTGCGCTCGCCGCGCCACGTCGATCACTTCGACGGTGTCGCCGTCCTCTGCGCTCGCGTACACGAACTTGCCGTCGGGGCTGAACACCGCGTGCTCGGGGTTCTGCCCTTGCAGCTTCACCGTGAAGACCTCGCGCTGGGTCGCGGTGTCGATGAAGGTCACGCTGTTCGTTTGCTCGCTCGCCGCCGCGATCCAGCGCCCGTCGGGCGAGCGGCCGACGCCTTCGGGAGAAACGCCGAGCGCGATCGCGCCCGCCTGCTTGCGCTCCTTGAGGTCGACGAGCACCAGCCGGTTGTTGGGCTGGTCGCTGACGTACAGCCAGCGCCCGTCGGCGCCGATCGCGGCGCCGCGGGGCTTGCCGCCGGTCTGCAGCGTGTCCACGACGGCGTCGGTCGAGGTGTCGATCACGCTCACCGTTCCCGAGCCTTCGTTCGAGACGTAGGCGAAAGGCGCGGCCAGGGCAACCGAGGGCAGCATAAGAGCGAATGCAAGGAGTTTTTTCATGATGGCAGCATGCGGCGCAATATCTCGTGGCGCGGGAGGATCAGGTGCCTGAGTGCGGCGAGCACGTGTATGGCGATCAGAGTCACGAAGACAAAGGACGTCCCCACGTGCAGGCCGTTGAAAAATGCGTAGATGTCGCGATCGTCCGCGCCCCATGGCGGAAGCAGCACGGCGTTGAAGAGTTTGACCCCGAACTTGCTGAAGTTCGAGGCGGTATAGCCCGCGGCCGGCATGATCAGCATGCACGCGTAGAGGAGCACGTGGTTCACGCGCGCCGCGCTCCGCTCCCAGGCCGGCATCGACTCGGGCAGCGGGGGCGGCGTGTGCGTCAGGCGCCAGACCAGGCGAAGCACGATGAGCAGCCCGATCACGAGGCCGGTGGACTTGTGGAAATTGACGAAGACCGTGCGGTCGGGCACGCCGCGCGGGATGAGCTGGAGGTACCAGCCGAACGCGATCTGCCCGAGCACGGCCAGCGCGATCAGCCAATGCAGCGTCATCGCGGTGCGGGTATAGCGCTCTTCCATCGACCCGGCACACTCAGGCGACGATCGCCTTCCATTTCCCCGCGAGCTGCTCCGCGCCGCGCAGCGAAAGGGCAAAGATCGTATAGGTCGGGTTCGAAGCGCCGCTCGTGGGAAAGATCCCCGGCCCGGCAACGAAGAGGTTGGGGATCTCGTGCGCCTGGCCGAAGCTGTTGACCACCGAGTTGCCCGCGCCCGTGCCCATGATGGTCCCGCCCATCAGGTGGATGGTCGGGATGTTCCCGCGCCCGGACCAGGATTCCTTGGCGCCCGCGGCGGCGGCGATTCTCAGGCCTTCCTCGAAGTTGGCGTTCCATACGCGCGCGACGTCTTCGTCGTAGCTGTGGACGATCCTGCCGAGCGGCATGCCGAACTCGTCCTTGTCGCTCGCCAGCTCGACACGATTCTCCGCGTTGGGCATTTCCTCGCCGAAAGCGTTGATGCGCGCCAGTCCACGCGCGGCGCGCTTCATGAACGCGTGCAGGTCGGCTCCGAACAGGTCGAGCCGGGCATTGGCGAAGCCCCCCAGGTCGCTGGTCTTCAAAGCGGAGCCTGCGACGATAAACGAGCTGCCGAACGCTCCCTTGTGGCTGGTCTTGCCGTAGCGGTCGTAGGACATGTATTGCGCGCCGGTGGTGCCCATGTGGTTCTCGACGTTCTCGTCGAAGATCCCCCAGGTGCCCGAGGCGTAGTGCGTCATCATGTACTTGCCGACGAGGCCGCTCCTGTTGGCGAGGCCCTTCCGATGGGCGCCGTTCGCCGAATTGAGCAGGATGCGCGGGTTCTGCGCCGACCACGCGGCGAGCACCACGACCCTCGCCGGCTGGAATTGCCTTTCCTTCTTCTGGTCGTAGTACTCCACGCCGGTAACGCGTGTGCCGTTGCCGTTGGTGAGGACGCGCGTGACCGTGCTCCACGGACGCACCTCGACTCCGACCTTTCTCGCATCGCCCAGGTAGGTGACCAGCGGATTTGAGAGCGCGCCGGTCGGGCAGCCGACATGGCACCAGCCGTCGTAGATGCACGCCGGCCGGCCCTTGTATTCGGTCGAGTTCATGCCGACCGCGGCGGGCACCATGCGGATACCGACGGATTCGAAACCTTTCAGCCAGATGTCGCCGTTGCGGAAAGTTTTCATCGGCGGCATCGGGTAGGGAGCGCCCGCCGGCCGCCAGATCTCCTCGGCCTTGGCGTCGCCGGAGACGCCGACGTCGCGCGCCACCTTGTCGTAGTAGGGCGCGAGGTCCTTGTAGTCGATCGGCCAGTCCAGGCCGCGGTTGTGCTCGCTCTTCACCTTGAAGTCGTTCGGCAGCAGGCGCGGGAAATTGGCGAAGTAGTGCAACGCCGCTCCGCCCACGCCCCAGCCCGACTGGTATCCGTAGGAAACCGGGTGCCTGCCCTCGAGCAGGAAGGGCGCTCCGGCGTGCTTGATGCGCCGGCCCCAGAAATCCGAGCTGATCAGATCGGAGAGCTTCCAGTCCGGCCCCTGTTCCAGCACCACCACCTTCTTTCCTGTCTTCGCCAGCACCGCGGCATACACCGAGCCGGACGCACCCGCACCGACGATGACGACATCGACTTTTTCGTTCTTCGCCATGTCACCACCTCTTCTCGGGCGCGATATGCGGCATATAGGGGATGCCGAGGGACTCGTAACCCTCGATGGTTCCGTAGACCACGTCGACCGCGTCGCTGCGCGTCACGAAGTAGACGAACGGCCCGGGCGGTCCCTGCCAGCCGTCGAGCTTGTTCTGGCGCATCAGGTCGACGAACTCGCGCTGCTCCATGCTTTTGAGTTGCGCGAAGCGGCGCCCCTCGCGCGCCTGGCTCGCGCGGTCGACCGCTCCGATCGCCGCCCGGTAGAAGTTCGCAAAAGGGGGCTTGACGTTGAGGATGCGGGCTTCGAGCAGCGCCTCCTCCGGCGGAACCGAAAGCTGCTGATCGATGAAATGCGCGATGCCCGCCGCGCGGGCACCCGGAACCAACGTCTCGCCCAATGCCTCCAGGGTCTCGGCCTCGTCGCCCTTCAGGAGGCGAAAGGGCACGCCCTGGGCGCGGGCCTCGCGCGCGGTCAGGAGAATTTTGGCCCCGCCTACTGTAAACGCGAGCACCCCAAACGCGGTACCGCGGACAAAGTCCCGTCGTTTCATCTCGTGCATGGTGTTCCCCCTCAACAAGATGCCGGCTTGCTACTCCAGATTCGGTCTTTCCTGAGCGCGGATGTCGGCGGTATAAAACTGCCCCGTGGCGAGGAGCGTGATCTTTTTCAAGGCCCCGCCTTTCTTTCCGTCGCGCAGCGGGCTGAAATCGACCGTGACTTTGTCGCCGGGCTTCACTGCCGTCCTCGACCATCCCCCGGCTCGGACCAGATTTCCAGGGCTGGTCATCTCCATCAGCCACATCGTCGGGTCCTCGCCGTCCTTGGCGGTGCCGAAAACGAAGATCGCCACGTGAGGATTGGTCCAATGCACCTCTTTGACGACGCCGGCGATCCTCACGCTCTTGGCGTGGTCGAACATCGTCGTGGAGTGATGGGCCGCAACCGGATAAGCCGCTGCCGCCAGGCCCAGAAAAGCGCACCAGGGAATGATTCCTTTGAGACAAGGCTTCATGTCGGCACTCCTAAGGATCGCGGCTTCATTCAGGGGCAATGCGGTTGCCGCCCACATTGTGCGGCGTGTAAACGAAAACGGCATTGCCGTCCTTGTCGGTCTTTTCGACATGGTAACCCTCGAGGCAAACGCCTTCGACGATGTCGAACTTCCTCGCGCGCTGTCTGAAAAATATCCGCGTCGTCCTCCAGGGTTTGGTCAGAACCTTGGGGGCGATGATCTCGAGATCGACGTGCAATATGTCTTTGTCGGCGAGGTGCATGCGCTCGATGATCCGCATGTCGCCGTTGTTCGGCACGCCCGCGGCCTCGCTGATGGCTATGAAGGCTTGCGGACGAACGCCTACCGTGTCGACGACGAGCGTGTCTCCCTCCCAGTGGCCGATCGAGTGGCCGTGGAAGCTCGGGTCCGGGTCGTCGGGATGGGGACGGCCGTCGGTATAGATCCGGCGCAGCCGGTTGCCGTCGGACTCACCGAGCATCGTGACGCGGCCCGGGGTGAACAGGATTTCCATCGCGTTGTGAGTGACCAGCATCCAGCCGGGCATCGCCTCGGGCAGGCAATTCACGAACAGAGGCGGAGGACGCCCCGCCTTCTCTTCTGCCAGCTGATAGGCGACGAGCGCCGCAGCCTTGGGGGTCCACGGCGGCATATTGGTCCTGGCCTGGGCATCCTGATCGGTGATCTTCGGATTCCATACGCCGCTCCAATCGGGCAGCTTGGCCAAGTCGGCCCAGTCTTTCGCCGCCGGCGGCGGATTGACGACGGGCTTCTCCTTGGCGGGCTCGGCGGCCCGGACGAGCGTGGCAAGAGCCAGGGATGCCAGCAGCATTGCGCGAAGACGGTACCTCATGCGGATCCCTCTTCAGTCCGAATTCGTGGTCAGAATACTACGCCACACCAAAGAAATCACCCGCCCAAAGCCGTGGGATGCAGGGTGAAACCGACCCATCGGCCGAAGGCGACCACCCCGATCCATACCAAAAGGGAAATGGCGCCGGCGATCTTCGCCGGCAAGGGGGTCGTCTGCGGCGGGATTCCCCAACGCTCGATATCGCGGCCGGCAAACAAATGAAAGACCGACATGTTGATGCCGGCCAGGACCAGAAATCCGAGCTTCGCCTGAAAATAGGAATTGTGCGCGTAGTTGAAGGCGTTGGAGGCGAAGAGCAGCGCGCCCGTGATCACGGCCAGGGTGAATGCCGCCCAAGTGCAGCGCAACACCTCCGAGGCCAACCGGCCGGCGGCGCGCTCGCGCGAGGCGAGGCCCATCAGCCGCAGATCGACGATCGCGATCGATCCGATGACCAGGGTGATAGCGAGCACATGGAAAGACTCGACCCAGGGAAACAAGGACTCGTTCTCGCGAATTACCGTCGCGATGGAGGTAGCCTCCAGCGTTCGCAGCAGCGTGTCGATATCCACGTTGTTTCAATAGTAGGCGATCCATCGGCCCGCGAAAACGATTCCCGCCCACAGCGCGAGCGAAAGAACCGCAATGAGTTGCGCGGCTCCGCGCCGGCCGCTCGATCCCTCCCAGAATGCGGGGTTCGCCCCGAGCGGGACCTGATAGCTCAAGGTGACGACTATCGCAGCGACGAGGAGCACCATCTTCAGCTGAAAGACCGGATTCGCCAGCGATCGCGCCGGCTCGCCGATGATCATGACGGCGCCGGTGGCGAGAAGCACCGGCAAGGTCCACCAGATGACGGGCCGGAAGCGCTCGGAAACCCGCGCGAGCGGCTGATCTCGCCCGAGCACTCCCATAAGCCTCAGGTCGATCATAAGGACCGAAGACAGGACCGCCGCGACCGACAGGATATGCACCGTCTGCACCGTGGGAACGATCCACCCGGTGCCCTGGATCGTCTGGCTCAGAGGGGTCTCCTCGAGCCAGGAGCAGAAATCAAGGAGCGCTTTCGTCCGCACCGGGCTGATTACGGCACCGATGCGTAGCGTAGATGACACGCGCTGCATACGCGATAGAGGTCTTCCCCTGCCGCGAACAGCGCATCGATGTTCCTCGCCTCGGCGGCCTTGCGCGCGCCGTTGGCGGCATCGGTCAACGCGCTTGCGAAGCTCATCCACGCACCGCGATCCCTGGCGCGGCCGTCCATCAACAACAGGTTTCCGGATTCGGCGACGATCGCCGCGCTGTTGCGCACGGCGTCCCACTGCTCGTCGGTGCGCGGTGCGAGCTCCTTCGTGCCGGCTTCCGTGTAGATGGTTCCGACCGAGTCCCAGATGACGTCCACGGACGGGTCGACGATCCAGGCCATGAGCTCTTTCACGTTTACGGCGGTGTTAAAAGGCGGCGCCGGGGTCGGCGTCAATGCGCTGCAGCCGACTACCAGAGCGCTGAATGGAAGCCAGCGCAGGAGCATTTCGCTTCTTGCCTCTCGTCAACAGACCCGAGCGGGATTCTAGGCCAACTCCGCATCGGCGGCACGGACCGAAACGCTTCGAATCGCAGGGTATGATGACGACTTCGTCATGGCGAGCGCCCGGAGAGCATGAACGCCGTCCCGAGATGCGCGTTGTTGCTGATCGCGTCTTTCGCCGCGGGCGCAAGCCCGGCTCAGGATTACCCGGGCAGGCCCGTTCGAATGGTGGTGCCCTTCGCGCCCGGCGGGTCGACCGACGTGCTTGCGCGCATCGTCGGGCAAAAGCTCGGCGAGCGCTCGGGTCAGCCGGTGATCGTCGAGAATCGCGCCGGCGCGGGCGGAAACATCGGCGCGGATCAGGTCGCGAAATCCGCGCCGGACGGATACACGCTGCTGCTGGGAGGCGTTCCCCACGCGATCTCCGCGAGCCTTTATTCGAAGCTCCCGTACGACCTGGCGAGGGACCTTGCGGCCATCGCGGAAGTGGCGGCCTTCCCCAGCGCGATCGTCCTGCATCCGTCGCTCCCGGCGAACTCCGTGAAGGAGCTGATCGCGCTGGCGCGGGCCCGGTCGGGCCAGCTCAGTTTCGGGTCGGCCGGCAATGGCTCTCCGAATCATCTGGCGCTGGAGCTGTTCAAAGCCATGGCCGGCGTGGACATGGCGCACGTGCCCTACAAGGGATCGGGGCAGCTCGTCGGAGACCTGCTCGCCGGGCAGGTGCAGCTCGCGTCCATGGGCTTGCCGGTGGCGGTGCCGCATGTTCAATCCGGCAAGCTGAGAGCGATCGCAGTGACGGGCGCTGCGCGCTCCTCGCTGCTGCCGGAGGTGCCGACCGTGAGCGAGGCGGGATTGCCGGGATTCGAGGTGACGTCCTGGTACGGCGTATTCGGCCCGGCGGGACTGCCCGCGGGCATCGTCGCGAAACTCAACGCCGAGATCGCCATCGCCGTCACGGCGACCGACGTCAGGGAGCGCCTCGCCGCGCTCGGAGCCGAGCCCTCGGTGAAGGCTCCCGACCAGTTCGCCCGGTACGTCCGGCAGGAAATCACGAAATGGGCGAAAGTGGTCAAGGCCTCGGGCGCCAAAGCCGAGTGAGCGCGGGACAGCGGGCCGCGTCTTGAGCGGCCGCGGGCGCTTCGATCGTCGGCCTCAGCTCTTCCTGCCCTCGAGCGCCGCCAGCTTCCTGAAGTTCGGCTCCGCGTGCGGCAGAGGCGGCAGGGACCAGGTGCCGGTGCCCACCGGCCGGATATCGCGATCGACGGGAACCTCGACCAGATAGGGGCGGTTGGCCTTGATCGCGGTTTCGAGCACGCCCTCGAGGTCGCCGGCGCGCTCGACGCGGGCGGACTCGACTCCGAAGGAACGCGCGAGCATCGCGAAGTCCGGGCTGTAGAGCTCGCCGGTCTTGTCTTTCCTGAAGCTCGTCGCCAACTCCTTGCCGAACATGCCGAGCTGCATGTCGCGTATCGAGCAGTAGCCCTGGTTGTTCCACACCACCCACACGGCGGGAATGTCGTATTCCACCGCGGTTGCGAGAACGTGGGGCGTCATCAGGAACGAGCCGTCGCCGACGACTGCCACCGCCGGGCTCTCGGGTTGGGCGAGCTTTGCGCCGGGAATGGCGCAGGTGGCGAATCCCATGGACGCGAAGCCCCATGATTGCAGCAGATGGCGCGGCCGCCGCGCCTTCCACAGCTGCACCACC
>WNEZ01006927.1_pt1 | contig 10458 bp, 8 predicted proteins | sample 5400521 | NCBI WGS metagenome assembly WNEZ01 (sample SAMN13153339, study PRJNA577476) | soil metagenome | isolation source: 120 cm saprolite under Douglas fir tree site 2 hole 1 replicate 1 | place: USA:California | collected 2015-04-18
GCTGCCTGGAGGGACCCAGACGAGGCCGCGCGGCTTGGCTTGGTCGGAAGCGACTTTGGCGACCAGGCGCGTTGCGGCAAGGCCGCCGGAGCAAGGTAACAAAGTCTCGCGCGTAATTCGTCGCAGGAGGTTGTCCGCGGCGGCGAAGGGCGGCCCGTGCAATCGCTCGGTGCCAGCGAGATCGAGGTAGGCCTCGTCGATCGAAACCATTTCCACGATCGGAGAAAATTTCGCGAGAATCCCCGCGACGCGGTCGCTCCACTCCGCGTATTTTGCGTGATGTCCATCCAAGAAAATTGCGTGCGGGCACAGTCTTCCCGCTGTACGCAGCGGCATCGCGGAGTGAATGCCGTAATTGCGCGCTTCGTAGCTCGCGGCGGAAACGACGCCGCGCTGATCCGGCCGCCCGCCGACGACAACCGGCTTACCGCGCAAATCCGGCCGCTCAAGCAACTCCACCGAGACGAAAAACGCGTCCATGTCCACATGCAGGATGGAGGCAGATGCTTCGGCCGTCCGCTCCTCAAGCGGGCCGTGCTTCGCTCGAAATCGCGCAAGGTCCGGCATGCCCTCTAGCCTACGCCGGACATTTGTAAGCCTCAACCATTCCGGTCGCGTGTCCGCTACAACCGTTCGATTTCCGGTTCGTGATCGCGGACTTCGCGTGCCAACGTATCCACTTCCCGGCGCCCGACGTACGGCGGATTGCTCACGATAACGTCGAACTGCGCTGTCACCGTGTCCAACAGATTGCCTTCCAAGAATCGGACCCGGTCTGCAACGTTGTGACGCATGGCGTTGCGTTGCGCAACGGCGAGGGCGGCACTAGAAATGTCGGTGGCGTAAATCGTCGTGCCAGGCAGTTCCTTGGCGAGGGTGATGGCGATGCAGCCAGAGCCGGTGCCGATATCGGCGATTTGCAAGCCTTCGCCGGTGAGTGTTTGTTTGCGGCCGGCGCGGAGTTCGCGGACCGCGAGGCGATCGAGCGTGACTTCAATGACGTGCTCGGTTTCGGGGCGGGGAATCAGGACGTCGGGAGTGACTTCAAACTCGAGGCCCCAGAATTCCTGTTTGCCGGTGAGGTGTTGCGTCGGTTCGCCATTCGCGCGGCGCGCTATGAGTGTGAAGAACTGCCGGGCGTCGGCAGCGGAGATTTCCTGTTCGGGATGCGCGTAGAGCCAGGCGCGGTCGCGGCCGAGAACGTGGAGCAGCAGGAGCTCTGCAGCGAGCGTGAAGGAGGGAACGTTCGCGTTGCGCAATTGAGCGAGCCCTCGCTTCAGTGCGGTGCGGACGTCGATATTCGATCCGCCGGCGCTCATTGCAAAGCGCAGCAGTCCAGAACCGAAAGAATTAACGCAGAGGTCGCAGAGACGCAGAGAGCGCAGGGAAGAAAAAGCAGCAGAAACAGGAAAGAATTCTGCACGGCGCGCGAATTCAATGAGTCGTACGACATCACGCGGTGGCGAGTTCCTGCCGGAGGCGCTCCGATTCATAGTGCTCGACGAGGGCGTCGACGAGCGGGGCGAGCTTGCCGTCCATGACTTCCGTCAATTGATGAAGCGTCAGGCCGATACGGTGGTCAGTCACGCGGTTCTGCGGGAAATTGTAAGTGCGGATTTTTTCGGAGCGGTCGCCGGTTTTGATTTGCCCGCGGCGCTCGGCGGAGAGCGCCACTTGCCGCTTCTCCTGCTCCTGTTCGTACAAGCGCGCGCGGAGAACGCGCATGGCTTTGGCGCGATTCTTGATTTGTGATTTTTCGTCCTGTTGGGAGACAACCAGTCCGCTGGGAATGTGCGTAATGCGCACGGCGGAATACGTGGTGTTGACGGACTGGCCGCCGGGACCGGAAGAACAGAACGTGTCGATGCGCAAGTCTTTGGCTTCGATCTTGATGTCGATTTCGTCGGCTTCGGGGAGAACCGCGACAGTAGCAGCGGAAGTGTGAATGCGGCCTTGCGTTTCCGTTGCGGGAACGCGCTGGACGCGGTGCACGCCGCTTTCGTACTTCAGTTTGGAATAAACCTTCTGCCCTTGAATCGCGGCGACGACTTCTTTGAGGCCGCCCAATGAAGAAGGGGAGCTTTCGAGGATTTCAACTTTCCAGCCTTGTGTTTCCGCGTAGCGTGAATACATGCGGAAGAGCTCTCCGGCGAAAAGAGCGGCTTCGTCGCCGCCGGTGCCGGCGCGGATTTCCACGATGACGCTCTTGTCGTCGAGGGGATCTTTCGGGAGGAGCAAGAGTTTTAGCTCGCGCTCGACCGCTTCCTTGCGCTCTTGAAGATGCTTTTCCTCGTCATGGGCCATCTGCTTCATCTCGGCGTCTTCCGCTTCGATGAACATCTGGTGAGCGCCTGCGAGATCTTTTTCAATTTGCTTGTACTCGCGGTGCTTCTCGACGATTTGCTCGAGCTCGGCGTGCTGCTTGGCAACTTTCTGGTAGCGCGTGGAATCGGAGGCTACTTCGGCGGTCGAAAGCTGCTGCGTCAGCTCGTCGTAGCGCGTGCCGAGCTGGTCCAATTTTTCAGATAATGTAGCCATGGGAAATCCTTTTTGAAGGAAATGTGAAAATCGAAATTAGAAAATCGAAAATGCAAAGAATTGCAGCGCTCCAGTGTGGGAGCGGCGGGAGAGTCAGCTAATAGAAGGCGGCGTACATCGAATTGCTCAACTATAAGAATAACCCCGATTTCAAATTCACGCAAATCGACCGCTTGCGCGATTGCTCTGCCATGAGGCGGTATACTACGATGCGGCTGGGTCAGAGCGGGCCGCCTCCCCGACCAGGTCGGGGCAGGCTCCAGACGGCCCCGACAGGCGCCCGCGGCGAATCGATTATGAGCGAAGCGGTAAGAACGATGATGCGGTTGGATGCCGAAGCGGCGCGGGAAACCGCGGCTGAGGCGGATGCTGGATTTTTGTGGGATTTCTGGTATCCGGCGGCTCGGAGCATGGCCGTTCGCGGGCGGAAGCTCGTGAAGGCGATGCTGCTGGAAGTGCCGCTGGTGCTGGGGCGGACGTCCGAGGGGAAAGTGTTTGCGATGCGGGATTCTTGTCCGCACCGGGGAATGCCGCTGTCATACGGGCGGCTCGACGGGAACGTGGTGGAGTGCTGCTACCACGGATGGCGGTTCGATGCGTGCAGCGGGCAATGCGTAGAGATTCCATCGCTGTCCAGCCAGGATAAGCTTAAAGTGGAGCGCATCTTTGCGGGGCATTTTCCGTGCGAAGAGCGAGACGGCTACGTTTGGGTTTACATGAACGCACCGGGATCGAAATTGCCGGAGACAATTCCGGCAGCGCCGGCGCTTACCGTTTTCAGCGACAAATACAAAATCACGCATCTTTCTTGCGAGCTGCCTTCGCACATCGATCACGGAATTATCGGATTGATGGACCCCGCGCACGGGCCGTTCGTGCATCAATCATGGTTCTGGCGGAGCCGAGGAAGCATTCACGAGAAGGCCAAGCAATTCGAGCCGATTCCGAATGGCTTCCGGATGAGCCCGCATTCGCCGAGCACGAACAGCGCGCCGTACCAGTTGCTGAAGAAAATCACCGGCGAGCCGGTGACGACGACGATCGATTTCGTGCTGCCGAATATCCGCACGGAGGAGGATCGCAGCGGGAAGATGTGGTTTTCCAGCCGCGCGACGGTGACGCCGGTGCGGCGGGATTTGTGCCGGATCGATTTCGTGGCGGCGTGGAGCCTTTTCTTTCTGCCGGTTTCGATTTTCAGAATATTCGGCAAGATCTTCCTCCGGCAGGATCAGCAAACGATGATTCAGCAAGCGGAAGGTTTGAAGCACAATCCGCGATTGATGCTGATCGATGACGCGGACCGGCCCGCGAAGTGGTATTTCGCGTTGAAAGCCAACTTGAGCGAGTCCCGGCGCACCGGCGCGGAGATGGTGCATCCGATGGATGGGCCGGTGACCTTGCGATGGAGGTCGTGAGAGCGGGGACAGGCACGAATGCCTGTGCCACCGGGGCCGGTAACGCTGCGGTGGCGGTCGTAGAACATCGAAAGTTCAGAGTCCCGACCGGATTGGGATCTTCGATCGACAGTTTAAAGTTGAAAGTAAAACCAAGAAGTCCGCGGCCACCTACTTTTGCGGCGTGATCTGTGTCCGGTGAGTCTCCCCTACCGGCACGGGTGCGACTGGCGCAAGAGGACGGCACGCGGTGTAGTTCCATTTTGGGAAGAATGCCCCCACACCCCGGTGTTTTCAGAAAGAGTGCGGCAGCGCCTGATTGTAAGAGACTTCCGGTTCACTCTTTGTTTAAAGAGCGCGAAGAAGAGCAAGAGAGTGCGAGGTGACCCCCTATACCCCCGGCAATTTGCAATAATATCAAAACAAAGGGCTTGCGCGATGGGCAGTTCGCAAGTGCTTGAAATCAAAAGACTTGTCAAGCTTTGGCTGGAAGGGGTGCAGAACTCAAGGCAATCATTATACCTCATCGGTGGATTTAATTCAAGGGTTATTTGTATGGGGTGGGGGTGGAGTACTTAGCGGAGGCGGGAGAGGTCGAAAGTGGCAGTGACATGCTGGCCATCGGGAGTGTCAACTTCGACGGCGGCGTCGGAGGAGGTGAACTGGGCGGCATCATAAACCAACCAAATGATGAAGCCAGTGGGGCGGGAGCCGCCGCCTTTTCCACTCGAGCTGATGTGTGTTCCTTCGTAAGAAACGTTTCGCGGCTCAATGGTGTTTTCCTTCTGCGAGAGGCGGACCTGAAAATCCTTCCAGGTGCCAGTCTTCCCTGGAACCTTCTTCGGGGAGTAGGGGAAGCCGGGACCGTAGCTGCTTGTGTAGGCAACATGGACGCCTAGGCGCATAGAATCGCCGCGGCTGCGGTAGTCCAATTGGGCCTGCTGGGCGCTGTAGCCGGCGCTGTGTTTCACAGAGACGCCTACCATTTCCGCGAAGGGGGTTAGGAGTTCAGCCATAAAAACGTGCGGGCCGGACTTCGGGGCGCGAAGATAGCGCCGGTAAGTTTCAAAGAAGAAAGAAATCTTTTCGTCGTGGCGCTGGCCGAGGAAGTAGGCTTCGCGGACAGCCTGGTCGGAGAGAGGAGTGTCGAAGGCGAAGGTGGAAGGAGAAGGAAGCAAAGAGGCCGCGAGAATTGTGGCGAGGGAACGGGCAGAGAAGCGCATGGGAAGCAGCCTCCATTGCATTAGATGTAGAACACAGTGTTGTGAATACGGCGCCGTTCGGGAAGAGGTTATGGGTTGACATTCAGAGTGGCCGAGCCGGTTACGGAGCCGGCGGCAGCGGTTACGGTGACAGACGTCATGGCGGCTGGTGCAGAAACAATCTGAATCGAACCGCGATTGGAGATGTCATTACTGATCAAAGCCGTGGCAGGGACGGAAGAGGTCCAGATGGCGGAAGCGAGTTGCTGCGTGCCGCCGGCAAAGGTGCCCATGGCGACGAATCTTTGACTGGAACCGGAGGAAATGGAGGCAGTGGCGGGCGTAACAGCGATGGATTGAAGACCGGTGGGGATTAGCGATCCGGGTTCATAGAGCTCCTCGCCCGCTTTGGGGGTTTCGGAAGTGGTGCCGCCGACGATGAGGATGGTGCCGTTGCCGAGGAGAGTCGCGGTGTGGCTGGCACGGGCGGTGTTCAAACTTCCGGCTATGGCAAAGGTTCCGGCGGAAGGATCGTAGAGCTCCGCGCTCCCCCCGAAGGTGATGCTGGACATATCACCACCTGTGATCAAGACAGTGCCATTGGTCAGGAGGGTGGCGGAGTGGCGGAAACGGACGCTGTTCAAAGACCCGGTGGGCGTGAAGACACCGGTGGCCGGATCGTACAACTCCGCGCCGGAAGAAGGATTGCCATTCGAAACGCCTCCGGCGACCAGAACTTTGCCGTTGTTGAGAAGCGTGGCGGTGAAGAGGTCGCGGGTGGCGTTCATGCTGCCGGTGAGAGTGAAGACGCCAACGGCGGGATCGAAAATCTCCGAAGTTGCGGTGTAACCGGTGGCGTTCAGGCCGCCGGCAACGAGCACCTTGCCATTATTGAGGAGAACCGCCGTGCCGGCCTCGTGTAGCTCGGTCATGCTGCCCGTGGGAGAGAAAGTGCCGGTGGAAGGATCGTAGATCTCCGCACCGTTGGTGGTGATGCCGGAGGCCATCAAGACCGTGCCGTTCTGGAGAAGTGTGGCGGTGTGAAGATAGCGGCCAGAATTCATATTGCCGGTGAGGGAGAAAGTGCCGGTGGCGGGATCGTAGAGTTCGGCGGTTGGAATTGCTGCGTTACTGGTGGTGATACCGCCAGCGATAAGAACTTTTCCGTTGTCGAGAAGCGTCGCGGTATGAAAGTTATGACCGACGTTCATGTTGCCGGTCGGCGTGAAGGTGCCTGTGGCCGGGTTATAGAGCTCGGCGCTCGTGAGACTGTCCGAGGCGAGCAAGTTGGCGTTCCCGCCCGTGACCAAAACCATGCCGTTGTTGAGAAGAGTGGCAGTGCTGAAATTGCGCGGGATGCCCAAACCACCAGTGAGGAGAAAGCCGGGCGTGACATTGAGAGTGAAGGGAGCGCTCATAATACCGTTCGCCGAGGCGGTGATTTGTGTGGTGCCCGCGAGCAGACCCAGGGCGGTGCCACTGGTGGAGCCGACGGAGGCGACAGTGGGAGTGCTGCTGTTCCAGGTGAAGACTAGGCCGTTGAGAACGTTGCCGCGGGAATCTTTGGCGGTTGCCGTGAAAGTGGTGCTGGTGCTGACGATGATGGAGGAGGAAGAAGGAGTTATGTCAATCGACGCGAGCATGGGAGGGGCGGAATTCGAGCTGCAGCCAGGGAGGAAGATCGCGGCAATGGCGAAGAGCAGACCAAGTGGAATGGATCGTGAGCGCGCGCGGATGCCACGCGGCGTTCGCTGCGATGTTAACTGCAACAACTGGTGGAACTGACTGAAGACTGATGCGACGAAAGAAAATGAGAGTAGCTCGGGCATAACACCTCCTAACGGTTGGGACTCTCTCGCTCGTTAGGACGGCTGGAACAGTTTTCAGGTTTCAGATGCGGCGGGTGATGTTGGGGAAGTCGAGCCAGACTTTGATGCCACAGAAGTGGGAGCCTTCGGTACAGATGGGGGTGGTGATGCCGGCGCGGATATGGCAGGGCGGGCCGATGTAGCGGGTGAGTTCGGGGTGGACTTCGCGGAGCTGGGCGAGTTCGTCCATGGAGGCCTGGTAGATTTCTTCCTGGGCGTTGAAGCAGGTGCGCAGGGTCCATTTGTGGAGGAGATGGAGAAGCGAGCCGGATTCGTAGAGGCGGATGGACTTGGCGGTGGGGAGGAGATAGAGGGCGATTTCCGGGGTGACGCCGCGATCGAGAAGTTCATTTTTTGCGGACCAGGCGTCGTGCATGGCACGGTCGTAGACTTCTTTGTCGCGCGGGGTGGCGGCGAGGAGCATGGGAGTGATGTAGTCCGGCTCGTGGGTGTCGGCGAGCGTGAGAAGCGGGCGCGAGCCGGGAACCATGCGATGGCGCTGGTCCTGGCTGTCGGCGGTGTGGCTGATTTTCTTGGCGAAGGTGTAGTTGGCGTGCTGGAGCGCGCGCATCATCGGGGCGTGGACGCCGACGTTGAGGGTTTCGAGGCGGTAGAGATTGCGAGCGGGATTCAGAAGACGATCAAGGGCCTCGAGGTCGCTGCATTGAGATTCGATGAGGCCGGCGACGGAGCGATAGGATTCGGCCATGACGCGAACAGCATTGGGCGAGTAATCGACGAGCCGGGAGGTTTTACCGTTGAGCTTGGCGTCGAATTCGCTGGCGAAGGCTTCGCCAGCGAATGGCTGCGCCATCGCGTCTTTCCATTCGGGAAGTTCTTCGAGAGGTTCGGTGCCGAAGCGGTCGAAGAACTGCGCGTCGATTTCCTTTACATGCGCGACCATCGCCCCGATGACGGCGCGGGCTTCGTTGGGCGTGTCTGAGGCGGCGCACATGCGCCAGAGGCGATGGAGGACGATGCCGGAGATGGTGTGCACCATGGTGGTGAACGCGGCGACGGGCAAGACGTAGCGGGCGATTTCGATGGCGCGCTTTTCGGCGGAACGTTCGATTTTCTGGAGGCGCTTGGGGTGAGACATCGGGCCGATGTGCCAGATGTCGTTGAGAATGGTGCGGGCGTCGCTGATGAGAAGAGAAGATAGCTCGCGATAGTAGTTCCAGGCGCGGGCGATGGCGGCTTCGTAGAGTTCCTTGGTTTTTTCGTTGAAGAAGAGCGACGTGGGCGGGACGTAGGCTTGCGCGCGGTCCAGGCGCACGTAGCGCTGGCTCTGCTGCTCGGAATTGTAAAAGGGATGCGCGTGGAGGAAGGACCAGACGAATTGGCGGCTGATGTTTTCGAGGCCGAATTCGAAATGAGCGTGCTGGTAGACGGTGTGATGGCCGCTGTAGAAAGTGGCGGCGCCAATGTTGAGGCGCTGCTTGTCGGTGATTTCTTCGGGGCTGATGAGGCGGGGCGCGTAACAGGTGCGGGCGGCGGCAACTGCGGAATCGAAAGGATGCGCGAAGGCGTTGCGAAGGGTGACGCGCGGCGGGGCGGTTTCGACGAGTTCGCCGGGACGCGCGCCATCGAACATGCGGGATTGAGTAGCCACGATGGAAGTTCATTGTACACGTGCCGACGAGAGAGGGAAGTTGAAAGTCGAAAGTTAAAAGTCGACAGAAAGAGCAGATAACGCGGAGACGCAGAGAGCTACAGAGTAGCGCGGAGAGTTCGCCAAAGAATTCAAAGGACGGGGAGGCGGAAGGGAAGAAACTGGGGACAGCCAGGAACGGCTGTCCCACCTGAACCTGCGCAGCTTTACTTCTTGGCGGATTCGGCCTTCGCAGCTTCCACTTTTGCTGCGGCGTCGGCGTATTTCTTGGTGAAACGCTCGACGCGGCCCGCGGTGTCAATCAACTTCTGCTTGCCGGTAAAGAAGGGGTGGCAGCTCGAACAGATTTCGACATTCAGTTTGTCGCCCTTGATGGTCGAACGAGTCGTAAAATTGTGGCCGCAGGCGCAGTGCACCGTGACGGGGTGATAGTCGGGGTGAATACCGGGTTTCATGTAGCTCCATTCTGTCGCGTCCGGTCTGCGCGGCTCCCCGACAAGGTCAGGACACTACAGCCGCGTCGCTAGGTCGCGAGGCAATTCTCAATCATACGCCAAGTGTCAAATTCTGCCAAATTGGGGCTAGGGGAGAGGAAAAAGGGGATAGGCAGCAGAGAGGCTGCAGATCGGTCTTTCAGGGACGCAAGGATTCCGATGAAACCGACGGCAAGACGGCACTAGTGCTGCATCGCGAGGCAAACGGCGAGTCGATGGTTCAACAGGAGATGTGGAACGCCGCGCCGTATAAGTGAGAAGTGACAGCATGGTTCGGCCGATCAGAAGTGCCAGCGGGTGACGCCGTCGGTGAAATTTTTGACGTGTTCGTCCTGGCCGAAGGCTTGTCGAGGCACGACACGATAGACATTGCCCCCGCATGATTCGAGAATCGGGTAGACGTCGCCGCCGTATTTGCCGTTGTAGATTTGGGCAAGCTGCTTCCAGAGGGAACGATCTTTGATTTCTTCGGCGGTGCCTTCCAGGATGACGGCTTCGTCGGCTTTTTCTGTGCCGATTACAATATGAGGGTCTGCGGCGATGTTTCTTGCTTTGCGGGTACGCGGGCCGGTGCTGAACCAGAAGGCGTCCTGCCACCAAATGCCCCAGACAAGCATGAGGTGCGGCCGGCCATCGGGACGGGTGGTGGAAATCCAGTAGTTGTGTGATTTTTCGAGGCGTTCGAGAGCCCAGGGCCAGGGCTTGAGACCACTTAAGTCTTTCGAGGGATTTTGAAGGGCATCGGGCCAGTGAGGGCGGCTGGCCTTGGGCTCGATCATGGCGGTTCCTTTCGGGGCACGGAGATGCGGCGGAATTGTATCAGGCCGGAAGGGATGAAGTTGAGAAGTTCTAGGTTCGTTTGGAGAACGGTTCGGAGCCGTTAGCGGAATTTGCAGAGAGGCTCAGGAAACGAAGGCGCATCCGACACGGAAGCCGCCCTGAGCGGTTTGTTGTTTCCACACGGGCTTCAGATTCACGCGAACGGGCGGCAGAATAGGCACGTGCAAGACTACTAGAAGATTTTCCGGAAGATCCTCGGGCGAATCCAGCTCCATCGCGACGCCGCCAAAGCCAAGATCGAGGACGCGGGCGCGCCGGGCACCGGGATCGCCAAGAACAGCATAGGCATTGGTACCGGACATGGAGACGCGCTCGGCCTTGCGCTGGACGGCGAAGACCCTCGGAAGGGCCGGGGTGAGTTCCCCGGAGATGGCCGCGGAGGTGGCAGAGGCAGCCGCCTCGATGGTTGTTTCGGTTTTTTCAAGTGCGCGTTTGGTTTCGATCGAAATAGGTCGTGGTGCGGGGGCAGCGGGCTCTGGACCGGGAACTGCCGGCGCCTCCGGAGCAGGG
>WNEZ01009313.1_pt1 | contig 10458 bp, 8 predicted proteins | sample 5400521 | NCBI WGS metagenome assembly WNEZ01 (sample SAMN13153339, study PRJNA577476) | soil metagenome | isolation source: 120 cm saprolite under Douglas fir tree site 2 hole 1 replicate 1 | place: USA:California | collected 2015-04-18
CTTTACTGGGCGCGCTCGCGCGTCCTCGAATACCTCAATGGGGTGGTGGCAAAACTCCCGCAGGGTGCGATGCCTATGCTCGGACCTGACGCAACCGGCGTCGGCTGGGTCATGCAGTACATCCTGACTGACACCACCGGGACGCTCAATCTCGCGCAACTTCGAGGGCTTCAGGACTGGACGGTGCGGCCGGCGCTAACAGCGGTTAAGGGCGTTGCCGAGATCGCATCGTTCGGCGGATACGAGAAGCAGTACCAGGTCGAGGTCGATCCGGCAAAGCTGCTCGCCTACCGTATCCCACTTTCGAAGGTGAGCGACGCAGTGCAGGCATCGAACGAGGATGTCGGAGGACGCGTGCTCGAGATGGGCGGTTCCGAGTACGTCATTCGGGGGCGGGGCCGGTTCCAGAGCCTCGACGACATACGGAGTGTGTCCCTTGGCGTTGGCGCAGGGGGCGCGCCGATTACCGTGGGTGACGTGGCGACCGTCCAGATTGGGCCGGAGATCCGCCGTGGAATTGCCGACTTGAATGGAAAGGGAGAAGTCGTCACTGGCTGGGTGGTTATGCGGTACGGCGAGAATCCCCTCGACGTCATCAAAGGCGTGAAAGCGAAGATGACGGAGGTTCAGACGTCGCTGCCGAAAGGTGTGGTCTTCGTCGGGGGCTATGATCGCTCGGGCCTCATAGAGGCCGCTATCGCGACGCTCCGAGGCAAACTCGTTGAGGAGTCGATCATCGTCGCCATTGTGACGATCATCTTCCTTCTTCATGCGCCGAGCGCACTGGTCGCCATTCTTACGCTGCCCATCGGGATTCTGATGGCCCTCCTGTCGATGCGCGTAATCGGGCTCAACGCCAACATCATGTCACTCGGCGGGATCGCGATCGCCATCGGAGCGATGATCGACGCGGCGATAGTGATGGTGGAAAATCTTCACAAGCACATGGAGCGGAACGACCGGGAGGGGAGGCCGCGCACCCAATGGGAGCTCGTGATCGATGCCTCCAAAGAGGTCGGCCCCTCGCTGTTCATCTCGCTTCTCATCATCACGGTCTCTTTCATACCGGTTTTCGCCCTCGAGGCACAGGAGGGGCGGCTGTTCAAGCCACTGGCCTGGACCAAGACACTCTCCATGGCGGCGGCGTCACTCCTCTCGATCACGCTCGTTCCGGTAATGATGGGACTCTTCATTCGGAAGGGAGTGAAGCCCGAAGCGGCGAACCCCGTCAACCGATTCCTGATCCGGGTCTATCGGCCGGTGATCGAGTTCGTCCTTCGCTACCGGTGGCCGACAATCGCGGTTGCGGGCGTGATCCTCCTCGTCACGCTCTTGCCCTGGTCCCGCCTCGGCAGCGAGTTCATGCCCCCTCTGAACGAGGGGTCGATCATGGACATGCCGTCGCTCTTCCCGGGTGTCGGCACTGCACAGGCAAAGCAGATCGTGCAGCAGCGCGACGCGGCACTTGCAAAAATCCCCGAGGTTCAGATGGTTCTGGGTAAGATCGGACGCGCGGAGACGGCGACGGACATGGCGCCGATGTCCATGATCGAGACGATCGCCATCCTCAAGGACAAGAAGGACTGGCGCCGCGGCGTGAGCTACGACTCGATTGTCGCCGAGGCGAACGCGACGGTGAAGACTCCAGGTGTCGGCAACATGTGGTCAATGCCGATCAAAAACCGGCTCGACATGCTCACTACTGGGATCAAGACGCCGGTTGGTATAAAGATCTTCGGGCCGAGTCTCGACACGCTCGACGCGATCGGTAAAGAAGTCGAGGGGCTCCTGCCCGCGGTTAGAGGAACGAACACTGTTTTCTCGGAGCGAGCTGTGGGCGGCAAGTACCTGGATATCACGATTGACCGCGTCGCTGCGGCACGGTGCGAGCTCGCACGGATTGAGGTCGTGAGAGGTTCCACGCTCATCAAGTCCGAGAACGCCTATCTGAACAACATTGTGTACGTGGACGTGCAGGGACGCGACGTCGGCGGTTACGTGGCGGATGCAAAGCGTCTGCTCGAACAGAAGCTTACGTTGCCAATCGGGTACAGACTGGAGTGGTCGGGTCAGTTCGAGGCCATGCAGCGCGCGGGTGCGAAGCTGCGCGTGATGGTTCCGGTCACGCTTGCGATAATCTTCCTCCTGCTTTACTTCAACTTCCGGAGCGTAACGGAGAGCGCGATCGTAATGCTTTCCGTACCGTTCGCTCTCGTTGGCGGGGTATGGCTTATGTGGCTCTTGGGCTACAACATGAGCGTCGCGACGGCGATCGGCTTCATTGCGCTCGCTGGTGTTGCGGCCGAGACCGGCGTGGTCATGCTCCTCTATCTTGATCAGGCGCATGCTGCACGGCGGGACCAGGGATTCCTCCGTGACCGGAACGAGGTCGACAGCGGCGTGAAGGAGGGCGCCGTTCTGCGGCTGCGGCCGCTGCTCATGACTGTAAGCGCCATTATTGGTGGCCTCGTCCCCATCCTTTGGAGCCAGGGCACGGGTGCGGACGTAATGAAGCGGATCGCGGCGCCGATGGTCGGCGGCATGGTGACGTCGACCGTACTCACTCTCGCCGTGATCCCCGCGATTTATTCACTCTGGAAGCAACGCGAACTTCGGCATGCGGAAGAGTGGACGCCGGCTGGCGACGCTCCTGTCTCCAGTATTCCGCCCGGGTCTGTCATCGAGACGGTCCCGGGCTGATCAATATGACATCGCGGATCCAACTTTAACTCTAGTCGCCAGCGCGGGGTTGCTCCACCGACGCGCTTGAACGTATACCCAAATCAAGAGGAGAATTGACAATGAAGAGCATGCTTCGCTCTGCGGCAGCGCTCGCCTTCACCGGGATGTCAGTGCTGGCGGCCTGTAGCTCCAAGGGCACATCGGGAGAGAATGCATCAACGGCCTCATCGGCGGATTCCGGGCGCGCTATCAAGGCACCGCCCGCGGGTGACACCGCAGGAATGAATGGAATGAAGATGGGCACTAAGGGCGGTCAGACCGGGATGATGGGCAGCGCGATGATGGATTCCATGCAGGGCCACATGCGTATGATGATGCAGGGCGTGACCGCCGATCAGATGAAAGCCATGCTTCCCGCGCACCGGCAGATGGTCGCCAACATGCTTTCTCAGCTCAACACCGAGATGCGCAAGACGAACATGAGCGGCGACGCCAAATGGACGGCGCTCACGGACTCGGTCCGTCAGGACCTCAAGCGCATGCCCGACATGAGTGGGGCCGAGCTGCAATCGTTCATGCCCCAGCACGGCGCCCGTGTCATGCGCCTCATGGACATGCATCAGTCGATGATGGGCGGGATGAAGATGTGATGGGGGACAGCGACCGCTAGATCCTTAACTTTCGCCATTCGGTATCTCGGTCATGAGAGTAAAAGACGGCATGCACAGATGCGCTTGCCCTTGACGATTTCCGGACACACGGCGAGTTTGCCTACAACGTGTCAACGCAGCGTGTCGAATACCCGCGAGTGCTCTGCGGATGCCGAATCCGTTGTACGCACCCTTCTGCATCGAGCCCTTCGGGAGACAAATGATAGAAAAAGCAAAGGCCAGAATCCGGCCCACCTTCCGACCTTCGCGTAGTGGGATTGGCCAAGTCCTCGGAGACCTCGAGAGAGAGATCATGGAGGCGCTGTGGCGGCACGGAGAATTGGCGACGGTGACCGAGACACTTAGCAAAATGTCTGGTGAGCGGCGCGCCTACCACACGGTAACGACGGTGATGGTCCGCCTCTGCGAGAAGCGACTGCTGCAGCGCCGCCGCCGCGGCGGTGTATGGCACTATTCGCCGCGGCTTTCCCGAGAGGAATTCAAGAGGCAGGTTGCGTCCGAGGTGATTGCGGGGGTGTACGCGCTTGCTCCGGAGTCTGCCGTTAACTCGATGCTTGATTTGGTGGATGCCTCGCACCCGAAGGGGCTGGAAGAGCTCGCATCTCTCGTCGAACAGAAGCGGCGTGAGCGGCGAGGGAAAAAATAGAAGTGAGGCAGTGTCGAAGAGGCAGCACACCCGGAGTTAGAATACGATGAGGCGAACCGGTGCGGAGCATTGCGCAGCAGTCCTAAGCGAAGACGCTCAGTACGCGAGGGCACGTTGTGCAGAAGCTCGACATCGTTTGGTCGTCCGAGCCGGCATCGCTCTCCTGCTCGTAATAAGTGTAACCCCAGCCAGTCAGTCAGGTGGGGTCGTGGGGCCACTGCTCGACCAATGCCGGCAAGTTCTGGAGCAGTGTACGCTCGCTCTCCGCGCCGCTGGAGCGCCCCTCCGGTGGGTACCACTCGCGCTGCTGGCTGCTGGCGTCGTGTACGCGATTGCTGACCGCGTGCGCCTCAGCCGACGTGTCTCCCGATTCATCACCTGTCACGACTTACGGCCGGTACATACTCACGAAGTGTTGGGACGGCTTGCTGACGACCTGCAGTGTACCGGGCGGGTATTCCTGGTGGTTGGTTCAGCGCCGAACCCGGCCTTCACGGCTGGGTTGCTCAAACCGCGCATCTATCTAGCGGAGAACTTGGATCACACGCTCACACGAGACGAATTGCGGGCTGTATTCCGCCACGAGCTCTATCATCTAGTCCGCTACGATCCCCTACGCTTCGCAGCGCTTCGGTTTGCGGAAAAAACCTTCTTCTGGCTTCCGATCATCTCCTCGCTCGCGGACGATTTCCGGGAAGATGCGGAAATTATGGCGGACGACTTCGCCGCGGCGCCGGCGGGCGGCAACGATCCGCTGGATGTTGCAAGCGCCATTGTGAAGATCGGCCAAACGAACGAACGAATGCTCGCAGAATTCGGCAGCGGAATAGCTGCAATCGGCGGTTTCCGCGCACTGGATAGGCGAGTTCGCCGCTTGGCAAGCGAACTTGTAGTCGCACCGTTCCCCTTGAAATGGCGCCCCAGCTTGCTCTCGATGGTCGCCTTGACCGTCCTTTGGCTGGCGTCGGCATTCGCACCGCAGGGCGCCGATGCGGGAATGACTATGCGAGTCGGAGATCGCTGCCCGCACGCGATGATTGCGTCAGATGGGCATTGCCCCAAATGCGATGAGCCAGAGAGGCCGATGCCAGATTGTGGTAATTGACGGGAAATCGTCGGCGCGCCTGAGCGCGCAGCTCGCGAACCAATTCCGGGCTTCGAGCCCGCGTTTTAGGACGAATCTCGTTTTTAAGAGGAGCATCGGTTCTGCGCATTACTTGTGTGGGACTGGTACTCTTCTCGCTGCGACGCTTAGCGATTGGGGAGGCTCGGCAGTCCAAGGGCCGCCCATCGCAACCCAGGTCGCGAAGAACAGCGGCGATGGACAGACAGCCTCGGTTGGGGACGCCAACGGCACATCAGCAACGCCGAACACGTTCGGCCCCGTGACGTTTATTACGGCTTGGGCCTACCGCTTCTACTGCTCGGTTCACGCCGGCCCAACTGACACCAGTGGGAGGTGGGTACGATTGTTGTGCAGTAGCGCCTAGCGGAAGCGTTAACCCGGCCGGAATGACGAGAGACGTTCCGCTTCGCCTCACGCGGAGGCGCATGCTCGGCGCTCTGGCAGACAACCTACGGCAAGACGCTCCTCGTCAAACTGTTGCTCGTCGCAATCACTTTTGGAATCGGTGCCTACAACTTCAAGAGAGTACAGCCGCAGCTGCTCACTGAAATCGGAGCGTTGCAGCTTCGGAAATCGGCAGTAACGGAACTCATAGTCGGTTTTATGATCTTGCTCGCAACCGGTTTGCTCACTGGAGTGTCGCCATGAGTGGTCCCTCAAGTCATCACTCGCACGCAGGTATGACTCATCCGGATGTGCCGCCGTCGCCGGATCGAAATCACGCTGACCAGCAGGAACACGGAGGGCATCCGGCGCACGATCAGCACGCCGGCCACAACGTAGCGATGTTCCGCGACAAGTTCTGGTGGTCAGTTGCCCTGACGGTGCCAACCGTCGTTTGGTCGCCGATGATCCAGCAGTGGCTCCATTTCCAGGCGCCGACTTTCCCCGGCTCTCGCTACATCCCGGCCATCTTCGGAACAATCCTGTTCTTCTACGGCGGGATGGTCTTCCTGCAAGGCGCCGTTCGGGAGATAAAGGACCGGCTGCCCGGCATGATGACTCTGATCTCGCTAGCCATCGTCGTGGCGTTCGGTTTCAGCCTCGCCGTAACTTTTGGCGTTCCGGGGGCGGATCTCTGGTGGGAGCTCTCGACGCTCATCACCATCATGATCCTCGGCCATTGGATCGAGATGCGCTCGATCGCACAGGCTCAAGGGGCACTCCAAGAGCTGGCGAAGCTGGTGCCCGACACTGCCGTCCGCCTGGTTGGCGACAAGCCGGAAGAAGTGCCGGTGTCAGATCTTCGCGAGGGCGACATCATACTTCTCCGCCCGGGCTCGAGCATTCCCGCCGATGGTGTCGTCGTTGACGGAATGAGCGCTGTGAACGAGGCCATGATCACCGGCGAGTCGCGTCCTCTCGAGAAGAAACCCGATGACAAGGTGATCGCGGGCACGGTGAACGGCGCCGGCTCTCTTCGCGTAAAGGTGACCGGAGTCGGCGAGCGTACGGCGCTTGCTGGGATCATGCGGCTGGTTGCGCAAGCGCAAACCTCACGCTCGAGGGCGCAGGCGCTCGCTGACCGGGCAGCCTTCTTCCTGACAGTGGTCGCCATCGTGTCCGCCATCATCACACTTGTCGCCTGGCTCCTGGTCGGCGCGTCGCCGGTCTTCGCGGTCGAACGCGTTGTCACTGTTCTGGTGATTGCGTGCCCTCACGCTTTGGGGTTGGCGATTCCGCTGGTCATTGCGATTTCGACGACGCTTGGCGCTCGAGCCGGGCTCCTGGTTCGCAACCGGCGCGGACTGGAAGAAGCGCGGAATCTCAACGCCGTGTTCTTCGACAAGACCGGTACGTTGACTCGCGGGGAATTTCGCGTCGTAGAGACTACACCGGCTCCCGGCCTATCGGCGGATGATGCACTGAGACTTGCGGCTTCTGTTGAACAGGATTCCGAGCACACTATCGCGCAAGGTGTTGTGAAGAGCGCCCAGGAACGCGGGTTTTCGTTGTCCCGCGCTGAACAGTTCCAGGCAATACCTGGCCAAGGGGTCAAAGCGGTCGTGGAAGGACGCTCGCTGGTAATCGGCGGTCCAGCTTTGCTCCGTCAACTGGGCTTCGAGCTACCGCCCGTGCTCCGCGAGGCGGTCGATCGTGCCACCAGCCGAGCCCAGACCGCGATCACTCTCATCGAAGGTCGGACAGCTCTTGCGGTGTTCGCCGTTGCGGATGCAATTCGTGAAGAATCGCCCGAGGCTGTGCGACGGCTGCACGAACAGGGAATCGAAGTGATTATGATGACGGGCGACGCGAAGCCGGTTGCGGATGCGGTCGCAAAAGAGCTCGGGATCGAAACGGTGTTCGCGGAAGTGCTGCCAGAACAGAAAGCCTCAAAAATCGAGGAGGTAAAGCGGGCCGGAAAGCGCGTCGCAATGGTCGGCGACGGAGTCAATGACGCGCCGGCACTCCTGACTGCTGACGTGGGAATCGCGATCGGAGCGGGGACGGATGTCGCCGTTGAAGCCGGGGATGTCGTACTGGTCCGAAATGATCCTCGAGACGTTCCAAGAATCATCACGCTCAGTAAAGCAACCTACCGTAAGGAGGTGCAGAATCTCTGGTGGGCCGCCGGATATAACATCGCGGCAATCCCGCTTGCCGCGGGGGTTCTCGCGCCATGGGGGATCGTGCTGAATCCTGCGGTAGGCGCGATCCTGATGTCTTTCAGTACAGTAGTCGTGGCCCTGAACGCACAGCTGCTGCGTCGGGTTGCGCTATGAACGTGAGTGCCATGAGCGCGCGTGTGGATTACACGCCTACTCGTTCCGGTTTCGTATCTCCGTCAGCTTCGCCTGCTGCGCTGGTGTCAGTGTGTTCTTGATGCGCACCATCAACGAGATCTGCGTCCTCTTCATCTCGCGCTCCAGCGCCAGAATGCGGTCGACCTCCTCGAGCACCTGCGTCTCGTCAACCTGCGCGGGCTGAAGCAGACGGCCCATCTTCTCGCCCTCGGCGCTCAGCTTCCACTGCACGTCCGTGAACTTGCCCTGCGCCTGCTGAATGGCGGACGCGAGCGCCGTGCGCTGCGAGTCCTGTAGTCCGATTTCAGACTGATGCTGCATCACCAGCTCCGGCGGGAAGAAGTTGCGGCCAAAGTCATCGGGGCCACCGGGGCCCGGCCCCGGGTTTCGCTGTCCCGGCGGGGCTCCCTGCGCCGCGAGGGTAGTGGCGCCGAGCACAAATGCTAATGCAAGAATTGAAACTCTCATGGTCATGTTCCTCTGTTCGAAGGTTTAGGAATCATCGTGTCGAGAACGGACGCGCCAAGCGCGGGCATCTCGCCGAGCAACTCGCTGCCTGGAGTCCGGAGAAGGACGTCCGTTGGTGCGCGCCAGGTTGCGATCTCAGGCGTGGCCGCGGACGGCGACGACGATCGCGCATACGCTAGTGCGACGGCGGCGATCCCGACGGCAGCCGCCGCGCCGATCACGAGAGGCCGCACGCGCCGTATCGCGCGCAAGCTCCGACGCGCACGAGCGCGCCCATAGACTTGTGCGAAGGTCGGTGAACGACCTCTATCGGCCTCACGCAGCTGCGCGAAGCGGCTACGAAGCTCGTTCTCGTCCATCATTGTCAAAATCCTTTGCGTCGCCGAGCAGCACGGCGAGTCGCGCTTTGCCGCGCGCATAATGTGTTCGAGCAGAACCAACGCTCACACCCATCACACCGGCGGCTTCGTCGACCGTCAGGTCGTGGTAGAAGACGAGCTGAAGCACTTCACGCTGGCGCGTGGCCAGGTGAGCGAGCGCGTGCCGCAGGCTGTGGCGACGCGCGTCACGATCGAGCTCCGCGTCCGGCGAGTCAGGCGATTCCGGTTTCAGGCCATCGGCTTCGCGCTTCAATAGCAGTCCGCGCAGCCACGCCTTGCGTCGCTCCGAGGCGGCGGTGCGACGAATCACGCCGAAGAGCCACGTGCGAAAGCTCGATCGCCCGTCGTAACGCGCACGTCCATCAAGCACTGTGAGATACACGGTCTGAAGCACCTCCTCGGCGTCGTCGCGATCGCGTCCACAACACGCCATCGCCCAGCCGAAGCAGTCGGCGTGCGCCCGCTCGAGCTGTCGTTTCAGCTCGACCTCGTCCATTGCACGCTCCTCGGCTTTGGCGTTTCCGAGAATGAGTGGTGTGAGAACAGATCTCATATGACAGGGGGGACGCTAGTTGGACCGGTGGACGATCGTCACATGTTGAGCGCATTGTAAGGTCGGCACTCTCAGTCCTGATGGGCACACGTCCCCCGATCCCCACCGCGGCAGCGCGCTTATTGCGTCGCGAGTATTATCAGGTTTGGCCCGAGGGACGAATGAGCGTAAGGACCCGCCCGGCGGTAAAGTCCACGACTATTCCCGAGACCATGAACGCGGTGGCGATCGATCGCTCCGGCGGCCCGGATGCGTTGTCGATGCACACGTTGCCGGTGCCGGTCCCGACTGCCAACGAGGTGCTCATCGCGGTTCATACCGCGGAGGTCGGCGGGTGGGATGCCGAGATCCGGGACGGATGGTCGCCGGACGGCAAGAAGCTGCGTTTTCCGCTCGTGCTCGGCGCCGCCGGATCGGGGACGGTCGCGGCAGTGGGATCGCGGGTGCGCCGCTTTAAAATCGGCGAGCCAGTTTACTCGTTCGCCTGGAACAATCCCAAGGGTGGGTTCTACGCCGAGTACGTCGTGGTACCGGCGGAGGACACGGCGCCGGTGCCGAAGCCTCTCGACTTGAAGCAAGCCGGAGCCGTCCCGGTGGCGGGGTTGACGGCGCTTCAGGGGATCGACGACACGCTGCACGTGAAGAAGGGCGAGCGCGTGATCATTTACGGGGCGTCCGGCGGCCTGGGCGTGTTCGCGCTCCAATTCGCGAAGCTGCGTGGCGCGTGGGTCTTGGCGATCGCGTCCGGTTCAGATGGTGTTGCGCTCGTGCGCAAGTTGGGAGCGGACGCAGCAGTGGACGGCCGGGACAGCGACGTCGCTGGCGCTGCGCACGAGTTCGTGCTCGACGGTGTCGACGCAATCCTGGCGCTTACGGGTGGCGAGACCCTCGAGCGCTGCATCGACATGCTCCGAAAAGGTGGGCGGCTCGCTTATCCGAATGGGATCGAGCCCGAGCCGAAGCATCGGCGGGGAATCAAGACGAAACCATACGACGGCACGGCAGGCCGCGAGGAGTTCGAGCATCTGGGGCGTGCGGTCGAAGCGGCGCGCCTTCAGGTGCCGATCGCGGCGGAGTTCGCCCTGGCGGACGCAGTGCGGGCGCACGAGCGGCTGGCGCAGGGGCACGTCCTGGGCAAGATCGTGCTAAGGGTCCGTTGATGGGCTCTAACTTCAACTGCGACTTACG
>WNEZ01021443.1_pt1 | contig 10458 bp, 10 predicted proteins | sample 5400521 | NCBI WGS metagenome assembly WNEZ01 (sample SAMN13153339, study PRJNA577476) | soil metagenome | isolation source: 120 cm saprolite under Douglas fir tree site 2 hole 1 replicate 1 | place: USA:California | collected 2015-04-18
GACTACCCGGATCGCCTGGTGGCCGGGACAAAAAAAGAAGAGGGAAATTAGGACGGAGCGCGCGGCGGCTGGATGCAGGCATACAATGCCGCGAATTGAGAGACGCTTAGCTGTTCAGCGCGCGCGTCGGCACGCACAGAAATCGAAGAGAGCGCTTCGCGAACGATGTTTGGCTTGGCCAGGGACCGCAGGTTGTTCACCAGTGTTTTTCGCTTCTGAGAAAAGCACGATTTTACAAAGTCTAAAAACGCAACTTCATCATGAAGCTCCAAATTGGCGCGCTCGCCCGGAAGACGAAGCGTCACAAGCGCTGAAGTGACTTCGGGCGGCGGGCTGAACGCCGCGCGGGGAATCTCGAGAACGAATTCGGGGCGCGTGTAAAGCTGCGTCGCGACGGAGAGGTAGCCGTAGTCTCTTGTGCCGGGTTTAGCGGCCAGGCGCAAGCCCACTTCGGTCTGGATCACGATATGAATCTCATCGATCAAGCTCGCGAACGTGAACAGGTGATGGAGGATGGGCGAAGTGATGTAGTACGGAAGGTTGCCGTAGATGCGCACGCGGCGGCCTTCGGCGATGCTAGCGAGATCAGTTTCCAGGATGTCAGCGGAGATGACTGTTAGGTTTGGATATTTTCTTGAAAGACGCCGGAGCCGCGCGATAAGTTGAGCGTCGAACTCGACGGCGTGGACGGGTGCGCCATTCGAAACAAGGTGCTCCGTCATTTCGCCGTGGCCGGCGCCGATTTCGATCCAGCAATAATTTGCTTCGCTCTCGGACTTTGCAGAAGCAGCCGTCGAATGCGGCGAGACGCGAATGGCGCGCGCGATCTGCTCGCGCCAGTTGGCATCGGCGAGAAAATGCTGGCCCAGGCGTTGCCGTGTCATGCGCAAATGAGTGTAGCAGGGCGCAGCTTCGAGCGTTTCATGCGCTTTGACACGCGAGCAAAGCTCCGGTAGCGTAAAATGATTGCGAAATCAGTGGGGAAGCGGCTTTGAGAATCCTGTTTGTCGCATCGGAGGGGCTGCCGTTTTCGAAGACGGGCGGCCTCGCGGACGTAATCGAGGGCCTGCCGAAGGCCCTGGTGGCGCAAGGCCACGAGGTGGCCGTGGTGTTGCCACGCTACCGCGGGACGAAAGCGACTGCGGTGGTGATGCCGAGCCTCACCATTCCGCTCGGAACGCGGCTGCGGTTCCCCGCAATCGCCGACGGCGCCATTCGCTCCGGCGTGCGTTATTTCTTCGTGGATGATCCAGAGTATTTCGATCGCGATGGAATCTATGGCACGAGCGCCGAGGAGTATCCGGACAACGCCGAGCGCTACGGCGAATTCTGCCGGACGGCGATTGAGATTGCGAAGCACATCTGGCCGGCGGATGTTTTTCATTGTCACGATTGGCAGACGGGCCTGGTGCCGGCGCTTCTGCGGACGTCGTACGCGGATGATCCGCTGGTGAAAAACACACCGGTGGTGTTCACGATTCACAATTTGGGGTACCAGGGGATTTTCGCGCGCGGCGTGCTGGAGCGGGCGGGAATTCCCGCGAGCGTTTTCAATCCCGGCGGAATCGAGTTTTTCGGCAAAGTGAATCTCCTGAAGGGCGGGCTGGTTTTCTCGGATTACTTGACCACCGTGAGCAAGAGGTACGCGCAGGAAATTCAGACCCCGGAATATGGGTACGGGCTCGACGGTGTGTTGCGGGACCGCAGGGGCCGCCTGGTGGGCATCCTGAACGGCGTGGATTATTCCGCCTGGAGCCCGGATAAAGACAAGTTCATTGCCATGAAGTATTCGGTGAAAGACTTGAGCGGGAAACAGGTTTGCAAGCAGGCTCTGCTGGAATCGTTTGGTATACCCAAAGAGTATTATACCCGTCCAGTAATTGGAATTGTATCACGCTTCGCCGATCAGAAAGGCTTCGATCTGATTGCGGAAAAGGCGAACGAGTTGATGAAAGAAGACCTCCTGCTCGTAGTGCTCGGGACCGGCGACAAGAAGTATGAAGAATTGTTCCAGGCCCTGGCGACGGCTTATCCTGGGCGCGTGGGGGTAAAAATCGCTTACGACAACGCGATGGCCCACAAAATTGAAGCCGGCGCGGACATGTTTCTGATGCCGTCACATTATGAGCCTTGCGGGTTGAATCAAATCTACAGCTTGAAGTATGGTACGGTTCCGGTGGTGCGAGCGACGGGCGGGTTGGATGATACGATTGAACCGTTCGACGTAGAACACGGAACGGGCACCGGGTTCAAGTTCGCGGAGTACTCGGGCGCGGCGATGATGCGCGCCATCAGGCAGGCGCTGCACCATTTCACCGACGAAACCATCTGGAAACGCATCCAATTGAACGGCATGGTGAAGGATTTTTCCTGGAAGGCGCCCGCCGCGGAGTACGCGAAGGTATACGAAGCGGCGCGAGCCGCCCGTGGCGCGGGGCAAGCAGCTGGAAACCAAATGCCTGTTGCAACATCTAATTAAACCTAATGAGGAGACAAAGACGGCGGCCCGATGGGCAAGCCGTTGAGGACAAAGGACATGGCTGAAAACATTCAAGCTGCAACAGACGGAAATTTTGAGGCGGAAGTGCTCACGGCGAGCAATTCGCAGCCGGTAATGGTCGATTTTTGGGCCGAGTGGTGCCGGCCTTGCCACATGCTGGCGCCGACGGTGGCGGAGATTGCGCACGACTACGCCGGCAAGCTCAAGGTGATGAAGCTGAACGTCGACGAAGCGATAAATTCCGCGGGGCGCTACCGCGTGCAAGGGATTCCCACGCTGCTGCTGTTCAAGAACGGGCAGGTAGTAGAGCAGATCGTGGGCGCGGTGCCCAAGGATCAGATCACGAAGGCGCTGGACCGGCACTTGTCGTAACGCGGGCCGGAAACGCCGCGTCAAAAAGATAGAAAAGAAGACAGGGCGTGTCGTACAGTGAGTACGGCGCGCCCCTTTTGTTTTTGCGTAGCTTTGCCCCAGGAGAAAAGTGCCCCGGGAGAATAGCTTGGCCACAGCGGAGACAGCGGCAACTTCGGCGACGCGGACGGTGAAGCCGGCGGATCACCCGCCGCTGCTGGCGGGCGATCGCGGTCCCATCGCGATGTCCCGGCCCGGCTTGCACGATACCGTGCTGCAGATTTTGCAGCCGCTGGCCCGCGGCGTAATTCTGGATTGCCCGGCGGGCGAAGGGGCGCTGGCGCAGCGGCTGCTGGCCGCAGGGTTCGACGTGCGGTGCTGCGACCTGTATTCGGAGCTGTTCCGGCTGGATGGAGTGGAAATCAAGCGCGGGGATCTGGCCGGGACGCTGCCGTATTCGTCGGGGTCGTTCGACTGCATCACTTCTCTGGACGGGCTGGAGCACATCGATTCTCCGCCGCAGGCGTTCCGCGAGTACAAGCGGCTGCTCAAGCCGGGGGGGCACCTGATCATCAGCGTGCCGAACATCATGAACATCGAGGAGCGGCTCAAGTGGCTGCTCTTTGGATACACCTCGCACTTTAAGCCGCTCTCGGTGCAATCGAAAGCCAAGATTCATTACGATTGCGCGGGCATGGACGAGATTGCCGTGCATGCTAACCCGATTGGTTACAACGAATTGCGGTACCACCTCGAGAAAAACGGATTTGCGATTCAGGGCGTTTACCGCGACCGGAAGAAGGGGAATCAGTGGCTGTATTGGCCGCTGGTGGCGTTTATCCGGCTGCTGGCGAAGCTGACACCAAAAGCGCGGCGTGCGGACCGCTGGACGGATGAATTGGCATCGGATCCGATGCTGCTCGGCGGGAACACGATCATTATTCACTCCATCCTAAAATAACGCGCAGACAAGAAGTCTCCCGTTATGAGTTCCGAACTGGCAATCCCTTGGTTGGAATCGTGGTACCACCCCCCTCCCCCTATGTTTTTCATAAGTGTTCATTCTAAAGGGAGTTAAAGTCATTTGTTTTGATACACTTTTGTAGGTGTTGATTCTAAAGAACTTGTATTGCACCAAGATGGTGCAGAATTGGCTGGGTCTTGCTGGCTAAAGTGAAAGGGAATTCAATTCCGAAGGCGTAGCCTCGCAGCCAAAAAAAAACGGCAGCTTGGCTGCCGCAGTCCAAAATTCTTCCTGCCAAGAATATTAATCCTAAGAGAAAGTTAGGTCAAGAGACAAATTGGACTGGACGAAGAAAACAAAGAAGGTGGCGGCCTAAAGGCCGCCGCTACACTGACTGTGGTTTAGGATTACAGGATGGGGGCAGGGGAAATGCAGGTGAAGCGGTGCCCCTGGGCGAAGAATGAGGTGAACATCGCGTATCACGATGAGGAGTGGGGTGTGCCGGTGCATGACGAGCACAGGCTTTTCGAGTTTGTGATTCTGGAGGGGGCGCAGGCGGGATTGAGCTGGGACACGATTTTGAAGAAACGGGCGCGATATCGGGAAGTGTTTGACGGGTTCGACCCGGAGAAGGTGGCGGGGTACGACAAGAAGAAAATCAGGGAATTGCTTGCGGATGCCGGGATCATCCGGAACCGGATGAAGATTGAAGCGGCGATTGGGAATGCGCGAGCGTTTTTGCAGGTGCAGGAAGAGTTCGGGACATTTGACGCGTACATCTGGCGGTTTGTGGATGGGCGGCCAAAGCAAAATGCTTGGAGGACGCACAAGCGCGTCCCGGCAAAGACAGCGGAGTCAGATGCGATGAGCAAAGATTTGCAGAAGCGGGGATTCCGGTTTGTGGGCTCTGCTATGCGTTCATGCAAGCGACGGGGATGGTCAACGATCACGTGGTTTCGTGCTTCCGTTACGTAGATTTGAGTAGGTAGTTTTTCCACTCCCAGTAGTTGGCCAGACTGTGAGGAATACGCTTGGGGGCCAGACGCCGAGAAACGCCGCACCCTTTCCGAAAATCGGAAAGGGTGCGGCTCTTAACACGCGCTCTTACACCCGGTACTTGCGATCAGGGTGCTAGACTTCTCCGGTGCACCGCCGCCGATTTCTCCGCTGCTCTTGCGCAGGCATCACGACGCTTGCCGTATTCACCTCAAGCGCGTCCAGTGCCGCTAATCTGTTCGCTGCGTCTCTCGCCACGCGAAAAAACTGGGCTTGGCTCACACTTCCGGACCATCGCGTCTCTCCCGATTACGATAAACTCTTCTCTCTCCTTCGCTCTGCCGGAATCACAGGTGTTCTCGCCGAAATCTATAACGGCCACCAGGCCTTTTTCCCCAGCCGCCGCCTCCCGGTCAAACTAGACCTCCTGGGTCAGATGCTTCCCCACGCCGCTTCTGCGGGCATCGAGCTTCACGCCTGGATGTGGTCCCTGCCCTGCATGATCGATGAAATTCTCACAAAGCATCCCGATTGGTATAACGTGAACGCGCTCGGCGAATCCGCCGCCACAAAACCCGCCTATGTCCCCTATTACAAGTTTCTCGATCCGGGCCGCCCGGAAGTTCGCGAATGGGTGCAGGAAACAGTCAAGGAACTTGCCGCCATCCCGGAGCTTGCCGGCATCCATCTCGACTACATCCGCCATCCCGACGCGATCCTTCCGCGAGGGCTGTGGCAGAAATACGGCATCGTCCAGGACAAGGTCTATCCGCCATACGACTATGGCTATTCGGTTTATGAACGAGAGCAGTTCAAGAAGAAATTTGGCGCTGATCCCGCTACCGGGAATGATACGGCGCTCGTAAAAGAATGGTTCCAGTTCCGGCTCGATATGGTCACTGACTTGGTGAACGACTTTCTGGTTCCCGCCGCCCACGCCAAGAGCAAGAAAATTACCGCTGCCGTTTTTCCCGGGCCGTCACTCGCGCGAGACATGGTGCGTCAGGATTGGGGGCGCTGGCGCCTGGATGCTTTTTTTCCCATGCTCTATCATGTTTTCTACCAGGAAAGTCCCGAATGGATTCGCAACCAAACGCGCGAAGCCGTCACCACAGTCCAACAGCCTGTCTACACCGGCCTCTTCGTCCCCGGTTTGGACGATTCGACGCTCGCAAGATGCATCGAAAAGGCGCTTGCAGGAGGCGCTTCCGGAGTCTCGCTCTTTTCCGCATCCGCCCTCGACGAAAAGAAAGCCGCAATGCTCCGCCAGGTCGCCCGCTCCTGACCTTTCGCATCATTCCAGCGTAAACGGTGCAAACTGCACAATTCGCCATGGCTCCTAAGTGACGGCGCGCTCGACAGAATCTGGCTCACTACCCGAATTATCGCTTGCTTGCGTTGGGGGCGGTGCGAGCTTACGATAAGAACCTGCCGTTTTGTGGTGCATTCCGAAGCAGTAAAGGCGAAGTGAAGGTTGAGCGGTTGAAGTGTGGTCGAGGGGGGTAGGGGACAGGGGACAGGCGGCAGCTCCTGGGCCAGCTTGCAAAGAAAGAGCACATGCAAGAATGCCTGTGCCACTAGGGGGGAAAAGCAAGACAGGGCAAGAGTGCCTGTGGCAGCTTGGGCGACAAAGAGAACAGGCAGGAGTGCCTGTTCTACTTTGAGGAGAAAAGCGAAGAATGAAATCAGTGGTGGTTGTGGGTGCGCAATGGGGCGACGAAGGAAAAGGCAAGGTGGTGGACTACCTTGCGGGGTCGTTTGACTACATCGCGCGCGTCGCCGGAGGCCACAACGCGGGGCACACGGTCATCATCGGCAAGGACCGATACGTTTTGCAGCTGATTCCGTGCGGGATTTTGCGGCCGAAGCAACAGGCGGTGATTGGAACGGGCGTGGTGGTGGATCCGGCAGCCCTGGTGGCGGAGATCGAGACGCTGGCGAAGGCCGGGATCGACGTGAAAGGACGCTTGCACGTGAGCAATCGCGCGCACCTGATTTTTCCGTATCACCGGGAGCTGGACAAAGCGGCGGAGGGCGCGCGAGGCGCGGACAAAATCGGAACGACTTCACGGGGGATCGGGCCGGCGTACGAAGACAAGATGGCGCGGCGCGGGTTGAGGATGTGTGATCTGCTGGAGCCGGAGCTGTTTCGGAAGAAAGCCGCGCATGTGGTGGCGGAAAAAAACCGGCTGGCGAAGGGCGCGTACGGCGCGAACGTCGATTTTTCGCACGAAGTGGACGAGACGCTGAAGCTGGGCGAGAAGATTCGCGAGTACATTTGCGATACGGCGAGCCTGGTGAATCGCGCGCTGGACGAAGGGAAGGCGGTGTTATTCGAAGGTGCGCAAGGAACGATGCTGGACATCGATCACGGAACGTATCCGTTTGTGACGTCGTCGAGCGCGATTTCCGGAGGGGCGACAACGGGGATGGGCGTGCCGCCGACACGCATCAAGCATGTGCTGGCGGTTTCGAAAGCGTACACGACGCGCGTGGGCTCGGGGCCGTTTCCGACGGAGATGCCCGACCTCGAGGCAAAGGAAGTTCGCGAGCGGGGAAAAGAATTTGGCGCGGTGACGGGAAGGCCGCGGCGGTGCGGCTGGCTGGACTTGATGGTGCTGCGCTACGCAAAGATGATTAACGGGATCGATTCGCTGGTGGTCACGAAATTGGATGTGTTCGACACGCAGCGGGAAATCCAGGTGTGCGTGGGATACAAGTACAAAGGCAAGCCGCTGAAAGAAATGCCCGCGCTCGCGGAAGAATACGAGCGCGTGACGCCGGAATACAAGACGCTGCCCGGGTGGGTGCAGACGACGTACGGCGTGAAAGATGGCGCGAAGCTGCCGAAGGCGGCGCTGGATTATTTGCGATTTATCGGGGACTTTTTGCAGGTGGAGATTGGAATGATTTCCACGGGGCCGGAGCGAGACGCGACGATCGTGCCAGCCGGGACGCTGCTGGCGAGATGGCTGTAAGAAGAAACTTAACGCAGAGGCACAGAGGACGCAGAGGGAAGAGCGGGGAAAAGAAGAGAAAGTTGGCGGCCTGAAGGCCGCCGGTACAAAGCCTTCACCAATGCTCAGCTACGAGCAAGCACGCCGGAAAGTCATCGAAAAAATTGGAGAGATGCGCGGTGCGCGCGCAACGGAAGCGGTGCGCGTGTGGGATGCGCTGGGTTATGTGCTGGCGCAGGAGGTGAAGACGGATCGCGAGTACCCGCCGTTTAATCGCGCAACGCGGGATGGCTATGCGGTGTTTGCGGCGGACGCCAAGGCCGGAGCGAAGCTGCGCTGCGCGGGCGAGATCAAGGCCGGCGACCGGGTTACGAAAGAGCTTTGGACAGAGACTTGCGTGCAGATCATGACGGGAGCCGCGGTGCCGCCGGGCGCGGACGCGGTGGCGATGATCGAGCACACGCAGCGCGAAGGTGATGAAGTGCGTTTCGAACGGGACGCGCAGCCCGGGCAGAACATTGTGGCGCGGGGAAGCGAAGCGCGCGCGGGGCAAGCGATCCTGACGCCCGGTATGCGACTGGGATACGCGGAGCTGGCTCTTGCGGCACAGGTAGGCGCCGTGGAGTTGCAGTGCGCGCGCAAACCGCGCGTGGCGATTTTGTCGACGGGCGACGAAGTCGTCCCGGTGGACAGCGTGCCGGGGAGATTTCAGATTCGAAACAGCAATAGCGTTTCGCTGGCGGCGCAGGTGAGGCTGGCGGGGGGCAAGCCGGTGCTGCTCGGCAACGCGATGGATCGCGAAGACGATTTGCGGAACAAGATCAGCCGCGGGTTGCAGGAAGACCTGCTGGTGCTGTCGGGTGGAGTTTCGATGGGGAAGTACGACCTTGTGGAGGCCGTGCTGAGCGATTTGAAGGCGGAATTTTATTTTGATGCGGTGGCCATCCGACCGGGGAGGCCTGCAGTGTTTGGGAAATGCGGCGACACGTTTGTGTTTGGGCTGCCGGGGAATCCGGTGTCGACAATGGTGACGTTTGAATTGTTCGTGGCGCCGGCGATTGATTTATTGAGCGGAGCGGAGGCGCGGCCGTTGCCGCTGGTGGAGGCGCGATTGGGCGAGCCGCTGGAAGAGAAGCCGGGCCTGACACATTTTCTGCCGGCACGAGTCGAGTGGGAAAGCGCGCGACCTGAAGTGAAGCCGCTGAAATGGCAAGGGTCGGGAGATATTGCGGCGCTGGCGAAGGCGAACTGTTTTTTGGTGGTTCCGGCGGAGAGGAAGAGAATCGAGGGAGGAGAGAGCGTGTCAGTGATGATGAGGAGAGATGTAGTTTGAAAGAATGGAGGTAAAAGGACGTTAAGGAAGTAAAGGAGAAGAACTGACCGAGAAAATGGGGAAGCTGTCGCATTACGGGAAAAGCGGCGAAGTGAAGATGGTGGACGTGTCGGCGAAAGCGGTGACGACGCGGACGGCCGTGGCGCAAGGCTTTGTGAAGATGAAGCCGCGAGTGGTGCGGGAAGTGAAGCGGCTGAGGAATCCGAAGGGAAATCCGCTGGAAGTGGCGCGGATCGCGGGTATTGCGGCGGCGAAGCGCACGGCGGAGTGGATACCTCTTTGTCATCCACTGCCGCTGACGCACATTGATGTGACTGCGCGGCTGTGCCAGAATGGCGTTGAAGTTCGATCCGAGGTTACGGCGACCGCCCAAACGGGCGTGGAGATGGAAGCGCTGGTCGCCGTTACCGCCGCAGCCCTCACGGTCTACGACATGTGTAAAGCTCTCGACAAAGGGATGGAGATTACGGGCATCGCCCTCGTCAGAAAGACGGGCGGAAAGAGCGGGGATTATTTGCGCGAGGGCGCGGGGGCAAGCGTGCGCGCGGAGCGAAAGCGGAGCGGTTCGCGGTGAGCGGAACCGGCGCAAAATCGGTAAAACTGCTGCTGGCGGAGGACAACCCGCTAGTTCGGGACTTGATCGTGAAGGGGATGGAGCCGTTTTGCGAAGTGGAGACGGCGGCGGACGGCGCGGACGCTTTGTTGAAAGTCGTGGACACGCCGCCGGACGTGATTCTCTGCGATTACAAGATGCCCGGGCTCGACGGGCGACAGCTTTTTGAAAAACTGCGCGGCCGGGAAGCGACGCGGCACATACCGTTTTTGTTCATGGCCAGCCGCGCGGACACGGAGGAGCGGCTGCGCCCGCTGGTGGACGGTGTCGAGGACTTCATCACCAAGCCGTTTCTGATCAAGGATCTGGTACGCATCACGAAGAAAGTGGTGGACCGCCTGCACCTGGAAAAATTACAGAAGCGCGCCAAACGGCCGGGCGTGATTCAGGGACGGCTCGAAGAAATGAGCATGATCGACCTCATGCAATCGCTGGAAATGGGGCAGAAGTCGTGCCGTCTGCTGGTGCACCACGACGGCGAGCAGGGCGAGCTGTATTTTGCGAACGGGCAATGCCGCGACGCGAAAATTGGCAAGGTCGAAGGCGATGACGCGGTGTACCGCGTGGTGCTTTGGACGGCGGGCGATTTTGAGATTGATTTTAACGCCGCGAATGCTTCGACGCGCACCACCACGACGAAAAATACCACGGGCTTGCTGATGGAAGCGATGCGGTTGATGGACGAAGCCAACCGCGACACCGTGGAAACGAAGTAACCCTCCTGATGCGCGTAGCTGTCCTTAC
>WNEZ01008421.1_pt1 | contig 10457 bp, 9 predicted proteins | sample 5400521 | NCBI WGS metagenome assembly WNEZ01 (sample SAMN13153339, study PRJNA577476) | soil metagenome | isolation source: 120 cm saprolite under Douglas fir tree site 2 hole 1 replicate 1 | place: USA:California | collected 2015-04-18
ACACTGCCGCCATCACCCGATTTCTGATCGGAAAGTTCGACCGGAACACGGTCGCGCGTTCACGAAAAGCGTGAGTAGGAGATGCTCGCGCCAGATCCTCTCTTGCGATGCGGCGTTCTCAGCGGGATACGCTTTGCTCAAAGGGATCCCAATCACGGCGACCGTGCGCCCACCGGCACAGAGCCCCGGCTCCAAAGAATGGAGTGGCAAAGCCGGGTCCGCGCGCGGAGACGCCCCAACCGACAACCGCGCGCACCCGAACGTTAGCACGGGAACGGGCTCACCTCTTCGATTCCAACTTCGATGACGCGCAGACTGAGCGGGGGAATTCGAGCGGCCCCGACCTCCGCGGGGATTGGGGGGTAGAAACGGAAGCCGGGGCCTACGAGCGGCCACTGGATGGGTTGCAACCGCACGCAACCCTAGATTAGCACGGAAACAACCGCCCGGCCACCTTCGATTCCCGCCTCGCCCGTAACCGGAACGGGCAGCACATCCACCCCCGACGCCCAAGGACGTCGCGGGCCAAGGCATGGGGGCAAAGGCCATGCGGGACCTCACGCACCCGAATCCGACGGAATGTCGCAGCATGCGTCGGGTTCCCGACATGGTTCTGTAAGGGCCGGTTTTCGATCAATTTTAATCCGGCGCAAAGTTTGCGAAGCGGCACCCGCAGTCAGAAAAATAGATAATTGTAACAATTTGTTATGCCGGTTATCCCCAATGTTATCCACAGCGATGAGATGGGGCGACCCCTTGGGCGACCCCTCATGGTCGCGCCGTACCCGGCCGACGCAATGGATGCGTTAAGTAGCGGCCTGATCGCGCCCCCGTCGAGTTCCATGACGCGTTTTTACCAATCTGGTCCAGGGGGGTGCGCGTGCTCAGACCGGGCGGCCAGACTCGCCGCTATTGGCGTTGCGCAAGTCCGCCGCGATGCAACGGTACTCTCCGGTGGCGCGGTGCGGGTGAAGTTTACGATCGTCGAGTTCAATCCCGCGCCGGCGATGAGCAATAACGGGAAGCCGGAACCGGCCTCCCCAAAGTGGATGCGAACGGGGCCTTTTTCGTAGAACGACACGGCGGGAGCGCAGATAATCCGGGATAGGCCGTCCCCGGATTGTGCTGCGCTCCATCCGGGCTACCGACCGAAGCCGCTCGGCCCCTTACCGCAGCGGATCCTCGTCAAGCACAAAACTACCGTGCGTGTTGTCTCTCGTTGCCGGATCAGGACCTCGTCCATCCGCAAATGCAAACTCCTCCATCCGCCGTCCGTGCAGCAGCCCCGGGAGGCCAAAATTTCCTTCGATGCAGCGCGGCTCGATATAAAGTCTGTTCTCCTGGTCGCTCTGCTTGGTGAACTCTTGGCGGACGGTCCAGGCCTTCGTCCACACCGTCGGATCCTCGATGGTCACCACGTATTCAAGCATGGTCGCCGAGATGCGCGTCCAGCGCTCGACCAGATGCAAGTTCTCCCGTGAGCCCTGAAAATCCGTCTTCGGACTGAAGTTCGTCACGTCGATCACGAGCGTGTTGCCCTCGAAGCGGCCACGCGAGTCGCCATACCACTGGCGCACATTGGCCGGCAGGCGTGGACGCCCATCCATGACGATGTTGCGTTGCCATCCTTGGCCTTGACCTACGTCATAGAAGATTGAGATGCCGCCCGGCGTTTGCACGATCCGGCGAAAGCTGCCGGTCGGGCCGCCAAACTCGGGCAGCCCGCCGGTCAGGCAGCGCTCGGCGAGCGAACTGTCCTCCGGTCCGTCATTGCGATTCATGCGCGCGGTATTGTAGCGCGGCGGCGGTTCGGCGCGCCGCGGCGAGGGCGCTGGATCGTATTTGCCGCCGCTGCAGGTCGCCGACTTAGTCTTGCAGGTCTCGGTTGATTGCAACATGGCGAGACGAAATTCCCGCTCCGCCGCAGCCATATTTTGAGCCTGTGGCATCAGCGCTGGCGTCCGGCCATTGGGCGGATCGGCAATCAGCGACGTGCGCGCGCCGATGCGCTTAAAGGACCAGAACGCCGAGTTGTAGCCGCTGGCGACGTCATTCTCGCTCCCGCGCTCGGCCCGCCTGTCGCGGCCGAGCACGGCCGCTCGCGCCTCATCCAATTCGGCTCGCTGTGCTGCGGTGAAAAATTCTTGGGCAGCGTACTTGGCGGGCCGCTGCAACGGCGTGTCGCTTTCGTCGGTCCAGATGCCCTGCAGATCAGGTTCGCCCCACGGCGTTTTCAGCGCCGGGGCCGGCGCCCCCGCAAGCGGCGCCTGAGCAGACGTCCGCATGATGCCACCAAACATCACGGCAACAGCCGCCGCAATGGCGAACGTTTTCATCGAGCCTGAGCATCTCTTGCGCACGATGGTCTCCTTTGCTTTGCGGTGTTTTGCTGCGACGGGACTCCATGCGCGGCAGGTTTTTCAAGCGCGACGACTAGCGGTCGTTGAGCAGCGGATCTTGTTCCGGAAAGCCGACAAAAGCCGTGGCGCTGTCCTTGGTGGCCGGATCAGGGCCTTGACCCTCCGCAAAGGCGCGGTCTTCCATGCGCGCTCCACGCAGCAGCCCCGGGAGGCCATAGTTTCCCTCGGCGCAGCGCGGCTCGTAATAAATTCTGTTCTCCTGATCGCGCTGCTTGGTGAACTCCTGCTTTACGGTCCAGGCCTTGGTCCACACCGTCGGATCTTCGATGGTCACGACGTATTCGAGCGAGGTCGGGGAGGTCCGCGTCCAGCGCTCGATGAGGTGCAAGTTCTCGCGCGAGCCCCGATAATCGGTCTTCGGACTGAAATTCGTCACGTCAATGACGAGAGTGTCACCCTCCCAATGGCCGCGGGAGTCGCCAAACCACTGGCGGATGCCAGCCGGCAAATGGGGGCTCCCGTTCATGACGATATTGCGCTGCCAGCTTTGCCCCTGACCGACGTCGTAGAATATCGAGATGCCGCCGGGCGTCTGCACGATCCGGCGGAAGCTGCCGCCGAATGCGGTTCCAAACTCGGGCAGCCCGCCCGTCAAGCAGCGCTCCGACAAACCGCCGTCCTCCGGGCGGTCATAGCGGTTCATGCGCTGGGTGTTGTAGCGAGGCGGAAGGTCGGCGCGTCGCGGCGAGGGCGTCGGATCATACTTGCCGCCGCCACAGCGCGCCGACTTGCTTTTGCATGTCTCGGTCGCTTGCAGCAGGGCAAGACGGAATTCCCGGTCGGCGGCAGCCATCTTCTGCCCCTCCGGCGTCAGCCGTGGAATCCGGCCATCCGGCGGATCGACAATCAGCGACGTGCGCGCCCCGACGTGCTTGTTGGACAAGAACACCGCGTGATTATACGCGCGGGCGACGTCGAACTCGGTCCCGCGCTCCGCGGGCCTCTCCTCGCCGTAGAGCGCCGTTCGCTCTTTGTCGAGTTCTTCCCGCTGTGCTGCGGTGAAAAATTCCTGGTTCGCATATCGGGGAGGGCGCTGGAGGGCCGTGTCAAATTCGTCCGTCCAAATTCCCTGCAGGTCGGGTTCGCCCCAAGGCGTTTTCAGCGCCACCCCCACCTTGCCCGCCCCCTGAGCCGAAGCAGGTATGACGGACAACGTAACGGGCACCGAAGTGGCGGCGCTGAGGGCGGCGGCGGCAATGGCGACAGTTACCGTCAAGCCCGAGAAGCGGTCGCGCATGATGACCTCCTTTGCCGTGCAGTGTTCTACTGCAGCGAAATTCCTCCATGGACGCACATCTGCCCTCTGTGTGGCTTGGTCTTAGTGTACCGCGGTTCGGTTTGCCGGGAAAAGATGGTTTTGCGTGGCGTCTGCGCCAATGTCCTCGACCAGCGGACGAAGCGGCGAACATCTATTTCCGGGCTAGGAGCGGCGTACCCTGCCGCTGATCATCCGCCCCAAAGGAGGCGGCAAAAGCCTCCTCGGCGGACGCAACCTCGGAGTCCGTCATCCGTTCGAATTGCTGCTCGCGCGCGCGCTTCGACAGCCTGCCGCCGTTCTGTTGAAGGAAGCGGAACAGCAGGTCGATCGTGTTGTCCGGCATCTCCACGATGTTCTGGATGCGCGCGCGAAATTGATCATAGCGCCGCAAAAAATCGGTCTCATGCGGGAGATCTTCCTCGATGGTCTTGCGCACGCAGGCATAGAGAAACTCGGCATGCGGGGTCGCGTCGAAGAAGCGATAGTAGTCTGCGGTGTCGTTGAGGACGCGAACATTGCCGTCCGGGGTTGGTTCCCAGCTGATCAGCGGCAACAACCGCCGCGAATAATCCTCCAGCACGCTGCGGTACTCCTCGATCCGCTCCAATATGGCAGCGGAGACAGGAAACACGACCCCGGCCGGATTGAAACCGCGCTGGGCCAGCACATGGTGGATGAGGTAGCGGTGAATGCGGCCGTTTCCGTCGACGAACGGATGGATGTAGACAAAGCCGAAGGCGAGGACGGCGGCGGCGATCACCGGATCGAGCTTCAAGGCGGGGCCGCGGTCAAACGCTGCCATGCCGTCGATCAGCGCAGGCAGATCCTCATGCCGTGCGCTGATGTGGTCCGGCAAAGGCATGCGGGAGTCGCGATCGTGCTCGCCGACAAAGCCGCCCTCCGGCCGAAGTCCAAGCGTCACGAACCGCGCGTCGCCGACGACGATGCGCTGCAAGCGCAGGAACTCATCGAGATCGATCGGACGGCGGCCGGCTTCGCCGATAGCGCGTCCCCAGCGCTGGATGCGATCCTGCGGCGCGCGCTCGCCTTCGATGGCGTAGCTGGATTTGGAGTCTTTGAGGAGCAGGAATGCAGCGGTGCGGGAGAGTAGATCGCGCGGCACGTCGGCAACGGCCGCCTGCGCGCGATGCGCAAGGTCCATCGCGCTGAACTCCGCCAGCGCCTTTGTGCGAAACACCAGCGGGCAAAAGGCAGGTGTGCCGGGCAGGTTGTTGCGGACGCGATGGCGCGGCGAGTTCTCTCCTTCGACGCACCATTGCTGCTCGATGTCGACGACCCGCACATAGGTGCCGATATCGATGTCAGGCAGGTCTAACCGCGTCCCGGTCAGCCACTCATAGAGGAACCAGATCCGCCGCGCATAACTGCCGGTTCGCTTGGCGCGCACCAGCTCGGCGACCGCGTCGGCGCCGACGGCGCGAAACAGGCGGTTGAGGACGGCGAGGTCGAGCCCTTCATATTTGAGCGCGAAGGTGAGATGGCCTTCGAGATCGGCTACCGGGGCATGGCGCGGAGTCAGCAACCGCCAGCCTTCCCGTTCGGTGACCCGGTGGTGCCGGCCGATCGCGCTCAGGGTGCGTGGAAGGGGAACAGCCAGCGCATAACGATCAATGAGCGCCGCGTACCCGGCAGGCGTGCCGATTTCCGGCAGCGGTCTCTCGTGAAAAACCGTTACCGGGCCTGAAAAACCGTTTCGTTCCCGACTTTCCATGGAAACCAGCTTCGATCTCTGAAATACGATTTCCTAAGGTCGATTCCTTGAAAAACAGTTATAAGCTATGAAAAACGACTTCAATGGCTTAATATCATGAAAAACGACTATGACCATCCGCAAATACCATCCCCTCGGGCCACAGGGGTGTCACGCGTTCGATTTCCTGGTACCCGCCTCGGCGAGCTGTTCAAGCTGGCCGGCTTGTCGTGCTCTGCAAAGCGGGATAACAGGATGAATAAGACGAACACCGCTGGGGAAACCACTGAGTTTTCAGTAGGACAGAGCAGGACAGAAGGGACGCCGAACATTGACGAGACCGCGACTTGGTGGCAAGCGGCGGCGACCCGAACCGAAGCCGCTTGAGCATGGGACATCTACCGTGCGGGCAACCAAGCGCGGTCGGCCGACGGATCATGTTGGTTGAGCATAAGGAGAGTTAACGGTCCCATGACCGTCCGATGGCAGCCGTCCAGCACTCATGAACCGTTATGCAGCGCGGAAGCAGTAACGCGCAAACCAGCGCCCGCGTCCCGGGCCATCGGGGTGTGGCTGTGGTGCGTGGCTTCGCTGGTGTTCGCCATGGTGTTGGTAGGCGGGGCGACCCGGCTCACCGAGTCCGGGCTTTCGATCGTCGAATGGAAGCCCGTGACAGGCGCCGTTCCGCCGCTCGGCGAGGCCGATTGGCAGGCGGAATTCGCGAAATACAAGACCATCCCGCAATATGAGCGGCTCAACCGCGGCATGAGCCTTGACGAATTCAAGACCATCTATTGGTGGGAGTGGGGACATCGGCTGCTTGGGCGCATCATCGGCGCGGCATTCCTGCTGCCGTTTCTGTGGTTCGTGTGGCGCAGATCATTCGACCGCCGGACCGGGTTCGCGCTCGCCGGCATCCTTGCGCTCGGCGCCGTGCAGGGTGCGGTCGGTTGGTGGATGGTGGCATCGGGGCTCACCGAGCGGGTGAGCGTGTCGCAATACCGCCTCGCATTCCACCTCACGCTGGCCTGCATGATCTATGTCGCGCTCGTATGGACGGCCGATCGCACGCCCCCTCCTTACCCTCCTCCGCTTGCGGGGGAGGGTAGGGAGGGGGCAGCAGCCCGGCGCATGGTCCCGCGGCGCCTGCGTTGGAGCGCCTGCGCGGTTCTGGCGCTTGCGATCGTGCAAATCTATCTCGGCGCTCTGGTGGCCGGATTGCGGGCCGGGTTGATCTTCAATACCTGGCCATTGATCGACGGCAGCTTCATTCCGTCGACCGCGGACCTGTTCTTCGCTCACTCGCTGTGGCGGAATTTTTTCGAGAACACCCTGACGGTGCAGTTCGACCACCGCATGGTGGCCTATGGATTGTGCGCGCTTGCGCTCATCCATGCGGCCGATGCCCGTCTCCACGGGCGCGACAAACGGCTCGCGACGGGCGCCGGCTTCGTGGCGGTTGCGGTGCTCGCGCAAGCCGCCATCGGGATCATGACGCTGATCCGGAGCGTGCCGATCGAGCTTGCGCTGCTGCATCAGGCCGTGGCGCTGGTGGTGCTCACGGCCGCAACGCTCCACGCCGCGCGCACAGTAGGCCGGAGCGCTGGGAGCACGGGCGTCTCGCCCGCTCTTTCCGGAGGCGCAGCCGATGCCAGCGGGACGCCCGCGGTCCCGGAACGGCGAATCCGCCCTGCGCATTGAATCAAACATACCGGGGATGCGGGATCTGTCATTGATGCGATCGGTTGACATCAACACGCTCGTTATTGCAAGCAGCTCCCCTTACAAGGAGGTTCTCGTGAGCGACATATTCGGCAGCATCTTGGGAAGCGCTCTGAGGGGGTTGGCCGGGCAGGGCGGGACCGGGGGGCTCTCCGACATCCTATCGCAAGTGCTTGGCAAGACCGATCTCGGCAGTATCGGCGGATTGCTGCAGCAGCTGCAGCAATCGGGTCTCGGATCGCAGGTCGCGTCGTGGCTCGGCAACGGGGCGAACCTGCCGGTCTCGGTCGATCAGCTGAAAGATGCGCTGGGCGACCAGCATCTTCGGCAGCTCGCAACGCAACTCGGCCTTCCGGTCGACCAATTGCTCGGCCAGCTATCACAGCATCTGCCGGGCGCCGTCGATCACATGAGCCCGCGCGGAACGCTGGAAGAGCAGCTCGGTCCGGGGTGACGCCGTCCTCGTAGGATGGGTTGAGCGAAGCGAAACCCATCGAAAAACCTCAACGGGCAGCCCTTTGATGGGTTTCGCTTGCGCTCAACCCATCCTACGGCCCTCTTCTCAGGTCACCGCGAGCGCTTGCTCCAGATCGGCGATGATGTCCTCCGGCTCCTCGATGCCGATCGACAGGCGCACCACGTCAGGCCCGGCGCCGGCTTGCACCTTCTGGGCGTCAGACAATTGGCGATGCGTCGTCGATGCGGGATGGATGATGAGGGAGCGGGTGTCGCCGATATTGGCGAGGTGGGAAAACAATTTTACGTTCGACACCAACTTGACGCCGGCGTCGTAGCCGCCCTTGAGCCCGAAGGTGAATACGGCGCCGGCGCCTTTGGGCACGTATTTCTTCGCAAGGCCGTGGTAGCGGTCGCCCGGCAGGCCCGGGTAGCTGACCCAGGCGACCTTGTCATGGCCTGACAGCCACGTCGCGACTGTGGCCGCGTTGTCGCAATGGCGCTGCATGCGCAACGGCAGCGTCTCGATTCCGGTGAGGATCAGGAACGCGTTGAACGGCGATAGCGCTGGGCCGAGATCGCGCAAGCTCAGCACCCGGCACGCGATCGCGAAGGCGAAGTTGCCGAAGGTCTCGTGCAGGACGATGCCCTGATATTCGGGCCGCGGCTCGGACAGCATCGGATAGCGGCCTTCGCGCGACCAGTTGAATGTGCCGGCATCGACGATCAGTCCGCCGATCGAATTGCCGTGACCGCCGAGAAACTTGGTGAGCGAATGCACCACGATATCGGCGCCGTGCTCGATCGGCCTCCACAGATAGGGCGTCGCCAGCGTGTTGTCGACGATCAGCGGCACGCCGGCACGGCGCGCAACTTTGCCGATCGCTTCGATGTCGGTGATGATCCCGCCGGGGTTCGCGATCGATTCGACGAAGATCGCCTTGGTCTTCGGCGAAATCGCACGCTCGAAGCTGTCGAGGTCGTCGGGGTCTGCCCACACCACGTTCCAGCCGAAATTCCGGAAGGCGTGGTTGAATTGGTTGATCGAGCCGCCGTAGAGCTTCTTCGACGCGACAAGCTCGTCGCCGGGCGTCATCAAGGCGTGCATCACCAGCACCTGAGCCGCATGACCCGATGCCACCGCAAGCCCGGCGGTGCCGCCTTCGAGCGCCGCGACGCGCTCTTCCAGCACCGCATTGGTCGGGTTGCCGATGCGGGTATAGATGTTGCCGAACGTCTGCAGGCCGAACAGCGCGGCCGCATGATCGACGTCTTCGAATACGAATGACGTCGTCTGGTAGATCGGGGTGGCGCGCGCGCCCGTCGTCGGATCAGGCTGGCTTCCCGCATGGATCGCGAGCGTAGCGAAACCAGGCGTGCGTTCGGTCATTGGCCGTTCCTTGTGTTTCCGAGTTGAAGAAATGCGGAGATTTATACGGGAATCGCGTACTCCGCAGCATCTCCGGTTAATGGATCCTCGCTTTCGCGGGGATGACAAACCGCGCTTGGCGCAACAAAAACGAAATGCGCCTGAGACTAACGCTACTCGCCACGGCGACGCTCGGCGCGTTCGGCCGCGTAGGTGGCGCCGCCCGTCATCGCGGCCGCATCCCCAGCGCTTCGACGACGATCGGAAGCACATGTTGGGAGGCGCGGAACACGTCGACCATGTCGACCGGCTCCGGAACGTCGAGGAGGGAGGCGTAGGCAGGGCGGCCAAGCAAGTGCTGACCCGCCAATCCGGGATTGACGGGAATCATCCGGTAACCGCGCTGCAAGAGATACTTGAAGACAAAATAGCTCGGGCGGCTGGTATTGGCCGACACCCCGACCACGGCGATCGTCTTCACGGTGTTGAGAATGCCGCGAATATACGCGTCGTCATAGCGGTCGTGGTTCATTCGGCTATTGTAATGGGGCAGATGGAGAAAGCCGAGATACAAGGTGGGCAAAGAGATGTAGGGTGGACAAAGGCGCATGGCACGCGTTCGCCGGTTTGCGACCTGCCTTTCGCGTCTTTGCCCACGCTGTCCACCGTTCCGGAGAGTCACGGCCGCGTGGGCAAAGGCGCGAGAGGCCTCGTATCTTGCGAGAGCCGTGCCAAGCGCCTTTGCCCACCCTACGGCGTCGTCCGCTCTCCATCGTCTGTGTTATCACTTCTTTGGCTTCGATGGTGCAATCGACCCGCTGATGATCTTCTTGCACGCAGGGCTCAGCTGGTTCACCTTGCGGACCAGACATCCGTAGACGCGCTCGCGATCCGGAATTTCATCGGCGCACAGGCTCTGGGCGTCGGGCGTGCAGGCTAGCCGCTCCTCCGTTGTCTCGGCGAGTGCGCGTAACGTGGTGGCGGATGCCAGAATGGCGAATGCGAGTACGAGGCGGTAAAGCATGAATCCTCCTTGCGTGTAAGCTTTGCCCCCCGCAAGCGGGGGAGGGTTTCCATTTATCCTCCCCGTCTGCGGGGGGAGAGTGGGGCGAGGGAACAGGATTTCAGCCCGAACGAGAGGTGCATAGCGGCCGCCAACATGACGGTCACGAGGCCTCGACTGGACTTGAATTGATTCGCAAACCCCCCCAGCCTCCATCAATCACCCCATTGCGGCGGCCGCTTGGCAAGGAAGGCCCCAATGCCTTCTTTGGCGTCAGCGTCGAGCAGGTTTTCCACCATGACCCGGGAGGCGTGCTCGTAGGCATCCGCCAAGCTCATCGCGAGTTGGGTGTGGAACGCTTGCTTGCCGAAGCGGATCGCGGTCGCAGACTTTGACGCGATGCGCCGCGCCAGCCGCATTGCCTCGGCACGCTCCTCTCCGGCCGGCACGACGCGGTTGACAAGCCCGATGCGGCGGGCATCGGCGGCCGACATAGCGTCACCGGTGAGGAGCATTTC
>WNEZ01030091.1_pt1 | contig 10456 bp, 13 predicted proteins | sample 5400521 | NCBI WGS metagenome assembly WNEZ01 (sample SAMN13153339, study PRJNA577476) | soil metagenome | isolation source: 120 cm saprolite under Douglas fir tree site 2 hole 1 replicate 1 | place: USA:California | collected 2015-04-18
CCGGCTGCATGAACCTGGGTACAAAAGTCACTGAGTCTTGGTCGCATTTTGCCTTAGCTGTGCCCGGTGGCTTGCATCGCACAGCGGCAATAAAAAAGGCGACCCGAAGGCCGCCTTTTCTGATCGACAAAACTAAAATTACATACCGGGTTTTTTGTCGCCCTTGTCGCCCGCGCCGGCCTTGTCTTCCTTCGCCATGGTCAGCTTATCGATGTGAATGCTGTCACCGGTGACTTTGCCGCTGACCTTTACGTGATGACCTTCGTGGCCTTTAACGGCGTCCTGCTTGTCGATAGCCAGGACCTGCTTGTCCTTGTCGGTGACGAAAACGGCTTTCTCGCCGCCTTCAATGCATTTCTTGGAGCAGGCTGCATGGTCGGCCATAGTTCCTTTGGCACTAGCGCATTTTTCGTCAGAGACCCAACCGCTCATTTTTTCGCTTTTCGCTTTGGGCGCTTTGTCGTCCTTCGCCAGTGACATGGAAGCGAGGAACGCGACGGCGAGCAGAGTCAATGCAATCTTCTTCATTATTCAATTTCTCCTGTCTAGGTTCTTCCGCTTGGGCGCCGCAGAAGCTGAACGAAACCAGCCGGCCGGCAAATAGGGGGCCCTTTCCCAGCAGAATCAAGCCACGGCAGTTGTATATGAACCGCCCAGCAACTTGCAAGTTGGAAACCGGTCAGAGACTTAGGAGTGTAAATGCTTCTTGCTTATTTCTTGTCGGATGGTGATTGCGTACTGGTCTTGGGGACCATGTAAATCACCTCTCCCGAACGAGCGTAACGCAAATGCTCACGGGCTTCTTTTTCAATTGTTTTGGGATCAGACTTTAAAGCTTTGATTCGCTGTTCCAAAGCGGCATTCTCATCCCGCAATGATTGAGTCTGGGCGGCCAGTTCCCGTGACACCTGCCGTTTCTTGCTGTACATCAACAAACCGTTGGCCCCGAAAATTGCGTGGTACCCGAGCACGACCATCAGGACCACAACGGCCGCCGTGGCGATCTTATGGCGTGATTCGTGAATGCGATTTTCAAAGCCTGCAAACAACTTCAACATACAGCTCTTGCCCCATCCATCCTTAATTGAAGACCGGCCTATTAAAGCTCGGTTAATTGAAGATCCATTCCTCAGCCGACTTCGCCAGTTTCTTCAGGCCGGCTTCCGTTGATGCTTCCGAGTACACTCGAACCACCGGTTCCGTTCCCGACAAGCGATAGCAAATCCATGAACCATCATCGAAAATCAACTTCATTCCGTCTGTCCGGACCACTTGTTTAACTTTGTGTCCGGAGATGTCTGTGGGGTCGCTGGTTAACTTCTTAGTAAACTTCGCCTTCACCTCATCCGTCAAGCGGAAGTTATCTCTTTGCGGATAAAAGGAACCAACTTTGCCAAATAGGTCCTGGATCTGCTGCTGCAGTGATTTGTTGCGACGCGCCACGGCCTCGAAGCAAAGCAGGCCGGCCAGCACTCCGTCCTTCTCGGGTACGTGATGACGAATCGTCAAGCCGGTGCTTTCCTCCCCGCCGATGACCAGCTTGTCCTGCTTGATCAGCTCGCCAATATATTTGAACCCGACGGGCGTTTCATGGAGTTCGATTTTGTAATGTTCTGCCAGAGCATTGACCATGTTGGTGGTGGCCACTGATTTGGCTACGCCGTTTTTCCAGCCTCGCGTTTCCACCAGGTAGTCAAACAAGAGCGCGAGTACGTAATTGGGCTGAATGAATGTGCCGTCTTCGTCCACAATGCCAAAGCGGTCAGCATCGCCGTCGGTGGCGATCCCAATGCGCGCCCCGACTTTTTTCATGGCTGCGCGCGCCTCATCCAGCAGTTCACCATCAGGTTCAGGAGCGTGGCCGCCGAAGAGCACGTCGCGCGTGTTATGGACTGTGGTCACGGGAATCCCCGCACCGCGAAGAAGATCGTCTGAATAGTTGCGCGCCGCTCCCCAGAACGGATCGAAAACCACGCGGATCCCGGATTTTTGAATGAGTGGAAGGTCGATAATCTCTTGCAATCGGGCAAGATAAGCAGGTTTGGGGTCCACAGTCTCTGCCGTGGGTGTCTGCCGGCCTGAGCTGGGCGAAGCTGCGCCGTTCTCCGGCACCATGGACTCGATTGCCTTTGTGACTTCGGGCAAGGCGGGTGCTCCGTCCGGCGTGGAGAACTTGATGCCATTGTATTCCGGAGGATTGTGCGATGCGGTAAAGTTGATGGCTCCGTCGGCCTTCAGGCGCACCAGTTCATAGGAGATTGCGGGCGTAGGCGCCGGTTCGGCGATGATGAGGGGTTTGACTCCAAATCCAGTCAGCACCTCGGCAGCGATTTCGACGAACCGCTCCCCCATGTAACGCGGATCGCGACCCACGACCACCCGGGCGCCCTGAGCACGCGTGGAAACAATGTAACGAGCGATTCCAGTGACGGCACGCCGTATGTTCGCGACGGTAAATTCTTCGGCCACCACTGCGCGCCATCCGGACGTTCCAAACTTAATTTGTGTGCTCGTGCTTTGCATACCCAACGCTTTGAACTCTAGTTAGTTGCAGGTGAGGAAGCTTTGGTTTCAAAGCCAGTCGTTTTAATGCCAGTCGTTTTAATGCCAATCGTTTTAACGTCAGTGAATGTTTCAGATACAATCCTCGCCCGCTTTGTTCTTGGCTTCCAGAATACGCTCACTGGGAGTTCAAGTTGGTACACTTTTTTTGCGGGAGGTTCAGATGCCGGAGGCTAACGTTACGAACGCGCGTGTTGTGCTCACAACCGCTGGCTCGCAGGAAGAAGCGCGCAGAATAGCTCTCGAATTAATGGAGCGACGTCTGGCCGCATGCGTCAATGTCCTTCCTCAGATGGAATCGATCTATCGCTGGCAAGGGAAAATAGAAAGCGCAACGGAGTGGCTGCTGATCATCAAAACGGATGTCGCGGTTTTTGCCCGCCTGTGCGAAGCGATCCAGGAGCTTCATTCCTACGAAGTTCCTGAGTGCATCATGCTGGAGATTACCGACGGCAGCGGCCCTTATCTTCAGTGGATAAAGGAGAATGTACTTGGTTGACAATCGCCAAGACACATCTGACTCAAGTCACGCGAAGGACGGCACAATGCAATTGCTAAATCGCAGCCAACGCCTGGTCAAGATCGCCCATGATGTCCTCTACGTCCTCAACGCCAACCGAAATACGCACCATGCCGTCCGTGAGTCCAATCTTCTTGCGGCCGGTTTCGCCCAGAGCAGCATGCGTCATGCTGGCCGGATGAGAGATGAGTGTTTCCACTCCGCCCAAAGATTCTCCCAGCGTGCATACGCGCACCTTTGCCAGCATTTTTTTCGCGTTGCGGAGCGAGCCGGTTTCAAAGGTAATCATGGAACCAAAGCCGGTCATCTGTCGCTTGGCCAGAGGATATTGCGGATGATCAGAGAACCCGGGATAGAGGACCTTCTTCACCTTCTTGTGGCCGCGCAGATAGTCGGCCACCAGGCGGCCGCTTTCATCGTGCTTTTCCATGCGCACAGCCAGAGTCTTCACGCCGCGCAGCACCAGCCAGCACTCAAATGGTGACATGATGGCTCCAGCGGCTTTCTGTATGAATGCCAGCTTTTCAGCATGCACGGGCTTGGTGCCAACAATCACTCCGCCCAGTCCGTCACTATGTCCATTGAGAAATTTGGTGGTGGAGTGCATCACCATGTCTGCGCCAAGTGCGATGGGCTGCTGAAAATATGGTGACATGAATGTGTTGTCCACAATCAACTCGGCGCCGCCAGAGTGAGTGATGCGCGCGATCTCGCGTATGTCAGAAAGCACCATCAGTGGATTGGTTGGCGTCTCAATCCAGACCAGACGCGTGTTCTTGCGCATCGCCTTCTTGACCAGTTCGGGCTCTGAAGTGTCAACGTAACTGAATTCAACGCCATAATTGGCAATGACCTGGTCGAAAAGTCGCGGCACTCCGCCGTAAACATTTTGCCCGCAAATGAGGTGGTCGCCCTGCTTCAGAAAACATTGCGTAACCGCCACGGTAGCCGCCATGCCGCTGGCAAACACATGTGAAGAGCTTCCCCCTTCCAGCGCGGCCAGGTTCTGCTCCAGCCGCGTGCGTGTTGGATTGGAAACGCGGGCATACTCATAACCTTTATGCTTGCCCAGTTCTTCCTGGATATACGTTGATGTGGCAAAGATCGGCGGTGCCACCGCTCCGGTCGAAGGGTCGGGCTCCTGTCCAACGTGAATTGCTTTGGTCGCGAATCCGGTACCGTTCTTCTTTTTCTTTAAGTTCATGTCTTTCGACTTCATGCGAGATTCCATTTCATTTTCGTTGAGACAATTGGTTGGACTCTGAATACCGCGACTGCGATTTAAATTCCGCCTTCGAAAATATTCTTCGACATGTATCGCTCAGCCGAGTCAGGAATGATGGTAACTACGCGCTTCCCTTTTCCCAGCTTGCGCGCGACCTCGATGGCGGCAAACACATTGGCTCCGGCGCTCGATGCTCCCAGAACGCCCTCCTTACGCGCCATCATTGCCACGGTGGCGAAGGCGTCTTTGTCAGTGACCATGATGATCTCATCGCAAACCGAGCGGTCAAAGGTCTTGGGGACAAAGCTGCTGCCGATTCCTTCAACTTTGTGCGGTCCTGGCTTCCCGCCTTGCAACACCGAGCCTTCGGTTTCCACGGCTACACAGTGAATGGCCGGGTTCTTTTCCTTCATAAAACGGGCCACACCGGAGAACGTTCCCCCGGTTCCAATGCCAACGACAATGGCGTCCACTCGGCCTTCCATCTGTTCATAGATCTCAGCGGCGGTTGTCTGGTGATGGAAGTCAGGATTGGAGGGGTTTTCAAATTGAAGAGCAGTGAATGATCCAGGGATGGTGGCGGAGAGTTCCTTTACTTTTTTGATGGCGCCCTGCATGCCGTCAGCATCTGGAGTTCGCAGGACTTCTGCGCCCAGGGCCTTCATCACTTTAACCTGAATGGTGGCGCCTGGTTTGAGGCGGCCTTCCTGCTCCGCGCGCTGAATCATCCCAATCGCCGCGCGGTCCTTTACGCTACCGCCGGGATTCAGATATTCCAGCTTGGCAAAAATATCCGCGGCGCCATCTGGCGCAATCCGGCGCAGGTGGAGCATGGGCGTCTGGCCCACCAGTTCAGTAATATTCTCGGCGACCCTAGACTTATTCATACACGGAGTTATTCATACCAGGATTTAGGCACACCAGGTTTTAGGGATAGCAAACTTTCAAGACTACGGGAGTAGAGACGCGCGGTCAAACCGGCATGCTGTGGCCTGACCGAGTTAAGGGTGCTGTTTCTGGCAGATTTTCTTTATAGGTTGTAAGTTAAAACCGCCGACAGAGCACGAAACTCACCATGCAGAGAGCGTAATCGGTCAAGAAAGAAAGCCATCCGTGATCCAATTTTGCAAATGGCCCGTCAGTATCACTTAACACGGTCACATGCACTTAACAACGTGTCCATCAGGGCAGTGTAGAGCGTTAGTCTTTAAACTTGATGAAACCTTTTCCATATCAAAGTAATCTAGATAACCAGCAGGCTCATCCGTCGACTGCTAAAAGGGGGGTGTGCGGATCCCCGGAAGACTGCCGCCTCCTTTTTTAACAGCTTCCTTTTTAGGATCTTCGGCTGTAAAAGCACTTCAATCTCTGGATCTTCAATCTTAAAATCTTCAATCTTAAGATCTTCCAAGTCGCCGCCTCATCTCAAAGCCGTCACTTGCCGCAAAATTAGGCCTTGTTCAATCACCCGATTACCAGATCACACAATTACCCGATCTGGTTCACTTCCTTTCCATAATCCGGCGAAGCATCACGATCTGTCCCACGTGATAGGAGTTGTGATCGGAGAGAAGAAGTGCCTCGCGAAAGTAGGTTTGTCCTTTGCCGTGTGGAATTGCCTTCATCAAATCGATCTTAGGATCGGCGACCATTGCCACCATCTCGTCCAGATCTTCCAGAATGCTGGTCACACTCTTGTCCCACGCGCGATCGTCTGGAGGCGTATCGGTTTTATTGGGCAATGCGTAAATGCTCCAGCAACTGCCACGGTGTGTGCGGAGCGCCATGGGGCTTGCTTGCGCGCAGTTCTCTGGGGAAGTCTCTGAGCGCGCTGCCGATATCAACATGGGCCTCTGCCTTGGTAAGCAGATGAACCAATTGCTGCCGAAGCGGGTCTTTAGATTCCATGTTCCTATTGTAGACTGCGTGACTCTCTGAGTGGCTCATAGCGTTGACAGCACAACGCGGTGAGCGGGTAAGATAGCAACCGACGTTCAAGTAGTGCGCGTTCTACATTTTCTGCGGACATGGAGCAATCGATATCGTGAAGACTAATTCCTCTCGCATCAAAATCGGCCGTATCGCTTCCCTGATCTGCTTCTTGATCGGCACGATGACCGTTGCATTCTCAGTATTGGCGCAGACAGAAGAGGGTCCGGCAAAAAACTGGGCTCCCGGTAGCCCCGAACTGGTCCAGCCGGAAGAGCTGATCAAGGCCATCAAAAGCTCGCAAAAGCCGACCATCCTGTATGTGGGTCCGAAGGCCTTCTATCAACAAGCACATGTGCCCGGCGCCGAGTACATTGGCGCCACGGCGAAGCCTGAGGGACTTGAAAAGCTGCGTGGCCGCGCGGCGTCTCTGAAGCATAATGCTCCAGTAGTGATTTATTGCGGGTGCTGCCCCTGGGACCACTGTCCCAACATCCGTCCCGCCTATGACGAGTTGCACAAAATGGGATTCACCAACCTGAAAGTCCTCTACCTTGCCGGTACGTTCGGCACAAGCTGGGCGGACAAAGGCCTGCCGGTTGAGAAAGGCCAGTAGACTCACCAATGAGAAGGCTGGCGTTGATTTCCCTGGTGATGCTCTCCATGGTGGTCCTCGCGCTTGCTGGTGCGTACATGGGAATCCATCGCGGCAGACATCCAGCACATAGTCCTGAATCCACCGGCGTGGCGCGGCCTCAGGATGTAATGCTCACTGATCTGGACGGGAAACATTTTCGGACCAGTGACTATCAAGGCAAAGTTGTGCTCGTAAATTTCTGGGCCGCTTGGTGTGCCCCTTGCGCGGAGGAGATTCCCCGATTCGTGGCCATGCAAAACAAATATCGCGCCCGGGGATTGCAGGTGATCGGCATATCGGTTGAGGACGTGGAGAGTGAACTGCGCTCCTTTTGTATCAAAGACCATGTCAACTATCCGGTTGTTCCAGGCGACCAGACAGTGGCCGATTCCTTTGGCGGCGTTCTGGGTCTGCCGACGACAATCCTGATCGGCAAAGATGGAACGATCTACAGAAAGTACTCAGGCGCAACGGATTTCGCGGTACTTGAGCACGACATCACTCCGTTACTGGCGGCCGCCCGATGATAAGAAAATCTTTACTTGGCACACTGCCTGGAAATTTGTAAAATCACTCCGCAATGTCTTACCGCTTCTTCCACGGCTTTACTTGACGGTAACCCACAACTCCGGGTCGGAAGTTCCAATAACCGTTGACACACAAAGCCGAAAGGAAGAATTACCATGCTGCGAAATCTATTCGCGGTTCCCCTGTTTTTGGTCGTCACTCTTCTCTGCATTCCCCAGACACCCAAGTCTCGTCATTTCATTTTCAACTATTCATTCACTGTAAAGGTCAGCGACCCGGGAAAGCCGCTGGACGTATGGTTCCCGATGGCGCACTCTGACCAGTTTCAGCAAATCAAGGTGATCTCGCAAACCGGTGATCTGCCACTGAAGGAAACCAGTGAGGCGGAATATGGCAACAAAATGTTTTACTCGCACGTGGACAAAGCGGATAAGCCCGAATACCACTTCAGCGTGAAATACGATGTTATCCGCACGGAGCATCTGGCCGCCGCATCCGACAGAGAAGGCGCTACGCAGCGGGAACTCAACCGTTTCCTCCAGCCGGACAAGCTGGTTCCGATCACGGGAAAGCCAGCCGAGCTGGCAGTCCAGCAGATCAAGCCAGGCATGTCAGATATGGAGAAGGCGAAAGCTTTCTACGATTACACCTTCAATACTCTTCGTTATGACAAGACTGGTACTGGATGGGGCCGCGGTGACACTCTTTGGGCCTGTGACGCCAAGCATGGCAACTGCACGGACTTCCACTCGGTTTTCATCTCCATGGCCCGCTCGCAGCATATTCCGGCCAAGTTTGAGATAGGCTTCTCTGTCCCTCCAGACAAGAATGAGTCCGATATTGCCGGCTATCACTGCTGGGCGGAGTTCTACACGAGCCAGGGCGGCTGGTTCCCGGTGGACATCTCGGAAGCCTGGAAGCATCAGGACAAGAAAGGCTACTTCTTCGGCGCGCATGACGTAGACCGGTTGCAATTCTCCGTCGGACGCGATCTTGAGCTGAACCCTAAGCAACATGGTGATCGCCTGAATTACTTTGTCTACCCGTATGCGGAGCTGGACCGCCAGACGTATCCCAACGTGGTGATAAATTTCTCTTTCAATGACGTGAAAGACGGCGAGAAGTCTTCCCTGGCTTCGCGTTAGGGCCTTGCTGGAAAGAAATGTTTGGATGAACCTGCAGAGACTGATTACAGTGCTTTAAACGGCGCTGTGATCAGCCTATACTCACTTATTGAATCTAGCGGCGATGCCGCTCATGAGCTGCTCAAGCTCACACAACAGGTCGTCCTCAATCTCCAGACCAGCCTCACGCATTGCGGCGATGGGATCGCGCACGAAGAGCTGTGCATTCCTGCCTGAAGCGGCTATCCATGTCTGCAGGCGTCCTTCAACTTTGCCCAGCTCAGCTACAAGACGATCAGGTCTGCGGGTAACAACGTTGCGTCGGGAAATCACAAACATTCAGGCACTATGAGGCCTGGTTCCTCAATTTGCGAGGCTGTTTTTCATTGAGTGTCGAGATGGTAACGCGCAGAGAAAAGATCGGACTCGCGCAATGAGCGCTGCCGGCCTTCAGTGAGCGAATGCTATTGCTTGCTGCCGGTAGGAGCGCTGGCAGTTGTTTTGATCGGCTCATTGGCAAAGTAGCCGCTACGGGTACGTACCTGCAGGTCTTTATAGCCAGGTGCATGCGCAACCACTTTTACCGTCCGATAGCCGCCATTGCTGCGCGGGTTGGTGGGCTTGTAGGTAATGCTGTATTGGTTGCGGATGTCGCGGGCAACGTCTCTGCTGATTTCGTCCACTTCCTGCAGGTTCCTGGGGAAGAATGCAACGCCGCCGGTCTGAACAGAAAGTGACTCCAGGGCGCGCTTTGCGCGACGCTGCTTCCCTTCCTCACTCAAAATTCCTATGGTGTAGATGGTGGGACCGTTGTCATTCTGGACCGCGCGAATTGCCTGTTCCAGAGAATCGCGGCTTTCGTTGTCCTCACCGTCAGTCACCACCAGAAGAACCTTCTTTTGCAGCTTGGCGCCCTTCAGGTGGTCAGCGGAGGCCACCACAGCGTCATAGAGAGCGGTGCCACCGCGGGAATCCACGTGATCAATGGCTTCTTTCAGCAGGTCAATTTTGTTGGTGTAATCCTGATCCAGATAAGGCTCATCATTGAAGTTGACCACGAACACTTCGTCGCGCACGTTGCTCGCCTGCACCAGGTTGACCACGGCTTTGGAAACAGCATTGCGTTTGGTTCGCATGGAACCGGAATTGTCCACAAGGATGCCGATGGAAACCGGGATATCCTCTCGTTTAAACGACGTAATCTGTTGCGGCTGACCATCTTCATACACCACGAAGTCACCCGGTGAGAGGTCCGTCACCAGATGGCGGCGCTGATCAAGGACAGTGGCTGTCAGCGTCACTTCATTCACCTGGCTTCTTAAGAAGAATCCGCCTTTTTTGTCCGTGGTGACCTGATTGGTGGTGTCAACGTTCGGTGACAAATCTGGAATGGTCGTTGCCGGCTTGTTACCCGAAGGTATGTTCGCAGCGCTGGTAGAGCCGCTCGCGGCGGTAGTTGCCGGCGTGGCAGGGGTTGCCCGGCGGGCCCAGACAGGGACGGCGGGGTCATTGGAATCGAAGTCCGAGGGCAGCTGCGTCAAAGGCGCTTGTGCCGTTGCGGTTTGGGATTGGGCCGGCGAAGTGGAACCTGCCGGTTGATTTTGCGCCCACAAGCAGGCGGTCCCTAACAAAAGCGAAGCAAGTAGGAGCCCAACAGCCGATTTATTGCGAAGGTGCATAGTATCCCGTTTTGGAGTAGACATTCAGGTGTGGCAGCCCCTTGGGCGGAATGAGCTTAACTTTGATTTTGCGCCAGCGCCCATCTTTTGCCCTGTTGCTTGGACGGTATCCGAGTACATATTGGTTGCGCAGCTCTATTCCAATCTTTGTAGCTACATCCGAAAGCTCGTTGGGATTGCTGATGGTAAACAGCCTGCCGCCAGTCACATTGGTGACGTCCCCGAGCAAAGCGGGGCCGGCGATTTCCTCGG